>Ga0247727_10000022_pt1 | contig 322633 bp, 368 predicted proteins | sample WisWelCaveWW1625_FD_202498 | JGI IMG/M metagenome (GOLD analysis project Ga0247727, IMG submission 202498) | Biofilm microbial communities from Wishing Well Cave, Virginia, United States - WW16-25 | ecosystem: Environmental > Aquatic > Deep subsurface > Groundwater > Cave microbial mat...
CTTTCTGACCTGGAGGATCTCTGGGTTCTGGCGTTGCAGGCTGAGAGGGGCGTGAGGGCAAGTCTTGACGCGCTGGACCCCAAGGTGAACCGGGCGATAACGGTCATGACCCCGGCGCTACCTAGAGGGGGTGGGGCTCGGCTCGCAAAGGCTTGGACGGGGCTTACTAAGGCACCCAAGAAGCTAGACGCTCCTTACCCCTTGTTTCTACGGTCCTTTCGCGACGCCAAGAGTAAGGCGTGGGGCAACCTGGGGAGCACGGACCAGAACTTCCTGAATAAAATAGAGCACGAGATATACCAAGACCTCGGGGGGGCTCTCGGCGCGGCATCTAACCATTGGGGTACGCCAGCCCCTCCCCGAGGAACTTACCCGAGGGTCGCTGCCTGAGCCTTGGGGCACAATACGCGCTCGGTTCGTCGCCAGCTTGAAGACGCTGAAAACCACGGAGCCAGGCAAGCCTGACTTTACCACGGTCTTTCAGCGGGTCATCGAAGAGGCTACGGAAAGCTACCTCTCCGTCCGATAAGTGTTGATAAATATCTTTTGGCTACTGTCATAAGTTCGCCCGCGCCCCTCCCCAACATGCCGGTCCCCGTGGCTCAGTCCGGGCTAGGGACGTGCCCCGCTTGCTTCCGCCAGCGCAAGCTCCTGCCGGTAGACGGCGATGAGCTTGCCAGTGTAAATCATCGTTACGGTGCGAACGATGACACTCCTGCCCACCATGTGGGAGTACGGTCCCTTGTGCTTCGTTTTCATGTGTACCTCACCTTCTGGACTCTCTTACCCCAGGAGAGCCCAATAGTTCACGGATTTCTTTGTGTTTAGGCGCCAGGGTAATCCAGCGCCCGTGCCAGAACTTTCCAGCGACGATGGGCGTGCCAGCACCCCAAGAGACACCCCAGCGCCAACACTCCCATGTGAGGGGCGCTTGCACCTACGCCAGCGGCGGCGCACCCCCAGAAACCAGCGAAACAGAAGGCTCTTTGAAGAGCCGCTACCCCAAAGTCCCACTGCAAGGTGTGCTTGTTCGGGGGCATGGCTCAAAAACCGTGGTGATGGTGCTGAGCCATCCTGGGGAGCCCCTTGGGGGAGGGGAGGCGAGTGCCCAAGTACTCCCAACCTAGCTTACTCCCTGGGCGGTAACCTATTGTGCTTGTCTTGTCTGCCCCGGAGACAAACAGCAATTGTAGGGCGGTGTCAGGCATAGCTTCCTCGGGGAGGTCTACCTCTACGGAGAGGTTTCGTTCCTGAAGCGCCTTGACCAGCGACTCCAGGTCAGACGCCTCTTGGGGGGCTTCGTCCTTGATGGCGGCAATAAGGGCGACCCTGCCGGCGCCTGCCTTGACCAGCTTCAGACGAGCCATGACGGTACCCGAGGTAAAGCGCCAGCCCCCTTTGGGTGTGTTCTCCCCGGCGAGCTTCAAGACCATCCTGGCTAGCCCCACGGGCGAGCGCACCGAGGAGACTTCCGGCTTGGAGCCAGGGTAAATGCGTAGAACCTCTGCGCAGAGGTCCGAAGGGGTAACCGGGGGGTGCTTTCTCGTTGTCATCCCCCCTAGTGTACACCGCTGGCTAGGCTAGCTGCCAGCCCCCTCCCTCACTCCGAGCAGTCCTCCAGGGAGTCGAGCCAACGCCCCCTCACGTCGTCGAGGAAACTCTTGTCATCGTTGAGCACCTGGAGAGTGTCCGCCAACAATTCCACGTCGTCCCCCGACTCGTGAAAGGTCACCCACCCCCGGGTAACCCAGACGTGCTCGTCCGGGGTAGGACCGTCATCGCGAGGGTACTCTTGGGTAACTTCAGCCTCGACCGTGAGGTCGAAGCCGTCGTAGTTGAACGTGAACTCGTGCTGGCTCTTGTAGGGCATGATGACTCCTCTTACGCTGAGAGGTCGCGGGGGTTCACGTAAAAAGCAGCAGTGACCCGCCACGTCCGCGACGAGCGCCCGGTCAGCGTTGAGCCGGGCGATCTCGTCGTCGCTCAGCTCTGTCTCGTCGTCGCGCCAGGCGTTGACAATCACGGTCTCCTCCACGGTGGGCGACGAGACCACCAGATAGAGACCGTTGTGCTTGAACGTGTACGTGAATGCGTGGGACATAACCCCTCTTACGCTGAGAGGTTGGCAGGGTTCACGGTTTTCTGTCAGGGTCTCTTTGTACCCACTGAGCTTCCATACACTTTCACGGTTTCCGTGTTCTGCTCACCTGAGTCCCCCTCCAGGGGCTCAGTGATAAAAACATCGTAAATAGTGGCAGGGTCATCTTTGACCTGTATGGAAACGCTGTATAGGTTAGGTAGGACTACCAACCCCCCTCTAGGGGTCGAGGGTTACCTTCCAAGAGGTAGGACCGAGGGTGCGGGGCAGCGGGTTCTTGATGTTCCGCCAAGAGGGGGCAGCACCGACAGAGGCAATCTTGACCACCTGTGACCATACGCGACCATCGCATTGTACGGTGACCTCTTCGGCGCGGTAGACGCCCGCGACTTGCAAAGCCTCGGTTCTGCCCTTGCGCTTCCTTGTGAAGACCGCCGGGGGGAGGATGACACGCTCGCCTAGCCGTAGGCGCCCACAGACCCCGCTACGTGCGGTAAAGGGTTCCTTGAGGTCCGCGAACACAAAGAGGGTGAGAATGTCAACCATCGGCAAGCCAAGCCCCCCTCGTTAGCTCGGGCACTTCCACGGCGCGTGCCCAGGGGGCAGACTTGATCACGATGACCCCCTGTTGGTCTAGCCCCGTGAGTACCAGGGAGACCGCTGCCATGAAGTCGTCGGAGCACACCGTGGCTACCGTGACCGCTGGTGTCGTGCTCAGGCGTACACTCTTGGTGCGCCCCCCCAGGCAGACCGCCGACCTGTCTACCCCCAGGGCAGCCGCAACCACCTCAGTCGTGGTGCTAGTGAAAGGTAGGGAAGCCACCCACACGTAGGTAGGTATATCCTTCAAGGTGAAGCACGGTAGCCCCTCGGTTACTCGCTCGTCCCCAACGAGAACCTTTATGTGTGCCACCAGCGACAGACAAGCCAGGGCCGCCAAGAGGTTCACCGCGTCTAGGTTGGCTGCCTCGGTCACGACTTCACAGGGTCCAAGCTGTACCCTGACCGTGTAGAACCAGTCCCCATTCGTGAGGTACTTACCGTAGAGGGACGCCCCCGTAACTTCGGGCACAAAGGGCTTTATTAGGTCGAGTGTGTCTCTAGGCATGTGGTCTTTTCCGTGGTGGGTCATATCCACCCCTGCTTGTATTTGAGGTTGAGGCTCAGAATACCCTGGGCCTCTAGCGCTTGTAGGACAGCGCAAGTCCCCGCGACGCGCTCACTGGCGTAGTAGTCCCCGACACCAAAAACTCGTACAGGGCTCGCTAGCGTCGGTAGGCTGACCATGGCAACCCTCCCCGGGAACACCGCAGAGCGATGCACCCCGCAAGCCGCCGCCATGACCCCCCCGTGGTCTGCCTCTCTTGGTACAGCCCTCACCCAAGACACGGTGGGTAGCAAAGAACCCCGGTTGACTGCCTCCTCGGGGGTCATGTCCCGCAAAGGCTTGCGCAAGCGCGCCTCGACCCGGTGGGTGCTCTCCAAGAGGTCTAGCAGCACCAGCAGCGCCGCTGCCTCCAGGTTGAGCGCCTCTTGCCCCCAGAACATCGAGCAAAGGCGCACGCCCACAATGTAACCCGGTTGCCCGTGCAAGTAGGTGTGAGTCTCGGTTACCTCTGTTACCGCAGGCTCAAAGAACCGGAAGAACGTGAGGAGCGACGAGGGCTCTCCTGCGGCAGCCCGACGAGCCAGGTATTCCGCCCGGGTCACCCCAAACCCCCAAGGGTGATGATGCCCCGCGAGGCGAGAACGCTGAGCACCGCGTAAATGGCGGACTCTGCCACGGTGCCTTCATTGCAAGGCACCCGGACCTCCAGGGAATTGCTGAGCATCACGCTCACAGAAGAACGTGAGCCGGGCAGCCCGCCCACCACAACCCCGCACAAGGGCACCCCCAGCGCCGCCGCGACCACCCCGCGCCACCCCTCCTCCGGGGTCACGTCCACTACCCAGTCGTGGGTCGGAATCAATCCACTGTTGCTGCCACCTTGACCTTCGCACCAAGAGGGGACGGGTGCTTTCGGACCCGTAATCTCTAGTAGCCCCGTGTACTCCATGACCCCCAGCGTGGCGAGCAGAAGCAAGCCCTCGGGGCTACGCGCCCTTGTACGCGACGAGAACTGCCCGCCCGACCGCGGGTTCATCCCGATGGCAACGGACTCCAACACGCCCCCTTCTAGCGCGGCCTGGCGGTAGCTCGCGATGGTGGGGGCGAACCGCTGGACCACGGAGAGGTAGGTGGGGTCGGGCTCGGGGGCAGGGGACTCGGTAGCTGAGGGCGTTGTCATAGACCCCACTGTACACCACCCCCTCGCTTCTCGCCAAACACGCCTTGCGCAACTGGCACAGAGGGTGTACAACCCCCGAGCCGGTTGTGTTTCATCCGGTACGCCCCCGCTAATCACGGGGTCACCGTGCTCCCCCAGGCTAGTCCTGGGAACCCCCTCTCGGTCTGTCGGGGGTAGGCTCTTTGACAAGATGGGTAAGCTAAGCTCGGCGGCAGAAGCCCCTGCCAGTCTCTACCAAGAGGCTGGGGCAGGGCTAACCGATGGGTCTACGGGGGACTTCGACCCCCGGTGACCTACGCCGAGAATCCAGCCCTCCACGCACCTCCCCGTGCTCTACGCCTTCGGGCACCTAGAGCTACGGGGTTGAAACGTAGCCTCTCAGGAGAGGCTACTGGCATCACGGTGGAGGTCTCCCCGGTCAGCACAGGGTTGCAGTTGGCACAACCGCTGCAAGTGCTTCGATCCGGGGTCTAGGAAGTCAGGGAAGGTACGGTGTAGGACGCATACTACACTTACCTACACCCTCCATATCACCTCCTCGGTTTCGTAGGGGGGTAGGGGGGTTAACCTTAAACGGTCTGTACTAACAGTACAGACCTAATTTCCTAGAGGATCTCTCTTCATAGAAACACAAACCCTTGTGTTTCTAAGTCTGAAGAGGATCTTAGAGCCCCAAACACTAAAGAAAACAGCAATGATAACGCAAATAGTCCAACAATAAGTCCAAATAGTCCAGCAAAAGATACAGAAACAGAAACAAATACCGCAAATAGTCCAACAGAAACCGCAAATACAGCAAGTCCAAGTAGTTCAGCAAACCGTTCAAGTACCTCAGCAAGTGCAAACGCAGATACAGACGATACGAGCGATGATAGTAGAGCGAGTAAAGTTAACCCCCCTACCCCCCACGGTCAAAAAACACCCAGGGTCACTTGAGACCCACCCGGAGTAGGCTACGCCCTCTAGGTAAGAAGATACTCCCCCTACCCCCTCTTAGGTAAGAAGATACCCAGAGGAGGTTCTCAGAGAAAAACTGAGAAAAGCCCTTGCAAGTATCTCTTAGTTGAAGTAGAGAAGTACCGACAATTGCAGACTCCTTCTAAGTGAGAGATCACCACGGGGCCGATCTGCGTCTAAAATACGGAAACCACGGAGAGAGACCGTGGAAAAGCGGGTCAGAGAGAGACTGACCACAAGTTAAAGCCCCAGTAAACCCCCATATAAGGCTCCTACACGCTGTCTCACTAGAGAAGACGGGGCACAAGCTCGGATGGGGAAGCCAGCAGCGAAATTGATGCCTTCGGGCGTTGAGCACGGGAAGCCTCAGCGAAATTGCAGTAAAGAAGCACAGCAGCAAGGCAGAGAGAGACTGCCGTAGAAAAGCTCGAAAAGAGCACCCAGACCTCAGAGCGAGACTGAGGACCAGCGAAGCTACTACAGAGCACACCTACCTACCTCTTAGGTGGAGGGCTCAAACACGTCTTGGAGCGAGACCAAGAAGCCAAAGCAGTAAAGGTTATCGCGGACTACCCTCTAAGCCGACCCCACTATGGGGGTCCACCGTGGGTAGGAGTACTCTCAAGTGTTCTCAGGTAAGAGTGTAAGCCTTGCCCTGAGAGTGCGAGAGAAAGACGGGATAGTAGTGTGAAGAGAGGGCTTCGCCCTCTAAGTAGAGAAGACTCCCCTGGTCAGGTGGAAATGTGGTCTAGTGTCATCTACACTCTAGGTGAAGATGGCGAAACTAGACGCATGGTTCTACGCGATTCTCCTGGCGGTATTTCTGGCTTGGAGGGTCAAGGAGCACCTGAGACGGTAGTATTGCCTTCATGTGGGGTGGTAGCGCACTTCTGGTTATTCAGGGTGACATTGCCCTATCAAAGTGATTGAATTTCTTGCCAAGCTACGAAGAAGCGTGCAAGGTGGCGCACAGTCGATCTGGATCAGGGGTTCGACTGAGGAGGCGCACATGGCGAAGCAGTTGCGGGAGACGGCGATACCTAAAAACGACACGGAGCTAGTCAAGCTCTACGGGGAGGCTCTGGCATGTTTTGTGGGGCGCCTGGACAAGGGGCGCAAAGGGGGTGATGATCTTCTTCAGCACGTCTACCTCCAGGTCGTTCACCAGAAGGTGCTGGAGAAGTACCGGGCGAAGATCGCCTCTTTGCAAGAGGTGGTGACGATCCGCCGGTTCAAGCAAGAGATCACGGGGGCTGAGGCGGCAGCCTACCTGGGGGTCAAGTTCGTGGTCCTGCGGATCTGCTTCTGGCGTAGGGTCAACGGTGACCGTAGGTTCAAGAAGGGCGTCCCCCAGAGCTTCAAGGATGGGGTCAACGGCGTGCTCCCCATTGAGGAGTTCTGGCGCCAGCCCCCCCGGTGGATTCCTCCCCCTCTTCGCGGTATGCCCTGCTCCCCCAAGGCGGTCTACCGCACGGCAGACGTACTCACCTTCGACTCCCTCAAACCCTTTCGCACCCAAACCGACCGCGCCCCCCTCCCCGAAGAAGTCGTGACCGACGTGAACGTGTCCCCCGAAGGTAAAGTGACCATGAGTTTCTGGTCCTACCTGGCGCGCGCCGTGCATAACATCTTCGCTAACTGGTGCCGGACGGCGTACCGTAAGAACAAGGAGCGTTTTCTGGGGGAGTCGTGGGAGGAGACGTTCACGGGGGACGATGAGACCTTCTCTTGGTCGGAGCGGTTGTCGGACCCGTTCTCAGTTTCCCGAATTGAGGCTGGGGTGGAGCTACGCCAGGCGGGCCTTGAGGCGGTCAACGACGCAGCCAAGCGTGTCTTATCCCGCGTGTAGTGGGAAAGATGACTCTAGCTCCGCTACGTCAAAAGTTTGCTGCGCTCTGCCGTGACCTGTACAGAGCGCGTCCCGTGGTTCAACGGTACGCCTCACTCATGACCCGGCTAGCGTTCAACACGGACTCTGCGAAGTCCTTGGGTCATGGAGTCTACCGCGTCCTTGTGGACATTGGAATCCAGGGGATGCCCGAGGTCCACGGCAAAGCCCCGACCCCGAGGCAAGCGTTGCCCTCCTCTTACGGAGCAGACTGGGGGCAGAAGGCGTTTCGCACTGTGCTGAAGTACACACGCAGCGAGGACGCCGCCGAGAACGTCTGCATGGACTTCTTGGTAGACTTCCTGTCCCATGGCAAGCAAAAGGTGGACCGTGACAAGACCGCTCCCCAGGTTTTGCAATGGGTGATGACCTCTTTGGTGAGGGCGGCGATTGACGCTGGGCGTAGGAAGAATCGTGCGCCAGGGGAAGAGTCGATGACGGTGGAGGACGAGGGGGGTGGAGGCTTTAGTCAACGGGACGTGGTGATGCAGACGGACCTTGAGGGTGTGCTGGGCACGCTAGAGACGTTCAGCGAGGCGTGGCTCAATGCGCTCCTTGAGCGGGAGAAGCCAGCGCTGGACAAGATTCATCCGGACGCCTACGACTACCTGACCCTTCTCTTGGAGAGTGACATGACGGACCAAGAGATTCTTGGTTTTCGTCAGGGTAAGCCGGTGGGACCGCCCAAGACCCCGTACCTACGCAAGATATACCCGGGGGGCGCGCTCCCCTCCATGTGGTCCGCCTACAAGAAGAAGATTTTCCAGCACTTGAAGAAGGTCATCGAGTCTGGGGCAGTACCCATGGGCGGTATGCTTGGCCTTGGCGCCGTCAACCGCCTCTTTGATCAGTATGAGAAGACCGAGAGGGAGGGTGGTGACGTGACCTTCCTCTTGGGTCGGCTAGAGAGTCTCTTGTCAGCCTCACCGCAAGCAACGGCGCCCCTGTCCCTGGTAAGGGACGCTCTTGACGCAGCGCGTAACGCCCCGTCTGAACCGGACGAGCGTGAGTTTTATATGAGCCAGGCGCGTCAAGAGCTAAGCAAGATGCAAAGAACCTCTCCGTGGTTAGTGTACCTTCGCACATGACGGACGTTGAGTTTACCGTGTTGGCGCGTGGCGTCCCTTACTGGGTCAAGGTCAGACTGGACATCACCCCGGAGAGGGGCGTGCCTCAACCTACGCTGGCGGGACCGAAGGTAAGGGAGACGTGCAAGGTGAGCGTGACCAGCATTGTTTGTGAGGGGGGTATCTTGTCGGAGAATGCCGCGCAGCTTTGGTTGCACCAGCACGGGGGTACCATGCTACGCCGGCTGGACGAGGTACGCCTGGCCAAGTGCAAGCCCAACTGAGAGGGGGGTGCCCCGTGGAAGACAACACTTGATGCAAGACGGCAGCTAGCCTGTAAATCACCGTGGACAGGACGAGCCTCTTGGGTGTATACCTCCCCGCAAGATGCTGGTTCTCGACGACACACGGGCGAAGGTCTATCAGGGCGACAGTGAGTTTGAGCTAGGAGAGCTAGCCAGCGAGTCTATAGACAGCATGGTGACCGACCCTCCCGCGGGAATCGCTTTCATGCACGGTAAGACTTCCGGCTGGGATGCTCCCTCTACGTGGAAGTACCCTATCACCAGCCACGGCTTCAAGGATGACCCTGGTAAGTTCAGAAACCCGGCACCCTCGATAGGGCAGAGCACTCGAAACCCGGTGTGCCAGGTCTGTCACAAGCACAAGCGGGGTAAGAAGCGCTGTCAGTGTGAAGAGCCGGAGTTTGACGAGCGCGAACACGCCCGAAGCGACCGTGACATATTTATTGCCAAGATGACGGCAATCTTCAAGGAGTGCCTTCGAGTGCTCAAGCCAGGGGGTCACGCTGCGGTCTGGGCTATCCCTCGTACTGCACACTGGACCGCCATGGCGCTAGAGGAGGCGGGCTTTGAGGTGCGCGACTGTATATCGCACCTCAAAGACAACTCAGCCGAGCTAGCTAGCTTCTTTGAATCACTCTCGCCCTCTCAGCGTGAAATGTGGATGCGCGCCGAGCCTACCAACGGCTTGATGCTACACGTCAACGGGAGCGGGTTTCCCAAGGGAAGAAATATCAGTAAAGAGATTGACGCGCAGTACGGGCGCATTCGATCCTCCGTGAAGCAAGTCAAGCAATCCCTGCGTGAGAAGTTTGACGCCAGTGGGAAGACCCGTACACAGATTGACAAGGAGTGCGGGTTTCGAGCCAGTAATTACCTCTCCGTAGAAGACGACACCAAGAGGGATGACCCTTGGTTTAACGTACTGCCCTCTCCTGAAAAATGGCTTGTCCTAAAAAAAGTGCTCGGGCTAGAGGACGAGACAGTCAGTGCCCAGCTAGACCAGTGGTTCAAGCAAGCCGAGCGTGAGCTTGTGGGTTGGAAAAAGACCGGTCCAGGGATACCCTTCTCTACAGCGGGTGGGCCTACGGAGCTACCTATTACAGAGAGTCAGACGCCAGAAGGTAAGCAGTGGAAAGGGTGGAACGTAGCACTCAAGCCCTCTGTAGAGCACTGGCTACTCGTCCGTAAGCCTCTTTGTGAGGGTACCATTGTGGCTCAGGTTCTTGCCACCGGGACGGGGGCTCTCAACATTGACGCTTGCCGTGTCAAGGGTGGTGCGGGCTACGAAGAGGAAGTAGCCAAGAACATGGCTTCCTTCAAGAAGCTACATGAGAAGACTCCGGGCTGGAAAAACTCATCTGAGTTTGCCCCTGACGTGGACGGAGCCATGCTGGGTAGGTGGCCGTCTAACCTCCTCCTCAGTCACACGCAGAGGGTCATGTGTCAGCCCCGCCCTGACCTCTCCGCTGACGTGAAGGCTACGCTGTGGGCTTACTTTGAGTCGGAGCCCACCGAGGAGCTAGAGGTACGCCAGGAGGCAATCCCTCTTGGGTGGCGCCAGCTTTTCCTCCCTGTGCGTATCGAGGGTTGTAAGCACGTAGGGACCAAGATTGTCCGTGCCCCGGTCATCAACCGGTTCGTGGACGGCATGAGGCCCTTCGGTGAGGGTGCGGGTCACAAGTACACTCAGACCGGGGGTGGTGTAGAGTCCCAAGCTGTTACAGACTGCAAACCCCCCTGCCCCGTGCCCGTGCTGGACAACCAAAGCGGTGACCGTAAGTCTCACGACACGGCTGACACGGGTGGTTTTCGAGAGTCTATGCGAGACCCTTCCTGGCTAAAGAGTGGTACCCAACCCTCTTTGCCTCCCGGTCGGGGTGACACGGGCGGGGCTAGTCGGTTCTTTCCTGTGCTCTGTGCCCCTGAAACTCTAGACAACCAAAGCGGTGAGACCCGTAGTGCTTACCCTGGTAACCCCCAAGTGGCTTCAGCCTACAACGCCAGGGACAAGTCAGACCAGAAGTCCCCCAAAGATGTCATCTTTGGGGGTAAAACCCCGGGGAAGGTCTACGGGGACACAGGGAGCGTCTCTCGGTACTTCCCTGTCTTCTCTTGCGCGGCTGGCAGCCTGGATGACCAAAGCGGGGAGCGTCGTGGGGGTGGACCTGTTTACACAGCCAACCAAGGTAAGGGTTACTGGGCAGGGGGTATGACTGGCGTGGCTACGCCTTTTAGCAGAGAGGCTGACGATGGGGGCGCCTCAAGGTTCTTTCCCACGTTTACTTGCGCGCCCGACACCTTGGACAAGCAAACTGGGGAGAGAACCTCGACCCTCACCGGTAAAGCTGACCCCTCTCGCGCCCACACCAACCCAGGTCAAACGTCCAAGGAGTACCTCTGGGGTAACATCGGTCACGAAGCCTCAACCCATGTTTACGCTGACTCTGGTGGGGGCTCCCGGTTCTTCCCCACGTTTAGCCCGGATTGCGCTTTGCATATCCTCGATATGCAAAGCGGTGACCTCACACCCCACGCGCACAGAGAGGGTTACACTCCGAGGCTGGACACTGGCGTGTACAACCCTGGGCGCAAGGGTTCTCAAAGCGTGTGGGGTGGGGTTGCCCGGGGGGGCGCCTCTCAGTTTTACCCGTCATTTAGTCCCGAGTGTGCTTTGGAGGTTCAGAACCTCCAAAGCGGTGACTTGCGCGGAAACACTGGTGGTTCCGGGGGGGTAAGCTCAATCTTTGGTGGGCTCGACGCTTCAAAGACAACCTACAAGGCTTACGGCGACCACGGGGGTGCTGCTAGGTTCTTCCCCTCCTTTGAGCCCGAGTGCGTCCCGAGTCTCATTGATGCACAGAGCGGGGAGACGGTCTCTTCGCCTCGTACCGGTGACGACGCGGGCACCGCCATGGATAAGACCCGTGAGGGCTGGCGGTTCAAGCGAGCTAACGGGGGGTTCTCCGACTCAGGGGGTGGCTCACGGTTCTTCCCCTCCTTTGAGCCCGATTGTCCTCTGAACGTCAATGACGTTCAGAGCGGGGTGTCTGTGTCTAGGGCGGGTGGCGTCGCAGGTGGTGAAATCTTCGGTAGTGCCACAGGGTTTGTACCACGGAAGGGTCAGAATGACTCTGGTGGGGGGGGTCGCTTCTTCCCCTCGTTTGAGCCTGACCCTACCTTGCCTCCCTTCTACTACACGCCCAAGGCGTCTACCGCGGATCGCATCTTGCCTGACGGGTCGAAATCACCTCACCCAACGGTCAAATCGCACGCCCTCATGTCGTGGCTCATCAAATTGGTCACACCGCCGGGTGGGGTAGTTCTTGACCCCTTCTCAGGTTCCGGGTCCACGCTAGTCTCGGCTGTCAAGCTGGGCTTTCGAGCCGTGGGTATAGAGCAGGACGAGACCTACATTGGGGTCATCCGTCAACGCCTGGCGGCAGCGCTGGCAGAGAGCACCGACAATGTAGCCAGTCGTGCTGCAATGGACCTAATGCACGACATCGAGTGACCCCAGGGACAGGGAACCACCTCTCAGTTCCAGAGGATGGGTGCCCCCTTCCGCGAGGCTACGGTTTCCCTTATGGTCACGTCGGACACTGTGCATATCGCGTTGCAAAGACGCCCCACGCTACCAAAATGACACAGCCCCTTCATTTTGGTAACTGTGGTGTCATGCAGTGTATTTCAGGGTGTGGTAATAACATTTAGTAGGGTAATGAGGTGAAAGGTAGGTGTGATCTTTCTTGTGAAGCCCTTCAGCCTCTCAGCGTAAGAGGGATTATGAACAAGCTGAGTAAGACGCAGTGCGGGGAGTTTGAGGCGGTCAACGTGGCGTTTCAGGGCGCCTGGCAGGACGCCTCTGAGGCGGTCGAGACGTACAACCTCAAGGAGACGACCTGGAAAGAGCTGAAGGTCACCCTGGACGACCTGGAGTCCGCCAAGGACGCCGCGCACACCCTCATCACTGCTACCGTGGAGGCCATGCAGGAATACTACGACTCGAAGAGCGAGAAGTGGCAGGAGGGGGACAAGGGTACGGCGTACTACGGCTGGATCGAGTCCTGGCAGGATATGGCAGACCGTTTGCAGGACACCATGGTCAAGATGACGTGCGTTGCCGAGGTTGAGCAAGGCAACGTGCTCTTGGAAGACCTCATCACGGACACTCTGGAGGAAGACTGCCTCAACGAGTTGACCACGGAGCCCGATGGTTGACCGAGGACTGAGCCCCCCCAACGGAGCACGAAGCCCTGGTACGGGCGGGTACCAGGGCTTTCCTCTTTTACACCCCGCCTAGAGGTAGGAGCCCCTGTCATGCACCCCGAGTATAAAATGCGCCTGGACATGGTTGCCAAGCTAGAAGACCTGGACCGGCAAGTTGAAATGACGGACCACAACAACCGCGACTTGCAGCGTAAAGCCGCCATCCTGGCGCTACGGAAGGTCAAGGACGCCCGCAGCAAGCTGGTCTTCTCGGGCAACCGCCCCCCGGCGGGCATGAGCGGTGCCACGGTGGCGCTGGATAACACGGAGACCTTTATCGAGCGCTTTCTGGACCCTAAGTCGGGCTTGTCCTGGGCGGGCTACAAGGGGCAGCTAGACACGGTAACCAAGGCGCTAAAGGGCATGAAGCGTAGCCAGCCCGAGATTTACGCCTCTTGCGTGTCAGCGCTGGCGGGCTCGGAAATGCTGGCAACGCAGGGAGGGGTCAACGTCTACAAGTTCTCTTCGGAAATGTTGGAGCTACTGGACGACCTGCTTTTCCGAGCCCCCGGCACGGTGCCTTCCGAAGAGAAAGTCAAGGCGGGCTACAAGCCGCTTGACCCCGAGGTTGAGGGTGCCTTTGACGGTTTCCTTGTGGACCTTGAGGAAAGCCTAGAGCGTAACCCCGCCGACGAGATCGACGAGCGCAAGTTCATCTACGGTCAGATGAAAAGCCTACTTCACCGTGCCCCCAAAGAGCAAATGAAGCTCGATTGGAATGCCTGATCCTATGGACCTACACCCAGGGTACTGACCTGAGCCCGCTCGGTGTACCCTCTCTGGCATGATACGAGACGTTACGGGCTACAAGGGTCTGGTAGTTACCACCTGGGGTAGAGACCTCGACGGGAGCCTCTGGGTAGGCGAGAGTCGCCCTGTGACCACCACGATAACCTGCGGGTGCAACACGACCCTTACGCAGAGGGGGTTCTTCTCGGCGCTGGACCTGGCGAAGTCTGGGTGGGTAGAGGTAGGCGACACCAAGCCCCCTCGGTGGTGGTGTTCTTTCCGGTGTCTGGCGACTCTTGACCCTGACGGATGGTCCGCCCTAGTCAGAGAGGTACAAGGCAAACGAGACCGGCTAGACCGGCAGCTAGTCGGGCTGCTCGGTACTGCCAGGGTAAACGCAACATGAACCGACCTAAAACGATCCACGGAAGCGAGGGTGTCTACAAGGGGGAGCACTGCGGCATGTGTTACCGTAACGGTAATCTAGAGGACGCCACCCACAAGGTAGGCGAAGAGAGTACCCACACCAGACCGATAACCGGGCACAACCTGACCCAGTACCTCTGTTGTTCATGTTTCCGAGAGGTCATGGGTCTACGGTGCCCCGCACCAGGAGAGGACGACGATGGCACAGCAGACGAAGACAGTTTACGAGTGTGACCTTTGCTGCACGGAGCTACCTCGGAAGCAACTGGTCACGCTCCCCCCCGGCGCGTTTATCGGAGAAGTCGAGCTACCCGAGGGACTCGAACCCACCATGCTTTGCGGTCACTGCCTGGCAGAGCGCCTGGGTACCCCTCTGAGGGTCAAGGTTGAGACGAGGGTGGATGAGCGTGTTGTCTACCGGGATACGTCATCTTCGTCCCGTTCGAGCTACGGAGGGTACAAGGGTCCAAGCGGGCGCCCTTTCGTGGTGGGGGGCTCTGCGAGAACAGCGCCCCTCTTCACCAACACGTCCTGGGTCTAAAAGAACACCTCCAACCCTGGGCGCGCTGGCTAGCCCTTCGATTTGGTCGTCCTGTGTACCTTGTAGGGTCCGCCCTTACCTTGTCTCACCCAAGGGACGTTGACGTGCGGGTCGTGCTCACGGATGTTGAGTTTTCCGCACGGTACGGCGACCCTTCTAACTGGGCAGAGAGGCTCTGGACAGACCGGACCACCTTGGTGAGGTACGGGGCGGATCTATACAACCTCTCCCGCGAGGCGTCGCTGGCACTGTCGCTCAACCTGGACGTGATGGTGCAACCTGTCAGTGAAACCACGCCCCTCTTGGCAGAACCGAGGCTGCGCCTGGATGACCTCCCTGCCATCCTCTCTGTCCCTGGGCTAGAGCAAGATGAGTCTAGCCCGAAAGGTAGCCCAGAGGTACAAGAGAGCGTGTGACGTTTGCGTGGCTTCTCGGGCGCTAGACGCAGGCGAGAAGGGCATACGTTCGCTGTGGGACTACTCCGATAACACAGTGTCTAACCTGGCGAACCTTGTACCGGGCAATGTGCGAACCACTAACCTCCCTGTCATCTGGGTGCGAGTGCAAGGGACCAGCGCTGAGTTTTCTCCCGCCGTGTATCAAGTACGGAGAGAGGGTGAAGCCTGGCCGGAACGGTGGAACTTCTCGGCGGACTTGGCTGGCACCATGTCAGCTCTAGGCTTGGACTCTAAGTGGCAATATGTTTCTGATGCAGCAAAGACTTACGCTTACGGGGAGTCGGATACGGTACCCGTCAGGGATTTTGACCTTTCTAACTTTATCTGGCCAGAGGGCTACGTACCAAACACATGGTTAGTTCATCTGATGTGCTAAGCCCCAACCGCTTGGGTGAGGAGGCGCCGTTGCCCATTCCTTCTGACTGTACGCCACCACCCAGAGGCACGTTGCGATGGACACTGTGCCTTGCACCCAGGAGCACCAGTGGTGGTACCAACAGTAGAGGACCAACGCTACCAGGGCATAAGCACAACCCCCTAGCAGAGACCACGCTAGTTTTGTCATGCCCGCCACCGTAGCACCACCCTCTAAGCCTTGGTATCTATACATCCTGGGCAACGCGAAGGGGCTTCTCTACGTGGGGATCACGGTGGACCTTGCTCGGCGCATCGCTCAGCACAACGGGAAGACCAAGAAGGGCGCTCGGTTTACCCGGGGTCGTGGTCCATGGTATATCCTCTACGTGGAGCACATTGGACCGGGTGTTTCTCAGGCTTTGCGGAGAGAGCGCCAGGTCAAACGCTTTCACAAGCCACAGAAGCTAAGGCTTTGTGGGTACTGAGGTAGCGCTCAACCACGGCTGCTGTCCTGGTCGCTGGGGTCATTACGTAGCTTTCTCCGTACTCTACATAGAGGGGCAACCCTTTCAGGTTGGGCTCTCGCGAGGTCAGGTTTTTCTGAGCAATGAGGTTAGCAAGTAGCTTCTTTCCCAGAGCAAGAGCTTCGACCTCATTACGCGCCACGGTGGCTCGGATGGCCCAGGCTTGCTTGCCGCGGTAGTAATTGAACTTCTGGCTCACCAGAGGGAGTACGGCTGGCTTGAGTACCTTCTCTGAGGCAATAAGCATGGGCGTCTCCCCTAGCTTCGCAGCTAGATTATTACTCTTGCTGACCTCTGGTGTGGGGGGGGTGACTGGCGTGTCAAAGAGGTCAAAACCGCCAGCTTTGTTCAGAGCTTCCTCGGCTTGGCTCGAAAAGAATAGAACCTCGTCGTAGTCATGGGTCGCTAGAGCCTCCTTGGCGTCGTCAAGCAAGCCTAGTGCCTTATGGTTGGGCTCTGTGCTCATGCCCTTCACGAAGTCTCTCCTGGCCTCGCCAGTCATTTCGTCTAGCGCGTACTCCGTGTTTACCATGGGTGCTACCACCATGACCACCTCAGCTTTCACCTCTTCGAGGGTCTTGGTAGCGAGGTTGATGGTACCTTGCACAACCTTACCTTGGTCAGGTGTAAACTTTGCACCATGCTTGAGGAGTGCCGCTTGAAGTGACCTGATTGCCAGGCTCACCGGGGCAGAGCCAGAGACGTGCCAGTAGTCGAAAGCCTCAAAACTGAGGGACACCTCACGTAGCGCCCGCCCTACAGGACTCTTGGCTACCGCGGGGTCCGCCTTCAAGCGGGACGCAATCAGCCTAACCAGGGTGTCTACCTGATTGTCTTTCAAGTCATCCAGCTTGTCTTTGATCCGTGGCAACACTTGCATATTTAGCTTTACAGTCTGAAATGCTTTGCTCATGCTATGTTCCGCCTAACCAAGTAAAGTCACCCTCGGCTTTACGCATACGCAAACGAGCCAAGAGCATGGGTCCGTGGACCATCGTGGCGTACACCCCCCCTGCCCACCGTTTGCGGTCGTAGTCCGACAACCCCTGGTACGCCCTCTCCCTACGTACCGCTATGTTGTACGACGCCTCGCGCAGCATAGCCTCTTGGTGCTCACCCCAGAACGGAGCGTGACTCATCAACCACACAGAGGTATCAACGACCCCCTCGTCATAAAATGCGTCGCCCTGGGGGAACCTGGCTACGGCGCCGTGCGTCATCTCGTGCGTCATTTTCTCCAGCAACCTCCCTGGGTTACCTTCGCACGACCGGCAAATCTCAATTTGCCCGGTGTCGAGGTCAAAGGAGGCGTTGGCCCCGCTCAGGTGCATAGCGTCCCCCAACGGCAGGATGAGGGGCAACGGCTCCTTCCCATAGGGTCCAAGGCAGGCTTGAACGAACCGGTACGCCTTGGGAGCCCACCCCTCGATAAACCGGTCCCACTCAGAGCCACCCCCAAAGACCTTGCTCATGAACGTGGGCGCCAGCGATGCGGTACGGCTCGACGCACGCTCACCGGCTTCTTTGAGGTAGCGCTGGGCTCTAAGGGGGAGGGTCATGCTTACCCCCTAGCTTGAGCACTAAGAGAAATGCGCAAGGCGTTCAGCCGCTCGTAAGCCTCACGATCAGCTTTCAGGGAGGTCATCCGACACCTACGCACTTCACTCATTCCCTCTTGGTGACGACGGTAGGACACGAACCCCCAGAGAAGCCTCTTCGCGTCGTCGCTGGGTTGTAGCCACCCGGTCTCACCCTGTACCCAAGCCCAAGCCTCGCCAGGCTCAACGACCTTGATCTCCGGGGTTAGCACCCTCCCGTAGCGTGTCCAAAGGTACCACCGGCTGTCCTCCTCGTCCTCGGGTACGCCCCGGCGGTAAACTATCGTGCCGTAGCACCCCCTCTCGTGGTCACTGCAAGGGATGCCGTACCAACCCTCGCCTAGTTCGGCTATCTTCTGCCCAGCTTCTTCTTCGCTCGCTACCAGGGTCTCTTGGTGCATGGTGACCTACCCTTACCATGTTTTCCGTGAACACTACAACCCGTCCAGCGTAAGAGGGTTTATGACCCCCACCGAAGTCAAGCCTGTTAACGTCATCCACCTCTACAAGGGTACTTACATCGAGTGCTTCCTCGTCCGCGAGGCTTACGCCCGCAGCGGCAACGCTCACAACCCCACCAAGGTTTACAGCTACGCTGTAAAGGACTGGGAGGGTGGCACGGTGTACATCACCAGCACGTTGCGTGCCGCTAAGGCTTTCATCGACGACGTTGTTTTACACATGACTCGACCTTACGTTGTCTTCTACGACCTGTTTTTTTCAGGTCCGTACAGCCTGACCGTCGAGGCTGACTCCAAAGAGCACGCCCTAGAGGTAGCCCGCGCTGAGGTAGCTCGGTCAGGCGTAGGCTACGGCGGGAACCTCAAAGAGGACTCTTTCAGGGTAGGTAAAAAGCTGCCCCCCAGGAAGCTCAAGAAACCATGACGCCCAAGACGAGAACCCTAGTCAAGCGGGCGCTCATCCGTGACGCCCTTACCCGTGCTCCCCCCGGGGAGCACTTCACCCTAGCCTCTGGGGTACAAACAGACACCTACTGCGACGTGAAGAAAGCCGCACTTCACAGCGAGACCATGCTGCACCTGGCAGCCCTCCTCGTTAAAGAGTTCCTCCCCGTGGTACCCGACTGTACGGCGCTGGCGGGCGTATCTCTAGGGGGGTGTCACCTGGCAAGCAGTACGGCAATGTATGCCAAGGTTCACTACGTGGGTGCCTTTGAAGTACTCTACATGCGCAAGGAAACTAAGGGCTACGGTACCAAGAGCCGGGTCGAGGCGCCGTGCTCCCTTCTTAAAGGAGGGAGGGTGGTTCTCCTAGAGGACGTGGTGACCACGGGGGACTCTGTCCTGTCCGCGGCTGACGCCCTTACCCAAGAGGGCTTCAGCGTAAAACTCGTTCTCTCCGTGGTGGACCGGCGCCCCTGGTTTGAGCACTACCTCGGGGGTGGAAAGTACCCCTACCGGGCTCTTTTCGCGCTGGACGAGCTACTTGCGGACGATTTGTCAGGCAACGCCCCTCAAGAGGGTGTATAGGTCCGCAGTCGCCTTGGTGTTGCGGTCAGCGCCAGTGTGACCCATGGGAAGGTAGCTCAGGTCAGAAGAGCACCGGAACGAAAGCACTCTCAAAAAAACATCCTCCCGGCTCGCGCTGGGACGGTCAAACTGAGGGTTACTTCACCATAAACCGTTGGTCGGTGGTGCAAATCCACCCCTTCCCACCCAACTTGACTTTCTCATCAGTACACACGGGTTCCTTCATCTAAACGGACTAGGAGACCCTTGCTAACGCGAGGAGGATGTACGTTCAAATCGTACAGGAACCACTAAGGCGGGCAGTCAACCGGCAAGGGTTACTTCACCACTAACGAAAAACACCTTTGCCACCACACCTCCCGCCTACTTATTGCAGTGTAGCTCGACGGTAGAGCACGCATGACGCCCTGAGCGTCAACCTCCCCAGCTAACGCCGGGGCAGTCATTGCATAGGGTTACTCCCATAAGCAGGACGAGGCGGGGCGTAGTCCCTCCACTGCAACTTCTACGACTTTCAGCCGCGAACCTCTCTCAACCAGGAGCAGTCACATGGGCCAATCCAAGTCGCACAAGAACTTCATGGCGGGCACGAGCTACACAGTCTCGCCCCTACTCACCCTTCGTATCGCAGCGGCGTCGTGCTTCTTCGGGGAGCCCACGTTCTACGGAGCCAAGGACAGCAAGCCGGTCGCGCCCTCCCAGCAACCCCAAGCGGTACAGAAGCACCTGAGTGTAACCCTCGGGGGTCTGGGGCAACCTGACTTCTCGGGGCTCACGCCCTCTCAGCGCATGGAGAAGGTCATTGACAACGCGCTCGACGCGGACCCCGAGGCTACCCTCCAAGAGGCGGTTCTGCTCCGTAAGCAGGGTCACATTCGTACCACGCCCCAGGTCATCATGGTCCGGGCGGCGCGTCACCCCAAGGTGAGGGGCACGGGGCTCATCCGGCAGTACGCACCCAACATCCTGTCCAGGGGGGATGAGTCAGCGGTACAACTCAAGTACCTCAGCAACCTAACGGGCAAGGGGCCCATCCCCAACGCCCTCAAGAAGGCGTGGGCTGCTCACCTCTCGGGCATGAATGAGTACACGCTGGCCAAATACGCCAAGGACGGGCTGACCGACGTGGCGAACGTGTGTCACCCCGCAGGCAACCCTCTCTTGGAGAAGCTGGTCAAGGGCAAGCTCTCTCAGGGGGGCTCGACTTGGGAAGCCATCGTGAGCAAGGATGGCTCGACCAAGGAGGCATGGTCCAAGGCGGTCTCCGTCATGGGGCACATGGCGCTCCTACGCAACCTGCGCAACTTCCACGAGAAGGGCGTAGACCCCGCCGTCTACCTGGACAAGCTGGTGAACACCGCCAAGGACGGCAAGCAATTGCCGTTCCGCTACTGGTCCGCTTACAACGCCCTATCCGAGGGGAGCGCTACCACGCGGCAAGCCATCGAGGAGTGCTTGAAGAACTCGCTGGGTTTCCTGCCCTTCTTCAAGGGTAAGGTCGCGTCCCTCTGCGACAACTCAGGTTCCGCGGTGTCTGCCCGGGTGTCGTGCATGAGCGACGTGAACGTGGCGACCATTGCCAACCTCTCGGCGCTTCTCACGGGCTACCAGTCGGACGAGGGCTGGGTCGGGCTCTTTGGGGACCGGCTTACGATGCGCCAGGTGGACCGCAGCAAGGCGCCCCTGGCTCAGCTTGCCGCTCTGAACGTGCTGGGTAAGCAGGTAGGCGGCTACACGGAGAACGGGATTTGGCTCTTCTGGGACGAGGCGATCCGCACCAAGAAGCACTGGGATCACGTTTTTGTCTACAGCGACATGCAAGCCGGTCACGGTGACTTGTACGGCTCAGACCCGAGCCAATACAAGGCTTTCCAGTGGGTTCAGAACCCCAGCCACATTGACGTGGCTCGTCTCATCGGAGCCTACCGCGCCAGCGTGAACCCGAAGGTCAACGTGTTCCTGGTTCAGTGCGCGGGCTACGCAGACGCGATCCTGCCCGAGGAGTACTACCGCACCAGCATCCTCGGCGGCTGGGGTGACGGTATCTTCCACTACGCGGACCAGATGACCCGTCTCTTTGACGGTCTGGACGCTTCGCAAGCAACTTGACGCTTGCGTGTAGCTGCAACGACGGTCTGGACGCCCAGACCCCGTTACAAGATATCCCTCCCGTGCTACGTGTACCTCGCAGTCAGTTCAGGGTACACGTAGCACTTTCCCGGTTCGTTCAGTGGTAGGACAGGATGTTTTGGTTATCCTTACCGTGGTTCGATTCCACGACCGGGGGCTCATACAAACTGAGGCGTAGCAGACAGGGCTGAGGCTAACTTGCTCAGCCGCTTGTCGATGGCCTCGTATTCGCGCACCACGTTGCGTTCTGCGTAGGAGAGGTCAGACGAGGGGATCTGTTTCAGAACCTCCATGATGCCGGCCCTGTTACGCATAACGTCCCGGTTGGCGAAGAACTCTAGCTCGTCCGCCAGACCCTCAAACTTGCGTAGCGTGACCGCCAGACCGAGAAGGGTAGCCTTGACCGCTGCGATCTCCTTCTCAGCCGATCCGCCCAGCTTGTAGGTTATGTCGTCGAAAGCCTTCTGGGGAAAGTAGTTCCGAGGGTCTCTCAGTTGATCCAGGGTTTGGTTCTGAAAAGTTCCCCAGTAGACGCCTCCCGTGCCCTGCTCGACCTTGGCTGTGCCTCCAAAGGTACCAGGGACCGTCTGACCGCGAGACTGCACGTCCAACGCAAAGAAAAAGTTGGGTGTGTACTCACCCGGGGTGTCTAGCCACCAAGAGAAGTTAACCCCCATGACGGTTTTGTGTCCACCTCGATACTCGCAGGCTAGCCCGCTCTTTTGCGTGAAGTAGGCAGCGTAAGCCTTACCAGCCCGCCCCATCAGGCGCCCCACGTCAGCGAGAGGGTTGGCGCCAGCCGCGCCACGGTCGTAATTGTAGGTCATGGTTTCCAAGAGCGACGGGGACAAGACCCTTACAGGGGCACGCGACACCCTCTCAGAGGTTTGCGAAGCATTGTGCGTCATCCATGGTGACGCGATGCGTCAAAGACCCGAAGGTGGGTGGGTGTGCTACCCATGTGAGGCAGAAGAAAAACAAACCCGTCAGGAAGCCTGTACAAAACTTGTCTATCCCGGTGTAGCAAGATACAGTAGCCGAGAACCCGCCGGCAGTTGAGGTAGGGTCGGAGCTACAGACCGAGCGAGGTTCCCTTAGATGGGAGCGTGGTTCCTTGACAACTGAAACCTTTTCTAGCTCACGTAGCTGGTGCTACAGGCGGTCTGTAAAACCGCTGTCCATGACATGCGGGGTTCGATTCCCCGGGGCTAGGCTGACAAGCTGTAGGCGCAAGGAGTGCTACCAGCATGGAATGCTGGGGGTGTGTAGGTCATATCTACACCGGCTTGTCAATCGAGGAAGCCACAGGCGTGGCCTTTGGGGGTGATACCCTGAAGCGGGGTGTGCAGTGTGCATAACTGGGCACCAGCGGGTCCGATTCCCACTCCTCGGGCTTGTACCGTGCTCACCGGGGCTATACGGTGAGGTTTTATCCGCGCAAATCCTTGGTGGTCTAGGTACCTGTCTGATATACAGGCGATGGGAGTTCGACTCTTCCTGCGCGGACTGTGGCCGGTGGTTGCATGGTGCGACCGTCTAACTGTGAATTAGACTTCAGAGGGTTCGATTCCCTTCGGTCACTCTGGCGTGCCTAGGGCACGTCTTACGCTTTCCGTTCCGGCTTGAAAGTCTTGGGCTGCGCGCGTACACCCAAGAGGAGTAGAGAGAGGGAGACTCTAACCAGATTGATCCTCTGGTGTACATCTGAAAAGAGGGGAGACCTGTGTGCGAGTCACAGGGAGGGCACTAGTCGAGAGCAGTGTTGAATGGTTCAGCGAGGGAGAGGATGCCCGACTGCCCGACGAATTCCGAGGTTGTCAACGGTAGGGCGACCACACTGTTACTGTGGTGTTTGCAGGTCCGACTCCTGCCCTCGGAGCCCGGTACGCGGAAGGGGTAAGCGATGCCTCTTCGTGCGTGCCTGAGATTACGTGCTCTAGTTCAACGCTAGAACAACGTCACTGGCTCGTCGTGGGCCGGCGTGTAGATGCAACGCACGGTGTGCTCCGCGCTAGCCTTTGGTTAGTTGCACAGACTACCCTTTGGTTTGACACCCAAAGGTGGCCCGTCTTGGACAAGACAGGGGTATCTCACCCCTCGGAGTCCCATGAGGATGACGAAATCAGAACCGGCGGAGGCTGTGTTTACACGGTCGAAGAAACCGGGGACGGAGAGAACTATGCCACCCAAGCACATCTGGTGATTGCAGTCCCCTGAAGAGGGAAACGGCCCGGTTCGATCCCGGGGGGTGGCACTACGGGCGACAAGACTTGTGGTTCGAGTCCACACTGATTCTTCTGAGAGACGAAGGGTCGGGTAACGGATAACAGCGTGAAGTCTTATGGCGAGACGCCAGTTCGGGGAACTGGAGATCGGAGGTTCAATTCCTCTCACGCTGACCGCGGAAGAGTGGCACGGTTCCATAGCTGGCTCATACCCAGAATACATTCAGTTCAACTCTGATTTCCGCCACCAGTGAAGACATTGCGGCGTGGAGCAGCCTGGAAGCTCGCAAGGCTCATAACCTTGAGGTCGTCGGTTCAAATCCGACCGCTCGCGACAAAGAGTGTAGTCAAAGAAGAGGGTTACTTCCTCTAGTAAGAGAAACCTGACGGTTCGATTCCGTCCCGGCGTGGTCGCCATACACTCTCTTCGTTCATCTCACTCTCTATCCTCGGTAGCTCAAGTGAAGAGCACCTCCTGTTTACAGGGGTTGATGCTAGGTTCGATGCCTAGCCCTTGGGCAATCCGTGATGGGGCAACTCGGGCAACAGGGTACCCAGCACGGTCGTATTGTGCAAGAGTCAAGGCGACAACGTGGTTTCCAAATCCACGGAAGGTGGGTTCGATTCCTCCCTTGCACGCTAGGTGTAGTCAAGCCCAGAGGTTCATCATACAATAGATGCTGGCTCCCTTGCGAGAGCCAGCACCCCGTACCAAACCACCTCTTGGTAACAATCTCACCTTTTCTGGCGTCGTGGCTCAGTGGTTGGGCCGGTGTATGCACATCTTATGGCTGAATCAGAGCTTGTGACTTGTTGTGGTAAGACAATACAAAAGAGGCACCTCAAGACGCACTTGAGGCTCAAGCACAAAGACTTCTCTCTCATACGTAGGGACTCAACACGGAGAGAGCGCCTTATTGTTGAGAGGGGGCATCGTTGTCAGGTGTGTGGCATGTCTGAATGGATGGGCGTCAACATACCCATTGAGCTTGACCATACTGATGGCAATTGTGAAAACAATACGAGGGAGAACTTGAGGCTAATATGCCCCAATTGCCATGCCCAAACTCCGACCTATCGGGGTAAGAATATGGGTAAAAGTGGGCATACCAAGCGAGCGACTATACTGAAGAAGTATGGTAGTTATCGTTGATTCGGTGCCGTAGCTTGAAGGTCAAGCCAGGAGCTTTTAACTCTTAGTTGAGGGTTCGATTCCCTCCGGCGCCACGAGGCTCGGGATACTTTTTGCAGCCTGCAATAGTGTTCACAACCTGAGCCTTACTAGGGGAGTCTAGTTGGTCTGGTGACCGCGCTTGCTTCATAAGCAAGTTTAGAAGGGTTCGATCCCCTTGGCTCCTACGAGCTGAACCTGCGAGGGTCCGGCTAATTTGCCCTGGCGACGGGGTAGGGGTTGCCCCGAGAGTGTCTTGGTACACAACGGCGGCGTTGATGGTTCAGCCTCAGACTCGACCCATGGGGCATTACAAGGGGTTATCGTCCAAAGGCAGGACGGCAGATTTGCATTCTGCAAATTTCGGTTCGAGTCCGAATTACTCCACGACAGATCAGGGAGAAGCCCTATGGTGGGGCGCCAGTTTCGGGAACTGGAACTTCGCGAGTTCAATTCTCGCCTCCCTGACTATGGGTGCGTCTCTTAGGACGCCAGGGTCGCCTGGTACCTTGACACACCCGTTACGTGACTTACCGTCACGTTTCGCCCTGGTAGCTCAACTACGAGAGCGCCCCTGTAGTGTCCCCAGGGACCAACAGGGGAGGTTGGAGGTGCAAATCCTTCCCCGGGCCCCATGTTTGCCAACGTAGCCCAACTAGGTAGAGGCAACTGCCCGAGGCGCAGTACAGTGAGAGTCCGAATCTCTTCGTTGGTACTTGATAAAGCGTGCTGTTTCCCTTGGAGGGTGGGCGGTCTTCTAAACCGCTACGTGTGTGTTCAATTCTCACCAGCACGACAATGCGTGGGCGTCCCGGGGACAACAGAGGCTTTGACCCTCTGGAAAAAGGTTCGACTCCTTTCTCGCGTACCAAGGTGTAGTCACTCAGAGGGTTACTTCGGCAAGAACAGGCACCCTCTAAACTCTATCTCACCTTCCAATGGAACCGTAGCTCTAAGGCAGAGCACGACGCTCTTAACGTCAGGGTCAGGGTTCGATTCCCTGTGGTTCCACGATAGGAGCAGTCACTTGAGTAGGCAGGTGAGAGCAGACGTGCTTAGGGTCGCCAGACGCAACCCTCTGTTTTTGCTTACAACGCGCAAACGTCTCTGGTGGGGCAAACAGCCTGACGTGCTGTTCTTGGACGGGTTCGATTCCCTCTTGCGTGACCAGCGTAAAGCCCTATGGTGGGGCGCTTGCTTTGGGTACGTGGCACGCTCCTGTGCGTTCAGTCATACTAACTGCGTGAGTACCAGCAAGTGCTTCAAGTGTAAGTTGACCCTACCTACAAGCGAGTTTTCCATTCGCCCCAACGGGAAGCCTACGAGCTACTGTAAAACTTGCCAACGGAGTGCATCTAAAGCCCACTACCAAGCAAACAAGACAGCGCACAATCAACGGCGTTGGGCAAGTATTATAAAGTATCGTGATAACGTGACTTCTCACGTTATAAAGATCAAAGAAGGTAGTCCGTGTGTGGACTGCCACGAGTACCACCCGTACTGGGCTATGGACTTTGACCACCGCGACCCCGCAAACAAAGAGTTCTGTATAGGGCAAGCGGTAAACTTTGGCTACTCACTTAGTCGTGTGGACGCAGAGATCGCAAAGTGCGACCTTGTTTGCGCGCTGTGCCACAGGTACAGAACTTACGGTCAGCGCAGAAACTTCCGGGTTGTAGCCAAAAGGTGAGGCACCTGTTTTGGGAACAGGTTAATGGCAGTTCGAGTCTGCTCAACCCGACTTACTATAGTACAGCGTGTGCTCATGGTTACGGGAGTACAGGAACCAGGGGGTCCGATTCCCTCTACGCTGACCAGGGTGCCTTTGCTAGTGGAGTGACCTCCCCCAACTCCAACCTCTGCTAGTGACTGCGCGCCCTATTCTATACACATTAGGCTGGAACCCATCATTTCAGTCTAATGAGCTAACCCGTTGAAGTCCTCTGGTGGGGACACCACATTGTCAATGTGGCCTTGGCGAGTTCAATTCTCGTCAGCGGGACTACCTGTACCCAACAGTCTCTTCCTACACGCTACTCTACTTCCTGGTTCGATTCCAGGGCACTGCACCTCACGGACAGCAGAGCTAGCCTAACGGTAAAGGCATTCGTTTTACCAACGGACACTCAACGGAGAGGCAACTCGGGCACGGTAACATGCAGACGTGGTGTAACGGTAGCCACGGTGGTCTTAGAAGCCACTGCCTAAAGCGTAGGGGTTCGACTCCCCTCGTCTGCACAAGCCATCGGTGTAAGGTATTCACATGCAAGCTCTAGCGCTCATCGTTTCCGTAGTGGCAGCCTTGGTTGTCATGGCGTTCGTTTCTGAGTCGGGTTCGAGGCTCCGCACGTTTAGTTTGGGGTGCCTCATGGCTCTCGGGGGCGTTCTCTTCTACGCCCTGCTCACGGTGTACCCCTTCATGGTGGGGTGGAACTGGCTCATGCCGGGGGTCTTTGGGTTGAAGACTCTGGACTTCTGGCAAGCCTTGGTGCTCATCCTCCTGGCGGGTGTGTTGTTCCACTCTGGGGCTGTTAGCACCAAGAGCGACTTAGGGTTTGTTAGACACAACCCCCTCTTTGCAAAGAGGGAACACGCTAACGTATTCCAACGGCAGAGAAAGCGGCCTCAGATACCGCAAAGTGTGGGTTCGAGTCCCACCGTTAGCACTGTGAGTCTGTTGGAAGACTACTAGAAAGCAAGACCATTTGGGGGCGTGTATCCCGCATGCTCCCCCCCTCAGATCAAAACCAAAGCAAGGTGGTCCCCGGATAGAGTTTTCCTTCTGCTCCCGTCGTCTAAAGGTAGGTACACTGGGTTCTCAACCCAGAAATGGCGAGTTCAATTCTCCCCGGGAGTACCACACACAACTTGTCTCCGATGCTCAATGGAAGGGCGCGTGTCTACGGAACACGTATTTGAGAGTTCGAGTCTCTCCGGGGATGCCAGACACAAGCCCTTACGGTGCGATGGACGCACACGACCCTCCGAAGGTCGTCCGTGTCGGTTCGATTCCGACTAGGGGCTCTCTGCGGTGTATGTCAGCATTGGTTGGCAATACTCTTTCAGTCTTGGAACTTGACGGCTCAATGGTGAGGCCACTAGTCTTGAAAACTAGCTACACCCGAGAGGGTGAGGGGTTCGATTCCTCCTGGTTCCTCTGTGTGTTGGAAGGCAGAGCCTCATGGTGAGGCGCGAGCGTGCTAAGCTCGGTCTAGTCCTCTTGGGACTGTGGTTCGATTCCACTACCTTCCGCAAGTGCGTAGTCACGAGAGACGGTTACTTCAACAAAACTGGTGAAATTACCCCCGCAAGGGGGACCGTAGCTCAACAATCTCGCATGATTCTACGCTAGCGTAGCCCAACTAGGCAGAGGCAGCGCACTCAAAACGCGCAAAGGTGAGGGTCCGAGTCCCTCGGCTAGCACTCAAGACCACAGAGAGGGTGTCTTGTAGACGTACTCGCTCTGGTTTAGCTCCCATCGACTACTGGCTAGGTTATCGGTTTTTCACACCGAGGGACGGAGATCGATACTCCGTGGGAGCACTTTTGCCACGCTAGTCCTCTGGGGAGGGCGCTTGCTTTACACGCAAGATTAGCAGGGTTCGATCCCCTGGCGTGGTACCGAGAGGGGGGCACGGTGTTCCTGTGTAACTCTCTCGACTCTGGGTTCTGAGCCGCAAAGTGTGGCAGTGTGACTGTTAATCCACCGAAGCTGGGCGCGATTCCCAGAGAGCCCTCTGGTTACTGGTCCTTAAGTTGTACCCCCCTTGGTAACCCAAGCGTGGGGAGGGGACGCTTGCTGTAGTAGGCAAGGCAGGTTCGACCCCTGCGGGACCAACCACTTTCAATCCCAGGTCGTCTAAGGGTAAGGCGATTGACTTTGACTCGATGTCCCTGTGGGTTCGAGTCCCTCTACTCCTACTCGTTCCCGGTTTGCTTCGTAAGTGCGAACCCATTGGCGTATACAGTTATCAGAGACGCCGTACTTGACCCCGACTGCCACGAAAGAGGACTCCTCTATGTCTTTTTTCAGTGTATCAAAAGTAGGTCTAACCACCTTGCGTCTATGGAATTGTGGCTCTCTATTAGTGAAGAAGCATTTTCTACCACAGTACTTCTTCCCTAGTGGTGCTTGGTTGAAACATCTTTTGCTGGCGCACTTGGACCTCCTACGTTTACCGCAATGGGTGGGGAGCGTAGCGTTACAATTTGGGCATACAATGCGTAGGTTCTCCAACCTGTGGTCATTACGCACCCCATTGATCTGATCCAAGATTAGGGCCATTTTACATCCATTCCAAATCTCGCCTTGACCACAAAGCTCACACTCTCGTCTTTAGGCCCTCCTTGTACAACCTCTCCTTAATGTGTGTTGTGGTGTACTTGCTCCCTTCTACAAGTATTTGTTCTATGGGGGCCGCAACAGGAATACAATTTCTCGTCCCGAAGTGAGACGTGTCTGCTCCTAGAGATTCGTAGTGTTCACGGACTTTCACTCTTGTCTTCATGCAACCCCTAGCAAATCCTAGCCGGTACATAACGTCTGAGAGAGACGAAGCAGCAGCTACTACTTTCAACAAGTCCTCGTCTGTGTATCGTGCCATGTGTGCAGTATTAGTCCCGGTTCGTCTAACGGCAAGACAATTCGCTCTGAACGAAAGAACAGTGGTTCGATTCCATTACCGGGAACCGAGACCAGACCTCTCCTTCTACGAGGGGTCGGTGAGCTTTGGTGGCGCGTCACAGTGGCTTGCCAGGTCTCTCTTGGGGTTGTAAGTCAACGGGAGACTGGTGCCCTTGCAAGGCACAAATGAGGGTTCGATTCCCTCCGACTCCACTAGTGCGCTGTGCTCGTCTAACGGTAAGCCGCCACATTGGTATTGTGGGAATTCGGGTTCAACTCCCGGGCACAGCTCTCTTTGCGACATTGAGCCAAAGGCTGGTTACGACCTTGCCAAGGTCGGTTATGGGGGTTCGAGTCCCCCATGTCGCTCAGGTCTCTGGCAGAAGCCAAGACACGCCAGGATTCTAGACACTTCTGGCGTGTCTCCGGTGGAAATTGCGCCCCCGTAGCTACGGGGTGTATACTGGTTCAAATCCAGTGGGGCCTACTAATGCGGCTCTCGTTCAAAGGCAGGATGAGAGTTTTCCAAACTCATGATCAGGGTTCGATTCCCTGGAGCCGCACTCCATGAAACGTGCTCTCTTTTCATCGTGCAAAGGCCCTGCAAACCACAGCAACAAGGCTTGTGTCTGTGGGGCGCACTCTCGCAAGGCGCGTGATAAGCGTCTACGGTGGTCCAGGGCGCGGGTTGTATCTGAAGGGGTTGTAGTCCAACGGAAAGACGCAGCGTCGGCAACGCTGAAATAGCGGGTTCGATTCCCCTCTACTCCACAACACAGGCGCACCAAAGTACACGGGGCGTGTGTGCAGTCCGTAAAGGCAGTAGGTAGGAGACTACTCATGTTCCTGCCCTGACGCGTTGGTACTCCGTACCTAACCAGGGTGTTGGCCCGTTCAATTCGGGTCTAGGGGGAGCGTGGACGTGTGGTGTAGGGCAGCACAGTACGGGCGAGTTTTTGACGTGGCGTCAAGGCTGACACAGCCGTCTGCAAAACGGCTTGACTATGGGGTTCGAGTCCCCTCTACGTCTCTCTGGGCATGGTCAGCGATTACTCAAAGTAAGGGAAGTCCTAAATCGCGTGGAGAGGGTGCGACTCCCTCCTTGTCCACCACGGGGATGAATTGGCTTCGATCAGGGCTAAGCATTCTCACTCGCAGGCGCGCTTTTCCTGGCCGTAGCGCTAAAAGAAGCTGGGGACCGACAACTGCCAACGACAACGTTGAAGCTGCTCCTCTCGCCCTCGCGGCGTTAGGTGGTTGGGGTGGGCTAGATACCCTTAGTAACCCCCTCGACTCAAAAGTGACCAAGGGTGCGCTGCCCGACGACGCGCTGTAAGAGTAGGGTGGCTAAGAGCGAGTTTACAGACATGGCCAGGCGTGACCTTGGAAACCCACCTCTCAGGGGAGACTGTAGAGAGGAAAGCCTGTAAACATAGAGAGTGGGCGATCTTTACTCTGAGACCGCGGGATCGAACCCGCGCATCTCCACCAACTGTTTCGTAATTATGCGAAACGCCCCGTCACCTAGAGACCTTGTTTGGCAGTCGGTACCCGCGTTCCGACTCTCTTGGTGGCGGGTACCCTTTTGCCCCTGTAGCTCAATAGAAGAGCAGTAGCCTTGTAACCTACCGACGACGGTGCAATCCCGTCCTGGGGCTCTCAGAATGGACTGCGACGGTCTGGTTGACCTGCGACAGCTTATATCTGTTTTGTCAGGGTTCAATTCCCTGGCAGTCCACTGTGCTCGTTTGGTTGTGAGGTCACGGTTGAAAGCACCGGAGTAGCTACCGGTTGAGTAAGCCGTGCCAGTAACAACCTGACTGTCGTGAACGTGACGATGGTTTAGTTGCCCCTCTTCGATGGGAGGTGTGCGGATCGAAGACGAGCACTTTTCTCGCTGTGCTAGTTCAAAAAGAAGAACTGCGGTCCCGTACCCCGCTAATGACAGTGCAAGTCTGTCGCACAGCTCCAAGGGTGAGCGTATCGACAATCACCTACAGGTACACCCCGCGAAGATCGCGTAGTGTGTGCGGTAAAGAAGCCCCTGTAGTCTAGTGGAACAGGCTACCGTTTCCTATACGGTCTTACGTAGGTTCGATTCCTACCAGGGGCGCACCAAAAAAGGTTTCAGTTGTTAAGTAGAGGTAGGAGGGTCATTGTGTTTATTCGGCGCGTTGAGTGGTTCTTGCAAACGGTTGACCCTGACGACCGCCTCAAATGGGTCTGCACGCTTGCTTACGTTAGCGTGTGGGTCATTGTGCTTGTGGCCCTATCCGCAGTACGTCTCATTGCGGACGCTTCTGACCGTCTCTCTGTCTGTCCCCGTGACTAGGGGTGATGCCTCGTCGCGCACGTACACGACAGCCTGGGTCAAAGACCCTCAAGACAAGCAAGCTAGACGCGAAAACAGAGAGGTTGTCCGACAAGACAGCCCGATCCACCGAGGTAGCTAGGGTGCGTACCTTTCATCACAAGCTGGCAGACCTCTGGACTGAGATTGACCCGGATCTCATGCAGGCAACTTACGGACCTGACTGGCAATCCATTGTCCAAGAGGCTTTTCGCGCCGCTGAGTAGTGCGCCCGACCGTTCAGGTGTACCCTCTTTGCATGGCTGAATACAAGTACAATAAACTCCACAGGCTTGAAAAGGTGCGTCGTGAGGCGAACCTGCCTCATGAGGGTAACCTGGGAAACAATGTGGCGCGTGCAGTGCTCTCGTGGGAGCGCCAAGATCGAAAGGGTCTAGGGCGCAAAGTCGTCTTCGTAGCCACCCTGGAGTGCGGTCATTTCGCCTTTCGGTCGAATGTACCTACAGAGGCACAACGTCTGGCTATGTGGTGCAGTAAGTGTCCCCCATGCTCACCGCCAGTCGAGGGTGCTCTCAACCCGGACGTGGGTGATAAATGAGGGCACCTTGACCTTGTTGACGAGATTGATACCCATAGCCTCTTGGGAGGTAAGGAACCAATCGGAGCGCCCCCGTAGTTGGCTCTCATTCCACAGAAATCCCCGCTGGCAGCCTATGTTGCGCTCCATGATGCCCCACAGCTTTCTGTTGAGGCGTAGCACCTCGCGGGTAGCCAGACCCATCTCTTCAGCCTTACCCTCGGTAAAGCTGGCCACGTCGTGTAGCATGAGGGTGGCGTTGGGCGCTGCAAACCGGTAGCCCTCGCTACCGCACGAGAAGAGCACTGCCCCGCACGACATTGCCTTGCCCTCGACCACGGTGGCTATCTTCACCTTGGTTGACTTCAAGGCGTCAAGCATGGTCAGCAAGGCGTACACGTCCCCCCCGAAGGAGTTGATGACCACGGGGATGAGGGTTTGCTTTGCGGCTAGCGCCAGGTTCAAGTCCTCGATAAACCTCTTGGCGGCAAGCTCAGAGAAGCGCCTGACGTGGATAACCCTGGGGCGATTCAGGAAAAGCTCATTGGGGTCGCGAATGCGTATCTGTCTGTCTACCTGAAAGCGCTCAATCATCGGGCCATTCCCTGGTAGACTGCTCTAGACCCCCCACGGAAGCCATCCTCGATGCGTGAGGGTTGCTCAACCTCAAAGTAGCTGCGGTACTTGAGGTTGAAGTCTCGCATGGTGCCGTCCTCCGTGAGCCCCCAGGAGAGCACAAGCCCACCGATGGCGGGCGCTCCTCCGAGAGACTTAGAGAAGGCACTGCCGCCCCCTTGGAAGGTGGGGCAGGCGATACCGTGGACTCCCCGCTCCATGACGTGACAGAAGACGTGCCAGTGCCCGCAGAGTAGAACGTGGGGCTTCTCCCCAGACGAGTAAGTCTCAATGATGCGCTGGACCTTGTAACTCTTGGCATACCCATTGCCAGACCGAGGGTGCCACAGGTGAAAGACCGCGCCCCTGAGACGGACGAAAGCCGAGCGGTCCCCGTAGAACTTGAGGTCCGTGCGACCATTTTCCACGAAGAATCGCGAGAGATACGCCCCCACGTCAATCCCGGCGCTGTCCGTGAACGTGTAGTCGTGGTTGCCCGTGATCCCGTGGTACGTGAGCCCTGGTAGCTGGGGGAGGGTCTCTAGCAAGTCGCGGGCTTGCTCTTCCAACCCCATGTGGGTCATCTCAAACTTGGCGTGCCGGTAGTCCCCGTCTACCACGTCGCCAGGGTGAAGGATCTCCCTCACCCCCTCTGCGTAGGCATGGTGAATGAAGTCCTTTAGCTGCGCCCGTAGACAGAACCGGCTTCCCAGGTGGGTGTCCGATATAACCCCCACCTTGTGCTCCCCGCCGACGACAGGTTTGACTCCGGCGTCCTGCACCCGGTCCTCGACCGTATTGTTCTTGCGCCCGACCGAGCCACCCTCGTCCATCTGGACGCTCATTCCGCGGGCCTGAGCCTCCTCGATGAGTTTCTCTAGCTTCCTGGGGGAAATGTCGAGGGTGTTGCACAGGTCCACGGAGCTATGTGGCTTGCGGGTCAGGGTGGCTAGGCGCTGGACGAGGGGGGCGGGGCTCCCCTGGCAGAAGTCCTTGGGGCTGCCCTGCCCTCTGTGCGAGAATGCACGCCTTACGCTGTCCGTGGTGGTGCCCAGCTCCTCCGCGCACTTCTTCAGGGCGTCGCCGTAAGCCTCGGGGCGGTATCTTTTCAGGATTTTCTCGGCTTGTGCGTAGACTTCCGGTGTCCAATTCATGGGTGCCTCACCTTTTCGCTCAGGAAAACAAGGTGTCCCTGAGAGGGTAAAAAATGACCGACGCTCTAGATAAGCTCAGAACCCTGGTACTTACCCCGGCATACACCCCGCAAAGGGTGGTAGCGTGGCAAGAGGCGGTGTGTCTCTTGGTGACTGAGAAGGTCGAGGTGGTTGAGTCGTACCCTGCCACGATTTCGTCGCCTTCGATCACTCTACAGGTACCCGCGGTGGTGCGCCACACCAAGGGGTTTCACATTCCCAGGCGCGCTCAGCGGTTTTCCCGTAGGGGGGTGCTGGTTCGCGACCGGTACCGCTGTCAATACTGCGGGTGTCAGGGGACCAGCGCCACGCTGAACTATGACCACGTAATCCCGCGCAAACTTGGGGGGCGTACTGTATGGGAGAACATCGTGACGTGCTGTTACCCTTGCAACAGCCGGAAGGGCGGGCGCACCCCGGCGCAAGCTGGGATGGCTCTACTCAGTATGCCCACTCGACCCACAGTCTACGCCCACCTCTTCGTGCTTGAGGGGAGCGAGCACATGCAGTCTCTTTGGGAACCCTACCTTGGACGTTGACTTTCTTTCGTGGTCTGACGCCCGAGTCAAGCAAGACCTGTTCAACAAGCTACCCGAGGGCGCCCGGATACGGTTCTACCAAGAGGCGTCAACCTGGGTAGGGGAGGTCACCCTACCCAGCACCCCCCCTCTTCGTGTGGAGGCTTTGGGGTACAGTACCATGCTAAGAGACCTCTGGCTACGGGTGGCGCGACCCGTGGTTCCGGGTCACATTCGCTGGGTTGCGAAGCCTGACGCTCAGCGGGTCAGGGTATCTCTGGGTGACGACACGGCGTTGCCCAGCGACCTGGACCCCGTAGAACTGGCGGAACTTGTGGAGAAGATGAACAAATGATCCTCCTGTACAGCACGGTTGCTCGCAAGAAGCTCCTCGCGGGGGTGAACGCCCTGGCAGACACGGTTTGTGTGACCCTTGGACCCAAGGGTCGAAACGTCTGCCTTGAGAAGCTAGACGGGGGCTCTCCCCTGGTAACCAAGGATGGCGTCAGTGTCGCCAAAGAGATTGAGCTGTTCGACCCTGCTGAGAACATGGGTGTCCAGCTTCTCAAAGAGGCTGCCAGCAAGACCAGTGATGACGCGGGGGACGGTACCACCACGTCCACCGTGCTAGCTCGCGCCCTCTTCCGAGAGGGGTTGCGTCTGGTTGAGGCTGGTACAGCGCCCGTGGCGATGAAGCGGGGCATGGACCGAGCGTGCGCCGACGTGTGTGACCTCGTGCGAAACTACGCTCGCCCTGTGGAAAGCCAGGCAGACATACAAAACATTGCCACGATAAGCGCCAACGGTGACGACCAGATCGGCGCCCTCTTGGCTGAGGCGGTCTCCATGGTAGGCAAGGATGGTATCGTCCACATAGAGGAAGGTCGAGGCACAGAGACCGCCTTGGTGACCACGGACGGCATGTTCTTGGACAGGGGGGTCATCAACCCCCTCTTCCTCTCCGATGGCGCCGTCAAGGAGACCCTTGAAAACCCCCTGTTTTTTATCACGGACCTGGACGTGCTCGACTTGCGCCCCCTGGTCAAGATGCTCGACAAGGTAGCTCACGCCCAGCGCCCCCTTGTCTGGCTAGCTCCATCGTACAGTGAGCACGCCACGCAAATGTTCGCCATCAATGCCTCCAAGCGAATGATGCAGAACTACCCGGTCAAGGCGCCAGCCTTTGGTGACCGCCAGCGGGACATCCTTGAAGACCTCGCCGTGCTCACGGGGGCTGTGTTCGTCAGCAAGTCGCAGGGTATGACCTTTGACGGGCTGACCGAGGAAGTCCTGGGTTCTGCCAAGAGCGTGACTCTCTCAGCCAAGGACACGCTCATCATCGAGGGGGGCGGCGGTCAGCAAGCCATCGAAGAGCGGGTCAACCGACTGCGGGGCGAAATGCAGCACTCGGGTAGTGCCTTTGACCGAGAGAAGCTCCAAGACCGTATCGCCAAGCTGCTCGGCGGCGTCTGCACGCTCAAGGTGGGTGCAACGTCGGAGCTAGCCTTGAAAGAGCTAAAGGCGCGTATCGAGGACTCGCTGCACGCCACACAAGCCTCTCTGGACGGTGGCATCGTCGCCGGGGGCGGCACCGCTCTCTTGAAGGCAGCGTACCACTGCATGTCCCCGTTCCCAGCTGGGACGGATGAGCACACGGGGTATAAGGTTACCCTCAAGGCGTGCTCCGCTCCCTTCCGCACCATCCTTGAAAACGCAGGGGTCGAGGCTCCTGTATGGGTGGACAAGGTAGCTCCTACGCCCGCTGCCTTTGGCGTAGACGTGCGAACCATGGAGGAGTGTGACCTCCTTGAGCGAGGCGTAGTAGACCCTGCCAAGGTGGTCACCTCCGCTCTTAGTAACGCTGTCTCAGTCGCGGGCACCATGCTTACCGCCGAGTGTCTTGTCTTGAAGCCCGCCATCAGCCCAGAGGACGCGGCGCTAGCCCTCTAATCCCCCTGGGTTAGGGTATGGACGCCAGGATGAACCTCGTCGGGGGGCGTAGGTTCTCCCCGCTCACTGCGGTAGACCTCCCCCGTGTAGCAGAAGCCTTGACCGGGTTTCTACACGGGGCGGTCAACCTCTTGGTGACCTACCATGGAAACCTCTCAGGGGTGACCCTCTGGCGAGGCCAGTTCACGGTCACGGTGCGTCAGGACGATTGGGCTAAGATAGCGCCTCACACCATGGGGGAGTGGTCTCGTCTCAATAACCCTTACGCACGTCCCTTCCTGAGCCCACCCAGAGGCACGCTGAGCTTTCGCGACCTTGACCCTACGCTCTACCAGCGTATCCTTACCACGCTACAGGGTCTTTTACCGTTACCAAGGTGTCATCGTGAACGAACAGCAACCGCCCCCTGACGAGTCCGCCCCCCCGCCCCCCCGCGCCCCTAACTACAAGGTGGTCGCCGTGCGTTGTCGCAAAGAGGGTTGCGGGTCCAACAAGGCGCGAAACATTGCCATCCCCAGCAACACCCCAGGGTCATACATTTACCAGTGTGAGGGGTGCGGGCACACCTGGACCGTCCAACTGGGCGGTCATATCAACCTCTTAGCGGAGACCCCTGTGCCAGGCGACTGCCCCCTATGCAATGGTCAGACCGGACGCGCCGGGGTGGCGGCGAACGTAGTGGAGTGCATCGCCTGCGGTGAGCGTTTCCAGATCAAGGTAACGGTGTACATGGAACACCTACCCCGGCATGACGCTCTCCCGCCTCCTCGGTCAACCCAGAGCCCCCCCCTACTTGAGGGCGTGGGCTCTGGGGAGCCTAGTACGACCCCTCCTCCTTTACGGTCCCGAGGGTGTAGGCAAGCGAAGCGCCACCTTCTTCGCGACCCAAGAGGCTTTCTGCGGCAAAGCCCCACCTTGTGCGTGCTTTCACTGCCAGACATTGGCGGTCATGTCTCACCCGGACGTGACGTACCTCCCGCCTGAGACCAAGGTTGAGGACGTGCGAGAGGCGCTGGCCATGGCGCACACCCCGCCTGGGTACGCACCTTTCCGTCTCTTGGTTATCGACGGGGCAGAGGGGCTACACGGGGCGTCCGCCAACGCCCTCCTTAAGAGGGTAGAGGAACCGCCCGATGACTGGCGCGTGGTTCTACTCGCTACCTGTAAGAAGCGGGTCATACCTGCCCTACAGGGTCGCTGCATACCCGTGCCCTTCCTACCCCTCTCTGTAGACACCCTGTCTACACTGCTCGCCCCCCTGGAGAAGAGCACGCCCCGTGTCAAGGAAATTGCTGCGCAAGCGGGTGGGTCCATGGCAACGGCGATCCGACTCTGGAAAGAAGCCTCGCAGGGGCATAAGCAAGCGCTGGCGCTACTGGAGGCGGTGAGCAAAGGGGACGTGTCCTTGACCTTGGCGCTCGCTCAAGATGCACAAGAGAAAGGATGGGTGTCACAACTCACCTACGCCCTACGCGATCTGCTTATGGTGCCATCTAAGGTCCATGTTGGCTCTCGGTCGCAAGAACAGTGGCGCGCTCTCTTGGTGTCGGTGTCTCGTCTGTCAACATTGCCAGAGACGAGTCGCGGTGTAGGTCTCAAGGCTGCACTTTTGGACGCCATGCTATGAGCACCACTACGCCAGAGTCGGGGCACCTTCTTATCGCCTTTGGGGGCGAAGCGTACCTCTTGGACGAGGTAGCTTCTCGGTCAGCCCAGCCTAGCAAGGCGCACCGTGTTGTGACGCTCTCTGGGGAGGGTGGCGTCGAGCCCGTGCTTGCTGCGTTGGAGCAACGGGGTGTAGACGACCTCCCCGTGGTGGTCGTGGTGGACGACGCTCAGATTATCAAGGCGTCCCCCGACCTGAAGGCATGGTCAGACCGCACGCAGACACGCGCCTCTTTGGTGGCGGTCTGTCGCTCAGAGACCCTCCCTGCGTTCTGGGCGTCACTCAAGACCGCCAAGCGCATCGAGCGCCCCAAGTTCAAGCCGTTCTCAAAAGACTTGCCAAGGTGGGTCGCTGAGCAAGCCAAGAAACGCAAGGTCAAGCTCTCTGAGAAGCAAGTCGCCGCTCTGGTAGAGAACCTGGGGCACGACCTACGCATCCTCTCCGGTGAGCTAACCAAGCTGGCGCTCGTGGTCTCCCCGGACTGCGAAGTGTCCCCAGAGAATTTTGCCCGGTACGTGGTGGGCTGCAACGAGGTCACGCCGTACAACGTGGCAGAGAACGTAGCGGAACGTAGCCCCGCGCCCGCGCTCAAGGCACTCTCCCGGCTGGTGGATCGAGAGGGTGAGGCTTGCCTTGTCCCCGTGGTTGTCAGCACCACCAAGCTCCTTGAGAAGCTCTTGCTGGCGTCCGCCTTGCAGAGCAAGAAGACACCCCCAGATGAAATCGCTGCCAGGGTGGACGTTCACCCTTGGCGGTACAAGACCTGGCTAGTACCCTTGGCGTTGAAAAGAAGCGCTGGCGAGTATCGCAGCGCGTTCCGGGTGCTAGCTGACCTAGATGTAGACGTGAAGACCCTTCCGAGGTCCAGACTGTCCAGGGTGGAATCCGCTCTGGTTGAACTGTCTCTCTTAGAGGGGTGCTCCGTGACTGTTTTCGTTAGCAGTCAGACCGCCATGCCTTTTCTGGAAAACCACAACCCTCTTACGGAACCGAAACACCCATGGTCTCGTCCTCTACCTCTTTGCGCCTGAGCCCTGATTTCCTACGCCCCTACCGTATCAAGGGAGACTGCTTTGAGAGTCTCTTGGCAAGGTCCACGTATCTCACGAAATACTGCCGTGGTACTGAGACGTGGACTGATACAATTCGCCGTGTTGTCGAGGGCAATTGCTCTATGGTCCCTGGGGTTAGCATGGGGGAGGCTGAGGCTCTGTTTGAACTGTTCTGGACGATGCGGTGCCTTCCTCCAGGTCGTGCTCTTTGGATTGGTGGTGTCTCTGGGGTTCCGGGTGATTCTGTATTCAACTGCTACAGCACAACGATCCGTACACCCGAGGACTGGTGCTGGGGTATGAATCAGCTCATGCTAGGAGGGGGTGTTGGTTTTTCCCTCTTGGCTGTTGACGGTCTGCCCTTTGTGAAGAAATCAGACTCGGCGGCACTACGAATACTCTGCGACCCCGGGCACGCTAATGCTGAAGAAGTGCAACCCGACAAGGTACGAGGGCAAGGGGTCTTTTATGAGGTAGCTGACAGCCGGGAGGGTTGGGTAGAGGCACTCAGGCGTGTTCTACTAGCGGCGTACAACGGGTTCAACCTCAACTTGGACCTTACTAAGGTGCGGAGCCGTGGTTCCCCTCTGAAGACCTTTGGTGGGGCGGCTTGTGGGCCTGGACCTTTGGCTAGCTTGTTGCGAATGGTTTGGGGTGTTGTGCGTGGTGCCTCGGGGCGCCGGCTGTCCAGTGTCGAATGCCTGGATATCGTGAACTTGATTGCTTTTTGCATCAAGAGTGGGAATATCCGCAGGTCTGCAACGTGCGTGCTGGGTAATCCTTATGATCGTGAGTTCCGCGACGCTAAGAAAGATTGGGAGAAGGTTGCAGCCTACAGGCACACAAGCAACAATTCAATTGTATTTCGCACCAGGGAGGAAATCGCTAGCTTTGATTGGAAACAGCTTGTTATGGACAACGTGAAGTATGGCGAACCTGGCGTCCTCAATCTCTATAAAGTGTGGCAAACTGACCCAGGTGCTACCGGCATAAATCCTTGTCAACCAGCATGGGCTCCCGTACTGACGCCTGACGGGATACGCAGGCTAGGCGAGATCCAAGTGGGTGACACCGTTTGGGGTGGCAAGGCGTGGACCAAAGTGGTGAGCAAGTGGAGTACAGGTGTCAAGCCTATTTTCCGTTACCGTACCACGGCTGGCACCTTTGTAGGGACGGCTAACCACAAGGTCTTTCAACAGGGAGAGCGTGTAGAGGTCAAGGACGCAGGAGCTATTGACCTGAGCCTCGGTGCCCCGGACGTTGACGTGCCGCATGACCCTCAGACTGTGATGGATGGTCTGCTTGTGGGTGATGGTTACGTCAAGCCCTGCAAAGCCGTGGAGTACCCTTTGCTCATTGTGGGAGCTAAAGATCAAGATTACTTCACAAGCGAGGTGAGTCACCTCTTGAATCGTGTAGCGTTCGACAGACTACAGCACCGTGCGGTCACCAGCCTGCGGCGCGTTGACCTGGCAAAGCTACCTGAGAGGGTGGTGCCTGCGCAGTATTACCACGGCAGCACCAATACCGTGCGGTCTTTCCTCCGGGGTTTGTACTCGGCTAATGGTTCCGTGGTGGCGAACCGTGTCATGCTCAAGTCTACCTCAAAGAGACTGGTGGAGCAGGTACAGCACATGCTGTCCGCTCTAGGAATACCGTCTTACGTCACCACGAACAAGGCTACTCAGGTGACATTCGCAAACGGAGCCTATATCTGCAAAGAGAGTTACGACATAAACATCACCACGGGGCGTCGTGAGTTTCAGCGCCAGATTGGCTTTCTACAAGGCTACAAGCAAGACAAGCTCAAGCAAGCCTGTACTGTAGCTGCCACCACCAAGCCCATTAAAACCACCTACGACGTGGTAGCTGTGGAACCTCTTGGTGAAGAGGAAGTTTTTGACATCACAGTAGAGTCAGACGAACATGCTTACTGGACAGGGGGTTTGCTGGTTTCTAACTGTTTTGAGATCCCGCTGCACGACCGAGAGGCTTGCAACCTGTCAGAGGCTTTTCCTTCCAGGTTCACAACGCCTGCTAGTCAAGTCTTCAACTTGCTAGCCAGGTACACCTTGCGGCAAAAGCTGCATGTTCTCACGGACACTGAGAGCGATATGGTAAATCGCAATAACATGCGAATCGGTGTAGGTCTTGGGGGTCTGTGCGACTTCGATTGGACCTCCGACACCTTGCAATCTTGGTACTCTGTAGTGCGAATCGAGTCTACACGTTATGCTAAAGAGCTAGGGGTGCCAGACCCGATCACTGTATCGTGCATCAAACCCAGTGGGACAATCAGTCTTCTCTGTGGGTCGTCGCCTGGCATACACGCGCCCTACGCCCCGTATTACCTGCGGCGCACCCGTATCGCCAAGAACGACCGGATGGCTTCTGCTATGATGCGTGCAGGCGTGCCCTTTGCGGACTGCATTTACGACAAGACCGGGCACACCTGGGTCTTCTCGTTTCCCACCAAAGCCAAGCACACCCGGCTCACGGTACAAACGGAGAGCATCCGTGACCAGTTTGAACGCCAGGTCGCCGTCCAAGAGAACTGGGCAGACAACGCGGTTTCGGCTACGCTCACGTTCAACCAAGACACAGAGAGGGGTGAGCTAGAGCGCTGCCTCAAAGAGTACGTGCCCAGGCTCAAGGCAACCTCCTTCCTACCCAAGGCGCACGGTTACGCTCAGCCCCCCTACGAAGAGATTACCGAGTCCGTCTACAACGACCTCATGAAACAGATCGACCACACGTCTACCCTCCAAGAGGGCTGGGGCGGTGACATGGAAGTCGAGGAATGTCAGGGTGGCGCGTGCCCCGTCCGTTGAAGTGCTCACTGCCCTGTGCGCCAAACCATTCTCTCTCGCCGGTAGCCTCTGCCCTCTCCCGGTGTTACCCTGACCGTCAACATGAGCGAGCAAGACTACGGCTACCTCGTTGAGGGTACAGTGGAAGAGAACCCAGCCACGGGGGCGCTGACCATCCGTACCGAAAAGGATGGGTGCGCCTTCAACTTCAACCCGTTGGACGCCCTACGGGCTTACCAGGGGCAAGAGGTCCGGCTGACGCTGGTGTCTCACGCCACCATGGCTCACTTGCAGAAGCTACTAGAGGAAGCACAGCGCAAGTGAGTCATGAGACCCTCCGGGGCTTTGTTGGGCGCATCATCTTCAACTCGGGGGACTTCTTCGTCTTCCTGTTTGAGCTTGATAGGGACAGCCGTACCGTGGTCGAGACGGTGCTAGCGCGCTCCGTAGCGCACTACAAGGTACGGGGGGACTTTCCAGGGCTGGACCGGCTCAAGGAGGGCGTGCCCCTAGAGCTAACCGGGGTCATAGACGATACCTTTCACTGCGCGTACTGGGCTCCCTGGGTAGACAGCGCTAACCGCCTCTACGCCTTTCTCACCCTGGCGGTGCCCTCGTTCTATGAGCGTGACTGGACGAGACTGATGGTCAACGCCTTCCCGGCGGACCTCCCTCAAAGGCTGTCCAACAATGACCACGAGCTAGCCGAGTGGGCAGCTTCCCGGTACCCTTGCCCCCTCCCTGACGTAGAGACCCGAGGGACGCGGCATCTTGCGAAGTGTATAGCCTCTTGGAAGGCATTGTGTGCTCGGGCTGAGATGACAGAGATTCTCACCCGTCTAGGGCAGAAGACTACCCTGACTGCAAAGGTCTTTGAGACCCTCGGGGAGTCCGCTGCCGCCGTCATAAGAGAAGACCCCTACCAGCTAGCCAGACTGGGGTTGCCCCTCGGCACGCTTGATCAAGTCGCCCAACGGTACGGCGTCGCACCTGATGACGCCAGGCGCTACAGGGGGCTCTGTCTCGCCGTGCTCTACCAGAGACTTCATGAGGGGCACACCGTAACCCCCCGCGCAAACCTCCCCCGTCTCTTGGGAGACCTCAAGGGCGTCAAGCTAGGCGTCGTGGTCCCTTCAGCGCTGGCACAAGCCGTGGATACCATGGCCAAAGAGGGTTGGGTACACATTGACCCTGTAACTCAGCAAGTGTCCTTGCCTGACCCTCACCTGTGGGAGTCTGAGAGCGCCGCTCTGCTTCACAAGCTACTCGCCTCCCCGGTACAAGACCCCTCGCCGGTCAACTTTGAGGCTTTTGAGCAAGAGTCTGGGCTCACCTTGACCAAGGACCAACGCCAGGCTGTAACGCTGGCGCAAACCCAGCGTGCCTTTGTGCTGACTGGGTACCCAGGGACGGGCAAGACCAGTACGGTTCGCGCGATTGTCCGGCTGTGGCAGCTACAAGGCAAGCGCTTGGCGCTCTTGGCGCCCACGGGAATTGCAGCCAAGAGGCTAGAGACCCTCACGGGGCACATGGCGAGCACGATTCACCGGGCGCTAGGTTATGACGGTACCGAGTGGCAGCGCTCCCTGGGTAACGTGGACGCCGTGGTCGTGGACGAGGTAGGGATGCTGGACGCGGAAGTCTTCTACCGTGTCCTAGACGCCCTCCCTGCTCGGGCACAGGTGGTTTTTGTGGGCGACCCGGACCAACTGTACCCCGTGGGCGTGGGCGCAGGCGCCGTGCTGGTAGACCTCTTGGAGAGCAACGCTGTCCCTGTAGTCAGGCTTACCAAGGTCTTCCGTGCCTCCGAGCAAGGCGCCGTGGTCAAGTACGCTAACGACCTCCGGGCTGGCGTCCCTGTAAAACCCTCTTCGCTGAACCGGGGTAAAGAGTTTCGGTTTGTTGCAGCCCTGGATGGGATGGGTCTGGACCTCATCGTAAAGCTAGCCAAAGCCCTTGAGGCTCAGGGGCGGCAGCAACAGGTTCTTGCCGCTCACCACAAGGGCACGCTGGGCTGTACCAACCTCAACGCTCACCTACAGGAAGTACTCAACCCCCCCTCTGAGAGCAAGACCGAGGTACAGCCCAAGGAGACCCTCTACCGCCAAGGGGACCGGGTTATCGTGGTCGAGAATGACTACAAGCTCAAGGTCTTCAATGGCGACCGGGGTACCTTGGTCTTCATTGGTCCCTCTTACGACGTGCTTCTTGAGGACGGGCGCAAGGTGGGCGTGCCCGCCAAGATCGCCCACGAGATCCTGGCTTTGGGCTACTGCGTCACGGTGCATCGAAGCCAAGGGCAAGAGTGGAACACGGTCATCCTGGCCATGCCCCCCAGCAAGTTTCTCACCAAGCCCCTCGTCTACACGGCGGTCACGCGCGCTAAGCAGGCAGTCTGGATCGTGGGCGCAGAGTCCGCTTGGACCTATGCCACCCAGACCGAGCAACCTCTTCGCCAAACCGGACTGAGAGAGCTTCTCTCACGCGGGGTACGGAGTAAGGCATGACGCCGGAACGCTCTGCGATCATCTTTGACCTCCTACCCACCTTGGTGCTGTCACTCCCCCAGCGGAGCGCCGACCTTGGCCCTGCTTTTCTGTTGGAACTGATTGGCAAGTGCCGTGCCAACCTCAACCACGTCACCTTGTTGCTCCACGAGATTCAAGAGGAACGCACCGGGCTAGAGTCTGACCTCCACGGCAAAGAGGCTGACTTCGAGATGCAACACGACACCCTCTTGGCGGAAGACCCCGCGATACGCCTCTTGCCCAACATCGCAGACCGTGAGGCTACCGTGAGGGTCTTCCTGCGCGTTGCGAAGGGGGCTATCTCGACCCTCAAGAAAACCCTGCAAACCCTCTCCGGGGTCGAGAAGGCGGTCAAGCTCGCCTACACGGAGTTGAAGGGTACCATGCAGGACATTCGCCGTCAGCAACAACTCCTCCACGATGACATCAAACTCAAGACCTTCTACGGGTCAGAGGAGACCCCCCACCCCACGGGCGACGTGCCCCCTGTTAACGGAGAGGGGGGGCTTTTTGAGCAGCTTGAGAGGGACTTGAGCGACCTTGACAGTTCCGGTGTATAGTCCTGCCAGGTCAAACAAAGACCTAGCGCTATCGCCGGCATCATGCTTAGATAGGCGAGCGAACCAGTGACCTGACCCGCGGCTCTACCCCAGTCAACTCAACGTATCCGCGGGTTGTCCCAATTGTTCGGAGAAAAACCATGGGCTTGCTAGAAGACATCGAGAGTGACATTGACCTGGGTGGTGAGGACGCTTCGCGCGTCATGTCCAACAAGGTGGACAATTTCAAGGGCGAGAAGGGGGTCACACACCGTGTGGCCATCGTGAGCTTCCGCTCGGTCATCAACGAGACGATCCGCCAGGAGAAGGTGAAGAACCCCGCCTTGACCGAGGAGGAGGCGGGGCGGCTGGCGGCGAAGGTGCGCGCTGCGGTGGCGCGCAAGAACGGGGTGAAGGAGTCCGATCTGTGCGACGAGGACTTGCTGGACCAGACGCGGCTCTCGTTCAAGCTGGCGGACGTTCACTACGACGAGCGCCCCGGGATCGGGTTCGTGCAGTCGCGGGTGGGCAAGGACGGTCCCGAGGCAGATCGTGTGTGGGCGCACCTCCCCCCCGCCGAGCAGACGATCTCGTGCCTCCTCCTCCTCTACCCCACCGACCGCAACGGGGAGATCCTTGAGGGGCGGCTCTCCAAGGGGTGGAAGATCCAGCCGTGGAAGTTCAAGGAGGGCAAGTACCGCGATCTGATGAAGATGGCGGGCGGGCTGACCAAGAACCGGCTGAGCCTGGCTTCTCAGGATTTCACCATCGAATGCACGGACGGCACGTACCAGAACTTCAAGTTCGAGGCGGCGGGTCCGTGTCGGTGGAAGGATGACCCTGCGGTCATCAAGGCGGTTCTCAAGCGCGCCGTCACCCTCGCGGACAAGATGGTGATCGGCAAGACGCTGAGCACGGACGAGCTACGCCAGAAGCTCGGGCTGCCCGCGACCAAGGCGCCGTGCTCGGCCACCAGCGCCACGATCAACACGCCCACCGACGCCGACGACTTGATCAACCAGGGCGTCTGACCCGTCACGGTGTAAAGCCTACGCACGAGCGCTCCTTGAGCCTCGGTTTACAAAGGAGCGCTCGTGCGCGTTTTGGGCTTTGATCCCAGTTTGTGTGGGTACACGTATGTGTGATTGGCCCACCATTGCAGGGCTTTATCGGCTCTGGCTCTCTCCTACCCACTATTACATAGGGAGAACTTGTAACTGTAGGGTGCGATGGTTGAGGCACCTGGCTAGTCTCCGTCGAGGAAATCACCCCAACTCACACATGCAGAGAGTATATAACATATATGGTACTTTCACCGCGGAAGTCCTTGTTGAGTTTACCGCCGAAACAAATATAACAAAAGCGGGGCTTGAAAATCCTTCAGGTGGGGTGCGGAAGCACTCGGAAGAGACCCGCAAGAAAATATCAAAGGCCCTAACTGGAAAGCCTCAGTCTGAAGAGGTAGTAGCGCGAAGGTCTGTGGCACTCAAAGCAGCGTGGGCTAAACGCAAGCTCTCTAACTCGAAGGTGCCTGTATGATAACTCTTGGCTGCGATCCGAGTTTGCGTGGGTTTGGATGGTGTCTACACGACAGCGAGGGTACCACCCCTGCAACCCGTGTTCTTGCGCGGGGCAAGTGGAAGACCACGCCGCGTGAGCCCTTCGTCTCTCGGTACATGACGATGCGAGCCAACGTGGCGGGTCTCCTTACCCCCGAGGTTGAGGCGGTGGGCGTAGAGTCCCCTCCCTTCGGAGAGCTGTGGTCAGAGGGCTTGTACGGCTTGTTTCTCTACGTCAACGAGGCGTTGTACCTTGCCAAGAAGGACGTGGTGTTCTTTGACCCGTTGACAGTCAAGATGCTGGTCAAAGTCGACCCCTCTGTGCGCAAGGGTACCCTGGGTAAATCTGATATGGTTGAGGCTGCCAAGCAGGACTCAGGGGTCAAGAAGTGGGATCACAATGGGGCGGACGCTTATCACATTGCGCGGTTCGCGGCGCGGTTCTGGCAGCTAGAGAAGGGCGTGCTCACCAAGGAAGACCTGACCCCCTCGGAAAATAAGGCTTTCTTGGGTGAGCACACCTACCTTCGGGGTAAGAAGGCAGGCACGACCGAGCACACCGGGGCGCTTTTTAAAGAAGACGCTCGCTTCATCCGTTACAGCGAAAGGCTAGGCTAGTAGATGGCACAACGACGTAAAAAAGACGAGTCTGTCGCAAGCGCAGTAGGGGGCGGCGGGGCAGCTACGCCCTCCCCGCTCATGTCGAAGTTCAGCAACGCCGTGGAGAAGATCGTCAAGGTCAAGGCGGTCTCCAAGTTTCAGAAGCACTTTGACGCTGTGTCTACGGGCTCCTTCATCGTGGACCAGACCATCGGGGGGGTTCACGCGAGCGATGGACACCCTGCGTGCCTGGGCTTCCCCCGGAGGCGTATCTCAGAGGTTGCGGGCGCCGAGGGTTCCGGCAAGACGACCCTCCTCTTGGCAGCGCTAGCCAAGCTGGCACGCGAGGGTGGCACGGGGGTCTTCCTCGACTTCGAGCAAGCCATGTCGCATGAGTACGCCTATTCATGCGGTGCGGACTTCAGCTTGCCCAGCATCAAGCTCTACCAGCCGGCGAACCTGGAGGAGGGTCTCAAGATTCTGGGGCTGGCGATCAAGCTCGGGGTGGACCTTGTGGCGGTGGACAGCCTCTCTGCCATGGTCCCGCAGAAGGAAATGGAGAAGCAGCTAGACGCCCCTGCCAAGGTGGGCGCGCTAGCGGCGAGCATGAGCACGCAAATGCCCAAGCTGGCTACCTTCCTGAACCAGTGGAACCCAGAGGGGCGGGGTACCGCCTTGGTATTCCTCAACCAAAAGCGCGCACTGATCTCCACCACCCCCTCTTACGGTGGACCCTCGGAGACAACCTCGGGCGGCAAGGCTCCGAAGTTCTACTTCAGCCTACGCCTCGACCTGGCGCGTATCCAAACCGAGTCGGTCGAGGTTGTGGACCCCCTCTCTGGCAAGAAGAAGAAGCGCTCGGTGGGGAACGTGGTGGGAGCGCGCCTGGTCAAGACCAAGCTGGCGGCGAACCTCAACACGTCGGGCAACTTCTTCATCCGGTACGGTCAGGGTGTAGACGACGCCTTCTCCCTCATGGCAACGGCTGAGGTTCACGGTATCGTTGAGCGCAAGGGGGCGACCTACACGTACAACGGAGAGAGTGTGGCGGGTAAGGAGAGCTTTCGCAAGCACCTCTGCGAGCACCCCGAGTTGATGAACACCCTGCGCGAGGCGGTCACCAAAGCCATTCTGGAAACGGCTCCCCGCGCCATGACCGAGGAGGATGCTGAGCTTGAAGACCTGACCTCTTCGGTGTCTATCTTCTCGGGCGGTGAGGACGGTGAGGAGGCTGACCCCGACGCCCCGGCGGATCTGGACCTAGAGGACGAGGCTACCCCAGGGGATGATGCAGAGTGAGCGTCGAGGTTGAGGTCAAGGGCTTTCAAAGCATAGAGCACGTCAAGGTCACCCTTGACGGTCTGACGGTGCTTGTGGGTCGCTCGAATCTTGGCAAGAGTGCTTTGGTGAGAGCGGTCTCCGCTCTCCTCACCAATCCTACGGGCTCTGACTTCGTAAGGCACACCCCCGCGTGTCACAGGGCGACCGGGGGTAAGACGTGCAAGTGCTTCGCTCAGGTCACCCTACGCCTCTCAGGTCACGAGATCACTTGGCAGAAGGGTGACAGTACCCACCGGTACACGGTAGACGGTGGTCTGTACGACAAGGTGGAGCGAGGCGCACCCTCCTTCCTACAGCCTCTCGGCTTGCACCCTTTTGCCTTTGGGGACGATGAGGCACACCTACAGGTAGCAGACCAGTGGCAGCCCTTGTGCCTTCTGGACCGTAAAGGAAGCGAGGTCGCTGAGGCTGTCTCAGGCTTGGGCAACCTGGACCGTATCCATGACGCGCTGCGTCGCTCCGAGTCAGACAAGAAACAAGCTGCGTCAACGCGCAAGGTAAGGGAGTCTGACCTTATTGCCTCGACCCAGGCGCTTACCCTCTTTGATGGGTTTGACGCTGCGCTGTCCCTGGTAAGCCAAGCAGAGCAAGCCCGGCGCGCTTACCAGACCACGCAAAAGAAGCTAGAACAGGTACAAGCCTACCTGGCACGCCAGGAGGTCTTGCAAGGCGTCGTAGACAGAACCCGCGAGCTAGCGAGCCTAACCCTGCCCGTGCCACCCCCCCCTTCGCTGGCTCAACTGCGAGGTTACTCCGGGCGCTATCAGAGCACGCTGACAGCGCAAGACGCTACCGCCCGGCTTACCCGTGCGTTGACGGTTGACCCCCCCGCCGCCCCTGGCGCCTTGGTCTTGGTTCGCAAGCTAAGGCGTGCTGGGTTGGACAGACCTGTCCCTCCTAGCTTTACTTTGGAACCCCCTTCCTCTCCTCGGTTGCTACCCGCTGGGTGGGCTGCCCAGGTCGCTCGACTGGTCAAGCAAGCCAGGGAGCGCAAAGAAGCCCTGACCCGGCTAGAGTCGGAGAGTACCACCTTGGAAAGTACGCTTGCCACGTTTGCGTTGTGTCAAGAGTGCGGGAGACCGGTACCGTGAGAGGGGAGCTACGTTTCCTGTTTCGCACGGACGTGCATAGCGCGGACAAGAACCCTGCCTCTTGGAAAGCCAACTACGCCCAAGAGATTGACAGCAGCTTGCGCCAGGTGGGTCGGTGGGCGATAGAGCGCTCTGTTCACGCGGTTCTTGACGGGGGAGACTTCTTTCACGTCAAGAACCCAGCGCGCAATAGCCACGGGCTGGTGCGCAGGATGGTGGACCTTCACCGGGAAGCCTACCGAAGTACGCCCGTCTACATCGTGGAGGGTAACCACGACATTACCAACCAAAACCTGGGCTCGGTACAGGATCAACCTCTAGGGGTCATGTTGGCGTCGGGCACCTTTCGCCCGCTACGCGAAGAGGTGTTCAGGGCGGGCGCGCTACAGGTTCGCGTGGTTGGCTTGCCTTACGTGCCCGACCGTACCAGGGAGAGCATCCAAGTACGAAAGCAGCCCGGGGACACACACCTCATTCTGATCGTTCACGCCCTCGCGGGAGAGAAGCCCCCTGCGACCGTGGAAGACTTCTTTGGTGAGCCTGTCTTTCAGTACGACGAGTTCGCCCAGGTCTTCGATGGCCCAGATGCCATATTTTTCGGGCACTGGCACAAGGACCAAGGCATTACCACCCTCGACACGCCCTCTGGGGTGTGTCACTTTGTAAACCTCGGGGCGCTATCGCGTGGCAGCTTGGTTCACGAGAACCTGACCAGAACCCCCAAGGCGGCCTTCTTCACGGTAACGGAGAGGGGCATCACCATAGAAGAACTACCCCTCTCCGTAGCCCCCCCGTCCGACGTGTTTGACCTGGAAAAGAAAGAGCAGAGAGATAAAGAGCGTGAGGAGATCACGGCTTTTGTGGAGCGGTTGCAGTCAGATTTGCAAAGCCTACAGGCTCCTGACCTCGTTGCTGCCCTGAGAGGCGTAGGGGGCTTTGCGGTGGACGTGGTGAACGAAGCGGTCAGGTACCTAGAGGAGGTTGGCTAGTGGACCTATCCTATACAGCCTTTGCTCAACTTTTGGAGTGTCCGCGCGCATACGCTCACCGGTACGTGACCCCCAGGGAGCACGGTAAGCGCAACGCTCCCATACCCCCCCAAGCCGCTGTGGGTGTCCTTGTCGAGCGCCTGGTGCAACGCTTCTACCGTGACAAGCTCTGGCTAGAGACAACCTGGGAAGCCCACCTCACCTTGCAGGGCGCACTCCCCGAGGTAGCGCGCGAAGTGTACCAGGAGTCCTCGGGGGTACTCTCAGGCGCGCTAGAGGAGGACGTGTCGGATCTCCTACCCAGGGTCGTCTTGCTCATCCACCGAGAGGGTCTGGGGCAGGAAGGCAAAACCGAGGTCACGTACCGCCACCCTCCCCTCATGGGTCGAGCTGACATAGTGCTGGCAGACACGACCCTCTTGGACGGCAAGGTCGTGAGAGACCCCTCCCGGGTCAGTCCGTTGCAGCTTCACTGGTACCGGATGGTCGCCGGTCTCTGTGGTGTACCCGTCTTGCGCACTGGCTTTGCTTTCTGGCGCCAGTCCAAGGTGGTGTGGCACGAGCCAGAGGAGGCGAGCGTAAAACAGCTAGAACGACAAGCCTCTCTCGTGGTAAAGTCACTTACAGGTCGGGCACCTACCGCGGGCTACCTCCCCAACCCTGGGGGGCATTGTCAGAAGTGCCCTTGGCTCGCAGGGTGCCCGGAAGGGAAAGCAGAGAATGCAGCACACACACAACGAAGACCCAATTTTGCGCTACCAGGACTACAAGTCACGGTACGAGAAGGTTCAACAGCACAAGGCGGAAGCCAAGGGTGCCTTTGAGTCCTCCCGCGTACAGCTTGCGGAGCTAGCCGAGGAAATCCGTAACGCGGGGTTTGACCCTAGTAAGCTCAAGGAAGAAGAGGCTCGTCTGGTCAAAGAGGCGCACGAGAAGCTCGACGCTTACGAGAAGCTACTTGTAGAAGCCGAGACCGCTATCGCGGTGTACTCACAGAAAACGGCTGTCACCGTGAAACGATAAAACCCATGAAGATCAAATTTACCACGTCTGCCTTGCAGTCAGCGCTGGCACTAGCCGGCGTAGTCCCTCCGAAGTCTGCCATACCGACCCAGCCCGCGGCGTACCTTTTCATGCCCACGGGGTCGGGGACCGGGGTGCAGATACACTCGCGCGACGGGTTGCAAGAGGCTCGGGCTGAAGTGCCTTGTGAAGCAGAGGACTTTGACGCCCCGTTCCTCTTTGCGGCGACCTACGCTGACGCGCTGTCTTTTTCGGGGGAGTACGTCACCTTCGAGACCAAAGAGGAACAAGGGACAACCCTGCTTGGTTACGTGGGGGAGCGTGGTAACCGTAGTGACCGCCCCCTCTTGGACGCGGCCTTGGTGCTCCCCATAACCACGCCGCTCGACGATGACGCTCAGGTTTTCAACGTGAGCACGTTGTTGGACGCCCTCAACCAAGCAAAAGCCTTCCTCCCCAAGCTCAACGACCCCACGGTGGAAGAACCCTACAAGACGGTCATGCTGGTGGACAGCGCTAGCACGGGCAAGAAGATTGGTACGGGGCACCTCTACGTGAGCGACAGTTACCGCGCGTTTTACTGCCACACCCCGGACTTTGAGGGTAAGGCGTTCAACCTTCACGGCACGTACCTCCCCACCGTGACCAGCTTCCTAGCCAAGCTGGGCGACTCCACGGTCAAGGTACTCTCCACCCCTCGCAAACTGTGGCTCATGGGGAGTACCGCCGTCCTTGCCGTGCCTGGCGCTACCAAAGTTCACGAGCGGGTCACTTTGTACACCAAGGACACCGTGACGCTGCAAGTCCCCCGTGAGCTTTTGGTGGCAGCGTTGAAGTACCTGCGGGGTGACATGGAGAGCAAGCTGGTCAAGGTCAAGGTGCTGTATGAGCCTGACCCTGGCACGTTGGCTTTTGTGGCAGTCAACGGTTCTACCAAGAGCCAGAGCTTCCCGGTACCTGCCAAAATCAAAGAGGGCACCGAGGCATCCACGGACAGTAAGACCTTCCAGGTCAACATTGACCACCTCTTGTCACTGGTAGCGTCGTGCCGGGGTCAAGTGGTCGAGGTACGGTTCAACTACCAGAGCCGGGACGGTCAAGACATGGTGCTCCTACGTACCGTGGACGAGTACCACCTCTCCGAAGAGGGTAAGGTGGTCGCCACAGGCGGTGCGCTTTGCAAAGCCACACGTTACGTGGGGTCCATGGGCTAAGCATGGTGTACCCCTCTGTGTAAGCCTTCGGGCGTTGAGCACACGCCAAGGGTCAGCAGATCGCCGTGGCCTGGGACGTGATCTCGACAGTGATGCCTTCGGGCGTTGAGCAGAGTAGGTACCCACCTTGACTTACGACCGGATGACACAGCTAAAGCAAGCGAGTCTTCTCCTACAAGCCAGGCGAGACGCCCTGACCGAGGAGAAGGCTCGCTTGACCGCTGAGCTTTCGCGCCTAGATGTCCGGGTCATGCTGCTAGCCAAGGTGGGGGAACTGTACCGTCACCTTCTGGACTCCTTGGTACTCCACCAAGCCCAGGGCATGAGTCAGATTGCCACGGAGGGTCTAAAGGCAGTACTACACGACCAAGACCTTGCCGTGGTGCCTGACATGGGGCAACGGGCGGGGCGCGTGACCTTGCAGTTTCTCTTGCAACAAGGCGGTGAGGGTGGACCGAAGGGGCTACCGCAGTCCTCTTTCGGGGGTGGTCCTACGTCGCTTACCTCGCTCATCTTGCGTGTGCTTTTGCTGCTACGCACCGGTAGAGCCAAGTTCTTGATTCTGGACGAGACCCTTGGACCTTTGAGTGACCAGTACATCGAGCCGGCGGGTAAGTTTCTGGCTCAACTGTCCAGGTCAACGGGGGTGCCCATCCTCTTGGTGACTCACAAGAGCCAGTTTCTCGAAGAGGCTACCCAGAGGCTCCTGGCTACCGAGGGCGCTGGACCCCAGTTGGTGCTAAAGCGCGTCTAACCGGATGCAACCCACGGACGAGATCAAAGCCCGACTAAGGCGAGCCCTGGTCAACGAGATAGAGGCTCGCTGGCAGCACTCCGAGTCTCGCCTCCCTCAGCATTGCCTGCATAACCACAGGGAACGGCTCGACACACGCAAGGCACTCCCTGACGGCGAGCCTAACCCCCAGTGGAACACAAGAGCCCCCGACGAGACGTACCACCTTCCGGTCATTGGGCTCTGCCTCTACGGCGTAGACGACCCCGAAAACTGGCAAGGTACGATCTGTGATGAGCCCGCCACGAGCGCCGCGTGCCCCCTCTTCAAGACCACGCAAAGCAAGGCTGACCTTCTAGCTCGCTTTCAAGCCGACCTGACTAACCCCCTCTGGGTAGAAAAGAACCTACCTGAAGTAGCCGCGCTGGCTTGGGTTCTAGGTAACCCGCCTCTGGCGCTGCCGTGGTGGTGTAGGCTCTTCAACAAGCTGCGCCCCTGGCACGTCGCACCTGTAACCCCTTCGGAGTATTATGGACTGGACGAGCTTGTTCCCCGTCTCCCCGCTGCCTCAGCCGTCGCCGGTCATGATGGAGCTATTCGCGCCCCAGGCGCCACCGAGCAAGCCGATCCGTTACCTCGTCACCTCGTCCCTCTCAGGGTGGCTCTGCCCGAAGAAGGTTCAGCCTGGGATTGTCACCTTCGGGGTACAAAGAGACCCCACCTTGCCGGTTCTCCTGTCCGCGCTGGCGAACAAGCTGCGCGAAGAGCCGGATCTGGGTCAAACCGCACCCACGCTAACCAAGGCCCCCCTTAATAAGGAGTACACGGTGGGTACGTTCCCCCTAGACACTGCGGAGGCGTACACTGGGGCAGAGTATACCCCAGAGGGTATCAAGGTAGGTTCCCTCTTGGTGTACGGGGTACCCGGGCTGACGGGGATGCTTCTTTGGAAGCCCGCCAAGCGTCGGGGGGTATGGCTAGGGGGCGGTCATGTGGGGGCGATGCTGGACCTAACCGAGGTTTTGCATGTCAACAGATTGGGTTGAGGCGTTCTGTGCGTTCTGCCAGGGCAACTTGACGGATGAGGTAAAGGAGACCTACCATGGGCGAGGTGTCTCTGAGGCTCAGCTAACCAGCTACCGACTGGGGTACCTGTCTGCCCCCCCGCCAGACTTTCCGGTTGTGTATCAGTGGGCGACGGAGAAGAGGTTGTCAGACGCCTTGGTACTCCCGCTCACCACGTTTGGTGGGCGTATCAGGGGGTTTCAGTTTCGCACCCGAGAGTACAAGCGCTATCTGGACCTCAAGGTTATACCCTGGGGACCGGACCTCTTTGGTGCTCACCAAGCGGCGCCGTTGGCTTATGACACGGCTACCCTTTTTTTGGTCGAGGGTGTCTTTGACCTGTTCCCGCTTGCCAGGCTCTACCCCAACGCAGTAGCTACGCTGACCGCCCGCGTCTCTCAGAACCTTGTTCGCACCGTGTCTCGGTTCTGCACACGTATTGTCATCCTGTATGACAAGGACGAGACAGGGCAACGCGCTACCCAAGAGGCGGTACGGCGCTGGGGGCGCACCTTGACAGTGGACAGTGTAACGCTGCCACAGGTAGCTTATGAGGGCGCGCGGTGGGTCAAAGACCTTGGGGAGCTATGGGAGGTCTGGGGTGACACCAGGCTCCACGAGTACCTACAGCCCCGGTGTACTTAGTAGGACGGTAACGTAGCAACCAGAGACAGAAAACATGCCAAACACATTCAGTGGGGCGGAAGCGGTACAGCTTCTCGCCAACTCCCTCATCGCTCAGTTTCACCCTCACCTGGCCACGGCTCGTGTCCGGTACGTCTACCGTGAGAAGGCAGCCAAGCGGGGCTCTCGGCTCGTCCCCGGTGCCGTTCGCAAGCTGGGGGGTGCGCTGGAGTACCTCCTTGAGGCGGACTTCCTGGTTGAGGTTGCCCTGGACGTGTGGAACACGCAGGACGAGAACCAGCGCCGCGCCATCATCGACCACCTCCTCTCTCAGTGCAAGGGCGAAGAGGACGAGAAGACCGGCGATATGAAGTGGGGCAAGCGGCACCCCGACGTGCAAGAGTACGCCGAGGTTCTTCACCGCAACGGAGCCTGGCACCCGGACCTCGCCAACTTTGTCGAGGTTGCCAAGGGGGTAGATGCCCCCGCCCCGACAGCCCCGGACGTGGGCACCCAGGACTTCAACTAAGGTACCCTAACAGGTATGACCTCTTCGTGGGCAACCAAGTACCGACCTCACACGTTTGCTGAGGTTCTCGGGCAAAGCCACGTCAGCGACGTACTCAAGGCACGCCTACGGGGGGGTACCGGACTACAGACCTCCTACCTCCTTGCTGGACCCTCGGGGCATGGCAAGACCACGCTGGGTAGGATCTTCGGGCGAGCCTTGATCTGCCAGAGTCTCTCACCCGACACCCTTGAGCCTTGCAATCAGTGTGAGAACTGTTTGGCGTCGCTAGCTGACCAACCGTGCGCCCTGGTAGAGATTGACGCGGCTACCGGGGGCACGGTGGACGCCATACGCTCCATTCTGGAGTCCATCCAGTACCCCCCACTAGGCGCTAAGAAGTGGGTCTACCTCATCGACGAGACGCACCGGCTGAGCAAGGCGGGTCAAGACGCCCTGCTCAAGCCTATCGAAGAGGGTTACCTTGTTTGCCTGTTCTGCACCACGGAGCCCGAAGCCGTAAGGGACGCCATCCAAGGACGGTGCGAGCGCCACCACCTACGCAAGGTCAACCAAGAGGCCCTGGTTGCCTACCTCTCAGGGATTCTCACCCGAGAGAACGTGACCTTTGATGCTGACGCGGTGCGTCAAGTTATCGGTCACCATCGGGGTCAAGTCCGGGATATTCTGACTACACTGGAAACCCTGGCCACGCTGTCCGGGGGGGTTTCTCTTGCGGCGACTGCCGAAGTTTTGCACCTTGGTTTGCGCTCCAAGGTGCTCCCGGTGTGGCTTGCGTTGGCTCAGGGTCCAAGCGCGCTCTGTACTTCGCTGGCGCCCCTGGTGGAGGAGGCTACCCCCGAGGATATTCTTGAGGCGTTGACCGAGGCAGCCATGACCGCCTACAAGGTCACGCTGGGTGTAGCTACGCCTTCTTTGCTGGAGAGGGACAAGCCTGTAGCGGTAAAGGTAGGGAGCCTCTTCAAGGACCACCTACCACGGTGGACCAAGGAAATGAGCAAGGCGAGCGTGTCTACGCTTTCTGACCTGGAGGCTTTGCTGTTGTCTCTCACGGTCAGCGCTGCCACACAGGAAAGACCGTGCGTTGTCACCCCTGCGTCCTCTCAGGTGGACACCCCCCCACCCTCCAAGCCGGGAACCCTACCGGCGTATGACCCTTACGTGGCGGCAAAGCCAGCCCCCCCAAGAGTACCCCTGGCTAAACCTACCCCGGTTAGGCTAGACTCCCCCACGAATGGCAACACGGGAGAGAAATCCAAGGAATCCGACCTTTCTTACCGGGGGAAGGGCAGGACGCCAATACCCCCCGAAGCCTGGCGCGAAGCCCTCAAAAGTGCGGCGCGTGACACTTCCGTCCAATCTTTCCTACTCCGATTTGGACTTGGGGGGGTCGAAGGGGTGGGTCGTTCTTGAGCTAACCCCCAAGAGTGAAGACCTCTCCCCTGGTGACCTTGAGCGAGCGCTCAAGGGGGCTTTGCGTTCGCAAACCGCTGTAGTCTTCCTCCCCGTCAAGGTCACGGTGCAAAACGGGGTGTACACCACGCACAGCTTGGTAGGGGGTTACGCCTTTGTGCGCCAGGACAACCACAGGGCGTCATTCTACACTCGCCTCTCAGGGACGAAGTACGTAGAGTCCGTTCTCACGCGCCACGTCAACACAAACCGTGTCCTGGCTACCGTGAGCGGAGAGGAAGTTCGCCGTCTGCACACCCTGGTTAAACTAGAGTCAGACCCGTCCATCCGTGAGGGTGACAAGGTGAAGATAATCTCTGGTACCTACCGGGACGTAGACGCTGAGGTCATGTGTGACCTCCCTGAGACCCATGAGGTACAGGTCCGGGTCAAGATGAGGTCACTGGACACCCTTGTCGTGCTACCTAGAGGCTTCCTGACGTTGCTCTCTCGGGGGGAAGAGGATACCACGGTCTCGTTTGCTATTTTCGACCGGCTCGATGAGAGCCTGTCGTGGGTACGCACCTGGCTCAAGGGGTGGCGTGGGGCACAATCGCTGCCCGACCCTCAGCTTTCCGTGAACTCTGACGCACAAAATGCGAAAGAGTGTATGATAACCACGCTTGCCAAGGTGCGGACCCTTCGCCAAGAGGGCGCCGCGCTCTGGGGCTACCTGAGCACGACTACACTACCCGCACCCCCACCGCCACCCCCTCAGCTCCCTCTCGTACAGGGGTGGCTTACCAAACTGCACAAAGCACTAGACACCATGGGTAAACAGATCGCCCTCTTTGAGACCCCCCCGCAACACTTGGTTCTGGACGGTCACTACTTTGCGCACAGGGCACACCACGCCCTACCTGACCTCCGTTCCGCCAAAGGGGAGCCTACCGGGATCTTGGTGGGTTTTTTGAAAACCCTTGCCAGCTACCACCGTGAGTACCCTGACCACCAAATCACCGTGGTCTTTGACGGTAAGCCGGTCTGGCGCCTTGCCCTGTGTCCAACCTACAAGGCAAACCGCCCCCAGCGCGAAGAGGGCGTGCGGCACACTCAGATTGACACCCTGAAAGAGCTACTCCCCCTCTTGGGGGTCAGGGTGTGTTTCAACCCAGAGGAAGAGGCGGACGATGTTATCGCTACCCTGACCAGGGAGCACGACAAGAGAGGGGAGAGCACACTTGTCTTTACGTCTGACCAGGATCTCCTACAGCTATGCTCCGTTTACACCCGAGTCCACCTTGTTAACAACAAGACCACCTTCAGCCCCGACGACGTGGTGAAGGAGTACGGCGTTACACCCTCTATGCTACCCACCCTCCGCGCGCTACTGGGCGATACGTCTGACAACCTCCCCGGGGTTGAGCGTGTAGCCACGGCTTTCCTTACCCGAGTGCTCCTGGCGCACAAGGGCGACCTACGCAGCCTCTACAATAGCAACTTCTCAGGGTTCACCAAGATACAGCACCGCAAGCTCCTAGAGGCTCAGGACCGCGTGTACCTCAACGAAAAGCTCATGCCTCTCCGTGACGTGAGTTATCAGACGCTTAGCTCAGAGATAGACATGCCAGCCGTGGAACGTCTCTTGGCTGAGTACACCATTCAACCCCAAATTGTGAAAGGTTGGTGACGCATTGTCTGCTTATGTCTTCCCTGTGAATCCCCTGGACCTGGCGAATAAGCTAGTTTTTGACCCCAACGAAGAGGAACTAGCGGACCTCAGTACAGAGGATGCTCTTACGCCCACGATCTCACCGGATGACCTTGAGCCTTACTTGCAGCATCTTCCTGACAGGGAGGCTGACATTATTGAGCTTTACTTTTGCCGCAGGAAACGACAGTCTGACATTGCCGATATGTTTGGGATTACGCAAGCCGCGGTGAGCTACCGGATTGACCGTAGCTGCAAGCGTTTGAAGTTCATTCTCTCATTGCCGCAGATTTCAGACGACGAAATGCTGAGAGACTTGGCGAGACACTTTGACGCTGTGGATACACAGGTTCTCTTTCAAATGTGGAAAACTACCTGCCAGAGCAAGGTGAGTAAGATACTCAAGATGTCCTCTGGACGTGTGCGTAATCGGTTCTTCCGCTCGGTAGAACGGCTGTCCACGCTCGCTGAATCTGATCCGACCATGGCGCCGTACAACAAGATATTCCAAGAAGTGAGTACCGCGGGCAGCATTCGCATCGCCGTGGAATTGCCGCAGTGGGCCGATAGGGGTATGTCTAAGTGCTTACCTTCGCTTACCTTTTACCACCTATTAGCGAGCAAAGATTAGCGCCCGGTGTAAGCTACGCCTGACGCAGCCCGGAAAGGTTCAACGCAACATGGTTAGTCCTGGTATTTACAAGCTCAGGTGGGAGGTCATCTCGACCTTTGGCGGGCGCTCCTACGGTTCAGAGTCAACCTGCGTGGTGGTGCTCGACGAACCCACCCCTGAGCCTGGTAAGGTCTCGGTGGTGGTTCTTGTGGACAAGACTTGCGGGGACGCGAGCGCCCGCTTCGACATGGTACCCGAGGCTACCATTGCCCGAGATTGGGTGCTCTCCCTCGGGGGTAGCCTCAGCCGCGTCTTGAGCGACGCCTTCGACGGGCTTCTTGCTGATCGCAAGGCGAAAGCAGCAGCCCTGGCGGCTCTGCCTATCACTCCCTCGCCTGGTACCGCCCACCTGAAGGCGTCGGGCGTCCCGCTGACGGCTGCTTTGGTTCCGTTCGCTACCCCCTACGGTCTACGCCCGGGTCAATCCTTGAGGTCGAAGCCTCTGATTGGGGGCACGTTCACCTTCGTTGACAGTGCTACACGGTTTGTGATCCTCAGTGAGAGCCGTACCGAGATTCGGTTCATGAGGCTCTACCTGCAACCCGGGGGCGTAGGGGCGTACAAGGTGTGTATCGTGGATGCCCAGAGGTTCTACGAGGCTTGTGCGCCTGCCAAGGAGCCTCTGTCCGTCGAGAGCCGAAACCTCTTGGTGAAGCACCTCGAAAGTGCCTCCGTCCGCCCGTCACCCCAAGAGGTGCCCCCCGCTCCTACCGTCGAGCTACCCCCCGCGCCCCCCGCCACGACCGAAAGGTGGGTCACGGTGGAATACGTGGGTGCTCATGACCGCATCACCGATACGTACCGGCTCAACTACCACAACCACCACCAAAAGACGGTGATGCTCAAGACGGGGCTAACCAGGCTGGACCACAAGATACGACGCGAATTTACGGACCTCAGAAGCGCAGACTACAACCTCTTGGCGTCGGAGGGGCTCTGCGTGGGTACCACCCTCGTGCTGACTCTGGAGGTAAGCGAGCCTCTAGCACCCCCTCGACTCGTTGCCTGGGCTGCGTGGGACGGGGCTAATCCTTTCCAGGGTGCGGAGTCTTAGCCTTTCTGGTGTACTCTCCTGGCATGAGGATCGTGACAGCCAAGAAGTTTTTCGCCGTAAGCAAGGCAAACGTGGTGGTTCTGAGGGGGCTACCGGGCTCAGGCAAGAGCACAGCGGTGCAAGCGTTGACCGTGGCGGTCAACGAGGGGGGTTGCCGTGAGGTCAAGACTTTCTCGTCGGACAAGTTCTTTACGGACCCTGCAACGGGGGAGTACAAGTTTGACCCGCTGAAGCTCAACATGGCTCACGGTCGGTGCCTCCGTGACTACGACAGTACACTTTTCAACGGGCAGTCAAGCTCCCTGCTCATCGTGGACAACACCAACCTCTCCGCGGTAGAGGCTGCTCCGTACCTGGCGCTGGCAAACGCCTTTGGGCGGTGCCCCGCGGTGCTGACCTTGAGGGTCAACCCTTACGAAGCGTTCAAGCGGTGCGTGCATGGGGTGCCTGGCGACAAGTTTGCTGGGATGGTCGAGGTCTTTCGAGAGGCTATGCTCCCCCCGTGGTGGAAGCACTACAGCGTGGACGAGCGCGACGACTCGCTCTGGGACGAGCGCACGTTCAAGGAAGTGCTGGGCAGTGCCCCGGAACCCAAAGAGGGTTAGCCTGACGCTGCCTTGGGTGGGTGTTCTCACTAATCCCCCCTCTCCGGTGTGACTGTCGGGCGCCTCCAACACAATGACTACACGTTTCAGCACGTAACCCCCCGGGGGGAGTGGCGCTGGACAACCCGGCTCGACGTATCGGGCTCCGTGCCGTCGTTTTCAATAAGGGACATTTTCAGCCCCTACGGCTTGCTAAGAGACTCCATCCCCCTACCGGGCGAAGTCGTGGAGTCCATGGCGGGGTCAATAACAACCCTCATGACAGCATTTGCTCCGGCGATGCTGATTGGACCCCCTGTTACATTGACCTTCACGGTAGACGAGGGGGCGGGGTACAGCGCCAGTCAGGATCTTGTGCTGACGAACACGGGGGCGTTTGGTTCGCTGCTACAGGCGACACTAACGCCCTCTGCGGCTTTCATCCGGGTAGCCCCGAGCACGGTGGGGGGCTTGCTACAAGGGGAGACAAGCACGGCGGGCATACAAGTGAACGCCACCACGCTAACGGCGGCGCTCTCCCCTTACGCTGGGGCTGTCACGGCAGTATCCCCCAGTGCAACCAACACTCCCCAGGTGTTGCCCCTGGTTATCATTGTGCGACCCAAGGCGACGATTGCCGTGTTGCCCCTCACGCTGACCTTCTCTGTAGTGAAGCCTATAACGGGACCGTTTCCAGCAATAGCGCCCCAGGGATTTGCTTTGCAAAACACGGGACCGATAGCCTCTCTGCTAGCCTACGGCATACAGAAGATTACCGGGCTGTCCCCTTGGCTCACGTCAATCCTACCCTCTTCGGGTAGCGTACCTGGGGGTACGTTTCAGTCGGTCACGGTCACGGTGGTGCCCCCGGATACACTTCTCCCCGGCACGTACACAGAAACCCTGCGTATTTCGGGGTACTCAACCAACTTCTTCGTGGACTTGCCCGTAACCTTGGTGGTAACATGACAACCAACACCTTCAGCATTGATTACGCCGCGCTAGAAAAGTCTGTGGCCGGTTCTCCCTCTGACTTTGACCTGTCCACCATGGAGGTTGCCTCCTCCTCGGGTACGGATGCTTTTCTGGGGCGCCGTACCCCCAAGACTGCCTCGTCGCACAGGCTACGTGTTGCTTCTATAGATCAACTCAAGGGGTTTATGCGGCTGTCACAGGAGTCTTTGGTACACATGAGCACGCAAGACCTTTGGTTTGCTCGCCGCGAGGGTGACGAGCTTGTACTAGAGCGCCTCTTTGATGACAACGGTAGCCCCTTGAAGGTTTTACCCCGTGAGACAGCGAACCGCCAGAGCTGAGAGCTTTCTACCCGCCCCGCCCCAAGAGGAGGGGGCAGGTTTTGGTGCGCCCGTCTCTGCGGGTGAGCGCAAGATACCGAAGAACTTCCCGTTTGACCCCAAGGCATTGCAGCCTCTAGCCAGGACCGTGTGGGCGTCGTCGGTAGCCTTGGGTCATGCTCTCACGGCGTACCGCAACTTCAACAGGGTAAAATCCTCTTCGGTGTCCCCGGACGGCTTGCTAGGCGGGCGTGGTTACGTGCTCAAGGTCACGGACCTACGCACTCGACTCTTTCGAGCCTGTGAGGAGCTATCGTCGGTGATTGACACGTTGCACGACGAGATAAATGCGCCTCACTGGCAGCCCAAGCTAGCGGACCTGGACGCTAACTCGGCTGAGGACATCCTTCATCTTCTCGACGAAGCCGATTCAACCATGAAAGACCCCGAGGAGGAAGCCGATGAGAAGATCGACGACCTGGAGTCTGAAAATGACGGTCCTGGGGGCACGTCTACCAAGGAGCGCTTTGGTGATAAGGAGACCCCTGGCTCGGATCTGCCCAAGGGGGGCAACGCTGACGAGCTAACCAAGACGCCGGGTAGCTCACGCAACAAGCTAGCCTCTTGGGACTATCAGCCCGCGACCAACCCCAAGGACACCTGGACGAACATCCCCGGTGGACCCCGTGTGCCTTCTCTGGACAGGAATCTGATTGAAAACTCCCCTGGGGGCTCGGCTAACGTGGGCGAACCCTCTTCGGAGCGCAACAGGGAGCGCACCCGCGAAGAGACCGACGAGAACAAAGGTATCAAGTTTTACGCTGCCGTAGCCTACTCGGTACTACCAGACGGCTCCCTTGAGCCCCAAAACACGGTAGACGACTTCGGGCTTGGGTACGGCGCCAAGGGTCCAAACTACAACCCCCCTCAGTCTGACGGCAAGGGTATTACCGGACCCACAAGCGGTCTACCCGCTGGACCCCCGGCAAGCAAGGTCAGTCCTTGGGATTCGGACTCGACCCTGGTAACGGAGCGCCAGGTAAATGACACCACGCGCCACGGACAGTCCAAGCTGCCCCAGCCCCCGCTGAACGTGTCCCCTGTCGCCAGGTCTGACTATTACGAGGACAAGGGGCTCCAACCCCTTACCGCAGAGAGCACCCTACCCCAACCCCAGGACGCCATGACGCCAACCGATACCGATCTTCCTGGGGCGAGTGCCATGTTTGACCCGCGCGATACCGGCTACCGTAGGTGGGACGTTATACCCGTGGTCAAGCCCGACCCCCTTACCAGTCGAAAGTTACCCATGGGTGATCTAGGAAATCTTGCAGACTTTTTCGAGGAAACCGCTGGACCCGTGGATCATGAGTGGCTTGCGGTAGACCCCTCCGAGTACGGAGCGTCAGAGGCGCTCCCCCAGCAAAACCTGGACATGGTTCCTGACCTGAAGGCGCTGTGGAGTCATGCCGACCGTGACCCTTCGGTCTACGCGGTGCCTAACCGGGGGATGCTAGAGAACTTCGGGGACGCCAGCCTACGCCATGCAGAGCCCCCTGCGTCACTTACCAAGGAGGCGATGACTCGCGCGGCTCGCCAGATTCTCTTGGTGAACCAGGAACCCGCCGCATTCTTTGACGCGCTGCGGCGTAACCATGACCTCTCGACGCTTCGGGCGCACAAGGGGGTACTGGCAAGTGTACTGGCAGAGAGGGGTCTCCTGGGTCCGTTCTACCTGGACTCCTTGGATTTCCCGGGGTGTAACAAGCGTGAGGGTGTAGCCCTTGCGCATCAATGGTACGCCTCTACGCCCTACGTTCTCGCCAAGCCTGACTGCGGTGGCTGTGTCTTTGCGAGCAAGGAGCTAGGCAAGGATCACTGCTCGGTTTTTGCCAAGACGCTGGTAGCCACCCCTCCTTATACCGAGGCTGAGGCTCTTCGCGTAGAGGGTGCGCAAGCGGCGAGGGGGGTACAAGCCTCACAAGCGAGCACGCCCAAGGAAAGAATTCGTCTTGCCCTTCTAGCCTCCCCGGTGGTGAGCCAGGCGCTCCCCGAGACCAAGCCGGTCGAGAACACTTCGCGTACCCTCACCCCTGTCAAGCCGGCGCCCGCGGTTACCGTCGCGGAAGACCTGGCGCTACCCAAGGCAGCGGCGCTGGTGGTACTCACAACCCAGGTTCAGTCTGGCAAGGTCGCCTTTGACCAAGCCGCGCAGTGGCACGCCAGGATACGGGAAGCCTCTACCTCAGCAACCCTCTCCGGTGTGGTGACTGACCTCACGCAAGCGACACCGCTCGCCAAGAGGGTTTACGAGGCGAACCCTCAAGCCCCCGTAGCCCCCCTGCCCTCCATGCCCGAGGTGCAGCAAGCCCTGGTTACGGCAGCCAACCTCACGAAGAAGCGTGACGCTGCGTTCAACCTCAAGGTGGCTCAGGAGAAAGCCAAGCCGGTACTGGCTCTTCTACGCCGGGAAATGCTCAAAGGTCGAAAGCCTGGTCAGCTAGAGCAAGCGTTGCGCGCTTCTTTTGACGTGACGGATCTGGCGAGCACAAAGCCTTTCTGGGCGCCCCTTGTCAAAGAGGCTGGGCTTTATGGTGAGGTGTACCTACCCCAAGAGGCTTTTGCTGACTGTCTCCGGGGTGCTGACATTGTAGCCTCGTATCAGCCCACGTTGAAAGTCATTGTCTCTGGGCAGAAGTGCGCGGGCTGTGTGCATAACCGGGTAGGGTACTGCAACGTGTACCGTCGCCCGCTGGTAGCCGGCAAGGAAGCGGCATTTACGCCCACGGTGGCTCGCTCTGTTTTTGACGACAAGCTAACCAGGGGCACGCTACCCGCCTCGTCTTGGTCGCGGTACGCCAGCCTCACCCCCCGTGACGCGGTACAGGCCATGTACCGCGAGGAACAGGCGCAACAAGCCAGGCGAGCGGACGATCTGTACACCGCATTTGCAGGCGCCTCTCAGGAGTACAGCACGTCAGACCTCACCAAGAGGGACGTGGTAAAGACCGCCCGTCTACAACTAAACGAGGGTCTTTACGGGGATGACTTGCTCTCTGCGTTGCGGCTCAGGTTTGACGAGCGTGACCTACGGGCGAGCCTCCCCCTCCTTCGCCCTGTGCTAGCCGAGCAAGGCTTGCAAGGGATATACTACGTGGACCCCACGGTCTATGACGACTACGGCACGGGGTGTGATACGGCGTCTAGCCTTCACCGGACGAGGGGCGCCATCAAGTACGCCAAGGTGGGTCCAGCGTGCTTCGGGTGTCTATTCCAGACGCGCCCCGGGGTGTGCTCCAAGCTGGCAAAGACCCTGGTACAGAACCCCCCCTACACGGACAAGACCGCTCAGCAAAAAGCTATTCTAGCGTCGGGTAGGTCAACAGAGACAGATTATGCCTCTTTGCTGAACAATGGGGCTAACGTGGTGGCAGAGTACCACCTACGTAGCCAGGGGGACATTGAGCTAGACCCGGAGAACCCCAACCCAGCCCCGATAGGGGTTCAACTCGGGGGTAACGTGATATGACGCTCTCTGAGAGGGTAGCCTCTCGGTATCACCAGGTTCTAGCTGACCGTGACAAGGGCGACCGAGCCAACGCCCGCAAGCTCTCTCAGCCTATCAACACACCCAAGGGGATCGACCGGGGGGTTGTCAAGGACAATGGGCGAGTGGATCTCTCGCTGGAAGAGTCGGTTTCGCAGTCCAAGACAGACATACACCCCAAGGATGTTTTCCCCTCGACCCCTAACAATGTGGGGATGCTCAACCTGGCGGAAACTGGCAAGGATCTGTCAAAGGCGCTAGAAACCAAGGTACCCAAGGACAAGGGGCACGACGCGGTAAGCAACCTCTCTCAGTACCTCATCGAGACCAAGGGGGGAGGGTCAGCCAAGCCAGCCGGGAGACGCTAACGGGAGTGTACATGCCACCAGATGAAAATGAACCAAAGACAGAATTGGTCGAGGACAAACGCCCCCCGGTTCTGGTGCCTATGTACCAGAGAACCCGAGCCGACCACGTAAGCGCCCTAGTCAGAGCCAAAGATGCTCACGTTCGCACGGACCCTCTGGTCAAGACGGTAGCTGACAAGAGCCCCCCGAAAGACATACTCGACGGGGTGCTACTTGAGCTAGCCAAAGAGGCTGCCGCGCTGGGGTTCGCAATTCGCGAAGTGGACAAGACCGGGCGGGATAGCTCCAAGCTGTCCAGGTCAAGAGCGGACGTGCTTGGTAAAATAGCCGTGATTGCCGTAGACCGTAATCGCATGGGTACGGACGAGCTAGACCTCCGGTCAAGCAAGGTCCAACTCCTGTTCAACCTCTGGATTACTAACCTGTCCAAGGTCGCCCGCGATACCATGACACGCGAGCAAGCTGACCTGTTCTTCTCCAAGCTGACCGCTGCCATGGCCGGCTGGGAGAATGAGGCAGAGTCCAACCTGAAAGGCGTATTATGCCCTCTCAGGACAAGCGACCTAACACCCCGTCCATGGCGTCTCTGCTCGCCAAAGCAGGGCGTGACGTGGTGCAATCCCAGGACGCTGACGTTCCCGTTGCCGACCCCTCGGGACGCCCAGCTACCGCCAGAATCTTCAACATCATAGATTACATTGAGGCTCCCTGGGGCTTGGATATGAAGGTCTTTCCTGTCCAGCGCTTCATTATCAAGATGTTCTACAATCTCCCGCTAGATGACACGCTACCCGCGGGCGAGACGCAACGCATCACGGTAACGGATATGTTCCGTACTAAGACATACCACACATTTACCGAGCGTGAGTATCTGCAATACCTTTATGACGAGGGGCGTTGTAATCTCTCAGAGCAAGACAACGACCGAAGAGAGCTTATCTTGGTGTGTGGGAGAAGGAGCGGCAAAACCCTCATAGCTGGCATTTTTGCTTCTTATGAGATATATCGCCTACTCTCTCTAGTGAATCCGCAGAAGTATTACGGACTACCGCAAGGTGACCGTATTCAGATAATCAGCGTAGCTACGGACAAGGAACAGGCGGGCATTCTCTTCAACGGAGTCACGGGACACATTACCAAGTGCGACTATTTCACCCCGTACCTGGCACGTAACACACAGAGCAATGTCACGTTCCGCACCCCCTTTGAGATAGAGAAATACGGGGACACGATACGGCAGGGTGACGGCAAGTTTGTCTCGTACAACGGCAAGGCTAGCCTACGGCTGGCGTTCAAGTCGTGCATCGCTAAAGGGCTTCGTGGTTCTGGCAACATTGTCATTGTGCTCGACGAGTTTGCACACTTTCAGGTAAAGGGGCAGGCGTCAGCCAAAGAGATATACGACGCCATCACCCCGTCAAAAGCAGCGTTCTCGCCTAAAGACCCTACAAACCCTATGCGACCAATAGGAGTGGTGGAGTCTCGTGTCATCCTGATTTCCTCTCCGCTCAACAAGGAGGGTAAGTTCTACGAGCTATTCCACCAAGCCATGGCAAAGGGTCCAGGCTCCGAAAACCTCTTGGCGATTCAGGTGCCGACCTGGGAAATGAACCCCACGGTAGAGGCTGGTTACCTCAAAGAGAAGTACTACTCAGACCCGCCCGTGTTCATGGTGGAGCACGGGGCAGAGTTTTCTGACCGCCTCCGGGGCTGGCTAGAGCGCGAGGAGGACTTGCTTGCTTGCATCGACCCGTTGCACCGCCCCGTGGACCGAGGGGTGCCCCGTGTGCCCTACTTTATGGGTATCGACGTGGGGCTCATCCATGACGGCACGTCTATCTTCCTCTCGCGCCTCGACGGGGACCGCATTGTGGCGGACTACCACGAGACCTGGCACGCAGGCATCCCCTGGAAAGAGAGCAACCCTCACCTTCTTAGCCCAGGGACCATGTACGCCAACGGGCTCGACAAGGTAGAACGCCTTGACTTTGACGAGATCGCCAACTGGATCGTCTCTCTCTGCCAACGGTTCTACGTGGTCGGGGGTCTCTTTGACCGCTGGAATGGTATCCCCTTGGAGCAAGCGCTACACAAGAGGGGTCTCACCCAGTTTCAGTCTGATTTCTTCTCAAAAGACCAGCGCAGCAAGATGTACCAGGCGGCAAAGATGATGATTTTCGACAAGAAAGTCATCCTGTATGACTGGCCGCGCCCAGAGGGGGGTAAGGTGGGGAGGTCACCCTTCATTCGTGAGCTTCTCAACCTTCAGGCACACCAGTACACTGCCAATTTGGTGGAGGTCGCCGCGCCCGCGGTTCCTGGGGCGCACGACGACACGTCAGACGCTTTTACTCGCTCGGTCTGGCTAGCCACGGAGCAGTTGAAAAACAGGAAGATCGTGGCTAGCCCCTTTGCAGGGGGTGCGCGCCCCACGTCGCCCGGAGCCTCCACGGTGAGCTACGCCGTGCAGAAAGCACGTAACCACGGGCTATTCACGGATAGACTCTCCCCTAACTCGGCTCTGGGTCGGCGCCTGACGCGGCGTCGCTAAGAGACAGGCTCCTACAAACCTCGGTGTGCCTCTACCCGACGCGGCGTCGTTTAGTCCCCACGCCAGGGGGTACGAACGGTGTCTGCCTCTGACCCTGACCCCCTTGTGTTTGCCAACCGCATCCTTCACATGATGCTCAGGAACCTCTTTGCTGAAAAGTACAAGGTTGCGCCCCCTGACTACTTGCGAATGCGGGTGGTCTTTCGCAAGCTAGGCGGCTCCTGGCAAGACGTGTGGGATGGCGACCCCGACCAAGTACACCTCTTGCAAAGCATCGTCAAAGCCTGGGGCAACATGCCGGGTCATGCTAACCTGAGCAGTGAGGTTGTTTAGTCATGCCAGACTTCCCCCGTAACCGAGACTGTCACGCCCTCTTTCGGGGGGACTCGTTTCCGTCCCTCATTGACAACAATCTTGTCAACGGGGGCTGGAGTGGGGGGTCTGGCGTAGAGTGGACCACGCCGTTCAAGGATGAGCCTGTGGTAACCCGTACCGATGGGTACGCTTGCGGGTTCATCCTGTTTGGGTCGAGTGAGTCGTCGGACCAGTACACTGCCAGTACACACCAGAGCCTCACCTACCGCTACAGTGAGATTTGCTCCGGGGGTTGGCTTATCTCGACCCTCAGTTACGAGAAGTACACCTACGCCTCTCGGCTCATCCCCCCCTTGGTGCTCATCAATTACCTGCCCACAGACCGGCTGGTATTCTCCCTGAGAGGGTTGTGGACCAAGGAGGACGAGTGGACCCTCTCAGGTGACCCGAGGGCGCCTAACCAGTACTACGCCGGGGGTGTGGTACAAACACCCACACAAGCCACGTCCTTCTACCTCACCTTGCAGTCCTACCTCTTATGCCATCTACCTACCCCCCAAGAACCCGAGACTGCGTGGTCTCTTACCGTAGCGTCCGCTACTCGGTCAGGGTAGACCCTGCGGTCAAGTTCTGGCAGGGGGGTCAGGGCTTTCGGTGGGACGACTCCCCCCTGGACGAGATCCGGGTTACGTCCACGGACGGCTACGGGGCGGGTTTTGCGCTCTTCGGGTCAGATGAGGTCCATGACCAGCTAACGGCCATGTCAGGCAACCAGCCGTTGCACGAGTTCTTGACGCTGGGGGTGGGCACCTGGCTTATCTCGACCCGGACTTACGAGAAGTACACGCTGGCGTCGCGGACCATTCCCCCGCTCATTCCCTTGGTCTACGCGCCCAACGAGCCATTGTACTTCAGCCTGAGAGGGTTGTGGACCAAGGAAGACGAGTGGACGCTTTCACTGGACCCGAGGGCGCCCTCCCCGGTGGTGGCTCGCGTACAGATGCCCCCCTCTTTGCTAACCGATGACTACCTCTCCCTTCACACGGCGCTTTTATGCCTGAGATCGCTCGCACCCGAGATTGTGTCCTGTTTTACAAGGGCGATGTGTACGCCGTGGAGACCAACCTCACGTTCTGGCTAGGAGGTCAGGGCGCCAGGTGGGTACAGTCCCCGGGAGACCACCGTGTAGTCACCACGTCGGACGGTGGTTTTGGGGGGTACTTCCTCTGGGGCAGTGATGAGGCGTCAGACCAGTACAACGCAATGACCGGGCAGTTCTTGCGGTATGGTTACGCCGTGTTCTCTGCGGGTGGTAGTGTCTTCTCGACCACGACGTATGAAAAGTACACTTACGCCTCTCGACTCATCCCACCCCTCGTCCCTCTGATTTACAATGCGGGGGAGCCTCTGTACTTCAGCCTGAGAGGGTTGTGGACCAAGGAAGACGAGTGGACGCTTTCACTGGACCCGCGCGCTCCGGCGTCCGTAGCTGGGTACTGTGTGCAAGTACCCAAGACCGTCAACCGCTTCTTCCTGGGTGTGTACACCACCCTCTAGGCAATCTACATGAAGACCACGGAAGAACTACACAGGGAGCTGCGGGTTCACCTTGGGATGGTTCAGCATCACAGCAAAGAGGCGCACATTCTCGCCTCTCAGCTAGGAGAGCTATACACCCAAGAGGCACGGACTCTAGCCTCTCAACAAGGAGACCCCTATGCCCGCGAGCGTACACAGGAAGCTCGCCAGTCTGCTCGCATGATGCGTACCCTAGCAGACACCGCCAAGGGAGTGTACCTGCGGCTGCGCGCCCTGGCTCGCGTGGAAACCAGGCTAGCGGAGCGACAACCTGTCAAGCAAGAGCCCCCGAAACCAAAGCCGGCACCCATCGTGCCCTCCTCTGACCCCATGGCAGAGCTAGGCTTCAAATGAGCATGAGGTTACCCTATGCCCCCAGAAACACCGTACTACAACCCCCTCTCACGCACCGCTCCGGTAGTGGAGCGCCCCCGCCCCTACATTTCCAAGCTGGCTGGCGGCAAAATCTTCCCCCTCACAGAGAAAGAGCGCATCGTTCGCAACGCACAGCGAACCGCTAACTTTGGGGGGTTTGGCTCGTCGGACGGTGGCGGTGGGGGCTACGGCGGCTCTTTTGGGGGGAACACTGCGGTATCAGGGCAGGGCGCGTTCTTTAGCCCTCAGCTATCGACTGACTTCCTTGAGCTACCTCAGTCGGCAAGAGAGCGCAGGGAGGTATACCTGCACTATTACCGTGCAGATCCCATTGTAGGTCAGGCAATAGACCTCCTCAGTGAACTGCCTATCTCCAAGATTAGGCTAGCCAAGCCAAAGCCCAGGACGTGCCCCGAGGGCTTTGAGTCTCCGTCTGATTACGGAGACTACATCCTGCACTTCTTCAACAAAATGTGCAAGCGTATCAAGCTCTTTCAGCGCTTGCTCATGCTCTCGCACCACACCTTCCTTGACGGCAGTGTGTTTCCGTTCTGTGAGGATTCCGAGGTCGAAGTACCCTCTAACATCACACACAAGCGAGTGATGAAGAAGGAAGCCTATCTCTCCGAGGAGGGTGAGCCTATTACCAGGGACGCCCCCTCAGAGGAGCCGTACCCTGACGCCGATGAGCGCCAGGACGCTTATTTCAAGAAGCACTACCAGGGCTGGTCCAAGATGCTGGTCCTTCCCTTTGACCAGATCAAGCTCACCACGTTTTCGTTTACCGACGAGGTGCGTATCGAGCTGATACCCAGCGAGCGTGACCGGCAGATTGTCGAGCTAGCCAAGCAAGGCGACCCGGTAGCCGAGGAAATGTACCAAGCAATACCCGCAGAGGTCCGTGAGTACCTCAGCGAGGGGAACCTGATACCTCTGGGCACGGACCCTAACGAGGGCTCATTTGTCTATCACTTCAGCAATCGCAAGAACGCTGGCGAGGATATGGGGCACAGCCTTCTCGACCGGAACATTAGGGCGCTCTCGCTGAAGGAGAAGCTACGGCAAGCACAAACGCAAATAGCCTCGCGTGCAATGACCCCCAAGAGACTAGTGTGGGGTGAGAACCTCTCCGAGGTAGACGTAGAAGACTTGCGTGAGCAAGTCGATATGGCTTTGGTGGACCCTGACTACTCCATTGTCACCAACTACGAGGTACACTGGGAAGAAATGGGGTCCGGGGACCGCCTCTTGGACCCTAGCTCGGAATACGAGCAAATTGACAAGGGGCTCATGACGGGCTTTGGGGTAACGGAGTCTCTTATGAGCGGGGAGTCCCTGTTCTCTGGCGACCGTATCAAGCTAGAGGTACTCAACAACAGGTTCATGCTCTTCCGCGAGCTAGTTCAAGAATACGTAGAGGAATACGTTTTTCGACCCGTAGCCAGGCGCAAAGGCTTTGTCGAGAAAAACAAGTGGGGCGAAGAGGAGGAAATCTTTCCGTCGTTGTCCTTTACGCGCCTGGCGCTCAAGGACAATCAAGACCTCTTTGACGCCCTGTTCAACCTCTACCAAAAGGGCAGCATCGACGTAGGCGTCATCCTTGAGCTGTTCAACATTGACCCTGACTCTACGCGCGAGAAGATTGAGCGGGATATGATGACGGTCAACGATAGCGCGTTCAATGAGATTGTCCGAGGGGTCTACGGAGAGGTAGGACGTGGCTTGGCTGAGAAGACGGACATTACCGAGCGGATCGCCAAGTACATGAAGCTGAAGATGGCACCCGCCCCCGCTGAAGGCGCCGAGGGTCGGTTCTAAGTTAGCGTGGCTCTAATCCCTCCCTCTCGGGGGTAGACTATGATGGACGGGAGACTAGCGACCAAAGACAAGCCCGAGCGTGAAGACGAGGAGGTGGACCGCCTTCATCGCCCCTCGCCTCACGTCAAGCCCCCCCGGCACGACAAGCGCCGTGAGCAAATACAGCCCGACGCTGACCCGGACCTGGACGAGTCTGATCCTGACCTCTCCCTCAACCGCCGAGAGGTAGGGGGCTCATCCGTAGCCCAGCGCGTCTTGGCTCGTCTACTGCAAGCCAAAGGCGCCGAGACGGACAAGGTAACGGTACGTAACACCGAGACGGACAAGGTAGTCCAGGTCAACCCCGAGACCGTTCAAGAGAACCCCGGCAAGTACGAAGAGGTCAAGGACGACGGCTCCGAGGCAGAAGAGCCCCACCTGACCACGGCGATCCGTGAGAGGCTCAAGTCTGACCCTGGCTTTGCGTCGATGGCCAAGGCGCTGTCAGACCCCAAGAGCATGGGGAAGATTGACGATGGGAAGCCCCTGCCGGAGACGCTGGCTAAAGTCTTTCCAGGGCTAAAGACCTTCGGTGAGGCACGCAAGACGGTTTCCGAGGCTAGTAAAGCTAGCCCGCCCGCCAAGAAGGTGCCTCCGGTCAAGCTACTCGACGACGCCAAGCCAAAGCCTGTCCACCCCCCGCGCCCTCCCCGCCCTCAGAAGCCAGCCAAGCCGGCGCCCCCGGACGTGCCCAACAAGGACCGCCCCGACAAGGACGCCCCCAGGGATACCTACGACGGCAAACCCAAAGAGGAGGGACCAAAGCCACCCTCCAAGCGATACCTTGACGACGAGAAGCTAAAGCCCCCTGGCGCACCGTCACCCGGACCCAAGCCCGCACCCTCCTCTAAGGATGAGCCTGCCAAGCCGCCAGCGGAACCAGCTAAGCAAGAGGGTCAAGAGAAACCCCCTACCCAAGCGGAACCAACTAGGCAAGAGGGTCAAGCTAAGCCTACCCCCAAGGCGCAGACCCCTTTTGATGACTGGGTTGCCAAGGGGGGTCTCTCTGACCCTGGCTTTCAAGAGTACCTGGACAGTGCGCCGGAGAACCTACGGACTCCAGGTACTCCTGTCTTGGTGTGGAACCCCCAGAAGAAGACCCGTGAGCCCTTTGCAGACCTCCCTCCTGAGCAACAGAAGGCTCACTTTGAGGAGTGGTCCGCAGACACCAAAGCCAAGCAGCAAGAGGCTGAGGCTAAGGCAGAGGAGCAAGCCACCCTACAGCGAGACGCCCTCTACACGGAAGCCTTCAAGAAGAACCCCAAGGTCGCCAAGCTACTGCAAGCCCTGTCGGACCCTGCCTCTGAGCCGTCCAAAAGACTAGCCGAGCTAGGTAAGAAGAAGGGTGTGGGGGCTCTTGTGCCCGAGAAAGTATTCCCTGAGCTAGCCGGGCTGCCCACCCTTGAAGTGACCAATGACTTGGACCGCCTTGCCTCTTTCGCCAAGAGGACCAGGAAGGACTGGGCGCCGGACCCCTACGAGGGCAAGTCTGACCTGAAGGAATTTGTGGACGGGGTAGCCAAGGAGGAAGAGACCTATTTCCTAGAGTACGCTCTGACCCCGAAGAACAAGCCTCGGATCAAAGTACCCAAGGGTAAAACCCTCAAAGGGTACGTAGCCTCCCTTCCGGTCGCAGACCAAGAGAAGCTGTTCAACGACTTTGCGAAGCACCTCGACCAAAAGAACCTGAGCACTGACGTGCAAAAGCTGTCTGCCGGCTCCCCAGAGCTAGCCAAGACTCTGCAAGCCATGTTTGACCCTCGCTCCCCTCTCAGCAAGAAAGCTGCGGAGAATACACAGCTACCCGCTAGTGAACTGCACCCTAAACTAGCGCACTTCAAGAATGTAACCGTAGGAGAGCTTCTCAAAGCCAGTAAGCCCCTCTTGGTGCCCCCCAAGCTGCCTACGCGCGAAAACTTCACCTACCGACAGCAGCTAGACGCCCTCAACCTCTTGGACCGCACGTTCCCTGAGAAGACCGCCAAAAGACTCTACGAGCTACACCCAACAGACATTGCCTCGGTCGTAGCCGCGTACAAGGCTACGCAGTCCAAGGGCGCTACCCTCCCTGAGAAGCTGTTGAAGTCGGGTGGGTTTCAGACTGACATTAATAAGGTGCGACCCCCCTTGACGTGGGAGGTCTCAGGTAAGACGGTCCCGTTCTCTAGCCTGGACGAGAAAGCCCAAACTGACGCCTACCTACAGCACAGGGCGATGGTTGTGGCTGCCAGCCTGCAAGCTGAGGACACACTAGCCTCGACCTGTGAGAAGGGCGGCGTCCCCAAAGAGGCTAGCCGGCTCTTCGCCAGGGTCAGGATGGACACCGTGCCTGGGGAGTCCCCGGAGGAGCGTACCGAGCGTGCGACGGTCATAGGACGCAAGGCTCACGACCACGCGGTAACCACGGCTGCCCCTGTCATTGAGAACCCCAAGGAAGCCCTGTCTATCTTCGCCCACGGTAAGCTCAGGGACGAGGCGACCCACAAGATCGCCCTGCAATACAGCAAGGGGGCAGATTATCGCTCCTTTATTGACCGGTTCCTGTCACGCAAGGCAAAAGACCCCCTCTCTGAGCACGACACGGTGTCTGGCGCCATGTTCAAGGTCAAAGCCCTCTCCGAAGAGGTAGACCGGCGCTCCAAGCAGTACCCCAAGGAAGACCAAGGCTTCTTTCGCACCATGAAGGGTGACCTACGGGCGTTCTTCATGGAAAGGCTAGCCAACCTGAGCCCCAAGAAGGCGGACCTTCTAAGCGTTGCCCTTGAGGACTCGCGTAGCTCTCCCTGGGCAGAGGGGCTGTTGCCGCCCAAGCCCCAAGCCAAGGGAATCAAGTCCTGGCTAAGCTCCCACCTGAAACTAGCCTCTTATGCCGGGGCTGTAGGTACACAGTTGACCGAGAGAACTAGTAACTACCGCGGGGTCGCCCCCCTTCCTCGCACTCCGTACCCCCCGTGGCTCCCCGTGGACCACGTAACGGAGGGTGACGCTACCCGCCTCTTGGCTGACGCCAGGAAGCGCCTGGACCTCTCCGTTCCCGGTCGCGTACCGGACAGTGCGTACCGAGAGGCTCTAGACCTCGCGGTCTACACCCTGGATAACGGTGCCTTCTCTCGTGGTCTGCACCCCACCGTGTACAACGCTCTCCTGGCAAAACTCTCTGGGCAACCTGTAGCCCCTACCGACACCCTCTTGACCGTACAGAAGAAAGCCATGCTCACACAGAAACTCGCCTCTGACCTTCGCGCCCTGGCTACCAAGGTAGCCGAAGAAGCCCCCCAAGCAGCCTTTGAGATCGTGGAGCTAGCCGAGAAGGTAGCCCAAGACCAAGGCGAGCAGGATCAAGCTCCCGAGCAGAAACAAGCTCAGGACCAAGAGCAAGGGCAAGGTCAGCAGCAGAAGCAAGCCTACCTTACGCTACGGTCCCTAGTCATCAAGACGGCTCATGCCTCTCAGGACAAGGCACCCTTCCTGCCTATACTCCGGCACCTCAAGGCTCAGGGCTTATTTCTATCCCCAGCTTCTCAGTAGAGGATCACGAAAACACCATGGCTTTCAAGCTAGCAACACAAGACGCAGAGCGTATTCTTTCCAACCTGGACCAGGCGTCACAGGTCATCCAAGCCGGCGTAGAGGCAGGAACCCTCAAGCTGGCTTTCGAGGATGCCAAGGCGATTGTCAACTCACTGGATCAGATTGCCGACCGTATTGAGTACGGTACGTTTGGCAAGCAGTCCTTTGAGAAGAGGATGGCAGAGGTCATCAAGCGTGAGCCTGACGAGAAGTACATGGACACGTTCAAGAACCCCATGCAGCCCCACGTCACGGACAAGGACGAGCCGTACATGGCCGCCTACTCGGATGACCAGTCCTCTGCCATGATTCACGGCAAGAGCACCACAGGGCGCCCGCTCGCTCCCTTACACGTCTCGACCAGGAGGGTAGCCAATTGCTAGATTACTGGGCACTCGCCAAAGACTTTCACCAGGGGGACGCGGTTCAGAAGATCAACCCCGTCAACGGGAGTCTTGGTCCCTACGTGGGCGTTATCAAGCACGCTCACCCGGGGCTGGGGGTGCTTGACATTCAGTGGCCCTTTGGTGTCGAGCGCATTCACCCGGACGAGGTAGTCAAGGTCAACCCTGAGTTGATGTTGCACCTACCGCCCACGCTCAACCAAGTTTACGGTACGTGGGACACCCGGAGGCTGGCGTCCGCGAGAACCTCTTGGTACCCCTTCCCGCCGGGCATCTATACGGACATGGCTCAGGCTTGGCACCACGGCAGGGGTGCTGTGGGCGTGTACGACGACCTTTACCGCAAGTACTCGGGGCTAGACGACCTAGTGCTGAGAGGCGAGGTCAGCAAGTTCTACACTGCCGCCAAGGTCTTTGGTGACTATCGTGTAGCTCACCACGCGGTAAGGACCGCGAGCTACTGGGTAGCCGAGAACCGGCAGTACAGGGTCACGGCGGACGAGCTAGACGCCCGTAAGCCCAGGTGTCCCAAGTGTGGGACACGGATGCGCAAGACCACCTACAAGATGAAGAAGGGTGAGCGTCACCGCTTGCTAGCTTGCCCCAAGGATCTCTTCTTGGTGAAGACCACGGACATGCTTGGACCCGACGGAAAGGCAGTGGACTGGTTAGCGCCAGCCTGACACCATGGCATTCCTCAAGTACGCCCGCTCCACGGTGCTGAAAAGCGACGTGAACTTCGATTCGTGGAACGATAGCCACAAGGGCAATGCGTTTCAGAATCGAGAGGCGCGTCGTATTGTGGTGGACCGCGTAAGCTCCAAGGACTACCTGCTTTCGCACTGTACCATTGTCGCCAGCGCCGACGCAGAAGAGTCAGGACTACCTCTGGGTAGGCACCTTGTTGACGGCTTTGAGGTCAATCGCCAGTTCTCTGACTTCTACGTAAAGCAAGACTCTGAACTTTTTTTCAACAACAACCATGATGGGTGGTCTCGTCCGTTGATCCTGGGGACGTACAAAACATTTATAGGCTCCCCCTCATACATTGAGCACTGTCAAATACCAGAGTACGCTAAGGGTAAAATCCTAGACGCTGTAGCCAGGGATGTTGGCCCCTCAGTTTACGTTGACATTCTTGTGGGTACAGAGCGCAAGCACAAGCCGCTTATCGCTGCAATTCTGTCGAGAAAGATCAACGCCCTCAGCATGGGGTGTAGCATCCAATTTTCTTGCTGCACGCAATGCGGTAACGTGGCTGCGGACGAGACCGAGCTTTGTTTTCCTCCTGGGACTAGAGTGCTTAGGTCGGATGGCCTCTACACTCCGATAGAAGAGTTGGTCTCTGGTGATGTGGTTCTAACACACAAAGGAAACGCGCGTACTATCACTGAGACCACTTCTAGAGACTACTCTGGGGAACTAGTGCAACTCCGTGTTGACGGCGTGCCCACACCACTACGATCCACACACTCCCATCCGTATCTTGTTTTCCGCCCGAAGACTGTTTGTGCTTGTGGTTGCGGTCAACCCCTAGCAAGAACGGTAGAGCACAGGAGAGGAGCCGCTAAGGCATTTGAGAGAATGTATCTTCCTGGGCACAACACTCATGAAGGCATTGCACAACACAAGCTAGTTTCTATCACTCCTGAATTTGTAGCGGCGCGAGACATAGCGGAAGGAGACTATCTAGCCTTTCCTGTGACTGGGGAGTTCTGCAATACGCCGGATGGCACCGAAGAGAAAGCTAAACTCATAGGTTACTTTGCGTCAGAAGGCTCATTTATTAAAAGACGAGGTAAGCGAGTCGGGGTTTCATTTGCTTTTGGGGCTCACGAGTCAGAAACTTTGGTAGCTGATGTTGTAAAACTTTTGGAGTGCGTCTTTGGTGGGGTTAGAAAGGCGCCCGTTGTGCTCTGGGAGGATGCTGTCCAGAGGGATGGTACACTGCCTGTAAAACGACGCTCAACTAGCCGGGTGGTCCCTGAAGACCTTACTTGCCCATCGTGCGCAGCGCCCTCTGTGTACTTGAGAAACGCTTCATTCAAAAAAGGATCTCAGTGCTACCAGTGCAAGGTATGCCACAGGTCTTTTGTACTCGGTGCAGAGCGATATAAGCGGGCGCGTGTGTACCAGAGTGGAAACTCCTGTGACGTGCGTTTCTTGTGCGACAAGGCCGCCGACTTTTTCTATCGGCACTGCGGCGAATACGCCTCGACGAAGAGACTATCACCCGAGGTGATGTCGTGGCCACAAGAGCTACAAAGACACGTTTTGTGGACTTGGTTGTGTGGTGACGGCTCCCAAACTTCTGGTGAGGGTGTGAAGGGCACGAGCGTATCCTTTAACTTGATAAGTCAAATGCACCTCATCGCGGCAAGGTGTGGTCTTTATGCTAGGCGCGCTGTTGTCTTTGGTGGGCGTAGTGTTGCCGTGGGGGATGTCGTAGGGTCAGATGGGATTGCAAGATTGCGGGATGCACGGGGGTGGCTGCCTACTTTTGTATTGGTCCTTCCGGCGCCTCAAGACCTCAAAGGAATTCTACGGTTCACAGACAAAGCACGTAAAACTCTTGCTCGCGTTACGTCGGGATACAAGCGGGTGGGTGATTACCTGCTCTATCGTGTTCGTAAGAAGTCTTGCGTTCCATACTCTGGTAAAGTTTACAATGTGGAAGTGGCTGATGACCATTCTTATGTGGTTGATGGTGTTGCAGTACACAACTGTAACCATATCAAATTCTTCAAGGGTAACTACTTCATTGACCCTTACGGTAAGAGGCGCCGCGTAGGAGAGTTCTGTGGACACGCCTCTGACCTTGAGTCTAACAAATTCGTTGAAGCCTCTTGGGTGGGTAACCCCGCTTTCGATGGCGCTGTGCTCAGGAACATCCTCAACGCCAGTGACTTTGATAAGACCGCCTACGGCAACCCCGACACGGTGTTCTCGTTCCCGTCCGTGTCCTTCGTACCCCCCGCAGGCGTCAAGCTAGCTAATCAGCAAGACGACCCCTTTGCTACGCCCTCTCAGGGTGACGCTGGTGCGGGCGACAGCAAAGCCAAGACTGAGAAGCCACCCCTAGAGGACGCCGTGAAAGACCTTCACGACACCCTCAAGGAAAAAGTGGTCGAGAATGTGCGCAAAGAGCTAGACGACGCCACGGGGGACGCCGCGCTCAAAGTCACTCAGTCTCCGCAGAACGAAAACGAGAACCTGATCAAGTCAGCCGCTAGCTCGCCCCTCTGGCGTAAGCGGGTGGCTTTCCTCTCCCCGTACCTCAAGAGCTACACGCCCTCCTTTAATAGGAGGCTGCTGGCGGGCTTGATTAGGGTACAGGCTTTTGGGTGGGGAAATCTCAAGACCGCAGGCTACGCACCCGAAGAGGTCTTGGTTCTGTCCTACCTCGTTGACCGAATGAAGGGCAAACCAGCCTTTGCCGGGGAGCGTAGGCTTTACGCCGCGCTTAGCAAGGCTGACCTGAACGCCCCTTGTCACTCGGTTTCCCTCTCTCTCGGTAGACCGCTGACCGCTACGGAGCAGTCCCTTGTGCTTGAAAAGTGCAACCTCCTCCAAAAAATACACGCAAACTCACTGATACAATCAACCTTAGAAGAGGCACTCTGACCATGACTCGTCGTCGCACTACCTGGGCTGCTTACCAAAAGACAGCCGACCCTTACCTCATGAACCAAGATCACGTCAACCAGCAACCCGGTGCGGGCGACTACCTCACGGGTGACCCCTCTTCGTGGAAAGAGGACGTGAACCCCGAGAACCGTTGGGAAGATGAGTACAAGGGCGACCAAGTAGCCCGTGACGAGATTGGCATGGGCGAGATGCGCTCCGAGACGTTCAACCACCCCGAGAAAACTGCTAACATGGATCGTGACTACCTCCTCAAGAAGGCCAGCGTTTGTGAAAAGGTAGCCCGCCGTATGCTGGGCAGGACCGCCTCGGACGCGGCTATCGAGGACCAGAGCCTAGCCCTCATGGACCTCTCCGATGCTGACCTCCTCGGCACCTATGACCGCCTTGCCAATGACCAACAGGGTCAGGGTCAAGAGGAGCAGAAGCAAGCTCAGCAGCAAATGCCCGCTCAAGGGCAACAGCAACAGGGTCAGCAAGCTCAACAGCAGCAAATGACCCAGGCTCAGCAGCAAGAAATGCAGGCTCAGCAACAGGCAGAGCAAGCCATGCAACAGGCTATGCAAGCCATGGCTCAGGGCGACCAAGTTGTCGCTGACCAAGCCATGCAGCAAGCTGTTGACGCACAGTCGAAGTGCGCCGGCATGACCGTAGCCAAGGCTGCCTCATTCGTGGCTCGCAAGTTTGCCACCCTCATGGTCAAGGCAAACCAGGGTCAGCAAATGCCCTTCCAGGGTCAGCAACAAGCTCAGCAGGGGCAACAGCAGCAAATGCCCGCCCAGGGTCAGCAGCAACAGGCGCCCGCGCAAGCCCAGCAGCAGATGCCTGCTCAGGGTCAGCAGCAGCAAATGCCGGCTCAAGACCAGCAGCAGCAGCAAGGTCAAGACCAGCAAATGCTGGAGTCGATGCTCATGGAGGGTGACCCCGAAATGGCAGAATTTGACGTTGAGCTAGAGGCTCCCGAAATGGGTCTCGACGTGATGGACCAAGACCTTTCGATGGTCTTTGCGGGTCAAGAGGCTCAGGACGCTCAACAGGGTCAGCAAGCTCAAGAGGGTCAAAACAAAGAGGCTCGTGGCAAGACTGCCTCTCGCAAGCCCGTAGCCAAGCTAGGCGGCGCCCCCTCTTCGCAGACCATGCCGACCGACGTAGGCAACCTCTCTTCCATGTGGAAGTCGGCGCCCGACGTAAGCAAGGTCTTCTTCGGAGGCTTACCCTCCCCCTGGGCTAGCAAAGCTGAACCCTCTGCTAGCCCGCCAAGTGCAAAACGCACTCAGACACGATTTCTCACATGATGCGTTTATCCTAACGACAACAGGTGAGATACTAGCAACACCCAGCTAGGAAAAAACTGCGTAGGGTGCTTAAATGTGAATGAGTTAGTTGCCCCCCGTGGCAAGGAGCGAATTCATGTCCCTCTTTGGTCAATCGTCGGGTGACTTCAAGGAAACGTCGGGTCGAATCCAACTTTTCCACGTTGTCACTCGCAATTCCATAGGCTCACTGAGCCCGGATGCCTTTACACAGGCTAACCCTCCCGTCGTCGTAACCGTGGGCAATCTGTCCACCACCCTCTCAGCCTTGAACGGCAAGCGTGGTGTGTTGGGTAGCACGGTGGCCTTTACACGTCCTGACATTGGTAACAACTACCTTGGTGGTCCGGTTCTGGTTGGAGGTCTCTACTCCGCTACGATCAAGCCCCTGGGTATGTTCATCAACGACTCGCTGGGCAACGCATTCGAGAACACCCCCGGGGTAGCCTCGAACCGTGGACCCTACGTGGCGGGCTCGGGTTCGTGTCTCGGTCTGAAGATTTACGAGACGAAGCAACAGATCGGTGGCGCTGCCAACTTGGTCTATTCGGCGGGTCAGTGGGTTTACGCCTCGGTCAACGGTCTCATCACCAACCGTATCGAGGACGCCTACGAGTACAACGTGGCGGGTCAAGCAGACCCGGACTTCGTAACCGTCATGGGTATCATCAAGCGCGTCCCAGACGCCAGCAACGACATCATGGTCATTGACGTGAGGGCTTGAAAGGAAACTACCATGATACAGCAACAGACCCAAGTATCCAACGCTTACAAGCAAAAGGTCATCGGAGAGCTGATCAAGACCGCCGCCGGTCGCTCCAAGATCGCAGCCTCCATGATCCAGCCCCTCCGGCTGCGTAGGGACTACACCTCGGTCAACCGCAAGACGTACCTCGTCGAGCAGCTACCGGACGGCGCTCTGCCGATCTACGACAAAGACCCGGACGTTACCGCCTACGTGGTAGGCGAAGAGGGTGAAAGCATCCTGGCAATCCAGAAGCCCCGCAGGGTCATCTTCCCCCTGTTCGAGCTAGCCAGCAACCCCGAGATCCCCCTCACCCAGATCAAGGAGCGGCGTTTCGATCTAATCGAGCGCGCCCAAGACCTCGGTAAGGCTCAGATCCAAGCAGCAGAAGACGAGCGTGGCTTTGCCATTCTCGACAGCATAGCGGTCAACGGGTTTGACACACTGCCCGGCCAGACCAACCCCGACGTGAACGTGGTTGCCCCTCTGAGCCCCTCGGTGCTGGCAGACGCCTTCGCAGAGATCGAGCGTCACGACCTGCGTGTCGCCCGTATCTTCATGAACGCCACGGATTACGCGGATATCCGTAAGTTCGGTCGCGACATTCTCGACATCGAGTCGCAAGCCAACCTGCTCAAGACCGGTCTGCAAGCCACCCTCTGGGGAGCCCAGATCATCACCAGCCGCTTGGTCCCGGTGGGCTTTACCTACCTTTGCTGCGAACCGGAATTCTTCGGGCGCATCCCCGTGAGGACCGAGCTCTCGGTTATCAGCGCCGACGATCCGAAGGCTCGCACGATAGGCTTCTCTATCTTCGAGAACCTGGGGATTGGGGCATTCAATCCGCGGGGCGAGTGCCGCATGGTCATCACCCGCGCGTTAGGGTGACCATAGCAGCCTGAAAAGGCTGTGAAACAAAACGAGGGGGGTGCTTCCGCAAGGGGGTGCCCCCCTCGTCTATTTGTCCAGCCTGATGGTTTTGTAACGTGTAGTAGTCTAGCCCTGACAAGGTTACGAAACCTGTTGACAGAGCATCTTGGGCAGTTTACTACACACTCCAAGATGAACACCGAGCACAGTTACGGGCTAACGCGCGAGCGTTTGGTAGACCTTTACGTTACCCAAGGTCTAACGGACGTTGAGATTGGGGAGTCCCTGGGGGTAAGGTACTCTGCGATCTCCCGGTTGAGGGAGAGGTGGGGGATACGCAACCTGTTGGCGTCGGAGAGGTTGGGGTTGCCTGAGACCCTCACGGAGAACCAGCAACAGCTTTTGCTGGGCACCATGCTAGGTGATGGTAGGTTGACGGGTTCTGGGTCGGAAACAGCCCTACTTACCGAGTACCATTGCCTCAAGCAGTCAGACTACCTCATGTGGAAGGTTGCCCAGTGGGGGAGCTTCATCAACAGGGTTTCTGACCGTACCAACGGGGAGTACCGTGGAAAAGTGTACTGCACTCATGCTAGCAGGGTTTTTCGCCCCTACTGGGAGATGTTTTACCCAGAGGGTAAGGGGCACAAGACCCTGAAACTGCTGGACCCTAAGAGGGTTGGACCGTTGGCGTTGGCGGTGTGGTACCTGGATGACGGTAGCAAGAGCAACACGGGTACATTTCGTTTTTCCCTGGGTCCGCCCGACCCGGAGAGTTTCGAGGTTGCCTTGGGTATTTTCCGCAACCTTGGGATGCACCCCGCACGGTACGGGGAGGCTGGGGACAGCACAATCATTGTGCAGACTCGTAAGGACATCACTCTCTTTGCAGAGCTAGTGTCCCCACACATTCCAGATTGTATGAGCTACAAGATGGAGTTGAAAGCCAAGCGTGGCGGACCCCCCCCTAGAGACTTGTTGACCCCGCAAGCCTTGCAGCCTTTGATTGATCGAGACTTGTCAGCCATGGAAATGGCTGAGATTTTCTCAGTTTCTAGGAATAGCGTGGGGCGAGCCTTGGACCGGATGGGGGTGCCACACCAGCCTACCGGGCGACCCGCGGGTAAGCGTGGTTTTGACTTGGGGGTATCCGAGGCACGCATTCTCAAGATGGACCCTCTCGCCCCAGACTATCGTGAGAGAGTGTTGGGTGTGCTTTCGATGACGGAGTTCCCTGGTAAAGAGCCCACTACGCTTGAGGCTCGCAAGGACATTGCCTCCTTGAAAACTTCCCCTGTGCGTGTTCAAGACGGTAAAATTGTGGGAGCGTCCAAGCTGGGTCAGCGGGCGTGCTTGCACTTCTTCGGTTACCGTTTGGATGGCACGTACCGTGATAACCTGTCGGCGCGTAGGGGGTGGTACGATACCGAGACTCTTGTGAGGGCGGTGAACTTTCAGATAACCCACCACGACCCCGTGACCCCTAAGAGGGTCTGGCGGGCGGTGCAAGCCATTCTTCGAGCGCCTTGCAACTTCCGCCCCACAATTGCTAAAGCTCTGGTGGACGCTTTCTGCCCTCCCGGTGGGGTGGTGTTGGACCCTTGTGCTGGTTACGGGGGTCGAGCCCTGGGCACTCTGGTCACGGGGCGCACCTACGTAGGCGTGGACCCGCACCCCAAAGCAAAAGAAGCCTACCACGGCTTGTTTGCCTTGTTGGGTGGTAATGCCACGTTTCACCACGCGCCTTATGAGGAGGTAGCCCTGGGGGACTTGCAGGCTGACTTGGCGTTGACCTCACCCCCATACTTCTCGGTTGAACGGTACTCTGACGCCACTACTCAAAGCTGGGTACGGTACAAGACGTGGATGCTGTGGGTCAACGGTTTTCTGCGTCCCTTGCTGACCAAAACGTACCAGCACTTGAAGCCGGGCGCTCTTTTCTTGTTGAACGTCAAGGACATTCGCAAGGGTAAGGACACCTACCCCTTGGTTAGCGAGTCCCGGCGTCTTGCCGAAGAGGCTGGGTTTGTATCTGAGCCAGACCTGTCTTTGCCTCTTGGTAGGCTCGGTCCAAAGGAGAAGAGTAGTGAGCCTATTCTTGTGCTCAGGAAGCCTGGACCTGGCACCCCTCGACCTGTTGAACGCTCACAGCCTGTGGTCGCTACCCAGATGGCGCCAACGGTTGCAGAGCCTCCACGCCCGCGCAGGTACGTACACCCTGAGAATGCTGCAAGTAGGGAGGTCGTTTGCAAGGGGTGTGGGGTTACATTCACCGCGCACCGCAGTGACCGAGAGTTTCACAGCGAAGCCTGTTACGTCAAGTACCGCAGGCGTCAGGCTAGAGAGGAGGTGCCCAACAAGACCTATCGTACCTTCACCTGTGAGAAGTGTGGGGTCTCTTGGGACACGGAAGCCCTGGGACGCTTTACCCTCTGCGAGGGGTGCAGAGCCACACACACCAGAGAGAGTACAGAGGGTAAGCGTGAAAAGACGTGCCACTACCGCCACTGCCAGAAGACCTACACGGATACCTCTCGGTTGAACGGCACCAAGTTTTGCTGCGCGGAGCACCAGCGCCGTGAGAAGCTGTTCAAGTCGGGTCAAGTAACCTCGGAAGACCAGTTCAGAGACCCCAGCAAACCTACGTACCGCACCTGTAAACTGTGTAAGACCCAAGGCACCGAAGAGGAGATCCTTGGCGGTGTGTGCCTCCTCTGCCGTGCCAAGCTGCGCGAGAAGACGTGCAAGAAATGCAACGCGACCTACACAGACGCCTCTGAGCGAAACACGAGGCGGTACTGCTTTGCTTGTCGCCCCGACGACACCCTACCCGTGACCCCGCCTCTGGGTATACTGCACGACCTGGACTAGTTTGTGCTACAGTCACCTTGTACCATGGTTGACGACCGCACTTACCCTAACGTACTTCAAGCCCTGTTGTCTGACATCCTGGCGATCCTACCCGGTGTGGCGGTTCACGTTACGGACCACGGTAAGACATGGTGGGCCGAAGCCTCACACGGTAAGCACACGGTAGCCATAGAGGTCTTCCCCCACGGAACACCCACCTACGGTTACAGTGTAGTCAACAGTGAGACTGTGGCGGGCGTTGGGCACTCCTACGGGTCAGATACCACCCTCTCCGTGGTTTGCGATATAGGAGACCTCTTGGAAGTTCGGGGTGACCTCCTCACCCTACTCAACCGTGTACCGGAGGCTCAGCGTGCTTACGAGCGATACGGGGAGTTTGTGGGCTGGAAAAACTACGCGGGGCTACGTATGCCCTCTTGGGATGAGGTTCCAAGCAAGATCAAGCTGGCGTGGTGCTACTCTCTTGGGTGGGACTGACGGGCTTGTACTAAGAGGCGCACTGGCTTACGGACCACGGGTGCGCTAGACTGACGCCAACCGTGAACATGAAGATACACCCCCAGACCCTCCAAGAGCTAATCCACCGGTTCTTCAGTTTTCTGTCGGAAGACCCAAGCGTGAAGAGTGCTCTTCTGCACACCACCCCGCCTCTAAGGGCACAAGCGGTCTTTACCTCCCTGGTCAGTGTGGCAATTGCCGTGGGCAAGCGTACAGGGCTAACCAAGGAAATGATGATCGAGGCAGTGAGCATCGGTTACGACCGTACCGAGACCACGAACCCCACGTTGAACTGACCCCTTAGAGGGTTAGTAGTAGCCCCAAACTAAGGTACCACCTCCTTAGAGGCTGCCGTACCCGCGAGTTACGCCCTAGCCTTCTATCCAATGGGACTCTCTTGGTGCATCCTTTTCTCCCCGAAGCTAAGGCTGTTCGAGGAGATAACAGATGCAAACCATCACGTTCAAGTCGGGTGCTTTCCAAAACTTCGTTGCTGCTCAGAAGTTCCAACTGAAGTTCGCAGGGTCGGATGTTACCCTGGTACCGGGTGAGCCTTTGCGGTTTGATGGTATGAACGCAGAGATCAACGGGGCGATGGCGCCGTGCCCGACGTTGAAGGGTGCTCTCAAGTCGGGGTGGATTGTGCCGGAGGGCTCGGAGCAAGAGGTTGTGCGCCCTGTGTCGGGCAACATAGCGTTTCGCCCTACCCAGCAAACGGGGAACAGTACGACGCCCCCTCTCAGGCGTCCAGCGGTTACCACGGAGGCTGATGAGCGTGAGGTACTCCGTGTGTCCCCTCGGTCGGCGGCGGTAGCTCAGAACAACCGAGACAAGCGAGCACAGACCTTTCAGAAGGGGCGCCTAGTCACGGACGAGAACGGTATGGAGGGCGTAGAGGTACGCTCTTTGCTCACGCCAGCCAAGCAACGCACGGAGCTAACGGCGACCAACGCGGGCTCGCGAATCATGCAGGCAGCAGCCCCCGTGACCGAGGCAGGTAGAGGCGTTTCCGAAGATGAAATGCTAGCCCGGATGAGCCCCGAGGCTGCCTCTGTGTACCGTGAGAAGGTGGACGCGGCTCGCCAGCGGGTTGCCGTGAGAGAGGGTATCGAGCTAGAGGGGGTCCGTTTTTCCACGTCACCCAAGCCCCTCAATCAGAACCCCCTGGCGACCTCGGACCCGAAGATTCTGGCGGCGCGTGCCGCGTGTCCGCAGTTTCCCACGGACTACCCCCTCCTGGCCTCGGTACGTAAGAGGGTAGCCAGGCTGGTTTCTGACTTTGAGGATGACCACGCGGTTCTACGTGCGGCGCACGCCATCGAGGATGACGCTGGCAAAGAGGCGTTGGTCAAGGAGTTCCCTGACGTGTTCCCCTCGACTGGCTTCTTAGTGCGAGGCTAGAGCCCTCTCGGGTGGTTTTCTAGCTTAGCCTCCCTAAGCATTATTCCCCGGGGTGCCTTGTATGAGCCACCCCATAGGGCGAATGGTCGTCTACCTCATGGAAGAGTTGGGGGACGCACGCCTACGTTGTGAGGACGTGAAGGGCTACGTGGACCGCGCCCGTGTTCTGTGTGACAACAGCACACACAGGGACCACCTTATCGAGGTAGCGGGGGACATTGTACACGGGCTGCCGGAGGCGTTGCTCAAGCTGGACAAGGCTTTGGCAGCAACGGCAATGGCGGCGGCTCGAATGGATTACGAGATCATGGCTTCTGAGCTACGCCCGCAGAAGGCGGACGAGCTAGACGCTGTGATGACGGACTTGCGGCAAAAAAGACTACCGAGGAAATCAGCGATCATGAACAAGCACGAGACAAGCAAGAGACTCAGCGTACTAGCCAAAGTTATCCGGGCGTGCAACTGCATGGCTCCAGCGGGAGCCCTTCTGGCTCACGAGATCAAGGGGCTAGAGGGTGGCGTGGTAGCCTCTTTGGGTGAAGCGCCGGAAGGTATGCCAGTGGCGTCCAACCCCGAGGTCGCCTCTCAGGTAGTGGAACAGATTGCGGGGACACTGGCTAATGACAGCCCTCCTCCTCCCCGTGAGGTAGCGGCTGCTTTGCGTAAGGTTCTCTCGGATAGCCACGATAACCCCTTGAACCGCAGTGCGGCTCGTCTTTGGAAGCTGGCTACAACCAAGAGCGAGCTAGGCGAGGGTCTAGTCAAGCTGGGGTGTACCGTTGACCAAGCCAAGGTGACGGTACGTGCTCGATTCCACGCGGGCAAGCCGGCGGACCCCACTAGCCAAATGAGCGAGGAGGATGCTCAGACCTGGCGTGAAATGAACGACAAGTACAAGGATGTTGTCAAAAACATGCACCAAGCCTCTGAGGGCTCCAGTCAACAGCAGGCTCAGACTGCACAACCGCAAGAGCAGAAGCAGTCGGGTGCGGGCGAAGAGTTTCAAAAGCACAACCCGGGCATTGACGACGAAGAGGCTGCTGAGATTGACCGCCAGCACGAGAAGAACAAGGACGTTGTGAAGGACCAGCACAAAGAGGCTGCCTCGGACGACAACGCCTCTTCGCTTGAGAAGATTGAGGCTGACTTGTTCTCTATGGACGTTGCGGTCAAGGCCATGGTCAAAGAGGCTGGTAAGCTCTCTGACGCCTCTGGTTTGCAGGGTGCGTTGAAGGCACTGAGTAAGTGCTACGCTGACGTAGAGAGCGAGCTAAAGAAGGCTCAGTCTGCCAAGAAGAGCGCCTCTGCACAGCAGCCTTACCGCTACGGTCGCTTAGCCAGATTACACAGGTGACCCAGCCTCTCCGCTCACGACCTGATTACAGCACCGACACCCCCCCGGCGCTACCCCGAGGGGCTGAGTCCAAGCTACCCGGGGGTAGCCCTGGGGGTAAGGGGCTACCCCTCGACTCCGGGCTCCCTGGCACCCTCACGTTTGCTCAACCCACGGACAACCACCGTGAGCCTACGGTAACAGACACGCACCCCTCTAAGGTAGAGAACGCTGACGACCTTCTCAAGGACCGGGGGCGTATTGACGTGAGAGACCTCGGAGGTGACGTACCCTCGTACTACGGCAAGGGTCCATCTGACGCGGGCAACCCAAAGACCAAGTACCCTTACCGTGACGGTCTGCCCAACGAGAAGAACGCCAGCCTGACTGAGAGGGTAGCCCGGCGTTACCTCTCTCGCCTCCCGGTGCTACGCTCACGGTAATGCCGACCTACACGATCAACTGTCCCTGCGGCTACCAAGGCGACCTCCGTATGACTTTCGGGGAGTATCGTCAGTCGATAACCCAGCCCACGGTACCCTGCCCAGACTGCCAGGCTACAGGCTACACGCTGGGGTTTTCGAGACCGGGTAACCTGGGGTTCATTCTCAAAGAGGGTGATACGGGCGGGTGGGCTTCCAAGGGGATCAAGGAGAACAAGTGGCGAGCCACGCACAACCAAGAGATAAGCCGGCGCCAGAAAGAGCACGCTGCCCCTCCTACCCGGCTCATCCCTAACTACCAGGGGCAAGAGGCAGACCGGTGGTCCGACGTACAGGACCACGTACACACGACCAAGGGTAAAGAGGCTGCCTCTACGTACAACGCTCTTGTATTCAAGGAGAAGGGTGAGTCACCATGCCCCGTAAAGTAACTACAGCCCGCCGTCGTAACGACCTCTTTGACCTGTTCTTCCAACCCGAGCCCGCCAGTCCTGCCGGCGTGGACACCTACCGGTTTGAATGGGCTACCAACTTTGACGCTGCCCCGGTAGCCCTCTTTACTATCCCAAGGTGGGGCTTTTCTGACCCATTGCTGACACCCCTGGAACACTCGGCGCTCTCGGTCTTTAACAACCCAAATCAAGCCAGGGTGGCATTCAAGGGGTTTAGCTACTCTATCCCTCAGACCGCCCCGGTGTGGCTACGGGTGGTGTACCTCCTCAATGGGGTAGACACTACAACGAGCGGGTGGCAGCTTTTGCCTGCCTATGACACGTCCTATCGCCCGGTTGTCGTGCTGGCGGGCGTTGTGCCTTCGGCGGCTTCGCTGGCTACTTCTCTTGAACTGAACCTGCCGTACCAGCTTACGGGCTGGACGGTGACCAACCTCTCAGCGACGGCATTGAAGATGGCTTTTGCACCTGGGGGACCGGAGCTAACCGTACCGCCCCTGGCGACTCAGTATCCCACGCAGGGCACGTCGGGCGTGGTTTATGTCCGGGGTGATGGTGCGCCCGTAACGGTGTCGATCCAAGCGGCGTACCCCTACGGGCTCTTATTCCCAAGCCTCTAACCAAGAGGACGGCATAGAGACAACCAATGCTACGAGTCATTCACAGTCAAACCGTGACGGGCGCCATTCTGATCGATGATATCGACGATGGTTTGCCCAACAAGACCGCAAGGCGTCTAGGGGGGACTGCGGACCCCAAGGCTTACGAGCGTGACGGTTACGCCAACGCTCGTAAGCAACCTTGCTACGTGAAGAGGGTCAACCCGGCAGACCCCACCGTGGCGGGCTACATTGACGTAGAGGAGACGGCTCGCGTAGCCCTCTCAGCGGATAAGGGTAAAATCGCGGGCTTTCGTAACGCTGGCTTGGTTACCTTGGTTAGCTTTACGGCTGCTGACGTTGCGGAGCCTACGGTGGCTTCTGCCGTGCTGGCGGCTTTTCTTAGCATCACGGGGACCAACCTTACCAGCGTGGCACCCAACCTTACCCGGGTGACCCTCACCGGTACGGGCGCGACCACGCTTACCCAGACTCAGATCATTCTGGGTGGCGGCACCGTGACCCCCCTGTCTATCACGATCCCTGCGGCCATGGTGCCCGGCGTCGCCGTGGCAACGTCTTTCGTAACGGTCACCGCAGACCTTCAAACTTCACCCATCGCCGTAGCGGTCACCTTAGAGTAGGGAGCCTAGAGAAAACCCATGCGTATTGGAGTCATTCGAGCCGACATAAGCAAGTCGCTCTTCATCGCGGACGTTGAGCCTACGTCACAGTACAACCCCATGACGGACGCCGAGGGGCAAACGCGCTACGTCTACCGTCCAGACCTCGCCCGCATTCAAGCGTATCTCAACGCTCAGGGTCTAGTAGCCTCTGCGGCTGCCCTGATTCTGGCGACCGTTCCTGTGGGTGGACCCGTCAACGTGTCCTCTGCGGCGATCACGGGCGTAGCTGGTCTGGGTGCAGCAACCGTTGCACAAGTTCGAGCGTTGCAAGACCTCCTAGCCCCTCGCCTGGTAGAGACACGGGCAGCACGGGAGAGCTTCTTGGTAGGCAACCTGCGGGGCTTCCTTGCACCCACCTTCAACCCGGACCCTCACCGTATTCCGGCGCTAGCCAACGGTGCGGCCATCGGGGTTGTAGCGGACGACGGTGTTTCGGCGCTGACCTACACGGCACCGGTACTGGCGCTGGCGGACCTGGGCACCCCCAACGTGGGGGACGTTACGCTCACGGGAACGGGCATGTTCTTCGTGGACTCCCCTCTTTTCGTGAAGTTCACGGGCGTTCTGACCAAGAGGCTAGAGCGCAGCACCATCGAGCAAGCGGGCGGCACCCTCTCGGCTACCAGCACGGTTATACCGGCTGTGCTCTTGCCAGGGGCTACGCTGGCGACGACGAGCGTGCGGGTTCAGGTGGGCTCGCTCTTGTCCAACTCGCTGGTCTTGACCTGAGCGAGATTAGGGACCACCCATGGCTAAAGATGAAAATGAATACAAGACCCCTGACCTGTACTTCGCCGCCTATCTCAAGGTGGCGGGGTGTCCCATGCCCAAGACAGACAGGGTGGGCAAGCGGGTCTTCTTCTGCTTTGACGTGGGTGTGTCCAACGTAGAAGAGCTAAAACGGGGCTACTTCTCAGGTCAGTCCAAGGTGCCCGCCCTTGGTTACGCTAACGAGATCAAGACCCTCAAAGCGTTGTGCCACATGGAGTGACCTCCCTGAGAGGTAGCCACGCCTAGTCACCATGCCTTACTACCTCTCAGCCCATACCGTTGCACCGTCTACGCTCGTACAGGAGCAAGTGGACGTGTTTGCCGTGGATGGCTTTACCCGAGTACCCGCCCTGGTACCGGGTTTGGTGACGCTGAGGTTGACGTACAACAACACGGTGCTGGCGTGGTCCTTGGTTTCAGGTATCGGGGTAACGGATACCTCCGTGGTCGCGGGCTCTGTCTTCTGGGATGAGGTCTCTCCAGGGTACTACCGAGTGCGGTTCTTCCCCAACGCGCCCGGGGCTTGGCGCCTGGAGTTTGTCTACCCTCCCTCTGGGCAGAGAACCGTGCTTGTTTACGACGTGACTCCCCCAGCCCCGACACCAACCCTAGGTCTACACGCCTCATTCACCGGATAAAGTACCCATGTTGACAGAACGCATCGTTACCCGTTACCTCACCGCTGCAAAGAAGTCCGTAGACACCAAAGCTATGCGGGCTCTTCTGATCGACAAGATGGACGAAGCGCGAGACTTGCAGAGCAAGACCTACGCTGAGGGTTTCAAGCCGCTCCTTGAGATGCGCAATTGGGCTCAAAAGGCTTTCGACCAAGTGTACGCTACGGCTAACGAAACCCCCAAGATCGACTGGGCTGCGGGTGAGAAGATCGCCCAGGAAGCTCTCAGTGTAATGCCGGTTTGGCAGTCACACTTGAAGGGGGTGGCTGCCCTGGCAAAAGCCCTGTCTGCTGTGGATAAGGACCAGCGGGTAGTGTCCAAGCCCGACGTTGAGAGCACCAAAGAGAGTGTCGAGGCTATCAAGGTGCTGGTCACCCGGCTAAAGGGGGACTGGGACATTTGCAAGGACATCAAGAAGTGGAACCTCAAGCAAAAGAAGACTGAGGACCAGACCAGGGAACGGCACGACGCAATTGAGAGCCTCGACGAACTGCGTAAGGTGACACACGACGCCTGGGAAGCCGCCTATAACATTCGCCCTGCCCTGGTTCAAGGACTCACGTCTGAAATCGACTCGGCGCTCAAGTTCACTTACAAGTGACCGTGTAGTGCTCCCCGTAACCCCGGAGAGTGCTACACACCTCTCGGGCGGGCTGACGGGCGGGGCGCTCGCTTAGGTCGCAGGGCGTGTGCTTTCTCTTGCCAGGCGGGCTGTAGGTCGCCATCGTTCACGTAAGTCTGCCCACACTCCTCGATCTGAGCGATAGCCTCACGGAGGGCGTGCAGGATGTACGCCGCGTCCCCCTCCAGGTGAATGTCCTCCGGCGCCTTGGTGAAAACGTCCTCGGTCAGGAAGGTCAGGCGCACCTTCATGCTGCGCGCCATGTGCTCCCCCCTCCGCACGGGCGTCAATGAAGCCCCCAGGCAAACCTCAGCCTTGCTATTGATGTCGTGTACGATCCTCATGGTGCCTCTTAGTACACCGGGGCAGCTAGACGCACCCAAAACTACCCCCTCAACCTATATGGAAACCAGGAGCGTTCAATAGTGCCAATTTGAGGATTTCTCGATGTTTTTGATCATCCAGCCCCAGGGGCGGATCGACCCTCGTTTCCATATAGTTCAATAAGAGTGTAGGGCTCCTCCATACACAAAGAGGGTGGGTCACCCAAGACCCTCCAAGGGGTCCGGTTTTAGTTTCACTCCCCGGGGCTTCTGGCATGGCGTGTACTTGTTCGTGCAACCCGACGTATCCCGGGGGTTTTGCGCCTGCGGTGTCCCCTGGGGTTTTCGTAGTGTGTGCCGTGTTTTCGCGGGGCGACTTGCCGATCTTCTTCAAGGACAGCAGCGGTAACCCTACCAGTCCGTACCTGGTGGCGTACAGTCTGTACCAGCAAGGCGCGTGTGGGGCTGTCTTGGTGGGGTGTGCAGACAGGACGCCCGTAGAGGCTGCTGTGGGGGAGTATTACGTCTCGGGGGTCGCGGCTTCGCCTGGGCAATGGTTCGTGGAATGGACCTACCAGGAGACCAGTACCTCTCCGCTAACCGGGGTCATCTTTGCGTTCACGGTGTTTGACCCGGCTCGCTACTGCCCCAAGTGTTGCGGCTCCCCCTGTCTCTGTCCCTCTGGGTGGTAGCTAGCGGTAGTGTCTTAAGGGCGTCTCGCGCCAGAGAATGAGAGCCGCCTTGGTGATGAGGAAAGCCTCCTCGGGGCTGACGCCCTTTGCTGCCAGGTACGCCGGCAAGTCCTGCGGGTCCACGCCGTAGTCCAGAGCCATCCTGGCGCGGCGCATGAGCCTCTCGGTGTCCCCATTGTCTTCGTGAGCGAGGGGGCACGGGGAAATTTTGAGGTACATCGGGTCAAACCTCTTCGAGGAGATCCGCACGGAGGGGGTAGGCCACGCACTCGGGACTCAGCGTGACCGAAAACTCGGCGCGCTTGGGTGTGGTGGGGTGGTGGTAGACTTCAAGCACCGTGACCACAGAGCCCACAGGGAGGCAACACACCCCCGTGACTTTGAGGGTGGCGCCGCGCTTGACTAGGAGAGACTGAGAGGGAGTCATAACCCCTCTTACGTACAACCCTCCCCGGGATTCACGACATTTCAGAGGATGCCCCTCCCCGTCACCTGTAACCAAGGGGGCTCCTGGGGCTCTTGGTTTTTCTTGCTTCGCCGGGCGGGCTTCTCCGTCACGACCCAGGCAGCACAACCGAGGGGGCTCCGCTGTTGCAAATCCTGGTAGACACGCTCGCCGGCTTGCTCAGCCTCGCTCCCCTTGCCGTAATCGTACAGAGCGTCCATCTGACGCACCGAGAGGTGGTTGGGGTAGCGCCTCTCCTCGTCCTTCTGGTTAAGCCACTCTTCGATCTGCGCCTTGATGCTCTTCTTGAAGTCGCCCCGGGGGTTGGTACGCATACAGCCCCAGCACAGGGCGTACAACTCCTCGAAAGGCAGCGTGAAGAGGGAGCGCTGCCAGTGCTCGCTCCAAGAGGGCATGACGCCAGCCGACCACGCGAAGTGCCAGGACGAGGCATTCTCAACCCACTCCTCCACGGAGAGCCACGCGGGCAGCGTGACGGGCAGAACCTCGTAAACCTTCTTCTCGACGAGACGGTCAGCACAGGGGATCGTGACCGTCTCGTCGAGGTTGACTTCGCCCTCGACGTAGACCCCCATGGGGCTGCGGGGGGTAGAGGCGTTCTCCCCGTGGGCACGGAAGATGACTTGGTGGGTAGCGAAGAGGTTTTCGGATGTGGACATACCAATCTCTTACGCACAACCTCGCCCACGATTCACGAAAATCTGTTAGGGCTTCTCCAGCCTGGCTTTGGTGTCCAGGTTCTTAGCTACCCGTTGTAGGACAAGGTAGCCAAGCAAGTCAAGCTCAGCATCTTCGTTGTCCGGGCTCCCTGACTCCGTGGCATGTTTGATGCGTGAGAGCTTGTCGTCCATCCTGACCTTGATTTGATCGGTGGGTGAGGCGGACGAGAACACGCGAAGAGGGTCAATGGCTGCGTTACCGTACCGTTGGTTCTTCTCGGTCAGCAGCTTAGCTACCTCTTCGCAGACAACCCGGATCTCGGCTTGAACTTCGCTTAGTGTGGGCATGGCGTACACCTTTTCAGGGGTTTAGAGGGCAACCGAGGGTCGTGGCAGTCTTGGCAACCTCTTCGGGTGTGGGGGTACCAGCCCTCCAAAGCCAAAGGGTCGTGTTGACGTGCCAGTCCCTTACCCCAACGATACTCACGGGGTCACCCCCGCTGACCTTACAGTAGTTCACCTTGTCGGGCGTGGTGAGGTGTTTGTAGGAGCACCACGACCCAAAGGCTAGCAGGGTAAGGGCTACCGCCAGACTCCAGAAAGCCCAGGCGTCACCATCGTACAGGACAACCGAGGTTGTGTGGGGCAAACCGTCGTGCTCACAGTGGGGGCATTTGGCTGTGGTTTTCTGTACTTGCATGGTACGAGAGTACACCGAAAGCCACCGCGTAAGCAGCCTCTTCCCAGAGAGCGTCATAGCCCCTCGCCACGCACAGTGCCTTCTCGGTCCCCTTTGCGTCAACCGCTACGACCATGAGCCCTCTTCGGAAAAGAGCGTAGCCCAGCGTCAGGGCAGTCTTTATTGCAGCCTCTTTGGCTTGCTGAGAGGTCATACAAGGGCTCAGCCTTCCAAGGTTATCAGGCTAAAGATAACCAGGAACCGTCCCGTATACCCTCGGGTTTCGTAGCCACGGGCGCGCTCGCCCCGGGGGACAGCCTTTGGTTGTCCGTGATCAGGTGCCACCCCTTTTGAAAGCCTAGCTCGGTCAGGGTTTGCAGGTTGGCTAGCAGCACGGAGCCCTCCAACGCCTTGCTGTTCTCTTGGTAGTGCTCGAACCAGCGGACCCCGTACTTGCCATACACAGAGGCAGGCGTGGGGGTGTAGGGTGGCTTCTCGCCCGTGACAATCTGATAGCCCAAAGAGTTACACAGGTGGACGTAGACCCTCTCCGAGTTTTCCGTGTCCCACACGTCCAAACCAAACTCGTCCTCTTCGATAGCCTGGGTCATCTGACCCCCAGCCGCCATCCCCATGTCCACGTTGAGCGACGCCAGCATGAAAGCACTGGTCTCTTCTGTGCCCCGCTCCATGTCGCAGTTGAGCCTGGTGTCCAGGGTGTAGTCACTGAGAGCTATCGCCCCCTTGGTCACGTTCTCCCCCCAGGCGCACCCAATGGGTACCGTGCTCGACTCGAAAGCGCTGTAGTTCACGGTCATGCCCCCGCTACTCTCTGAAATGGTTGTGATGCCACCCTCGAAGGACTGACCCGTACCCCCCCCCTTGCGACTCCTGGTAAAGCCCCGGAAAGTCTGAGCCATGACAGGGAAGCGAGCCTCGTAGACTTCGCGCTTCATGGGGAAGACTTCGATCTGAAGACCCCCGAAGCTCTCTTTGCCCGAGAGTTGAGACTCCACCGTCCAGCCTTGACCCAAAGGCGCCGCTACGAACTGGCGGATCTTCCCCTTCTCTACGCAGAAGCCGTCAATCCAGGGCTGCTTGGGGGCGACCATGTAGTCCTTCTCACGCAGCCCCGCGGACCACTCTTCCCCGGTCACGGCTGACCTCATACCCGCCGCCACCTTGATCGCAAAGGGGTAGTGCGCCCTGCGGTCACCCGCGTACCCTGCCTTGAAAGCGATGTAGAGCGCCTCCGCTTGGTACATGGGTAGGAAGATACCCCCGTGTTTGTTCCACTCGGGGGGTACGCGGTCCTTGTAGCGGTCAACCTCCCTGAGAGGGAAGGCGCCCAGCCCGGGAGGTAGCCGGTGGGTCTCGTCGTTGTCGGGGAGCCTCAGCGTGCGTTGAAAATCCAGGGTGAGGTTTGCGTTTGCGTGCCCGACCTTACCGGAGAGGTCAAAAACAAGGGTTTCATTGTGTATCCTCATCTTGGGGGCTACCCTACCATGGAACCCACCCCTTGTCTAGCCTGTCAACCCTCCTCACCACGACGTTACACCAGAGTCCCCCGGGCTTAGAGTGTGCTCGATCCTAGCCCGGAGGGCATAGGCACGGTCAGCCTCTTGGTGTCGCTCTGGAGTCAAATTTGGGGCACCCAGGTTGATCCGGTTCAGGATGAACGCTGAGAGGGACTGAACGAGAAGTTGACCCTCATCGGGCGAGAGGGTGATGGTGATGCTTAGCATGGTGCTCTACCTTCCTAGGCGGGCCTTCCGCCCTTGAACTTGAGTTTCAGGTCGTTGTGCTGCAACACAACCTTGTCGTGGTCGCTGTAGCCTAGCTGAACCCACTCCAAGAGTTGAAGCTGTACACCCTTGCCAGAGGTGCTCACCTTGCGTGTAGGTCCACGTAGGCTGTTGATGACCAACAGCGCACACCAACCCTCTTTGCCAGGCTGCCGCAGGTACCGGTGTGCTGCTCGGCGGGCGCTAGTCTTGCTACGCCAGTTACCCAGGACAGCGCTACCGACCCAAGTGTCAGCCCGGCAGCCTATCACGGCGTACCAGTAAACGTGTTGCATGAGGCTCCGTTACACCGTGGCAAAAATTACCGTCCCTTGGTGCCAGGGATACTGATCTCGTGGAGGCAGCGTGCAGCGGTACTCACCGCAAGGTAAAACTGCGACACGGCAAAGGCGCGCTCACCAGGGATGGTAGTCGGGCTGAGATCGATCACGGTTTGGACCCCCCCGTGTGAGGGCAACAGGTTGATCGTAGCCGTAGCCCAGTCAGGGATACCGGCGGCGGGCGAGTAGCCAAAGGTAAGGGAGGTCTTCTCACCCCTCTTTAGCCGGGCTTCGCAGAGAACAGCCAACTCCTCTGCGAAAGGAGCCCCCTCAAGGTACAGGTTGTACCCCAAGTCAAGGAGGTCAAGGGCTTGCGTGGCGATCTGGTTCGCCAACTTGTTGAGTCGAGGTTTTTTCATGTGGCCCCTCCTTCTACGTAACGAGTAGACAGTGACCGGCTGGTCGTACCCCACGGTCACGTCGTAGCGCTTTGTGCCGTCGTGCAGGGTGAGGTACACTTTGCCCTGGCTCTTGTAGACCTCCAAGACTTCGCCCTTGGCGACGCCCTCGGGGAGGTACATCTTTACGATCTCAGCCTTGTAGACGTGGGCGGCACAGGTTTCGGTGGTGTTCATAACCCCTCTTACGCTAGTCCACGCTCAAGATTCACGCCTTATTGAGGGCACCGCAGAGAACCTCTTTGCGACACTTGGGGCACACCCTGTAAGGACTGTACGCCGGGTGTGCCTCAACGGGGTCAGAGGTGGTTGGCTGTGTGCAGAGCCCGCAAACCTCTGGCAAGGGGGGCAGATGTCCCTCTACTTGTAGCGCCAGATGTAGGATCTCGTCCGCCACCGTCCTGAGAATCTGAGCGAACCTACGCATGACGCGGGCACTACACCCTTTGCTCCCCTCTCTTAGCAAGAACCATGTCAGGGGTACTTTTTTACCGCGGTCAGCAGCTAGGGCGTAACGACCTCAACCTCTTCTTGACCAACGCCAGCGACCACCCCACGCAAGCCGCTGAGATTTGGTACGCCCTCTATGATTTCACCACGGGCTTTGAGTGCCTCGTAGGAGACGAGCGCCGTACTCCCCTCATGCCCAGCCTGGGTGAGTACTACGCCTCGGTCGTGATCCCTACGGACGCCAGGATCGGGGGCTACAGGGTACGGTGGTTCTTCCGAGAGACCGTGGGCTCACCGCTGCAATCCGTGGTCCAAGAGTTTCAGGTTATCGACAAAAACCAGTTCAGTCCGTCCGTATTCAGTGACACCATGACGGATTTGATACGTCGTCTGCGTATTCTGGTCCGAGATAACTGCTTGGATGGGGCAGAAACTATTGAAATTGTGATTGACCAGGACCAGAAAGAGATTACACTGGAGGATCTCTGGGACGCACTTCATGACCTCTCCCCCCTCCCCCCATCCTGAACTGGTACCCTACTTGGAAAAGCACCAAATTACTTGGGAAGTGTTCTCGAACACACGTCTTAAACCACGTAGCGTGGTAGCTAAGAGACGCGCGATTGTCACTGAGATACACGAAACTGGAGCAACCTGGGCGCACATGGTGGCGATTACGTGTTTGAGTCAAGGGTCGATTCAACGCTTGAGTCAAGCTAAAGGTAACCCTCTAGTGAAGCAACGAAAGCAACAAATTGCAGCAGAGCTTGGACGCCAAGGGAAAGGTGCTAAAAAGCCGTGGTTGACCTTGAAGCTCCAAGCTGATTGGGAATCTGGAAAGTTCGACTTCCACAAAGGGCGTATTCGTCCACAGTTTGAAGTAGACAAGATTCAAGCGTCTTGGGCGGACCCTGCACGACATGATAACCAAGCTCAAATGATGAAGTCTTGCTGGCAAGACCCTAACTTTCGAGACAACCTTCTATCTTTTCACCGATCTGACACAGAACGGGTAAAACGCTCCCAGGCTCAGGCCCAGCGTATGCTCGATCATCCTGCAACTTACATGGGGGGCCGTGGCGAGTATGTTTCAACACAAAAAGCTACAGTATCTAAAACCTGGGTGCGTAGTTCTTTTGAGAAGCGGTACGTTGAAATACTAGAACGCGACCCAACTGTTCTTTCTTACGAGTATGAGCCTCTTTATGTTTTGCCGGATGGTAGGCACATCCTTCCTGACTTTCTAGTGCGCTATCGGGACGGAAAGCAAGAGCTTGTTGAGGTTAAGGCTAAGTGGGTACTTGCTATGCCTGTCACATATAAAGCACAAGTGCGCCTAGCACTAGCGCGAGAGCTTGCAAATAGAGAAGCACTTGCCTTTAAAATCGTTACGGAGAATGACCTGTGGCCTTGACTACTATTGAACGTAACCAAATACGTGCAGCATACCGGACAGGGCGACTAACCACCTGGGCTGTAAATAAAGAAGGGCAACGAGAGCTTCAACCTATCCAGGCTGTACACCAACACAACTTGCAGTCTGATGACTTGTACGCCGTTACCACAACACGGGGCACATCGTATATGACTGGGGGTCACCGGGTATTTCGCACCCCCACATTGAAGGTAGAAGCGTGCTCTTTGACGCAAAACTTCACTGTCCTTGGCGAAACCATCGTGACCTCAAGACTTGTCGGTAAAGCCAGAACGGTCTATGACTTGACTGTAGGTGTGTGGCACAACTTCAGGTTGTGCCGTAGTGGGTTGGTGGTGTCAAACTCACCGGACCAAAACTACCGCTTCGTCCCCCCCTCTAGGGAGGCTACTATCTCTCAGTTCAATCGTGTCTTTGGTTTTCTGTGGGAGGATTACGAGATGGACGAGTATATTCAGCGCTCGCTCGACCTGATCATCGCGTCCCCACCTCGTACACCTTTTGCCAGCGTCGAGCAAATGATAGTGCAGAAGAGGGAATGGACAACACTGTTGCTTACAGGTGCGGCAACATTTGCAATAAGGGCAATGATGCTAAACTGGATTGCGAATGAATTTGATTTTTCCGTGGGGGGTATCTCTCTAAACATAGAGAAGTCGTCTAAGTACGAGAGTGCGAAAGGTAACTTTGAAGAGGAGTTTACCCGCCAGCTAGAACAAAGTAAAAAAACGGTACTGATTATCAGAGGGCTACAGCAGCCCCGTTTCGGAATCGGCGTGAGATCCTCCTTCGGGAGTTTTGTGGGTAGAAATGTGGTAACCCCTCGTAAATTCATAGGTTTCTTAGCTCTGGTATTGGGGCTATTGCACTTACACTACAGTGGTGCTACCGTACTGGTGTGTCAATAAAAGGCTCCTGTTTGTGCCCTTGCTGTGGAAAAGACATGGCACCCCATGCAATACATGGTCACACCGCGGTCTGTGAGGCTTGGAAAGCGTCTCGTGGGAAACCCTGGCCCCAGTTCAAATACAGTTACAGTCGTGCGAAGTACCTACCTGGCTTGGTGGAGGGTGTAGACTTTCTTCGATGCCACGTTTGCCTAACCAATGGTTGGGACTTCAGGTTCAATCGTCTAGTGCAGCACTTGGCAATCCACGGGTTGTCTGAGTCGGAGTACTTGAGCCTATTCCCAAGTAAGCTCGTGCGTTTGGCACTGACCAACGAGCGTCGCAAGGCTTCTGTTCGTGCGAAGTACGGAGTAGACTTCATCGCGCAAGTCGAGGAATGTAAAGAGAAGTCGAGGAACACCATGGTAGAACATTATGGTGTTCCCTCAGCTATGCAGTCCGAAGATGTCCGAGCGAAAGCCACTAAAACCAACCTTGAGCGGTATGGTTCGGAAAACCCGTTTGGTTCCAAAGAGGTTCAGAAGAAAATACGAAAGACCCTTTTGTCTAAGTATGGGGTTGCGAATCCCCAACAAGTGTCTGACATACGAACCAGAACGCTACAGACTAACAAGGAACGGTACGGGTCGGAGCACTTCTTCCAAACGCCTGATTTTGACACGGTACGAGCGGCAACGTGCCAAGAGCGTTATGGTGCTCCTCACCATATGCAATCGGTTGAGGGTCGGGCCAACCATGAAGCGGCATTCATTGCAAAGTACGGGGTACCTAACCCATTTCTTATCCCTGAGATACGGGACCGTGCTTATGCCACTAATGTAGCTAACCATGGGGGCGTACACGCCCTTGCACACCCGGACGTGATTGCAGCACGGAAAAGAAACCTCTTGGCACTCTACGGCGTGGATAACATATCTAAGGTGCCTGCAATCAAGGACAAAATCATAGCAAAAGTGCGTGCCAGCTTCTCTGGTGCCCCTAAGAGAACTACACCCGAGCGGATAGTTGAGGGGTTCTCACCTGAATGTGTGGTTTATTCAGGTGATTGGTCCTACTGGGTTACATGGGCTAACGGCTACCATAAGAACCCAGACTTTGTGATTCTCACCCCGCAACAGTTGGAGGAGTACAAGGCTGGCGCAGTCCTGAATGCCCTCCGTACTAGTAAGGTTATTGAGGTCAATGGGGACTTTTGGCACACTAAGTACAGAGGTGTGACACGAGAGGAGCGGGAACAACAATTCTTTGAGGGTTACGCTTCCATAGGGGTAACCTGTCTCATTCTTTGGGAGTTGGATCTTTACGCTTCAACGTCAGACGCTATACGTGCCAAAGTTGAGGCATTCTGTTGTTCCTAAGTAAGAGATCCCAAATCGGGCCTCGCAAATTTATAGGTTTCTTATCTGGTAAGCTGTCAGCTAAGCCTGGTCTGTCAGTGCTAGCCGTCACGGGGCATACCCCGCCTCTACGCAAAGCGTGCTTGGTCTCTCTGCGTAGCCACCTGTGGGCTTGTCTCTTCAAGAAGCCCTTGGTCTTGCTACCACACCCCCGGCACATTTTGCAGCTACAGCTAACGTAAGCTCTCACGTCCCAAGCCCCTGTGGATAACTTGAAGCCGTGTGCGCGACGTAGTGCTTGGTACTCAGGTCCATCTTTCAGGGAGCATCCTGTCTGGTCATACGCTCCGGTAACAGAAGAGTTCACGGCTCTTTTGCTTTCACGGACACACACCCTTTTACAGTGGAGGCGTACATCGCCCGTACCACGTCTTCCGACCTGGGCACGTTGAAGGTCATCACCGGCTTACCTGCTAGGTCAAACTGCACATGACCTACAGGACCACGCCTGTAGGTCATTGTACACACCCCCTCACTTGTAGCCCTCTTGGTGTGCCCTGAGAGCGATGACAGCGTAGCCCAGAGGGTTACATGGTAGAGGAGGGTACGGGGTGTCATCACCAGCTACCCTTAGCCTCTGGGAACAGAAGGGGTTACAATGCACCTCCCACGAGAACCTCTTTGCAGCCGAGCCGCGTCTTGGCAATCTCGACCACACTGCTAAGCCCTTGGGGGTTCTGCACAGCAAACTCGGCAATCGTCTGGTCAAGGTAAACGTAGCGGTGGGCGTAGACTGTGAGCCCTCCCCCAGTGTAGACGAGGGTACACACGCCCGTAGAACGTGAGAGGTAGTGTGACAGACGAACCAGACCGATAAGTGTGCCCACGACGAGGCTGAGGCATACCAGGATGGCGAATAGGTCACGGGCGACGGTAGAGGGGGTGTCTTTCATGCTTGTCACAGTACACCCCTGTGCTCTTCGTCAGCCTACCTGGCACCCTTGCGCTAGCTCTTCGTAGCTCTTGACGGTTGAGGGTACCCATTTGAAGGCTACCAGCGTGCTCCCCATGATGATGCACTCCGTGTAGGTTTGCCCTGGTACCATGTGCTTCTTGACCCAACCGTTCGCCCCCGACGTGAGGTAGATCCCGGTGCCAAGCACGCCAGCGAAGCCATCAGCCTTCCAAGCCTCTTCGGTTTGATCGTCGATACCATTTGTAGGTGCTGGGTTGTCCATAGTGTATCCCGCTCAGAGGGGGAGCACCGTGCCAGCCGAGAGGGTCACGCAACCCAGCGCCTTAGCGCCCGCTACCACGGACTGTATGTCCCCCAGCGTGCTTGTCTGCGCTGTCAATGGGTGTATGTAAATAGGCGTCGTCCCGTCCCCCCTGGATGTCGTGACCACGTAGTACGAGCCTGTTGTCCGTAGGACTAGCTCAAGGGTGCATGTGGGTGTAGCAGGTACCGTTCTCTCAGAAGCCGTGGAGAGTAGTATCGCCAGGTTGGCCGTGCCCAGAGATATGCCAACCCCGAGCCAGACGAACCAGAGGATGAGGCGTGTCATGCGCTAACCCCCGTGCCCGCTTCTCAACCGAGCGTCGCTTCTTCCTGCGACGCTCCATCTGGGTCATCTCCACGTCCTCCAGGCGAGCAAAGAGGGCGTCGTCCACCTTGACCTCCTTGAACCTGTCGGTCTGGTCACCCTTACAGCCGTGCAGAAATACAGCACCACGGTAAAGCGGGTTGAGAAAGAGGTAAAGGGTGGTATCGGGTTCGTTGTCGGTCCACGCTGCCCAGCGTGATAGCGTCCCTTCGGAGGCGAGGTCTACTTCCATGGCGAGGTCCGGGTGGAGGTTGCCTGTTAGCACAGCGTCTACTATACCCCGGGACAGCATGACAGACGACAGCGCACCAAAGGCCCTGCTAACCCCCCTCGACCCGGAAAGCCTCATGGCGCTACAGAGGCACCAAGAGATCCGAGCCAAGATCGCCCACGATATGCTTGAGCTTGAGCAAGAGAAGGTCCGTTTGCTTGTCCTAGCCCAGGGCTTCGATAAGGAGGCACACTCCCTCTTCGCCAAGCTGCTTACCGAGAGGGGGCAGAACGCCGACGCCAAGGTCTACGTAGACTTCAAGGACGGTCTACTCAAGCCTGTAGGCGAGCCAAACGTCCACTCCTTAGCTAAGCCCCCCTATCCCCCCCTCTAAGGCGTGGTTTACGCCAGGGACAGAAACCCACCCCCCACCCTAGAGTACCGAGCTACCCCGTGGCCGCTCCCTCCCCTTGAGGTATTTATGACTGGTGGGGTACCAGGGGTGTATGACCTACACTGGACACCCCCAGCGATACTCACCGGCAACGGGGGCTTCTGCCTTGTGGGGGTCAACGTCTACCGTAGCTTTGACTCGGAGTATGGCCCGTACCATCGGATAACGGAGCTACCTGTGGGCTCCCTGTACTGGCAGGACCGGACGGGTAACGAGCTGGTTATCGAAGAGGACGTGACCGACCGGGTGACCCTCAAGGGTGACGCCGGTTCTTTCCCTCAGAACCCACGGTGGGCTTTCCAGGTCAGGTACCCTCCCATTGTCCGAGAGGGTAGCCAGGCTACGCCTACCCGCATACCACAGGACGTGAGAGCCTTCGTGGACGGGGTAGAGACTGCCGTGCTAGCCGTCTGGGGTGACACGGGGGAGGTCGAGATTGACACCCACCTGTACCCTAACGTGACGTACCAGACCCTCGACAAGCCACTACTGCCCTCTCCGGGGTCTCGGGTGACCGTGACCTACCGCAGGAACCGTTCTCTCTTGCGGACGGACTTGAACACAAGGGTCTTTTACCGTGTCACCTCGGTAGCCTACCCGGCTTCTTGCTCCGCGCCTCACCAAGAGGACTTGCTAGAGACCCCTTTGGACCGTGCCCCGATGGCTTCTACACAGGAGACGGAAAAGCTGGACTGGGTATGGCGCGACGCGATTGAGCGCAACCGGTGGATTCTAGAGCAAGGCGGGGAGCGCGTGAGGGTCTTTATCAAGAAGACCGTGGGCGTGCCGTGTTTCTGCTTCCAAGAGCCCAGACACAAGCAGCCTCTAGCTGACTGCCGGGACTGTTACGGGTCAGGAATCCTTGGGGGTTACGAGGGACCGTGGGATATACTCATTGCCCCTGACGACGCTGAGCGACGGAAACGACAGAGTGAGAGGGGCAGGACCATTGAGCACAGTTACGAGACCTGGACAGGGCCGTCACCTCAACTGGACCAGCGAGATTTCCTGGTCAAGTTGAACGGCAGGCGATACTCGATAGGTGCCGTGCGTACCCCCACAGCAAGGGGGATGGTCTTGCAACAGCACTTCACAATGAGTCAGCTCGACGAGAAGGACATACGCTACAGCGTCCCTCTAGGTAACCCCGTCAAGCACGTAGCTACGACGTTCACGCCGCTTTTCGCGCCACCACCCCCAGACATTACCAACCACCCCACCGTGCCCGAAGAGATTGAGCTAAAAGGGCGCACCCGGGCGTGGGTTAACACCTCGTACTTACGACCGCTGGCTTATCACTCATTGCGCTTAGAGGCACACCATGGCTTTCCTATCTGGTTTCAAGTTTGATCGCACGTTGCACCTCCTACGTAAGGAAATGCAGCGTCAGCTACGCAAGGCGCTCTTTCGTAAAGCGTTCACGCCACGCGAGCAAAAGACGCTCGCCCGAGCCCTCTCCGTGGAAAGTCGCGGTGGACAGCTACAGGTTGTCGCCCGCGACCCCAAGTACTTCTACCTTACCAGCAAGCGCAGCCGCACCTCTATGCGGTGGCTCCTTGGTAAGACAATCGCGCTCCGTACCCCATCGGGGCTAAAGTTTCGCAGGGCGACGGCACGTTCAATTGCCAGGGGCGGGTGGGTCTATCCCGCCAAACCTGCCCGCGATTACGTGCAAACCGCGGCGCTCCAAGCCAAGAAGATCATTGCCAAGGAGATCAAGGCAGACCTACGAGACATGCTCATGTCCGAGCTAAAGAAGGGCTTTCATTGATGAGCGTTACGGTGCTCAACATTGACGGCGACGTGGTAGTTGTCCATGACATCGGGGAGTCCCTTGCGCCCGGTAGTCAGGCTACCATTGCCGACGACAAGGCGCTCAGGTCCACCGACCTCTGGCGAGCTATCTCTCAGCGGAGGCTCTATCAGCTAAAGACGGAGATTGCGATAGCCCCCTCGCCCACGCCTAACAAGCCGGCGCCCGCGAACCTGCAAAAACCCCCTAGCCTCTCCGACGTGCTTTCCCGCCTGGATACCATCATTGGGCTACTGAGAGAGCTACCCCTGTCTACCCAGGCGCCCCCCACGCAACCCAGCCTCCGTAGCCGCACCCCCCGGTCTGAAGAGGAAGCTGCCCCGGCGCCAGCGCCCTTGTTCCTACCTACACTGACCACCCCGGAAAGCTCGCGCGTGCAAGGGGAAGGTCTAGCCAAAGAGGGTGGGGGCTCGTCCAGTGTCACTGAAAACGCCTCTAGACTGCGCGCCCTCCGAAACCTCCAATGAGACCCCTGACATGACACACCCGGTATGGAATGACCCTCTAGGTTTTGACCCTATCTTGCACGGACCCCCCTACCTACGGGTCAACAAGCAGCACCCCACGGGAATGTACCCCAAGGTCGCCTCTTTGCCCCGGGCGCTCAACATGGGGGCGTTGGGCTCCTTGGTCGCGTTCCTGCGGGCGCTGGCGCTGGTCCACCAAGGGCACCACTGGCTAACCCAGGGGGCGCACTTCTACGCTGACCACCTTCTCTTTGACCGCCTGTACGAGGGCGCAGTCAAGCACGTAGACCCTCTAGCGGAGCGAGCCGTAGGGGAGGGCGCTGGTGCTTCGCTGTCACCTTTTCTGCAAGCCAACCTCGTCGCTCGCTACCTGGGCTTCTTTTACGGTACGCACCCCATCAATCCCACGCCGGACCAGATGGTCATGGCCTCTCTTGACGGGGAGGATGCTTTTCTGGCTCACCTGAGAGAGTGTCGCACCCTCTTGCCCAACCTCAGCTCAGGGACGGGCAACCTCTTGGACGAGACAGCGGACTTGCACGAGAGTCACGTTTACCTCTTGCGCCAGCGCGCCCCCTCCGTGCTAAAGTAAACCAGCATGACAAAGAGCGAATTTCTTCCGGGCGTTGGGCTGGACATCGGAACCATGCCGTGATAGCGTTAGGGAGAAGCTATGCCCAGGCGAGAAATACCAAAATGTGTGTTGGAAGCAGCACTAGAGTCAAACCCTATGATTACTCTTGTGGGCTTGGCAATTGTCTGTCAGTGCTCTGCGACATCTGTAGCTAGGAACTTGGCGAGACATAGCCTGCGAACGAAACGCTGGTCCGAGAGGCGACACAGCGACGAAACTAAGCAAAAGATGCGAGATAGTGTACCAGACAGATCGGGTGCTCGTAATCCCAACTTTGGGGTGAAGGACCGTCCTTGGCTAGAAGGGGATAAGAACGCTTTGCGACAATGGCACAAGGCTAACCCTGATTTCGGAGAGAGGCAAAAGGGAGAAAATAACCCTGTACACAAGGTAAAGCATCTCTACAATGATGCCAGCTATGTGCTCCGCATAACGTCTGGGATACGTGCTCATGCTAAAGCTAAAGCCGGGCACACTTACGAGGAAACCTACGGTGGGGCGAAAGCAGAAGAATATAAGGAACAACTGCGCCGTGCGTCCCCTGCTAGAATGGCAAAGTTCAAGCGAAAAGTCACGGCACCTGAAGCAGCCGTAGCGGTTATGCTCCAAAGTCTTGGGGTGTGCTATGTGGAGCAAGCGCCTTTGGGTTACTACACTGTTGACTTCTTGGTTCCTAACGTGAAGCTGGTTATCCAAGCTGATGGGGACTTCTGGCACGGACACCCCGATAAGTATACCGTAGAATCGCTTACTCCCACACAAAAGAAACAGAAGCGTCTGGACTCCTCAACCAACTCTTACCTCGTCTCGCGAGATTATCGCGTGCTACGCCTTTGGGAGAGTGACATCAAAGATAAAGCTGCGGAGTGCCTGGCACGTATCAAACAATACCTGGAGGTCACAAATGGAGAATAACTACAAGCTAGGCTGCGCAATTGATATAGGAACAATGAATTTGGTTTCTGCTAGGCAAAACCAGCAAGGAAAGGTGGTTACCAAGAGCATCCGTGACTGCTTTCTCGACCTTGAGCCAGACGCCAAGAAGACCCTCAAGCTCTCCCGCGTACCGTACACGGAACAAGCCGGGCAACTGGTCGTCCTGGGGGAGGCGGCATTCCGGTTTGCCTCTCTGTTCAAGAGGGAGGTACGGCGCCCCTTGCAGCGTGGGGTGATTGCAGCCGGCGAGCTAGACGCTCAGAAAATCCTGTCCCTGCTCATCTTTCACGCACTGGACGTGCCGCTCACCGCCGGAGAGGCTTGCCACTACAGCGTGCCCGCGGCGCCTGTGGACGACACCACACAGGACGTGTTTTACCACCAAGAGGTCTTCCGCAAGATCCTGACTGACCATGGGTACAAACCTACGCCCGTCAACGAAGCCATGGCTATCCTGTTCTCGCAGTGTGCCCAAGAGAACTTCTCCGGGGTGACGATGAGCTACGGGTCTGGTCAGGTGAATGTGGCTCTTGGTTACCAGACTATCGAAGGGCTAACCTTTAGCCACACTCATGCCGGTGACTGGGTTGACATTCACGCCGGTAAGGCTGTGGGGCTCACCGCTCAGAGAATGTGTGTCATCAAAGAGAAGGGTGTGGACCTCCTCGCCCCGAAAACCAGGGAGGAGGAGGCTTTGGCGCTCTACATGCGAAGCGCCATGGACTACACCCTTTTTCACTTGAAGCGTGAGTTTGATAAGGTACGGGCCACGCTGGACATCGCTGAGCCCTTGCCGATCATCCTCTCAGGGGGGATGACAAGAGCGGGTAACTTTCTACCCATCTTCCAAGAGGCTATCAAGGGCGTCGCGCTACCCTTTGAGGTCAGCGAGGTCAGACTAGCCACGGACCCCATGACTTCGGTAGCTGAGGGCTTGCTGGTTCTGGCTCAACAAGAGGCTGACGGCTGAGCCTCGCCCTTTCCACCTCTCTTAAAGGAGAAGGCTTAGCCCACCATGTACGCCTACCTCCTCTCCCCCTTGAAGCGTAGACTCCTCTTGGAGCTTCAAGAGAGCTTCACAAGACACCCGGTCTACCACAAAATAGTCCCCTTTATCCAGAACAGGTTCGCTTTTGATGAGCGCCCTCAGTACGGGATCGTCATGAAGGGCGGCTCTGTCACCCCGGTTCAGCTAGCGGCAGACCACCATTTGGGGACCGTCGTGAGTCACGTCATGCTGGCGTACTTCGGTCAACCGGTCTTCCCTCTGGAGTGGGTCAGGGAAGACACGGGGGCAATACGAGCCAACCGCAACGTCATGCCTACCCTCCCGGGCGTGTACTACCTGGAGGTTCTACAAGCACCCACCGACCCTCAGCGCCCGGGTCAGTTCATCATTGACCCCTTGTTGACGGTGACCGATGAGTTTCTCTTGCAATTCGAGACGGGGCTGGAAACCAGCGTCACCCTAAAGCACCCACCCCTCTCAGGGACGCTCCGTGTGTGGGAGAACCGCAGGACTCTTCTCAGAGAGGGGGTGGACTACACGGTAGACTACCCCACGGGCACCCTTACCCTGTTGACCCCCTACCGAGCCCGAGCGTACCTCACGGCGGACTATCGTTACCCTGTGGCGAGCATTGGGCCCGTAGACTTCTATTGGAACCGAGCGGACGTGTCCACGCTCCCCGGCGTGGTCCTGGCTTTTGGCAAGCGTGCCAAGAAGGGTGACAAGGTGGGCGTGGTTGTCTACCCAGACCGAGTAGACACCGCCAGAGCCTACGGAGGGCGTATCGACGCCAACTTTGACCTCGACGTGATCGCCCGGGACAGTAACCAAGTCGAAGAGATAGCCGACTACGCCCTCATGGCCTTTTGGTATGAGAAGCGGTCCTCACTGTCTTTTGAGGGTATCGAGGTCATGGAGTGCAGCATTTCCGGGGAAAGTGAGGACGTGTACGACGAGGCGGGCGATGACTACTATTACCAAGCCTCTCTGTCGCTCAGGGTTCAAGCCGACTGGGAAGTACACGTACCGCTGCCGCTCACAATTTCTCGCGTCACTCCCGAGCCAAAGCCCCTCGCTGGCGCTGGCTTGTACTTTGCCGCGCACCCCGTGATCGTCGGGCGGAATAACGACTACGAGCGCCTATTAGGGTAACCTCCCACAGGTGTCCCCTGAAGAGTGCAGACAACCTAGAGACGGTAACTCTGCTACCGTAACCACCATGCCCAAGTACACCTTCGCGTGCCCGGATTGCGAGCTACTCTTTGACCGTACCCTCAAGCTAGCCAGCCACTCAGAGCACCCCTGCCCTCTTTGCAAGAGGCTAGCCCCACGCCAGTGGTCAGAGCAAAACTTTGCAGCCTCTTTCGCGGTCCCTGCTAACAAGCCTACAGGGAACACGGGGGTACACGACCTGGATAACCCTACCGCAGACAAAGCCGTGGGACGGTCTGCTTTCTCTCGGTGGGAGTCCTACGAGGGGCGCAAGGAAGTCAAGGAAAAGGCTCGCCAAGAGGGCGGTACACACGCACTCATCCGTCACGACGACGGGCAACACACCGACTACGAGCCAATGACCGCCCTTGGGCTTGACGCCCATCGTAAGCTCGCCAGGGAAGCCTACAGCAAGGCAAAGAAATCTTCTATCCTACCCAGCTTAGGGTAGAGAGCACGCTGGGCGCCTTCTTTGTGGAATAAACGCGGCCCTGCCTCTCTAGATGTACACCCAAACCCAAATGATCATGAAGATAACCCACCTTTCCACAAGGGTTACCCAATACCATGGCTTTTGGACCGTTTCCGACCTACGCCCCTCCTGGGGTGTATACTCGCACCACCCGCGACGCTAACCTTCAAGGCGTGCTCGCCAACCTCAGAATCCCCTTCGTTATCGGGGTGGGTCAGGAGGAGCTAGAGCAGCTTGACTATGAGCTAATCCGCGGGTCTAGCTCGACCTCGGACACCCCTGTCTTCAACGAAGACCCCAGTGAGCGTTGGGTTCTGGACGAGATCAACCCTGCTAACCCCACGTTGGGCGCTCAGACGGGCGCCTTGACCAAGCTCCGGGTCAGAAACTTCCCCATTGTGGACGGTCAGGGGTTCGGTATCACGACCAATGACGCTCGCAAGGTGACGGTCAAGGTCAACGGTGTCCCTGTCACGGTGGGAGCGGTACAGGGCAGCACGGGAATGGTCACGTTGCAAGTGCCCACCCAGCCCACGGACGTGGTGAGGGTGACTTACCAGTTCCACCGGGGGGACACGGCGTTTCAGGATGACGTGTCTGCCCAGGTCACAGCGGACTCGGCGGTACTTCTCAGCCCCGGCGTAGAGCCGTACAACATTCAGGCTGGCACGTCGGACCAGTTCAAGCTCAAGGTCAACGGGACGAGCCGCACGGTGGTTTTTGTGGCGAACCCCGCAACCACGGCGGCATCCGTCAAGAGCCAGATTGACGCCGCCATGCTGGGTACGGGGCTATCCACCTCGGTCTTCACGGACAACCAGGGGCTAAAGCACCTACAGCTAAACGCTCAGGTCTCTCTGGAAATCGAGGACGGCACCGCCAACGGTATCCTGGGTTTCACCCAGGGCAACAAGACGACGCGCAACCAAGTCTTTCAAGTTTTCCAGCGCCCCGTGGTAGACGGAACCAGCGCCGGTCTGACCACCACGGACCCCTCTAAGGTCGTGGTCAAGGTCAACGGGCTGCAAGTCCTAGCCTCTGCGGTGGATGGCACCAATGGCAAGGTTACCCTACCCAGCGCGCCACCCCCAGGGGCGAGCGTGACGGTAGCCTACTTCTCGAACACCTGGCAGGACACCTTTGACTACCTCCCCAACACGGCGGTAACCACGGTTCTACGTTCGGGTATCTCTCCCGGGCGTAGTGATTACATCCAGGGCCCTGACTTTGTAGTCAGTAACCCCTCCCCCGACGTGAGCATCATTCACTGGGGAGCCTCGGTCTCGGTAGCGTCTGACATTCGCACGGCGGGCGCAGAGCTTTTTGACGGCACGCAGGTACTTCCAACCCTGGTTGACGAACGGCGCTACCTGGCAGAGTGTGAGCGGTTCACGGATACCACGGTGGTCCCGAGCCAGGTTTCCTCGACCGTGTTCCTCCTGCCCGACGTGCCTACGCTGGGTAATGGCAGGGATACCCCTCTCGGTCAGACCCTCTACAACTCGATTTCTAACGCCAGGGCAGCCCTGGACAGCAACCGCCCAGACCTTGTAACCGTGTACACCGGCAGAACCCTCTCCGATGCTCTGGGTCGGAGCGCCGCTACGGTCGTTGCTGTGGACGGCGTGACCCGCAAGGTGACGCTGAAAGACCCTGTACCCCCGGACCACCTGGCGTTTGCTACCTTCTACTACAACCGGCTTGTTGACGACACCTACGTCCTGACCAACAGGGTAGCTGGTCCGGTAGGCACGGGACAGTATGAGGTTCTCTCGGCTCTCCGGGCGGTGAACCTCTTCCAAGTCAAGTTTGGCACCAAGGTAGGCTTTGCTCAGACCCTCCAGTGGCCCCGCGGCGTAGAGAACATCCCCGATGCTTTCCACACCGGGGACGGCACCCCCGTGTCGGAAATCGTCACGGTCACCTTTGCCACGGCGCCCGCGACCAACGCGGTCTTCACCAACGACGGCGCCGCGCCTTACAACTTCTATGTACCCAGCGCCACCTGGGTAACGAAGCTCAACCTTGTAGACCAGACAACCAACCTCGTCACCGCAACCCGTGGCGTCATGGTCTCGTCCCGTGTCCCCCTCACGGCGGGCATGATCACGGTCCCCGTAGCGCCAGATAACATTCTGGAACTCACGGTGGACACGGGCAGCATCACGGGCACAACCAACTCAGAGATCCTCTCCGTGTCGGTAGCGTTGCCCACGGGCGCTCAAACCCCCGTGGCTCTGGTCACCGCCATCAATGCCGCGATTGACGCCGCGCTGACAGCGGAGCTTGGACCCACGGTGGCTACGCTCTGCTCGACCGTGACCATTGGTACGGACGCCGTGTTCATCATCCGGTCGTTCACTACGCCCGCAGCCTTGCCGTCAGGCTTTGACACCAAGAGCACGGTGAGCATTGCACAGGGCACCGCCGAGACCCTTCTAGGCTTCACCACCTTCCAAACTGCCTCTGGGTCGCCCCAGTCGATCAACAAGCCCGCCACCTTGGTTGGCTCCCTCGTTGGACCCTACAACATCACGGCTGGGCTCAACGACACCTTCAGGGTCCGGGTCAACGGGACAGACTACACGATCTTCCTGCCCACCGGACCCGCCGTGACCACGGCAGCCATGGTCGCCCAGATCAACCTGTCCACGGCGCTCTCCCTCGCCAGCGTGGGTACGTTGTCCAACCTGGGTAAGGTCCGGCTTACTGCACCTAGCAACACGGACCAAAGCTCCCTGGTCATTCTGAACGGCTCCAGCAACACCGTACTCGGCGTCACAGAGAACGATACCGCCTCTCAGGTGAGGGTCACCAACCAAGAGGTAGTCAACTCCCTCATGGCTACGGCAGGCTTCGCTGCGAGCGCGATTGCCTACCCCCAGACCTTCTCGGGTCAGGGGTCGTTTGTCACCATCGAGACCCTGAGCACGGGCGCGGGCGCAAGCATTGCCTTTGCAAACTCGGCTAACTCAGCCTTCAACCTCCTGGCGGGCACCGGAATTCGCCCTGGCATTGACGGTGACAACGGAGAGAATGCTCACGACATTTTCAACGTGACCAGCACCAACGTAGAGGGTTCTGCGGGCACAGGGACACCGGGTCAGACGTACACGGACGTTCAGACCGGGCTACGGTTCAGCGTGCTACCGGCTAGCTCCGGGGGGTACACGCCCGGCGGCTCGTTTACCCTCTTGGTGAGCCCTACCTTTGACGTGTCCCCCAGCATCCCCTCTTACTCGGTTCCTGGGTTGGAGCTTCTGGTCACCAACACGGTGGGCGTAGGAGCCAACGACACGGCGAACCTGCTCACGTTTGACCCCAGCGGAGCGGAGCCCAACGTAGGGGATTTCTACTACATAAGCTACCGCTACCTCAAGCAAGACTTTGACGCCAGGGTCTACCAGACGTTCAAGACCATCGAGGCTAACTTCGGTCGTCTGGGCGCTGATAGTCCCGTGACGCTGGGCGCTTACCTGGCTCTTCTCAACGGCGCCGTGCTGGTGGGTATCAAGCAGGTTCGTAAGGTGGTCAACACCGCAGAGGGTTCTACCCAGGACTACATTGACGCGATTGCGGACCTGGCTACGCCCCTCCCCGGCAACATCAAGCCTGACATTCTGCTGTCGCTCAACCCCAACGTGCAGATCACGACCTACCAGGCTCAACACTGCGAGGTCATGAGCAACGAGCGTAACCAAAGCGAGCGCATGGGCTTCTTTGGGTTCGCATCCGGCACGGTGCCCACGTCAGCGCAAGCGGTAGCCAAGAGCATCCTGTCTACCCGAATGGTGGGCTTCTACCCCGACTCGGCGGTTATCACGCTGACCAACGAGCTAGGAGAGAGCTTTGAGTCCCAGGTCAACGGCACCTTCCTCGCGGCGGCTGCCATGGGGGCGGTAGTCTCCCCCACCGTGGACGTGGCTACGCCCTACACAAGGCGCCGTATCGTTGGCATTACCCGGCTGCCCAGGATTCTGGACCCCGTGGAAATGAACCAAACGGCCGTCTCGGGGCTAACCGTGCTTGAAGACCTGGACCCCATCATCAGGATTCGCCACGGTTTGACCACGGACATGAGCAGTATCCTCAACAGGCTGCCCACCGTGACCCAGATTTCTGACCACGTTCAGCAACAAAGCCGGGCTACGCTGGACCCCTTCGTGGGCACCAAGTTTCTAGAGACACGCGCCAACGAGGTTGAGGTCAGCATGACCTCCCTCTTCCGCGGGTTGAAGCAAGCTGAGATCGTAGGAGCCTTCAACGGCTTCTCCGCTTTCACGGACCCTGACGACGTAACGTCGCTCATTTTGGAGGGTTTCTACGCACCCATCTTCCCATTGGAATTTTTGCAGCTACGGTTCAATTTGAGAGCCAGGTTGTAAAAAGCCCACGTTTTCGGTGGGGGTGAGCATAGTTCCTTGACGTGATTAGAGAAGTGGCGTAGTGACACTCTAATCACGTCAAGGAAGAGTGCATCGCATGACCACGCCAGAGGATACCTACGCAGACTTCGAGGGTAACGAGTCCTTCAACAGTCTGGTCAAGAAGCACCACGTAGCTCCCACCACCCTTCGTCAGTGGTGGTTGGCGCACTTTGGGGCAGTTCTTGTAGCTGAGAGGGGTAAGCGTATCCAAAGTGCCAGTGCCGTGATCACAGGGCGCTCACGTAAGGGCGCTACCCTTGTTTACAAGACGCTCACGGACACTTGCTGCCGCTGCGGGGTGGCTATGACCCTGACTGTACTACAGAAGGCGATGACCAAGAGGGTCATCTGTGAGCCTTGTGAAGCTCAAGAGAGGGGCGTGGACCGTTACTGTCCGGTGTGTGGTTTCGGCTGCATCGGTAACAAGGGCTTGTCTACCCACATGCACCGTCCAGGGGTGACGGACCCAGAGGGTCATAAGCAGTACCTTGAGCAGAAGTCACAAGAAGAGGAGGCTGCTCGGTTCGAGGGTAAGGAGGAGGGCACGGATTACGTGGTGTGTCGTCTCTGCGGTCAGCGCGACACTTGGCTAGGTCGGCACCTCAAGGCGGCGCACCAGATGGGAGCCGAGGACTACCGCATCCAGTTTTCCGGGGCGCTAGTCAGCTCCAAGAGTACCTCCGAGAAGCGTTCCAAGGCTCTTGTGGCTTACAGCCGAGCGCACCCTACGGCGGGTCAAAAGAAAACTGTACTCTGCTCCTCGTGTGATCTGCCGCATGACGTGGGGTGGTCGTTCTCACTTATTATACACGATAATCGGTGCGACGACTGTAAGGCGCGCGAGGAGGAGCTTGCAGAAGAGACCTACTGGGAAGGGAAAACGGAGCGTGAGGATTACGCAGTCTGTCAAGTCTGTGGGCACAAGGCGAACAACCTCAACTCCCATATTATGTCGGAACACCCGGAGTTGGTGGGTAAGTATGTCGTGGTCTACCCTGGTAGCCTCATCTCCTCGCTCAAGAGTCCGATCCGTGACAAATCAAAAAACGTAGGTTCGCAGCACACCGCAGAGACCAAGCACTTGATGAGTGTGAACGCTGGACGCTGGAATAAGGGACTCACTAAGGAGACGGATGAGCGTGTAGCCTGTGGTGCTGAGGCTCGAAAGGGGTATCCAGGGTGGGCTAAGGGCCTTACCAAGGAAACAGACCCACGGATAGCAGCACTAGCTGAGAAACTGTCTGCGTTGAGGCTGGGGGTACCACACGAAGCGGCTAGAGTTGTCTTGACTACGGAGGACTTTCTCCCTTACCGGCTAAAGAATGGTAAGGTGGTGGTAGGTTGGGCGTCAGCGGGTTTGGGCTACAGCGTACCCACAGTCACCCGCGAGGCAAAGCGGCTTGGGTTGCCCACCTATTCCAAGTGCGTTACGCAGACCGCTCTCGTCGCTCAGTTGGCTATCCTCTTGGGTGGTGCCACCTTTCAGCAAGAGTGGTCCTCCTCATGTTACCGAAATCCTCCCACGGACCACCCTTTCCGGTTTGATGGTTACTTCCCAGACCACAAGCTCTTGGTGGAATTTGAGGGGTTTTGCCACTATACCTTTCCGTCAGTTTACTTCCCTCTTGGTCGAGAAGTCGAGTACGCAGCCATGCAAGAGCGTGACCGTGAGAAGGTACGTCAGGTAAAGAAAGCCGGTGAGTTCCAACTCCTTGTCATCCATGAGTCGGAACCCTTTGCAGACCCCGGGTACCTCACCCAACGTCTACGTGACTTGGGTTTCCAAGTCACGCTCCCCGAGTAAACCGCACCTAAACTTTCGCGTGAATCCTGTAGTCCCCTCTACGTAAGAGGGTGCATGACTACCAAGGTTTTCAGCATCGAGTTCGAGGTCCACGGGCTCAACCACGTCATCAACGGCACGGTCGAGGGCACCGCCGTTACGGTCGAGGAGGTTGGTGTCGAGTCGAGGCGCACCAAGACCGACAGGTACGTCTCCTGGTACAACGAGTTCACGAAGGACGCCTTCGTCGCGGAGTTCTCCGACAAGATCGAGCCGCTGGCGCGCAAAGCTGCCAAGTTACCCGCCCCCCGGTGTACCGTAGGCTCCCATGGCTAAGAAGCGCGTCACGGACTGGGCGGAACCCGCCATTGTTCACCTTGACCAGTGCGCGGGGCGACAAGTCATGGGGTACTTTGTGCGCCCCTCGACTACCTTGGTAGTGACCCGCCAGGAGTGGTGCGTGGTCCCCCAGAGAGGGTGTTACGCCAATTTCCTCATGAAGGACTACGTAGTCCTACACGACATGGGCAACGAGGACAGGTCACACCTTACCCCCCTCCTACAGCGAAAGCTGGGTCTCAACCTGAAAGCCTCTTCGCTGGCGGTTCACAAGGAGACGGGGCATGTTTTCCAGTGCGAGTGGACGCACGAGGGGGACGAGACCTGTTGTGCCTACCTGGACCCTCTACCCTCCAGCCTCATCGTACCCGCCCCATACCGGAAGGGGCTCCTTGTGAGGGTGGATACCAAGCGACCCTGGGGGTGGTGGTTGCACGAGAGGGAGCTACACGACTTCATGAACCGAGAGATAGGCTACCGTGACCTACGCCGGTCTCTTGGTGTCAAGCTCTACGTGGACCAGATCACGGTTTGCGTCGAGCCGGTGTACGACGCTCACGAGCGGATCAATTTTCAAACCGTCACGCATGACAGCGCGGACCAAGGCACGGGCAAAGAGGGCTCTGTATGCCTCTGAGCCCCTCATTTCTCAAACCAGTGGGCGTAGCGCCCAAGGAGGGTGTAGCCGTGGGTGTTGACTTTACAGCCAAGTTGTACGTGGGTTTCATCGTGTACGAGGAGGACTTCTGGACACACGCGACCGGGGAGCCTCACTGTCCCGAAGAGGGTCACCCTACACCCAGGGGGGGCGCTATCTTCTGTGACCAGTGCGGGCGCAAGCTCATGCGTACCGTGGGTGCGAGTATACCCACCCCAGGGTTTCAGTATTACCTCTCGCTAGACGGGTTCAGTGCTGAGGAGGTCTGGCGAGGGTGGGCTACGGTGTCGGACAGTGACCTACACTTTGTTGACGTGCGCTATAGAAATCAGGAGCCTGACAAGAGGTACCTGTGCCTCTTGGTGGGGTCCACGACGGCTTTCTACTACGAAAACTCGGGCAACGTGGTACACCCCCGGGACATGGTAGCGGAGGGCTTCATGGTGTCGGGGTTGGCTGAGAGGGTGAGAAACCTCTTGGCGTGCCTGGGCAAGCCGGTGAATGACTTGCGGTGGGTCTTGTCGGCGGACGTGCTTTTACTTGTGCCTGTAGTCAAGAGCAGGGTAAAAACCCTCTCCATACCCCCCGAGACTGTAAGCTAACATGACACAACCCTACACTTACAACCGCCGCCGAGAAGCCGCTGTCGAAGAGCCTACCGAGGAGAACATCGGAGAGGTGGTGGTAGCTGAGTACATTGTATTCCTCTGGGCGGTAGACACTTACCTACGGTACCTGGAGGAGTCCGCTGGTGGTGTGGCTGACGATATAGCGGGCGCTGGACTGCGCATCCTACGCAGTCTGGAGGGTGCGGTAGCCGAGGGTGTCAAGACGCTCTTGACCTCTGGCGTGTCCACCCCTGGGGCAAAGGCACTCCTAGAGGCTGCTTTTGCAAAGGCGGTAACCAACGAGGATGGTGTGTCGGCGCGGGCGTACAAGATTCGAGCCGTGATTACCCGTGGCGGCGCTGCCCTCATCAAGCACATTTTTGGTACGAGCCGTAAGGCAGCCAAGGAAGTGTGGGACGGTCTTGCTGCGGTTCGTCAGGACGACCCTGACATGGCGCTAAGTAAGCTAGACATCATCACGCTACAGAACAAGCGGCTGGACAAGTGGATTAGCGTAGCCTCCGAGAGTGCAAAGCCTCGGTCGGCGCCGCCCATGAGTGCGGTAGCAGAGGCGGCGGCTGTGGCCACGGAAGCAGCTACGTCTCTCATGGAGAGCAAGCTCAAAGAGACGGGTTCTGTACCAGGCTCACAGGCTAGTGCGCAAGCTCAGGACGCCCACACCGCCAACGTGAAAGCCGTGGAGGACGACGCAAAGGCCGCCGCGCAAAAGGTGATGAAGCAAACCGGCGAGGAGGATAAGCCGGTTACCAAGAGTGAGGCGATTGCGATTGCTACTGCGGTGGCAGCGGCTACCAAGGCAGCGCCCGCAATACCGGACAACATCCCGAAGGCTTTCACCAATAACGGTCGCCCTCTTGACCCGGAGCAAATGGCGGCTGCGTTGACGGACGGCAAGGTGCTTGTAGCAGCCGGCGCCGGTAGCGGCAAGTGTGTCCGCGGGGACACACTCATCGGGACATTGGGCGGTACCATCCGTATTGATGGGTGTCAACATAACCCACTGGTGCGCGCTGTACGCTCGGATTCCCTTAGTGTGGAGGCTAGGGCGGGGCAGTGGCTCGACATGGGAACGGACTTCGTTACCGAGGTAGAAACTCGGAGTGGAATTCGGATTCGAGCCACTAAGGAGCACCCTCTTTTGGCGTGGAACGGCGCTGCTACCTGGGTCAAGGTGGGGGACATGCTAGGGGGGGAGCACCTCTTTATTCTTCCTGGGTACGCCCTCGGGACCGGGGCAGAAACGGTGGACCCCGATGAGGCATATCTTATAGGTCTCTTCATGGGGGATGGGTGTACCTCGAAGTACACCGTTTCGTGGTCTCGTGGGGGAGAATATCTACCCAAGCACTTTCATGCACTAGCCAGGCAGTTCTGGGGTGTGGATACGATCAAAGTCTACCCGAGGGCGGGTAGCTTGAGTGTGGAGCACCGTATTTCATCAAAAGACCTCGTGGACCGGCTTGTCGCACAAGGGGTCGCGTATCCCTCTGCGCGTGTGAAGGAGGTACCCTCTTGGCTCTTGCAAGCAAGTGATGCAGAGCGCATTCGATTCTTGCAAGGGCTCTTTGATACAGACGGGACCGCAGCCGGTTCAAGATGTGTGGAATGGGTCTCTGCATCCGAGACCCTGGCTCGTCAGGTACATCAAATGCTCATCGGGCTTGGCGTGGTGGGAATGTTGAAACCTAAACACGTTGAGGGGTACGAACACACCTACTGGCGCGTGCTCATTGGCTCTGAACAGATGCGAAACTTCAGAGCTGTAGTGGGTTTCAGGTACGAGTTGTCCAAAGTGGCGGCAGTTGATGACCTCTGTGACCGAGAGTGTAACCCAAACGTGGATGTTTACCCACACACCGCAGACCTACTTAAGAGAGTGCGGGAGTCGTGGAAGAAGCAAGGGCGCTGGCAAGGACACTCGCAGTCTCTTTTGATGGATGACCGTTGGGTCGTGGTCAAAGACTACCTGCTAGGGAAGAGGAACCCGTCTCGTCAGAAGCTACTTGATTTGATACAAGGCTCTGAGAGCGACGAGGCACATCTTTTGGAGGCTCTGTCCCACTATTACCTGGACGAAGTGGTGACTGTGCGTAGGGACGTAGAGCGGTGCCAGGTTTATGATTTTCATGTGCCAGAAGCCCACAGTTTCGTGGCAAACGGGATCGTGTCGCACAACACCACCTGTGTGATTAGCCGTATTGCTTATCTCATTCAAGACAAGAATGTGCGTCCAAAGCGCATCATAGCAGTAACGTTTGCCAAGAAGGCTGCTGGTGAAATCAAGGAGCGTGTTCACGCCAAGACCGGGCTTACGGACAAGACTGGTCCCTTCATGGGGACGCTAAACTCCATGGGGATGCGTTTCATAACAGGCTCTCCTGATGACGGTGTGCCTACCTTCGGCACGCCTGAAGAGGCTGCCATGATGCGTCGCCCTCGCTTCATTTCGGGGAAGGGGGGGATCAGCCCGTCTGTCTTCACCAAGACCATTACGGGCATCTTCAACGAGTGTAGCCCTGACGCGCTGTCTAAGCACACCGGTTTCGCCAAGGCTGTCTTTGCTAAGGGTGCTCCCAACGCGAAGAAGATGGGCACGTTCATTAGCAAGTGGCGTGGTAATCAGATTACCTGGCAGGACGCCCGCGCTCAAGCCACCTCCAAGTCAGAGAGTCAAGCTGCTTTCTGGTACGAGTGTTACATGGGCTTGAAGGGTGATATTCCCGGGTGGCGTCCTCCCTGTCCGACCAAGCTGCACACCAAGTTCATGGACCGCTACCGTCGAGGTGGTGAGCGTCTAGGGGACATGGACGATCAGCTACAGATTTTCCATAACATTCTCAAGAGGGACATTTCAGCACGCAAGCTGGTTCAAGGCATGTTCGATCACGTCATCGTCGATGAGGGTCAGGACATGAACGTAACCCAGATGGGTGTCTTTGACCTCATGACCGAGCACGTTGGGGATGGTAGTGACGGGCGCTCCGCGTGGGTGGTGGGTGACGCAAATCAGGCAATCTTCCAATTTCGCGGGAGCAAACCGGAGCAGTTTGAGGGTTTTTACGACAAAGAAACTTGGAAAACTCGGATGATTCAGACCAACTACCGTTGCCAGCCTGAGATCATCGCAGCCGCGAACAAGCTCATTGCTGACAAGCAGTCTCCGATACCCTTCAAGGCTCGTCCTGCCCCGCACAAGGTCAACGGGGAGGCGTCTATCACGGTAGACATGCCGGAAGACCTCACGCAAGCGGCTCTGGTTACGATGCGAGGGGTGCGTAAGGACATGGACATGGGCGGTCAGCCCATGGACCACGCGGTTCTCTCGCGCACCAACCGTGAGCTAAACGACTTTGAGACCGCGTGCATCATCAACGAGATCCCTTACACAAAGAGGGGGGGTAAGGCGTTTCTTGACGCCCCTGAGATCCAGGCTGTCCTTGGCTATCTGCGCCTGGAAACGTCAACCTCTTTCGAGGAGCGGAAAAAGTCTCTGGTTGCCATGATGATGAAACCCAACCGTGGGTTCTACGGCAAGCCCGAGGAAATTATGAAGGCTGTCGAGGACACCATGGACACCATGGCCAGGATGAAGCGCACCGACGTTAGCCTCATCGACCCGGCAGAAATCCTGAAAAACCCTAACTTCAGGTCCATGTTCGCCAGTGCCTACCTCGGACCCAAGAAGGCAGACTTCCTGGTGCAGTACCGCGACAACCCTTACAAGGGTGAGGCGGCTTGGAAGTACAAGGTGCAAGACCTTGTGACCAGCATTTCCGCGGTTCCTGGCGACCTGGCAAAGATCAACGCCTTTGTTCAAACGGAGCCTACTACCGAAGCACTGATGAACTTCGTGCTTGACAACGTAAGCTCGACGCAAAGCGAGTGGGACAAGCAAACACAGCAAAAGGTGTGGACCAAGACCACCCTGCGTCAGCAAATCAGCAATGACGTTGCTATGTTCTCAGGTGATGACGAAGAGGCTACGGACACTAGTGAGGAGGAGTCCTCGGTAGAGCTTGGTCCTGATGGTACACCCGTACAGAAAGCACAGGCGGCGGCTGGGTTGGGCTCCGTGGCATTCTTGTTTGAGCTTGCGACACCCAACGCCAACGACACCAATGAGGGGCTCAACCCCACCAAGGCCAAGGACTTCTTGACCAAGGTGGATCGTTTTGCGCAGAAGGCTGAAAAGCTCTACATCAACCTGGAGAAATGGGAGACCGAGCAAAAGCAACTGCCCCCTGACCAGCGTGAAAAGAAGCCAAATTGTGTCACGCTTTCAACTTGTCACTCGGTTAAAGGTCTCGAATGGAAAAACGTCACGGTGTCCATGCCTACTGGCAAGTTTCCGCTCCCTCTTCGCGTGGACCCGGATGACCCCCCTCCGACCCCTGAGCAAGTGGCAGAGCACAACACCGCCGAGCTAAACCTCGCCTACGTAGCCATGACCCGCGCCGCAGAAACCCTGAAGATTGTGTGCCCCATGCACGTTGACGGTAAACCCGCAGGCCCCTCTGAGTTTGTGTTTCAAGCCGGTCTAGAGAGGGGCGAGAACGTAGCCAAGGTTAGCCAGGGCAGCGCCGAGGACAAGCTGCCCCCGGGCTACTTTGAAGATACGGAATGGTCTGACACCGACTTTTCCGATACCACCCTCACGGCAAGCGAGGCTGACTACTACGCCCGTATGGAAAGGGAGCACCCTTCTCAGCTAGCCTGGGATGCCACGCCTGGCGAGCTTGGCGTAGTGGAGCCCACCGTAACCGCTACCAAGTGGGACGCCTGAGAGGAACAGAACCGATGACCACTACAACACCCAAGAAAGCCGCTGCTACATTCGTAGGCTTCACCCTTGAAGAGTTTGACAAGTACATCAAACGCGCCTTCCGGGCCTTCAAGCCTACCCAGGTGAGACTAGGCAACGAGTTTGCCTACGTCCTTCACCTCTCAGAGCGGATCAAGATCCTCATCCAGTCGAGTATACACTCCTCGGGGTACGCCGCCGGCTCTGGTACGGACCCGATCCGTGTGGGTTTTATGTACGCTGAGTCCAAAGGTGGCTCGCTCAGACCCCTCAAAGGCAAGAGCTTTCCCATTGTCAAGCGCACCGAAAACTGGCGCGACAACCTGGAAGACCGCGTGAATGACTACCTAGAGGAGTACGAGTCCAACCGGGGCAACTACAAGGACACGTTTGACTGAGAGGGTGTCCTACTGGGGTGGTTCCGTCTACGCTCCCCCTGAGCGTGCTGAGCTAGCTGCCCCTGTGCTACCCTCCCCAGGGTGACACCCTCCTACGCACCCCTCCCCTTGCATTTGCGATACGACCCCATTACTCGCCCCTCACCCCAAGAGGCGGACACCGGGGTCGTGGTCTTTTCAACGCTGCCCGCGTTGTACGAGAGCCTCATCCTCGGTGCGCCCCTACCAAGCACCCTGGTCATCCGGCACTTGACCACGCCCACCCTCTTGGCAGGTACCCTCTTCCTTCACCGGGAAACGCTACTCTCACCCCTCACGCTGCCCCTGGTTTACGGTCTCGACCTCGCTGAGCGTGAGGGCTTCCCAGCGACGGCTCACCTACCGTCCCTCCCCGAGCTAAGGCTACCCTATGCCTCTCAGCCCAAGCCAGAAATCACTGCCCGCATAGGGGCTACCGTCGCCACGCTAAGAGACTACCTCGCCTGTCCACCCCCAGAACTACCCAAGGGCGCCTCTGTGCTTGACGTAGGCTCCAACGGGTTCGTTGTGGCTGAGGGTCTACGCACGCCCCTCCCCCTCTACCAGCAAGGCTACCTGCGGGGTGTCATCTTCCCCGTAGCCCCCTTCACTACAGTCACCATCTTCAAGAAAAGCCGCCTCGTCCCCATGGACCTTGGCTGCGCGCAACGCTACCTCAAAGCCCTCGACTCTAGCCTTGGTGTCGCCTTTGACCCCCTCTCCCTCTTGGTGCAAACCCGGCTCACCCGCGAAGAGGTAGTCAAGGTGCTCACCTACTGCTGACCCCCCCCCTGTGCTAACGCCCACACACCCTCTTGGTAGCGTTACATAACCTATACAGGGTTTCCATACGGGTCAAAGATGACCTTGCCACTATTTACGATGTTTTTATCACTGTGCCCCTGGGCGGGGACTCCAGTGACGATCAAGCGGAAACTGTCAAAGTGTATGGAAGCTCAGGGGTCTCACCTTACCCCTCATGCAGGTGCAACCCTTTGCTACCTGGCGCTAAGGGGTGCGGCGCAAGATCGTAACCATTGGTACGGACGGCTTCTGTGACTACCTGCGGGTAGACGAGGCCAAGTACAACCTGGGGGCGGTCTCTGTGTTGAAGCTGGTCACGGAGACGAGCGCTGACATTTGGGAAGCCAAGGACACGGTAGAGGCGTTCTTGCGTGACGGTGAGGCTACTTTTGCTGCTGACCTGGACAGGGTAGACGAGCTTTGCGCGCCAGCGCGCCCACGGTTTGCGTTTCAGTGGGACTGGTCAGCTCCCCCGCGCCCTGAGAGCAAACACCTTTCCCCGGAGACAGTTTACATGGCACACGACCCTCTAAGCGACGCTACAAAGCAAGGCATTGCGAACATTGAGCGTGAGATTGGGCTCCTTGAGCAGTCCGCGCGTGACAACAAGGGCATCACGGCGGACCAAGCCAAGAGCACCGTCGCCGTACTCAAGAAGATCATCGGGGAAATGCGGTCCCCCGGGGGGTCTATCGCTGGCAAGGACCAGAGCGATAACAGCACGTACTACAAGCTAGGCGCAGAGGGTGAGCAGATCGAGGGTGTCTTTACCAAGATGCACAAGACGGCTGACAAGATTCGCGCCCTGTCTGCCGCTGGCAAGAACTTCAACGCCAAGAGGGCTCTTGACGACGTGTACGAGGTGACCACGGGGGTCACGGCGCTCCTAGACACGCCCGACCTGGCTACGGTAACGCCCGAGATTCAGAAGCTAGCGAGCAGGGCGGACCACCTACACGGGCTGTTCTTCCCCAAGGGTTGAGGCTGTGCTACTTGCGTGGGCGATGACCCAAACCAAGCTGTGCCAAAGGTGCATAAAAGACCTCCCTCTAGAGTCTTTTTACACCCACAACGGCAAGTCGTCCTCCGCAGTCTGCAAGCCGTGCAAGCTCGAAGAGAGCAAGCTCAAGTACCACGACCCAGAGGAGCACAAGCGCCAGCTTGAAGTGCGCCTTGCTGCCCAAGCTCAGCGCAAGCTCGACGAGAAGCAAGTTCGCACCCACAAGACCTGTACCCTCTGCCACCAAGAGAAGCCCCTGGGTCAGTTCTACAAGGCGTTGGGCGCACCGCGACCTAGCTGCAAGGTGTGCGACGACTCCCGACGTAAACCTACACCCAAAGTGATAGCCCGCAAAGAGGCATGGGCCGCGAAGGTTGCGGAGCGCGAAGCTCAGGAAGCTCTGGCTTTGCAAGCCGTGGGCGAAACCAAGTTCTGCGAGGAGTGTCGTGTAGACCGCCCTGTGGCGTGCTTCTACGTACCCAAGAAAGGCAAGCCTTGTAGCCCCCTCTGTAAGTCCTGCCTACGCGAGGACTTGAAGCTCAGCCGGTCTGACCCAGAGCAACACCGGCAGAAGGTAGCTCTACGCCTTGAGGAGCGTCTAGCGCGCGACGTGCTGGCGCAAGAAGCTGAGAAGCTGATTGCCGCGAAGGTGTGTACCTGTTGCAAGGTCGAGAAAACTCTTGGTGCGTTTAGGGCGCACCGTGGCCTTTATGGTCGAAGTTCATACTGCCGAAGGTGTGAACAAAAAGCCGCCCGAGAGTATTGCAAGCAAAACGGAGAGGCTTTGCGCGCACGGGCTAAGGTCTGGCGTGATGCCAACCCTGAGAAGATCAAGGCTATCATCCACCGTCGTCGAGCACGGCAAGCCGCGCTCCCTGACACGCTGACGGAAAATCAGTGGAAAGACATTCTGGTGTACTTTGACTACCGCTGTGCATACTGCCTCAAGAAGCTAAACTCCCCCACACTCGACCATGTTATTGCAATGGCTCGCGGCGGTGGGACTACAGAGGAAAACTCCGTACCGGCCTGTGGTTCTTGCAATAGCAGTAAACATGATCGTCTTATCTTTAGCATGTTGGAAAGGGCTTAACTCATGGCAGGCATTGAAACTCGTTACCCGTACAAGGTCGGAACGTCGAGCCAGACCCACTCGGTGGTGTCGCAGAAGAACAAAGTCTACTCGTACCAAGTCGGGAAGAATCAATACCAGCAAATCGGGGTAATGACCACGTTTGGACTCGACGAGTCTCGCACGGTGGACGTTGTTCGGGGTGTGGGTTTTGGTGACCAGATTGCCGAGCTAGTCCCCGGTAACACGGAACCTGTGAGCATTTCCGTAGAGAAGACCTTGCTGTACCTTCTGAACCTATTTCAGGCCATGGGGTACAAGGGTGGTGTTGACGGTCTAGCGCGTTCACTCAAACACCACCGCTGGCCGTTTGACATCAAGCAAGAAATGGTGTTCTCGGAGCTAGCTAGTATTGATGCCCAAGCCTACCCAGGTGCAAAAGCCGCTTCTATTGGTTTCCTCCAACCCGGTATGACTCTCGTACCACAAGAGGTGAAGGCGCTCTTTACCATCTTTGAGGCGTGCTGGTTTGAGCAGTACGGAACCAGCTATGGCGCGGATCAAGGCATGGTAGCAGAGTCCTCTTCGATTAAAGCCTCAGATGTAGTAGACGGAACATCGCAGTACGGTGAGTATATTGACACAGGACTTGCACCAAACATCCAAGGTGCCGGTGCTGGAAAAGGATTCTCCATACGCTTCGGTTTACCCCTCTTAGTGTAACCCCATTTTCGTGGGAGTCCCAAATACAGATGAAAACACTAAATAGCTCGATTCTTGACTCCATTCTCGCCCAAGGTGCGAACCTCGGTATCGTAGAGGAGACCTTGGTTATCCAGGGTCTTACGCTGGTTCTGCGTAGCCTACGCCCCTCGGAGCACCAAGCAGCGGCACTGGCTCTCAAAGAGGTAGACGAGAACGACTACCTCTACGAGCACATGCTGGAATACGTCTCCCGGTCCATCGTCGCCGTCAACGGTACGGACCTTCGCGGCGTGGTCACCATCGCTACCGAAGAGGAGGACGACAAGGGCAACCTACGCAAGGTCAAGCGTGAGCTACATGCCTACCTCAGAACCCACCTTGTCAGCACTTGGGGCAGAGAGGCGCTGACTACGTGCTACAGGAAGCTCCTAGAGGTCTTTGACCACGCTGAGGAAGAGTCCAAGAAGGGCGTGGTCTTCCACATACCGGACGAGTCTGGCGACGAGAAGATCCGCAGGCTTCTCACGGAGCTACGTGAGGCTACCCAGGAGGTGCCCCACGACCTAGCCAGGCGGCTCCTAGAGGAGCACGGGTTCTACCTGGGCGCTGACAAGGAAGAGGTTGAGAATGTCGAGGCTAAGCTAGCCTCCCTGTCACCCACAGAGGAAGCCCCTGCGCCGGTAGCTGAGCCTGTAGCCCGTGTCCCTGTGTACGCTGCTACGCCCGCGGTCAGCCCTGGTCCTCCTACGGACGACGAGAAGGTGACTTCAACCAGGGCACAAGAGGCGGCTGACCTGGAGTCTCTTCCCGGTGACCTACCCTCTCCCGGCAAGTCGGGCACCCCTGTGGTGGCACGTCAGGCGCCCCGTAGCATCGTCGGGCTAGACGCCCCTCCAAAGGGGGGGATCAACCCCAGGTTCGCTAGTCCGAGGCGTGCGTGACAAGTGCTGCCTCTGTCAAAGAGGCATATGAGCGTGAACAAGAAAAGCTACGACACGAAGGCAACCTAGAGGATGACGACAGTTCGTTTCCTCTCCCCCAGGAGCCCGAGGTGGACCCCCGGGTCTACAAAAGTGTTGAGCCGCTCTTGTTCCGTGGCTTTCTTGCGTTGCCTGCCACGCTGGGCGATAACCTACGGGTCGTCTACAAGAGCCTCAACCACCATGAGTATGAGCGCCTACAGCTAACCCATGGGTCAAGGGACACTGACTTTTACGTAGACTTCCTGGCGCAGTCCACGTACCTCTTGGGGGGTCAGAACGTACTCTCTTGGGAGCACCGTGAGAAGGTCAAGCGGTTTTATGGGGAGGTGCCCCCTCCATTGCGTAACCGGATCTTGACCACGCTCTCTGAGTTGAACCGGCAGGCCAGTGACGGGGTGCGGCTCGTCGAGGCGTACGCCATGGAGACCCTCTCTCGGCTACGGTGGGTTCAATTGTACGGTCTGGACCTCACGTCAACGGCGGTAACGGGGGTAGAGGGCTCTTCCTTGCTGGGGTACAACTGGGGTCAGCTTCTCTGGCGGGCATTGAACCGGTACCAGGACACCCGAGAGGACATGGACAGGCATTGGGAGAACGCCAAATTCATCGGGGGGTGCTTTGCAGGCAAGGGTATCAACAAGGTCCATAACCAGGACCGGCGCCGCAAGCGCGAAGAGATTGAGAACCGTATCGCGCGGAAGGACCAAATCTTGCGTGAGGTTGTGCTACTTGAGAAGAGCCCTGAGAGGCGTGTCATGCGGGACGGGCACGTAGTCAAGTCAGCTCAAACGACCGAGGAGCTAGCCACCCAGCTTGAGCAGTCACTAAAGGGTGAGGAGGACTTTCACGACCGGGTTGTACGGGCTGTCGAAGAGTACCACGCCAAGGTCAGGGTTGACCGTGAGGCTGAGCTACAGCGGCTCTATGACGAGGCTGCCAGCAAGGCACAGGGTCAAGGGCTCACGGGCATTGTGGACCGTAAGGGTCTCTCCCGCGAAGAGGTTGAGCAGCGTATCGCCCGGACGAGGGCGATCATGGCTCAAGGAACGGCACAGAGAATGGTACGCCCCCCGCCGCCTAGTGAGAACCCCTACGAGCGTTTCCGTCAAGCGCCCGAGCAAAGCGAGCAAAGCGAGCAAAGCGAGCAAAGCGAGCAAAGCGAGCCTGGTAGCCCCAAGGGTGAGGTTCGTCCTTTGCCCCCTCTTAGGTCAAGATTATGGCAAAGGACACTGAGGTTCTGAAGTTTGCGGTCGAGCTAGACCCCAAGAAGGCTATCAAGGCTGCCAAACAGCTACAGACCTCTTGGCAAGAGCTTCAGAAGATACCCAAGGACTACGCCAAGGACAGCAAGAAGTCCCTTGAGGGTGTGCTCACCAACTTCAATAAGCTCACTCGCGGGATGGAGGACTTCAACAAGGCGGCACTCCAAGCCAAGAAGAACCCCTTCTTGGATTCCAGCCAAAAAGGCGCCATTCAGAAGACCAAAAACCTGAGCCTGATGTTCGCCAGGCTTAACCACCAAACCAAGGCGCTAGCCAAGGCAAGGGAGAAGGTACAAGCTAAGTGGGACGACGCTAAGGCAAGCGGGGACACGGCTGAGCTAACTAAACAAGCCAGAATCCTGGGGGACATGGAAGCCAAGGAGCAGAAACTCCTGGCGGCTTTTCAGAAGGAAGCTAAGGCTGCTTCTTCGATTGCAGCGGCGTCCAAGGTGGCGGTAGCCGCTTCAGCGCAAATACTCAAAGAGGCTAGCGAGAATCTAGAGGAGTATGAGGAGCGCTCGGTCAAGCGTGCCAGTGAGCTACGCAAGGAGCTGATGGGTTACGGGGGTGAGGAGTTTGGTAAGGACTTCACAGAGAACCTGGAGGGGGGTATGTCTGCCCTAGCCTCTAAGTCAGGGGGTGATTTTGCTAAGTCTGTCATGGGACTCCTCAAGTCCGGGGGGAAGGGACTAGCTGGCATTAGTACAAGAATGCAAGCTAAAGCTGCTATAACCGGCAAGGAGCCCGGCATGATGGGCAAAGCTGCTGGGGCGGCTGGCGCGGGTATCGGTAAGATTATGGGGGTATTCTCCAAGCTCGGTCCAGTTATAGGGCTGGTCTCTTCTGCTGTGGTGGGTCTGGTCAAGCTATTTATAGATGCGCAAGCCGCTGCCAAGGAGTTCAACAAGGAAATACTCACGGGTGCCTCTACGGCTGAGTTTCTGGCCGCGTCCGGGGGTAAGAGCGCCATAGCGTTTGCCAACTTGGAGGACACCATGAAGCAGCTACGGGACGCCGCGTTTGACTACACAACCAATACAGACCTTGGAATATCAAGCAAGGAGCACGCAGCATTCACCAACACACTGGCCAAAGAGGGTGTATCCCTCAAGCAAATCACAGACGAGGCTGCGCGCTCCAATAAAAGCGTGGGTGACTTTGAGAAGACCTTGATTACCTCTGGTGTTGTGTACTCCCGTGTTTTCGGGGTGTCTCTGGACGAGATTGCCTCACTTCAGGCTACTATGCAGGCGGACCTGGGTGTTTCATTGAAGACCGCAACCGACCAGTTTGCTGAGATCAATATCGCGATGAAGGACTCGGGTATTGCCGCAAACAAGTTCTTTGGTATCGTGCGTAACCTCTCATCCGACATGGGTTTTTTCAATCTTCGTATGGCTGAGGCTGGTAAGCTCTTGAAACTTGTGAGCAAGAGCATGAACGCCAAGCAAGCGGAGAAGTTCATTCAGAACCTCTCCGGGCACTTCAAGGGCCAGAGCTACGCTGACCGTATCCGTGCAACGCTGGTAGCTGGCAAGGGTCAAAAGGGTGGCGCCATTGCTACAGCCAAGAACCTGGAGGGTGAGCTACAGGGCAAGATCAAGACCCTTGCCACAGAGGCTCAAGGTAAAGGGGTGAACCCAGAGGGTCTACGTAAAGCTATTGCCGCTGGGGGTAAAGACCTCACCGACTTTATGGCAGCTAATGCAGAAAAGATGACGGGTGCCATGCGTAGTGAGGTTATAGATGCCTCCAAGCAGTCCCAGCTTGTCCAGGGTGGCAAGAAAGGCGACCTCTTCAGCTCTGCGCGTGGTTTGAAGAACGCGGGTCCAATAGCCGCCCTCAAGCAATTGGACTCCATTGCTGGCAATATGTTCGAGGGTAAGAAGTTCAACGAACTTTCAGGGAAAGAGCACTTTGCAATGACTAACCTCCCTGGAGGCGGGACGGAAGAATTGATGGACGAGGTTGACAAATTCCGCAAGGGTGTTGCGGTGTCAAAAGCGGAGATGCTAAACAAAATCAAAAACGACAAGGCCCTTAGTGAGGATGAGGGGCGTTTGCTCGCACAGCTAGGGCTCACGGGTAAGAGCAAAGAGGAAATCTCTAAGGGCGTGGCTGGTGCAGACGAGGAGGACTTTTTCAACTCCATGTCAGCAGATCAAAAGCGTATTGCACTAGAGGGTGAAAACGCTACGGACTTCGCTAAGAAGCAAACGGGTCTAACGGACACATTGATTTCTAAGCTAGAGCGCCTCAGTGAGTTCTTGATGAATAAGTATTACAATATAATCGTAGACGTGTATGATGCACTTACTGACATGCCTGGTATGGGGGGCTCCTCTAGGAAAGAGCAAATACGTCAAGAGACTCTTTCTATGGGCGGTGGGAAACAAATGCTAGACATGCTCACAGGGGGTAGAGGCACTCTGCAAGGCTTGCAAGCTAGCTACTCTAAGGAAACGGACCCTCAGAAGCAAGCACAACTGGCTATAGACGTGAACAAGCAACAGATGGCAGTAAACGAAGCCTCTGGAAAAGTGTTGAAAGCTATTACAGGTAAGGGGGGCACTTTCGGCATTGGGACAAGCGATGCTGAAATGGCTCAGAAGGCGGGTGTGAAAGCTGGGCTATCTGAGGACATGAATCGTAACTTTTCGACGTGGATCAAAAAAGGGAAAACAGGAGAAGAAGCTGCAAAGCTCGCTGGTCTCTCTGATGATCAGATGGCAAGAGTTGCTGCGGAGGCTATGAAGACAATGGATGTTCAAGCTCTTCGGACAGTAACAAGTTGGGGTGTAACAAACACGGGTGTTGGTGCCACCCCTACTGCTAGCACCCCAGGCACTACCCAGGAGCTACCACCGCCAGCGCCCGAGGCACAGAAAACTGCCGAAGAGACCGCCAAAGCCGCACAAGCCCAGGTCGCAGCTACCGAGGAGCAAACCAAGGTTCTTGACACCAAGGGCATCAAGCTCGACAAACCCTTCCTCAAGACCAAGATTGGTCCTCAAGTAGAGGAAAGTACCCTCTCGGCGCTACGTACCGCCCTCTTTGAGTTCTACGTTCTACAACATACACCGCTGGCAGACGTGGCTGAGGCGATCAAGGGGGGTCTGGACCCCAAGAGCGCAGGCGAGAAGCTAGTCGCCGGCATGAAAGAGCAAGGCAGTGCATTCAATGCTGGCGAGACCGTCAAGGCTAACGCAGCCGGAGGCACCGTCATGCGTCCCGCCCCAGGTGAAGCGTTTGCCTCCGTAGCCCCAGGGGAGACAATCGTACCCAAAGGTGGCGGCGCGGGGGGCATCACGATCAACGTCAACGTAGGGGGCGCACCGCTCGCTACGATCATCGAGGGTAAGGTCAAAGAGGGTATCGAGATTTGGCAACGCCGTGAGGCGATGAGAGCCTTACCCCGTGGGAAACTTCACCCTACGCAACCCAGAGAACCTACCCAGGCTAGACGCCCCCGGGGTAGACGCGAAGTACCGTCACGGAGCCGAAGGGCTCCGAGGGGGGGTGCCCATGGTCTTTCAAGTGACCTCTCCGCTGGACGAGCGCACCCTTCTCTTGCCTCACGCCCTGGTCTTGCATATCAACCCCAAGAGCCTGGACGAGTCGTTCACCAAGAAGGTCGAGCGTATTCAGACCCGGGGCGGTTTCGTCGAGCAACACTGGTGGGAAGACCTCACCAGCATTAGCGCCTCAGCTACAACGGGTGCCTTCGTCAACATAAGGACCGGGCTAGCCTCCGTCCTACGTAGAGAGACCATCGCCTATGACCGGTTTCAAGACCTGAGAGACCTGTACCGTAACAATGGCTCCCTCTACGCACCCAACGGGCAAATCGTGCTTCAGGGCTACATCATGCTCCTTTACGACCGGGGCACCTACCTCGGTACGTTCAGGTCGTTTAACTTCGAGGAAACCGATGACAGCCCCTTTGCGTTCTCCCTCAATTGGGAGTTCAAGGTCGAAAAGACCATCCTCAAGGTGCCCACGGCTCTCGTAGGTCGTAACCTACCCACGCCAGCTTTGCTACAGACGAACCCTCTTGGCAAGACAGAGCCTACCCCTGACGCCATTGCTGCCAAGCTAAGAGAGTCCGCTGAGAAGGCAGCGCGCGAGACGGCAAACGAGAAGGAGCACCAACGGGAAGTGTCGGGCTACATTGCAGAGGGCCCAGCTTTGAAAAGGGCACTTGAAACGGACGTTATCTTTGGCAGCACCACCCCGGACAGCTTTGAGGCTCGCCAGCAAGCAAGGAACCTAGCCAAGGGTCTACCTATCACGGGGGGGTTGCGTCCCCCACGTTGATCCGTGAGGCTGCGCCCTAGACAAGAACCATGCCAGACTATCGCCCCGGTCAACGTGTTACAACCTCTTTGGAGGACAACGCCAAGTATTACGACCCTGACCTGTACAGTGCGCTCCTTACGTTTTCTAACTCGCTGACACTGGACCCGGACGAGCTAAGCGAGAACTTCCTACCTCTTCATGGGGCGAAGCCTAACCCAAAGCCCTTTGTGGTGGGCGTACTACCCCCCAACTTGCCTATCACAGGGCGCATTCTGGATCGGTCTGCGTCTATTGCGGCTCAGGAGCAGCTAGGTACGGCTGTCCCACAGACCGTGCCGGCGGGTCAAGCTGTCCCTGGTAACCCCGGTGCCGCTGGCGCGGGTGGTCCTAACGCTCTCTCCACCGATGCACAGCCTGGCGTGGGGGGAGCCAACCTGCCCCCGTCGTTCTGGAACAAGTACGTAGAAATGTGCAACAGGTTGGGTATTCACCCCCTGGAACTGGTCATTGTGATCAACAATGAGTCAGGGTTCAAGCCGGGTAGTCAGAATTTCACCACCAAGAAGGGGCGTGCCAAAGAGGCGGTAGCCAAGGGGTTGAACCAGCTTACCAAGGCGACGGCTAAGTCCAAAGGAATGACCGAGGAGGAGTGGTCCACCTACCAGAACATGAGTGCCGAGGACCAACTCTACTGGGTTGAGAAATTCTACCAGGGTCACGGCGGCAAGGACACACTTGACCTCTACAGGGTTACCTTTGGGGGGTACGCTGGGCACAAGGATGAGAAGCTCAACAACCCAGACGGTTCCCTCTACGCTTCCAAAGAATGGCAGGCTAAGTACACAGCAGATCATCCCGGTACGGTATGGCCCTTTCCAGGGAGTAACGACTCTTCCTACTACTCCAACATAAATCTCGACATAGCTGAAGGATCGTTTGCTGCGCTTGTCGGGCATATTGACCCCAAGAATCCTCCACGCAAGGGCTGGATTGGTGAATCTGATTTGCGTAGAATCATTGGTAATGGGTACCCTTCTGACCTCAATGACCGTATAGAGGCTGCCCAGAAGGCAGTGGGTAACAGCAAGGGGACACCACCACAGCGCCCCGGGGCTGCCGGGGGTGGGGGCGCGGGGGGTACTACCAATGCTTGGGCTAGCGGGGGTAGTAGCGCCGCCCAGGCTGCACACCGCCGCATTAGTAAACTGGCTACAGGGGACGTGAACCTCACCACGGGGCTCGGTCAAGACCTCAGAACCCTCCAAGAGGCGTATATTCGCGAGGTCTCCGCTCAGGCGGCGGCCATGAGGGATGCGCCCCCCCTCCGCTTGCTCGTCAACCCTAGCTCCTTCAAGGTAGCCTCTGAGAAGGTCATATCTGATGGTACTGGGGGTAGGTACGGACCCATTGTTGAGCACTGGGGTGACGGTCAAGACAAAATAGACTTCTCTGGTAAGATTGCCGCCTTCTACACGGTGGACCCCGCGGGCGAGACAAGAGGTTCCGGGCTATCGCGCGCCAGCCGTAACTTCTCAGCCTCGTTCAAGAACTTCATGAGCCTGTACCTGCTCTATCGAAACAATGGGGCGTTGTACACGCTGGCAGACCCCACGCAGCCCCCCACATTTACCGCCGTGGGTACGGTCTACCTGTATTACGATGGCATTCTCTATCTGGGCTCCTTTGACACGTTTTCGATTACAGAGTCGGAGGATATACCGTACTCCCTGGAATACTCTCTCACGTTCACCGTGAGAATGGAGTTCCAGCTTGACTTGCAGATTGACGAGACGTTTGCTTACGGCGCACCACGAAACCTCAGCAAGCAACCCATACAAACTACCAGTGACCCCTTCAACCCCGCGCTAGCTACTGTCTACAACTCCACGGTCAGGAGCAATGTCAAGAGGTTCGAGGCCAGTCGCGATTGGATAGCAAAGCACCCTGACGAATGGGCTAAGTACATGAGCGGTACACCGCAGTCTACTACTACGCCCTCTCCGTTGCCAGGGACGGGGACGACCACGCAGCCTGCCACAGCCCCGGAGACCAAGGAACAGACCAACGCCAGGATCTTCCTCTTGATAAGCAACACCAACACGGGTAAGAAGTAACCCCATGGCTCGCAGTCCCTTCTCCGGCACGTTTACCCCCAACGTCAGACCTACCGTGGTCATGGCGCCTGACGCCAAGGTGCTCATCAACGGGGAGAGTGAGCTAATCGGGTGCCCCTCTTGCCGTAAGCAGTTTGACATCAACAAGTTTGTCACCAGCGTTCAGGTGGACCTCAACGTAGACAGTGCCCCCGGTAGCGCCACGATTAGCCTCTCTGTACCCAGGCACACCGTAGACGACATCTTCTTTGACGGGGAGGTCATCCTGTCCCCCATGATGGAGATCGAGGTCTTTGCTAAAGGCTACTTCCTTGTCGAGGGCGTGCCTCAGTATTACCCTATATTCTGGGGATTGATAACCGAGGTAGGTGTCTCTCAGTCGGGGAGTGACACCACGGTAAGCATTCAGTGTGCAGACATTCTCAAGTGGTGGGAGCTGTGCATGATCAACGTCAACCCGGCGTACCTTTCCCCTGTGGGCACGGGTCAGCAAGGGTGGTCCATCTTCGGTAACGTGCTCTTCGGTCGTAACCCTTACGATATGATCTTCACCCTGGCTAACCAGTCCTTCGGGGACATCGTGGTTGGTACGGGCTCTCTGGTCTCCCTTCACAAAGAGGCTGACCAACCCAAGGTCTTCAAGGCTGCCATCGGGGAAATGATGCTCTACTGGGAAAAGAGGTTCTCCCGCATAAGAAGCAACCTCTTGCTGTACGGCGTGAACGGTGTTGCCGTCCGTGGGGCTTCTATCTCCGAGGAAGTCGCTGCGGGCAAAGCCAAGAACAAAGGCAACTTTGTCTCGTCCGTTATCTTCGGGGCAAATGGCTCTGACCCTCAGTCTGTCTTTGATCCGACTAGCCCAGCCGTCACTGCGTTTCGTACACAATTCATGAATGCTGGCGACTTGAACTTTTACCAAGCGGAGTTTCAATCCAAGCTAGAGATCGCCAACCTATGCAAGGACGCTATTGGGTTTGAGTTTTACATGGACGTGACGGGGGACATTGTATTCAAGCCCCCCTTTTACAACCTCGACGTGGTAGCTAACAAGCCGGTCTCTTGGATACAGGACATTGACATTATCTCGGAGGACTTCTCCGAGTCAGAAGCAGAAGTCATCACTCAGATCCAGTGTACCGGCTCACCCTACGGTAACATTGACTACGGTATGCCCGAAGAGCTAACGCCCCACGTCACGGTCACGGACTATCACTTGCTAAGGCGTTACGGCTGGCGGACGCACTCTTACGACAGTACCTTCATGGGGTCCAACGTGCAAATGTTCTACCACGGTATGGACATTTTGGACCGGATGAATGCAAAGAGACACCGCGGTACTGTGAGTATTCCTCTTCGCCCTGAGCTTAGGCTAGGCTTCCCGGTCTACATACCACACAAGGACCAGATTTGGTATGTCACGGGCATAAGTCACAATATCGAGTTTGGTGGGCGTGCGCAGACCACGCTGACGCTTACCGCCAAGAGGGGTAAGTTTCACGCCCCCAAGGGTATCGGTACGTTTCAGAGCAAAGGGCAAGCCAAGCCGCCCCAGGGTAAGCTCAACCCCAAGTCAATAAGGGCACAGAAGTTTGAACTAAAGCTAGGCGCTGCCGCTACCTTCCCGCCGGATGTACTACAGAAGGACGACGCACAGGGGGCAGCACCGTATGAGCCCCTCTTGCTCAGGCACCCCAAGACCGGGCGCTCTCTGGGTTACCCTAACGTGGTCATGGTGTACACCCGCCCCTTCAAGCCTGACCCTGCCACCATGGCTCAGACGCAAGGCAAGAAGCCCAATGGTCCTGTCTCGGCGGTAGCTAAGAAGCAACAAGCGGAGTACAAGGCGAACCAGAAAGCGGACGCCAAGAAGCAATCCGAGGGACTCAATGCTATCTTCGATGACGACAAGATACAACTTCTCAGGGAAAAGCTGGACCGTAACAAGTACAGCTACGGTCTTACCACGGCGGGCGTCTACGTCTACGCTTACGACAAGGGGGGCTGGATCAACCAGTTTGCCCTCGTCCCGGGTAGCAATATCTCGGTCCTCAACAGCCAGGGTGACCCTGACGCCAAGGTGGTACAGCAAAACCAGAGCGTTCTCATCCGTCCTGTGTCCGACGAGCGAGGCTTCGAGCTAGTGGGTAACTACCGTTACGGTCGAGGCGTCTCTTTGCGTGACGGTTCCCTTGTTATCACGAATGGCAAGACCAATGCGCTGGCGACCATTAGCCTGCAAACGGCGGTTTCCGGTGATCTGTTTGCCACGCTAGCGGCTGCCTCTCAGGGGCTCACCACGATTTACACCGGAGAGGGTAACCCCGCCGAGACTTTGGCACAGTTGAACCCCACGCAAGACCGCGACTTGCAGACCGCGGTTACGCTTCAACCGGACGGGTCCGCTGTACTTATCCAGGGCACACCCAACTTCGTTGACGCCGCCCCGCTGGGCTCCCCCGAGGAGCAAGGCACCTTCCCCAGCGTAGAGGCGGGTCAACTGTCACGCGCCCTCACGCTAGCCGAGCTAGGCAGGTTCAACGAGAAGGCGCCGGAGGAGAACTGCGTGTGCCTCTCGGGGCGGCAAGAACTAGCCTTCTTGAACACGGGCTACCAAGTCGAGACGCTGACCGCCAGCGGAGCGGACCCCAGCAAGCTCTTCGGGAAGCTGGCGGACCTGGATATTACCGTTACTGCCTCTTCTACGGCTCGGTTTACGGGCGTTGACCCGGAGCACCGGAGCCCCCTCCAACCTACCAAGCTCTCCTACAAGGAGGTGCAGGGTAAGATAGACACCTTCCTTTACAACCTGTACAGCGCCCTAGACGCCCCTCACCAAGCCTACGAGCGCATTCTACGTGGGCAACCCCTCTCCGAGGACGTTCTACCCACCACGCCAGGCGCGAGCCCGAATAGCGGCATAGCACCCCCCTTCAATGGGCTACGTAGGCAGGCTCTTGGTGACCCCGCTGCCATCGCTCAGGACTACCAGGCGAGCGGTAACCGGGTTGACCAAGTGCTCGACAAGTTCGCCAAGGATACCAAGAAGGGCGAGCAATTGGCTAACCTGCAAGCCCAGATTGCACAAGCCAAGCTGGACAAGAAGCTGCTTGACATTGAGGTCAGCAGCCTTGGTCCCTCCGATTCTGAGGCTAAGAGGCAACAAGTGCTCAAGGCTCTCTTTGAGACAGAGCAGAATATAGCCAACTTGGAGCTACGCTACCAGCAAGCGGTCTCTTCGTGACGCCCCGCGTGGTACACTGAAAGCCCTATGAGCACCTGGAATCAAGGCAAACCGCTGGGCGTCAACCCTTTCAGGGACTTCGTAGACCAAGACAACCCCTTCATGGGGCTACGCCTGGGTACAATCTCGCGCGTTGACCCCGTGAACATGAAGGTGGACGTGACCCTCCTTACCGGGGGCCCAAGCAAGAGGATCGAGGTCTCCCTTACCCAGGGGCTCGCCGGTCCCCGTAGCTTCCTTGGGGGCGTCCCCGAAGAGGGCTCTGTGGTGGTCTGTGGCTTCCGTCGTCAGCATAAAAACGCCTTTGACCTGCACATTCTCGGCTACCTCTCCGTGGGTAACAAGACCGGGGCGAGGTTTGACCCCTTTGCCATCACGGACCCCGCCGAGCTTTCCCCCGAAGACAGGGAAGTCTACGACACCGTTTATGGTCCCCTTACCCGCATGAAGCGGTTGCAGCTTCGCCCAGGGGACATAGGCGCCATGAGTAGCTCTGGGTCTGAGATGACCCTCTCTCGTGATTTGCGCCTGTGTAACCGAGCGGGTGACTTGATTGAGCTTAGAGACGCCGAGAGGTCACTTGTTACCCAGGCTTTGCACCGGATAGGGTCAACGGGCGCCGCGTACCTCTACTCTGGACCGATCCGGCGCGTTGCTTACCTTCCCCCGACCGAGATAACCAAAGAGGGCTCCCTGGCGTTTGCCAAGGGGTTTGAGGGTGCGGGCGTGTGGGAAGAGCGTGGCGCGGGGCAGGCGGGCTCTGTCTACCGCTACGCAAAAGACGGCTCACTGGCTAGCTTTCTCGTGGCGCCCTCGGTCACCACGCTGGCTAACCACCGAAGGGTCTCCTACACAACCCGCCTCTCCGGGGAGGTACCCGATGACCCGGAAGGCTCTGGGTTGGTTTTCACGGAGAACCGCACAGAGATTCGCCACCTTTCCGACCTCACGCTTGACACGCTCGACGAGATACATGGGTTCTCTTTGACCCGCCCCGTGTCCTACATTGAGCACGTCATGGGTACTTTGGTAGGCAACGACGCGGACTCGGCTCAGGGTCAGAGGGTGTATGGCAAGGTACTCCGACCCCGCCTCTTCGCGGACTTCCTGTCTCACACCCGGGGCGACTGGGCGCTAGAGGAGGTAGACCGCACCGGCTCTGACCAAGAGGTACTCACGGTCGCTGGCGCCCTCTTGACCAAACTGCAACCTACCTACGGCAAGAGCCGGACCCCCTTTGCCTTCGCGGTCAACAAGCAGGGTAAGGTCTACCTCAACGTACCCAAGCCTGGCGTGGACCGTAGCAACCCAGGCGTATCCGCCGAGGTCAACCTGGAGGGTGCTCTCAAGGCGTACATCGGCGCTGCTAACCCTACTAACACCTCTCTGCACCTCACCCTTGAAGGGGGGGTCAAGGCTGACATAGGGCATAACACAGAGGGAGGTGGTCAGGGGGGGCAGGCTATCGAGGTCACCTATCACTCGGCGGTACGTCAGGCTTACCGGGGGGAGGGTAACGACGACAACCTCGCGCTGTCCACGGACGTACAGGGTAACCTGCGACTCACGACGACGGGCGAGCGTCAAGAGACCATCGGAGCCTCGTACTTGCTAAACGTCTCGGGGATGCTGCAAGCCGGCGCTGACCGGGTAAACGTCAACGCCTCCTCTGGGTACAGTGGAAATTACGGGGAGCTAAACCTGCTTGTCGCGGGCAAGAGTCAGCACAACTACGCGCTGGCGGTTCTGGAGACCATCGTGGCAGGGGGGCGCCAGACCACGGTTCTTGCTGGGGGCATGACGGAGACCATCGTGGTGGGCGCCAAGAGCTTCTCTGTCCTGGGGGGTGCCTTCCTGACCCATGTTGCCGCCGGGGCGTACACGGTCAGCGTGGGGACGGGGGCTATTACCCTGTCCACCGTGGCCGGCGCCGTGGTGGTTACCGCGGGCTCGGGGGCAATGACGCTTACCTCGGGTCTAGCGCTGGCGATAACGGCGGGTCTAGCCATGACACTGACCGCCTCTACGCTCATCGCCCTCACGGCTCCCCAGGTTCTACTAGGCGCACCGATAGCCCCTCTGGGCGTGTGCCGCGGTGTCCCTCTTCTCCCCCCCGGGGTACCTACGCTTGACCTGATTACGGGACTGCCCTTGCCAGGCAGCCTCTTGGTTAGGTCTATTTAGGCAAGCTGTCGATCTTGCTCTCAAGAAACTCTGCGGTCGCGTGGTTGAGCGTTATACCCGCGCAGGCGGTAGCTAGGGTTTGCGTAGAGACGCCAAACTCCTCTGCAATCTTGCCAAGGGTGCTGGCTTTCACGCGATTGGTCAGGAACACTTGGTACTGTGACGCTATGGGGCGACGACGAGACTTGCTCATGGGGAAGTAGTTACACCGCTCACCCTTCTCACGGGTTAGGGCTACTTGATGGCTTCAAGGAGTCGCACTGCGTAGTTGTACCCGCACCTGAGCGAGCAGAAGAAGCTGTTGGACTGGTAACCGTACCCCAGCAACGCCCCCCTCTGAGCAACGGTTTTGAAGCCTTCCTCCGTGGTAATCTTGACGTAATCTACGTCGTACACGGCAACCAAAGGCTTTTCGCACGTCCGACACGTTAGCTTCATGGTCTTGTCTCCCCTTCTCACTGGTTACTCCGTACCACAGAGGGCTCAAACGCTAGCTCTTCGAGCTTGAACCGACCGAACGGCGTGCAACGAAACTCACCCTCTTTGACAGGCACGAGCGCCGAGAGGGGGAACCAACCTTGCTCCCCGTTCGCCTGACAGCGGAGAAGCACGGCTTTGCTGGTGCGCTTTACCTCTGTGACCTTGAAGACACAGTGGGTGTGATACCCACGCCCGACAAGCGTGGCGGTTATCTTGTAGGTCGGGGCTACCATGACGGTCAGCCCACCGCGAGGAGAGCGTGACCCTTGTCGGTGACGCGGTAGAGGGTGTGATGCTCACCGTAGACCTCCAGGTACCCCTGAGCGACGGCGCGGTCCACCACGTTGACCCCGTGGAGGGGGTTGTGTTTGGCGCGGGCCTGGACGCCCATCCACCCCTTCTCCCCGTAGGCAAAGTGCCCGAGGGTCTGGCGGGAAGCGGTGATGTGCTTGCGGCACCCCGCATTCTTGACCACCCAAGCCACGAGCCCTTTGACGTGGCGGGGCAGGATGTTCATGCCCTCGTGCGCCCGGTAGGGGTGCTCGGTGGGGAGGCTGCTGAGAGAGAAGGTGGAGGTTGCCATGACCCCTCTTACGCTCAGCCTACCTCACGATTCACGGAATTCTCTGGTACGGGTCAGGGATGACCCTTGCCTTACGAGGGCTAGCGTCCGCCAAGAGGCTGTTTAGTTTCGTGGCTTGCTTTTGAAAAAACTGGGCTACGCGCTCCAATGCCCAGGTTTTTGCAACGTCGAGACTGCGCCTTGCGAGGCTTTTTGCGGGCATGTGCCAGACGGCAACCTCTTCGCAGGATTGGTAGCTCAACCAAGCGTACCACTTCCCGGTCAGCGCAGCGCCTTCCAGGGAAGGCGCGCCCCCCCAAGAGGACAGCTCGACGGCGAAGTTATGGTCAAGGTCATAGGTGTAGGTCGTAACACGCCCACACCCTTCCTGCTCGGTGTCGAGGAGAACCCTCCACCCCTTAGAGGCTTGTTTGTGGTTCATCACCATGGACCCTCTCCAAGTGTCGAGGTCTCTTCCCACTTGATCGCCTTGAAGGACTCCAGGGAAATCCGGGTGTGGCACTCGGGGCAGAGGAGAAAGTAGGACGTGTCGGCAGCCGGGGTGTGATCGAAGTCCGTGGTACGACAGTCTTTGAGGGTGAAACCGATCCGGCTCCCGCACCTTTGGCAGGAGCACTGGGCAAACTTCTGTGAGATTTTGTACGCCATGTGTGTCTCTTAGGTAAGCTGTCTTGCCTGTCTTCGTAAAACGCCTTGGGTTGAACACGCCACCATGGGGTAACCTGGCTACGTTCCTCTTCGCTCATGCCGTGCCAGAGGGCGTCCAGTCTGTCGATGAGGGTCAGGGTACCTACCCGCTGGTGACTACCCACCCCTCGTCCACGCTTTGCCTGTGCTCGACCAAGATCCAGGCTGCATCGCTGTTGGTTTGACTCATGGTAGACTCCTTGTATCGTGCCTCTTACACCGCCCGGGGTAGCCGCCCCCCTCCTAGCCAGCCTTGTTTCCTTCGGTCACTTGGGTACACACACGCCCACCCTCGCTCAAGGCATTGCCCAAGGCGTAGTGACGTGGGCTCTCTCGGTTACCGTGACCACCGTGGACGTAGGGACGGCGGGCGCTGGGGTTGGACTTCTACCCCTACCACCCCCACCTACCTTGCTCGCGACTATGCAAGCGGGCTTCCTTGGTCAGGGTATCGTGGGTATCTTTGCACCCCTGACGGCAAACGCCATTGCCTCGGGGCTTACCGCCGGCTTCCCCCAGGCGCTCATCACCACGACCCACCCCACCGTGGGCGCAGGTACCGCCGTGGCTACCTTTACGGCTGCGCCCGCCGTGACCTTCCTCTTGGCGGGTTTTGCTTCCGTGGGTTGGACAGGCGCGGCGCTCCCCCAGCTAGCCAGCGCCATCGGTTTCGCCCTGGACACGGCTTTCGCTAGTCACGTCGTACCCATCCCTATTGTTGGACCCCCCTCTCCGGTAGCTTCTGGTGGGTTTGGCTTTGGCAGCCTTCTGTGATCTCTTAGCTAGCGGAGGGGTGGAATGTGACCCTACAGAAAGCCGTGGGGTAGCCTCCTTTGACAGAGAGGGCGAGCGCCAAGGGGTGTACTCCTCTTGGCATGAGAAACCACATCCTCGCCCGAATCCCCACCGCCACCCTGGTCCGTGGCCCCGTTTGCAGCACGTTGACCCCCGAGCAGATCGAGCGCGCCAAGCGCTTCATCGGGGTCTTTGCCGAAGTCTCCTCGATGAGCCTGGAGAGCTTGACCCACGACGAAAACCCCGAGCGGGAGATCCGCATCTGGGAGGACATGGCGGTCGCCTACACCAAGAGCGTCGGTAGCTGCAAGACCGCCGCAGACCGCAAGAAGCTCTACCTCAACATCCTTCAGAAGACCCTGGACGCCCCGGAAACGGCGATCATCGTCAAGCCCGTAGGGCTGCGCCCGTGGCGGTCCCCCTTCAAGGGTGCTTAGTAAGCCTACCTAAACTATACAGTGTTCCCATATGGGTCAAAGATGACCCTGCCACTATTTACGATGTTTTTATCACTGAGCCCCGAGGCGGGGACTCCAGTGACGATCAAGCGGAAACCGTCAAAGTGTATGGAAGCTCAGGGGGTGCAAGGCGACCCCAGCAGAAAGTTGTGAACGGTACCCTTGGTTGAGTGTAAGAGGGGTTATGGAAAACCTCTCAGCCTTCAAGGTGACCGTCAAGGTGGGTCGCCGCACCCTGAGCTTTATCCGGTTCGCTCCTAGCCTGGAGGCGGTTGTGGTGGACGCCCACAGGGTTCTGAGCCAGGACTTTGCCCGCACCCAAGCCAAGCTCCTCTCGGTCGAGCCCACCCTGGACCCCCGGGTGACCTCGTGACCCCGGAGAGGGCGTTGGCGGGCTACCCCGTGACAAGGGCGCAAGTCCAGTGGGGGCTAAAGCTCTACCGGTACGTGGCGGGGTTGCGCTTCTTTGACTTCCCGATCCGGTCGTGGGGCGATGTTCACCCTCACTTGAGGGATTCACCCTGGTTGAGTAACCAAGGCGTAGCGCCGACGCGCGAAGAGGTCACGGGGGCGTTGCACAACCTCTTGGACCGAGCGATCACGCACAAAGGTGCCGCGCCGACTCCGAGGAAAGCTGAGTTTGACTACCAGGCTCAGCTTTACCGTGACCAGTGCCGGCTGCAAGACATCGCAAAGAGGGTCCGTGTGTACCAGTTCGAGACCCGCCAGTGTCGCGAGCGCTTTTCGCACCTCTTGTCCAGGTACGACGACTAAGGGCTTCTCGGGTTCACCCTCGGTTTGCCCCTCTGGGTCTGCTTTGCCTTCGGCGCCCTTGGTTTGGGTTGGACGCAGCCATTTATCCAGGTTGTTACCCAACCCAAACGCCTGGCGTTCCTGGGGGTTGAGCTTCAGGTAGGCGGACTTCAGCAGTTCCTTCGCGCTCGGGTATGGGCTAAGGACACCCCGGATGATGAACCTCGGCGTACCGTCAGCCTCGCAGAAGGTGAGACTGTGCCTCTCGGCACACCCCTCGTGGGTACTAACCGTGTACAGGTGCAGATTGATCAAAGGGCCCCCGTCGTCAAGCTGCGCCTTGTACCAGTCAGCAAAGGTGTCAGCCGTAGAGACTTCGTGCAACTCTTTCATGCACCTTCTGTATATTCGGTAAAGTCCCCAAGGGAGAGAGTGAGCCTGTTAGTCAGCTCCTTTTTCAGATCCTCCGTGATGTCTGGGATCGTCTCATCACGGAGGATGTCGATAAGAGTACACGCTTCTTCGAAGTCGAGCGTGAAGGTGATGGTTTGCGGCGTCACTGTTGTTGTCACGATCATGGTACGCGCTTACTACACCAAGCAAGAGCACCCTTGGCAAGAAAAGGAAAATAACGACCCGACCCGACAGGTGGTGCTCTAGTGAGGGTGGTGACTCTTCCGACTACACACACTGGCCCTGGCTTTACCCTTGTGCTACCAAAGCGGGAATGACCTTCAGCCTCTCAGGTTACGTGCTCTTCTCACCTCGGGTAGGGGGTGGGAATGGTCCCTACACGTCAACCCCAGACGCCGTGGTCCTTGACCAAGCGGCTTTTGACGCGGCGTACCCCTCCGACGAGTCGGTACCCCGTTGTGACTACCTCGTCCTACCCCTTACCCAGGGTGACCTCCACCAAGCCCAGTTTGGGTGGGTACGCAATGACACCCCGTTGGAGCGCTTTGGTTACGACGGGCGAGCGGATCACTTCCGACCCCTCCAGGGTGGACCCCCCCAAGAGGTAGGTGTTACTGGACCCACCAGTAACACGGACAGGATGGCGGTGCGCCCCATCCCCCTCTTGCCATTGTCTCCCTCTCAGCCGGTCAGGGTATTCTTGTCGTCGGGCTTTGAGCTTACAGTGCAAACCAAGACCCTTGACGCTGACTTTACCGTGGGTGGTCCGCTCCCTGGGTTTGTCGAGGTCTCTCTAGAGACCGGCAGACTCAACTTTGCTACGGCGGACCTCACCTCCTTTAATAGGCAGGGGGTACGCTACCAGGGGCAACGGTACGCGGGCGACAGTAACCACCCTCTTGGCTTTTACGGTCTGGACACGCTGTACCTCAACCCTCTCCCTGGGACGGGGCAGTACCCCCTGGTCAAGGTCGAGGAGGGCGTGTGGCTCACCCCCGTAGAGGTTCCTGATGAGGGTTCCTTTACAGTGCCCGCTGCTGGTACGTTCCAATGGGCTCGCGACACAGGCAAGGTAAACGTCCCCTCTGACGTGGACCTCCTCGGGCTGCGTGTCTTTTACGATGGTGTACTTCTCGCCGCGCCCCTCTCGGTACCCTCGGCTCCCCTGGGAATGGTTCAGGCGAGCAGACTGACCAGCGCCAACGTACCCCTCTCCTTGTTGGTTCCGGGTGCGGACCTTTGGCTACGGGTGGGCTCTACGCAACTGGCGGCAGTCAAGCTGGTGGCAGCTTTTGATGGTACGGCGGGGCAGGCTGGCGTGGTTGAGGTAGTAACCAGCACGGGGCAAGCGAAGCTAAGCCAGGTAGACACCAATGCTCTCCTCGGTCAGCCCGCCACGGTCTACTCCGGTGACCTCCCCATTGAGCGTGGCGTTGCACTCAGGCTCTTCCGTAGCCCCGTCAACCTGACGGGGGGTACCGTCAAGGACGTAACGACGACGTACACGGCTGAAAACGCTACGCTGGCAGCGCCCCTCTTGGGTACGCCCAGCGTGAGTCTTCCGCAGGTTCCCATTGACGACCGGCTTTACGATGACCCCGCCTGGCTAAACCTACTTGCTCTCCCCCCGCTGTCAGACCCCTCTACGGGAAGATTGCGCGTAGAGGTTACCCAAGGGACCGGTAGCGTTACAGGGGTACAGAAACGACTTGACTCCCCCGTAGCCCCCCCGGACGCAAACAGCGCTGGCGTGGTGCTGGACGGGGCTAGTTTGTCCCTGGCAGAGCGCAAACTCGACGTGTTGGTTACGCCCACCACGCGCACCGGAAGCGTCACATTGCCTGACCCCGCCTTGGTTACCTCTTCGCTAGAGAGGGAAACCTTCGCCGGGTCAGGCACCTTTGTACCGATAACCGAAGGCGTACAGTACAGCCTGGACCCTTTTAGCGGGGTGGTGTCCCTTATCACCTACCCTGGCACGCCCCTCGTTACGGACAAGGCGAGCGCCTCAGTCTCGGGCTTCGTCCTCACGGACACTTCCGGTGTCAACTTCCTAACAGAGGGGGTATCTTCCGACTCCCTGGTTATCGTCCGTAGCCCGCCCGTCGTCGAGGGTGTCTATGCCGTCATCGCCGTAGGCGCTACCACGCTTACCCTTGACGTGTCGCTGCCTCCTACCGCCCCTGTAACTTACGAGGTCCGAAGCGAGCCCGAGATCCTGAGAGATCGGGTGTGGCGCCCATTTGCCCCCCTCGACCCGTCTTTCCAGCTAGAGCGGTACACCCCTCTAGGTACGGTGCAGAACGCGCCTCCGCTAACCACGGACACAGGGAATGCTCCAAGGTTGCGGTTCAAGATTGGCAACGCGCTAACGCCCCTTGTCACGGTCAAGCCGGATGACGCCAGCCTCACGCTAGCCGGCGCACTACCCTCCCTCTCCGTGGAGATTAGCCAAGAGACAGGGCACCTTCGGTTCAGTGCGCTCGACCTGGGTTTCCCTCTAGCGCAAGCCGTAACCTTGAGAGACGGTGCAGATTACAAAGTCTCACCGGACCTTGGGTTTGTCTCCCTCGCCCGACCCTTTCTCTCCGGGGAGTCGGCGCTGGTGACGTACCGTCCCACGCTGGACGCTCCGACCGTGACGGAGCCGGTAGGCTTTCAGATCAGCCGAGAGGCGTTTACGGCGGTAGCCCCGACGACCACGGTACTTTTCAACCAAGCTGGGCTACCGGTAGCCCCTGCTCCGCCCCCTCTCACCCTAAGAGGGTCACGACCCCAGGTTGAAGGGGTTACGGTGGTAACGAACCTCGCCAATGGGACCGTGACCTTCTTGCCGTCCGCTCAGGTGACCAAGCACTTCCCCGCTGGTCCCTTGGAAATAGGGGAGACTGTCTACATAACGTATTTTGTGACGGTGGCGGCGGGGGGCGAAACCTCGTTTACCGTGTTGCAAGGCACCATTGCTACCCAGCCGGTCACCCTCTCTCAGGGGGACGTGACCATCACCTTCCCGGGTGACGTGACGCTCACGCTGGCACCCTCCGTGGCTTTGCGAGTCAGTGTCTCTGACGTGTACCTCGTCCAAAGCTCGGCTTACAACGGCAGCGTGACAACGGCGACCCTGAGTACGCCTCTTCGGCAAAGCGTTACCGCCCCTCCCCTTGAGGTCACCTCCGGCCCCCTCTCCTCGTACTTCCTCCCTGACCTTGGCTTTTACGAGGCTTTGCCCAGGGGAGCCAAAGAGGCTCGGCTTGTCGGAGACAGGGTAAAAAGCTACCCCCAAGGCACCCTTGTCCTTTGGGATGGTGAGCCGTACCACGTAGAGGGGGTCAAGCGAGACGGGGGGGTGACGGTGCTCTCCCTTGGCGCGGCAACCGACCGGGAGTACGCCGGGGTTTCACTGGCGCGCTCTATCCGACCCGTGCTCCCCGGGGGTGCTGCTGTCAGTACCCAGACGCCCCTCCTTGACGGTGTGGACCTCCTCTACCGCAAGGTGCCAGGTCAGGTAGGCTCCTTGCTAGAGGGGGTTACCGTGACAACCTCGGGTCAAGTGACGGGGCTACCCCCTCTGGGTGACAGCGAAGAGCAAGGGGTGGCTTACCGTGGGTACGGCAGCCTAGAGGCCGGGCAGAGTCTACGGGCGAGCTACACCGTTAAGAGGGTGCCTACGGCGAGCAATGGGTACGCCGGGCAAGTCTTGGTCGCCACGTACACCACATGGTCCCCCGATAGCTTTTACTTCCGAGTTGAGAAGCTGTCCGATGTGCGCGCAGAGGCAGCCCGGCGCCAGCAAGCCGAGGTTTCAGCGAGTCTACCCTCCTCGGGTCCAAGGCTGAGTAATGACCCTGGGTTGACACTAGCCGACAGGGGGCGAGCCTCGGTCTTCTACGAAGAGAGCGTGTACCGCAACGATGACGTGGCTTTCCGCTCCTTCCTGCTCTTTACCAATGACCTCGTTACCCTCTTGGAGAACGCCAGGCTGGATGCTGTAGGGGTCAACGTGGGGGGGCGTGACGGTCAGCTACGGTTCAACGGCTCGCTAACGAACCCAGCGGTCGTGACGGTCAGCGTAGCCCTCAATCAGATTGACGACCTGTACCAAGTAAGCCCTGGACCCTACGTGGTGACAGGTCCACCCTTTGTTGTTACGCCGCAGTACACCTATGCCCCCGCGTGGACGCCTGCCCCGCAAAGCCGGTTCTTCAAAGCCAAGAGGCGTCCCTTTGGAGTAGCCTCTGTGGCTGCACTACCCGCGCAGGGTGACGTGGTTCTTGACCTGGGGGTCCGTAACTTGACCCAAGTGTCTTACGTGAGGGACCGGCAACCCTGGGCGCTTGTCACAGCGCCCGCAGCTTCGGGTGCCTTTACCGTGTCCGTGGATGACGCTGACGGCGACGCCTACCTCGTCCGCCCCAACTTCGGGGTGGGTAATCAAGTAGACCTCCTACGCCCCGATGGGTCCGTGGTTGGAGGTAGCCCTTACGAGATAGCCTCCCTCACGCCAACCTCCCTCACGTTCACGGTGGCTCTGACAGACAACGTACCCAGGGGGGCAACGGCGGTACGCTCTTTGGACGACCTGGCGTACTATCAAGTCGGAAAAGACCTTGGGCTAGACGCAACGGGTGGGCTTCTCACTTACATTGTGCCCTTTCCTCCGCTGGACGGTTCGGTCCCGCTTGTGCCGGCGGCGCTAGAGGTACTCCCCCCCAACCCGGGGCAGCCTCTTAGCACAGAGGTTTTCCTGTCCCCCGCAGCCACCACGCCAGACCGCCCCCCGGTGCTGGACGGTCTAGACCTGGACGACGACGGCGAGGTTAGTTTTCCCTTGCAAAGCCCCACGGACGTTTGCGAGCAAAACAGCTTGGGGGTGGGCAGGTTGCCTGACGTGTTTGCTCGGTATGCTGCCCTTGTGAGCGTGACGACACCCACGGAGACCTTCACGGCGAATTTGACGGCGCTCAACGTGATTACCCGGACAAGCGGGAACTTCGGAATCCTGCCGCTACCCGGTCAACTGGTCCGAATCCTCTCCGGGGTACACGCGGGCACCGCCTTTGTGCGGGTTGCCTCTGCAACCCTAACGGCGATCACGGTGGACGTACCCTACGGCAGCCTCGACACTGGCTTTACTGCGGTTGTAGGGGTCTCTTTGTTCGCCTTGACCGGCGCAGGCACCGTCATTGCTTTTGGTCTCACGTTGGAGGATGCCGTAGCTACCTTTCAGACCAACGGGGTTCTACCTGGGTACACCGTGGTCAATACGGTTACACTGGAGAGAAGCCAGGTCACGGCTGTACCGGACGAGACGCACCTGACGCTGGCTTCCCCGTTGACGCTGGGTGCTATCAATTACAGGGTAGAGAACCCGTTGTGCTCCTTCTCTGCGCTAACCACGCAGTCTACGGCACTCGACAAGCTGAGAGAGGTTGTGGCGACCAATGACCTCCCTGCCCTCCCCAGTGAGATAAGGGCGCTAGAGAGGGCGCTGGACCTCATATTCACGGACAGGGCAGGTAACCCGGAGTCTGTCACTGTTACGTTGCCCTCCACGGTAACCGGTCCCGTCTGGTCTGGCGTGACGCCAGGCGACACCGTGTTCTTCCGAGAGGGTGCAAACAGGGGCGTCTACACGGTGGCTTCCGTGGTGGGCACGGTTATCACGGTTTCCGGGGCTCTTTCGCTAGCGGGCTCTGACTTCGTTCGGGTGGTCCAGCTAGAGGGCGTGAGCCAAGAGGGCGTAGTTACGCTGGCTAGCCTCCTCTTTGAAGTAGACGACTACAACTCGGCATTGATCGCGCTGTTGGTCCAACTAGCGAGCTTTCCAGTGCTTTCTGCATCCTACGCCAACAGGCTGGTCAGCTCAGAGCTGACCCCTTTGCTTGCGGTTCTTGCTGTGCGTGACCCGGCAGCTTGGGAAACTAGGGTCTTTTCCTTTCTCCGTGGGGGAGAGCGTTTGTACGACAAGAGGTTTGCGTGGATAGACGGCAGATTGAACAAGTTGACGGGGACGCTGGCTCGGATAGCGCAGGCAAGGCAACGCCGGCTACAGAACCAGGCCAGCCTGACCAACCAATTGATACGCCTCCTCAGCCTCAGTGGGTTAGGCGTGACAAGCTGCCTATCCAAGAGAAGCTCTCCGACGTGCTTAGAGCCACCATTGAGGCTACCAGACAACAAATTGCGCACGAGAAAGCCAAGCTCGCCAGGATGACAGGGAGACGCTAGTGGCGGATTGGAAGACCTACAAGCTAACCATACCGGGCACGGACCTCTTCAAGAAGGTCAGGGACGCCCTAGAGGTACTTGTCGCGCTGTTGGACTTCCTCAAAGCCCTGCTCAACACGGTCAAGGTCTTCCTGGTAGACTTCGGTAACCCGCTCATCGCGCTCATTCAGGCGCTCATTCTCCTGCTGGAAGCCTTTATCAACTCACTGCGGGCCACGGGGCTATTTGGTTTGTACCATGTACCGCCCGTGACGTGGGATGACTTCCTCGACTTTTTCAACGGTACGGCGCCCTTTACGGAAGTCTTCAAAGCCAGCCTCTTTGACGGCAAGGACTACAACCGCCCTCAGCCTATAACGGGGGCTACCAAGAGCGGGTTTATCTTGCTCGTTGTGGATGCTTCCGACGTGGCTACCCTGGTCAGGCGCATACAACAACTCCTTGCCCTCTTCGGTAAAGAGTTTGCCGCCCCAAGGCTAAGAGCCCCTCAGAACGTCAAGGTCTTTCCGCTGGACGGTGGCAAAGACCCCTTGCTGTCACTGCCCGCGGTCTTCGGGTCACCTACCAAGGCTTTGGCAGTCGAGTGGTCCAACCCTACCCAGATTCTCCCGCCGGACCCTGGCTTTGAGGGGCAGCTAACCTCTCTCCGTGATGAGTTTACCGCCCCTGGCTACCTCATCGAGCGTACCGAGGAGCCCACGGGCAAGACGGTGACCCACGGTGTCGAGCAAACCGACCTGAGAGGCAGGGTGAGTACGGCACAGTTTGTAGTCAGGGAGGACAGCGGCAGGCTCTTCAGGGAGTACAGCGCTTACTTCGGGGTCGCTCCGGGTGACTTTACTGCGACTTTCTTGCTCGGCTCGCTGGGTACGTTCCGGTTTATCGACGACACGGTTGAGAAAGGTAAGCGGTACACTTACCGGGTGAGACCCTTCCTGGGCGAGCTAGGTCTGGACCCTGTGTTCCATGAAATGCCCTTCCCCCCTCTCCGTGAGAAGCGGTTTGGTTTGCGGCAGTTTGTTCAAGACTACCCCGGCAAGAACCTGATTCTGGGCGACCCCTCGCCCGAGGCGTCTGGCGTAGTGGCGGACCTCCCGCTTGACTTTGACGTGCTCAACTCGCTTCGCACCCTGTTCAAGACAGCGTTCTCACTGAACTTTCATTTGCCTTTGCCAGTGGGAGCGACCTTCGATAACAAGGGGTTTCCCACGGGAGTCACGAGCCCCTCTTCGGTAGGCAAGGGCTCTCTTCTGCCTCTGGCGTCCTCACTGTCCCAGCTTGTGGGTGAGCCTGTTGCGCAGGAAATCCCCCTCACGATAGACAAGACCCCGCCTGGCGCTGTGCAAAGCTACGAAGAGATAGGCAACCTGCCCCCCAGTAGAGTACCCAAGTTTCCTTGGCAAACCTTTACGGTAAGGCGTCGGGCGAACCAGCTAGCCATACAAATTGCGGGCGCCATGCTGGACAACCAAGGGACTGCCTCTCGGTACAAGGCGCTCATGACGGGCGGGCTACCCTTCGGTCAAGTGCAGTTTGGGATTCTGACGAGCGCGATTAACATAGAGGGTCTTACCACGGGGCTAGTACGAGACCCTGGCCCGGGGCTACCGGTAGAGACCCTCAACGGGGCTTACAACCTGTACTTCATGGACCCCGTCTACCGGCTCAATGTGCTCGCCGCTGTCAAGTTTGCGTTGACGCTGGCCAGCGTGGGTACGCCGCCAAACTGGGTAAGCATCTCGGTCTTCAGGGACATTGTGCCGTGGCTGGGGGAGATATTCAACGACATACTCGCCAAGATTCAAGCCCTTGTGGACGCCTACAACGGGGCAATCAAGGAGATCAAGGCGTACATTGACTTGATCCAGCGCAAGATTGACGCCCTGGAAAACTTCTTGAAGTTCCTTATCTCGATTCTGGACCAGATCGAGGCGTTGGAGCTTACCGTTAGCGTGCTCAACTCGGGCACGGTCAACGTGGATGCCTCCGGGTGGGCTGACATTGTGGACAGCGCCTCTACGCAACCCGCCGCCCCCTCGCGTGACCCTAACGGCTACTCAGCCGGCGTCGCGCTGGCTTACGTAGGCTCCGACGTAAAGGCTTTCGAGACCGCCCTAGAGGCTCTCTTCGGCAAGTAAGGGTTGTCCTAGGTTACAGGTTCCTCTTTGGTACCCTACGCGGTTTGACGTCCAGGCAACTACGCGCGTATTTGGCGTACATGGACGAGAGCCCGTCGTGCGAGAAGTCCGTGAGAACTTCTTCGCCCGCGCTGCGTTGGCTGCTGTAGAGGAGAACCGTGTGGTTAGGGGTCATGGTATCCGCTCATACGCCCGCACCTCTTGGCGATTCACGACTATTTCTTGTGCTACCCTTACCTACACGACTCCCACGGAGAGGTTACGCCTACCTTGCCCCACGCAGACATACATGGCACCTACAACCGCTCACAACTCACGCGGTTCCTGACCTACGCCCGCTCACAGCTACCTTACGTAGAGGGGCGTATCCTACACCTAGAGGCTGAGGTTGAGCGTACCGGTCAGCTACTCATGGCACTTGACGCCAGCGGTAACCCTCTTGGGTACTCCTCGACCCCCCCTGGCTCGGTCGTTGACCGGCTTTTCAAGAGTTACCTGGCGCAAGGCGGCTCCCCTCTCTTTGATTTGCAGCTACGGGCGATGTCTCAGCCCGTGTACTTGCAGAAGGGGGACGAGACGACGGCGCCTCAGCTTTTCAACAACGGAGAGGTTCTAGGCAGGGGCTACAACCTGGACGCCACGACGGGCGAGCTAATGTTTGGGGTACGGACCTGGCTAGATGACGCGCTGGGGAGCCGGCTTGGGTGGTTGGAGCGCCAGATCCGGCGCCACCAAGACTACCGTGACCAGCTTAGCGCTGAGGTTGCCCTACTCAGGCTCATCACTAGCCCGGCGGACACAGGGGGCTCCCTTGCAAACCTAGCTAACGAGCTAACTACCCTTCTCAGTGACCCCTTGTACCGCGCCGTCTATGACGACCTGGGCAAAGACCCCTTCGGTCGGCTCACCGCGGCGCCCTTTGCCGCGTATGACACCACGGGGGAGGCTGGCGAGACAAGAGCCCCCCAAGAGGAGTACGTGAAAACCAGCAAGGGTGTCGTGGTCCCTGGTCAGCGTAGCGTGTAATAGCGCGCCCCTTCCCTCTGAGCGTCCCCCTTATGTTGAGCCTCTAGGTAAGATGTTTTTCACGAGACAAGCCCCAATCATAGTCAGACGCTACCTGGACCGGGTAGCCCAAGGTCAAGGTCAGGGTGACTCTGGTAAGGGGGGCGTCCCCGCGCAGTGGGTAGAATGGCTCAAAGCAGAGCACCAAGGCGGCAAAGAGAAGGTCGGCAACCCTAACGCTGACACCAAGAGCCGTTTCCCCCAGGTAAGCTACTCGACGGCGTTGAAGTATAAGCCCTTTTATCAGAAAGCGCTTGAGGAGTACAAGGAGTGGGTCAAAGATCAAGCTGGCAAGGGTAAGAAGGAAACCAAGCCCAAAGAGGAAGAGCCTAAGCCCGCCAAGAAAGCTGGCACGTCTATCTTGAAGACCGGGAAGCGTACCGTGGGCAAGGTGACTTACGAGTCCAAGCTAGACGAGCGCACCAAGAAGACGGTGGAGTCCCTGTGGGGCAAAGAGCCTCCTAGCATGGAGGACTTTCACGCAATGTTTGATATTGGGGGCGACCGCAAGACAAGTGTTCTCCTCAAAAATGGGTACAAGCCAGGCTCGATTGCGGTAGAGCTTACCTTTGAGGACAACAGCGGGAAAACCGTAGGTGCAGTCACCCGACTCTTTCACAAGTCGGGTGACAAGCTACAGGTAACGCACGACCTTTTCAAGCTGGACGAGAGCCTACAAGGGAAAGGCGTGGGGCGTAAGGTTATCGAAAAGAGCCTCGATGACTACAAGAAAATGGGCGTTTCGCAAGTCAAGCAAGAGAGTGCGTGGGTGGGGCGGTACACTTGGGCGAAGATGGGCTATCAAGCTGACAACATGGACGAGGTTAAAGAGGGAGCCCGCACCCCCCTCTTGTCGCTTGGTTATTCGGAGAAGCAAGTAGACGACATTTTGCGGGACGAAGTACCAAACCTGAGTGCGCTAGCTGACCTGACTACCCCCTCTGGGCGCAAGATCGGCAAGGAGGTTCTCCTCCATGACGACATGCCCAACGTCATGGTACACCTCAACCTGGACGAGAGTGACCCAGGGTACAAGCGTATGAAAGCCTACCTGGCAAAGGACAAGAGCTAATTATGGACACGGTAGCAGCCAAGAAGAAAGACAAGACGCCAAAGGCACCCGCCCAGGACGATCTAGCGAAAGACCTTGAGGATCTAGCGGACAAGGGCAAAGAGAAAGTCACCGTGCCTGCGCCCGCCTCCAAGGGTGACAAAAAGAAGCCCAAGCAGAAGAAAACAGCGGCAGAAGCCATTGTGGACCGGTATCTTGGGGTATCCGACGACACTGAAGCTGTGTAAACCCATAGCCTCTTCGTAAAGACCTAGATGAGTTTTGACCGGCAGATAGACCAAGCGTGTCCGCACCAAGTCCACGAAGAGGTACTCTTTACCGAGGATGACCTTCGTACCGTGAGACCCTTGCGTCCCATTGCCTCTGCGGGCTCTGTGAGGGTGTGGCTCAACGGTCAAACCTCCCCGGTGCCCTCGTTTGGTACACTTCTGCCTGCTGTGCTGCCAGGCACCCGCAGTGGACCTTTCACGTACCCCACCGGCAGCCTCTTGCTCCGGGTCAACGGGGCAGCCCCACAGACAATCCTCTTCCCTGGCGCCACGGGCGAGAGTCCTGAAAGGGTAGCCAGGCTGTGCAACGTCCAGGTCAAGGGTTGCCGTATGACCGTGAGCAACCAAAGGCTCATGTTGACCACGGATGAGGCTGGCAGACCGTCAACCCTCTGGCTAGAGCCTACCCCCCTCGCGACCACGCTAGGCTTCAAGGCACAGAGGGAGGTACGGGGTCAAAGTCTACACCCAGGGTGGGTCTTGGTAAGGGACCAGAACACGCTAGACGACCGACCAACCCGGCTCATTCTCTTTGATAAGCCTCTCACGGCGTACATGAACCACGTAGAGGTCTCCTACAGCACGATCCAGCAAGAGTGCCGGCGCTGCGGGGGCACGGGGTACGAGTACGACTGGCGCTTGACGCGCAAGGGTAACTACGTAGAGGTACGTGACGAGGCACTACTCATTCAGGAGTTCCTCAAGGACTTGCTGACCATACGTGGCTCTAACCCTTTTCACGGGTGGTATGGCTCTGAGCTAATCGAGCGCATAGGGTCCAAGATTGTGGACGGCGCCCTTCTACAGAACCTCATTGCCTCGGACGTTAGCCAGACGTTCAATCTCTGGCAGACGGTCAAGAAGGGGCAAGAGACGGTGCAACGACTCTCGGATGAGGAGTACCCTTACCGGCTCCTTTCGGTGCGTGCCAGGCAAAGCCAGGAAGACCCTACGGTGGTCTTTGTAGAGTTTACGGTGCAAAACCGGTCCCTGAAGAACATCATCCTAGAGAGGGGCTTCCGTGTTCCTGACGCTAGCGGGCTCCTTCTCTCGGCGGGGCAGGGTACGTTGCGGCAGTCCCTTCTATCGCCCACGCTGGTAGCGTGAAAGACGTAAAAGGGTCAGGCTAGGTTGCAATGGCTACAGCTCCCCAAGTTTACAGCCGCGACGGTGTAACCCTCGTTACCAACCTGACGTACACCACCAACGAGACCGCTGTGACCATCACGGGCGTAGTCACGGTGCAAACGGTGGACATTCAGGTTTCGGTCAACGGGGGTAACTTTGTATCCGACCCCGCCCTCATCCTCTTTGACCTGACCGCTTTCACGTTTCCCAACCCGGCTAGCTACCCCACGGGGTTCGTTCTTCAGCCTGGGACCAACACGTTTCAGTTCCGAACCATTGACATTCTTGGTGCCGTGTCCCCTCCGGCGACCGTGACGGTCCTTAGCATTGCCGCCTCTTTCATCAACAACGTCACCGTCCCTAGCGGTATCCGCCTGCGTAGACGCCGCGACGCAATAGACCTCCTCATCGCCAAGCCGGGGTTGGAGTTCTCAGCCAACGGGACACCGCTACCCAGCACCTTCCGGGGGTATAACGTGTACGCCTCTTCGTCGCCAGGGGGCGAGGGTACGGGGTACTACAAGGTCAACGAGAACCTGTTGACCCTCACGGACGGGGCGTACTTTGAGGAAGACGCCTCCACGGTGTTCTCCGACACGACAACCTGGGCAAACACCAACCAACAGCTTCTCCGGGTCAAGGTCTCCGAAGAGGATGAGTTTGGTAACGAGCTAGCGATCAGGCTGGACAGAACCTACGCAATAGGCATTTACAGCGACAAGCTACGCTACACGTCGGGCGTAGAGACCGTCACTTTGATTGACTTCGTTAGGTTTAGGCACACGCGCACGGGGGGCGTGGGTCTCATCAATGAAGACCAGTTCTCCAACGTAGATGACACAGAGCCGCTGTACTACGTGGTCACGGGCGTTTACTTTGACCCTCTGACCAACACGGTCTTTGAGTCACCGTACAGCCAAGAGGTACTGGGGGCTCCCCTTGTTCTGGACACTGCCATTCTGGACTTGCCGCAGGTGACCAGGCTGCAAATCCAGACGAGCTTTATCCAGTCGGTCAACCGGGTTTTGCAAGAGCTGTCCCTGATACCGGGCTCGACCATGAGGGACGTAACGATTGACCCCTTCTCCTCTGAGTTTGAGCGGGTGTGGTTTCTCCTCGACTTTGTTCACCGTAGCCAGAGCTTCCTCACGCTCTTGCAGATTGACGACCCTAACGGGGACGGTACCAGCGACCCCGTAGCCCAGACAGCGTACAAGGTAGCCCTCAAGGCGGCTCTGGGTTTTACGTCGGACAGCGCCACGCAAGCGCTCATTGACACGGCGTTTGAGAAACTAGGGTCCAACCAGGACGTAACACGGCTCCCCGGCAGACCCGCGGTAGGTCAGGCTGTTTTTTACAGTGAGGCGCGGCCCACCGTGGACCTCACTGTGCCTGCGGGCACCACGGTTACCTCTCGGGCGGACGAGGATCTAGGGCTCTCCACCCAGAGGTTCCGGGTGGGGGGCTCCTTCGTACTCACCGCGGCGAACGCAGACGCCTTCTACAATTTTGACACCAAGAGGTACGAGATTGTAGCGGACATTGTAGCCGAGTCCAGTGGAGGGGCGGGTAACGTGCCAGCGGGTCAGATTGACTCGGCTAGCGGTGTCAATGGGCTCTCCGTGATCAACACGGAGGCTACCGTGTTCGGGCTAGACCGGGAGACCAACGCTCAGCTAGCGGAGCGAGCCATCCTCAAGACCTCTTCGGTGGACACGGGCACAGAGGGGGGCTACCTCCTGGCGGTCATCGGTCAGCCCGGGGTGCTCAAAACCAAGATCGTCAAGTCGGGTGACCCCCTCATGATGAGGGATTACGACGATCTACGCAAGAAGCACATTGGCGGGAAGGTGGACATCTGGATACAAGGGCTAAGGGAGCGTCAGGTCACGGAGCAGTTTGCGTTCACCTTTGAGATAGCCCGCGACGTGCTTTGCACCATCGTGGACCTCCCTACGTTGACGCTCCGTGTCAACGACTCACGGGTAACGCCTACCACGCCGATCCTCGAAATCCTGAACAACCCGGTCAATGGGTTGGGGGTACGAAACGTCACACTGGGTCAGGATTACGACGTGACAGGGGTAATCATCATTGACTACCAGACCTTCAAGCTCAACACGGCGATACCTCAGCCCGTGACCTTCAAGGATGACCTGATTATTGCGGACTACAGGTTCCGTAGTTCGCCCGACTTTGCATTCACCTTTCAGCCGATCAGAAGGGTTACCTCTGTGGTGGGTGAAGTCTCGGGCTCACTCAACTCCACGACAGGCTACAAGGTGTTCAAGGCAGAAGACCCCTTGTTCAACGGGGAGAGCACGCTAGCCAAAGACTTCCTCAGAATCACACAGAGCAATGGGGTGCCCACGGGTCAGGGCATAGCGGTCAACGCAGAGGTGCATGTGCTCATCGGGTTCTTTGAGGAGCCCTTGAACTTTATCGGGATCAACACCCAGACCATCAGGGTCTTCTCGGCTGACCGTACCGTGGAGTACAACGGACCTGAAGACCCCTTGCCGGACTTCACGATTGTGGTGGGTACCCCTACGCGCCCTGTGAAGATCGTAAGGACGCCCGCCTCTCTCATCGTCAATGGCCAGACGGTGAGCGTGGATTACGAGCACGACGAGAACATGGTGGTGACCTACGTGGTCAATGACCTCCTCCAAACCGTGCAAGGCGTCGTCAACAAGATGCGTCACGTCACGGCGGACGTGGTAGTCAAACAAGCCGTGGACAACCCCCTCTCTTTGGAAACCACGGTTCAACTAAAGGCTGGCGCCACCAAAGATAAGGTGGACCCCCAGATCCGTACCAGGGTCAGCCAAGAGCTAAACCAAAAACTCATCGGTCAAGGGAGCGCTCAGTCCGACATTATCGCCGTGGTAGACAACACCAGCGGGGTTGACTTTGAGATCGTACCCCTCGCCAGAATGGCGTACAGCGACGGCGCCCGGAGAATCCGTGAGACTCTTGCCTCAGAGTTCTTGCCCGTGCCCGCCATGAACCAGGGAGGTCAGTCGGTTTACCTTTCAGAGGTATCCTTGCAGTTCCCTACCACGGACGGCGGGGGTAACGAGACCGAGCACAAAGGCGTCTTCCAAGACGATGTAGCCCTCACCCTCTCCGCTGACACGGTAAGCGTAGGCGCTGCGCCTGACCAAGCCTTCATTATCGGAGCGAAAGGTGCCTCCCTCCCGGGCTACAGTGATGACGTGACCCTGCAAAACGCGGGCTTTGTCACGGTAGAAGCACGGGACGCAGAACGGGCGAAGAGGTCCGGTAACCGTGTCCTTGTGGCCCTGCTCACCCCAGACACGCCAGCCTCGCACCTCTACGCCGTCTCCTACGTGGTCAGGGGCGACAAGGGCGCCAAAGACATACCCGCCGCCCAGGTCGAAGCGATCAGCCTGGGTTCCCTGGTTATTACCTACTCCACGCCCAAGATTTGAGTAAGTGCCTCGCCCCGTGTAAGCAAGGCGTGGTGTCGGAACCCTCTTCGGTCGCCGTGCTGGACAACTTCTGCGGAGAGAGCAGCATACTGGCGTAAGCCTTGCATACGAGAACGTCGAGACGGCGTAGACGATTAGCCTCTTTGCTCAGGCGGATAGCCTCCGCTTGGTCGCGTGCCTGGCAGATCAGGTCGGCAACATCCCTCATGTGGATCACGCCCAAGAGGAGGTACATGAAGTTCTCGACGACTCCGTTGAGCTTGTCTAGCTCGTAAGGGGTGGCGCCGTGGTTGGGTTTGGGGTTCTCGGTCATAACTCGTCCTCTACACCGCAGGCGTTCAGGTCGCTCGGAGGGAACACACGCACTTCCACCGTCTTGACCTCGGGCGTGACCCCAAGGTACTTTTTGACCCAAGCCTCCCCGTTGCCCTTGCGCACGTCCATCTTGAAGACCGGAGGCAGCCCGTGAAACCTTGGGTAGGGTAGCGGGGCGTCGCCCGGGGGGTACAGGAACACCTTGTCATGCGTGGGGTACACGTAAACCACCACGCGAGCAATCGGCAGACTGAGAGGCAACATGACACCCCCTTACACCGCCTCTCGGGGGGTTGTCTAGAGCCCTGTAGTATGGGTCTCTTTACACCCACCTCGACCTACAAGTGTATGGAGAAATTCTGTCGGTGCACACTGGAGTCCTCCCCTCGGGGCTCACTGATAAAAACATCGTAAAAAGTGGCAGGGTCATCTTAGACCTACCCGGAAGTTCCATATGGGTCTGTATGGAAACCAAGAGGGCTCTCAGGTCTTCAAGAGACGACCATCGCACCCTCGGTGGAAGGTGGGTATGTACACGCCCTCTCTAGAGGGACCGCCCGGGGGGTGCCGTCTGTACTCTTTTCCGCAGAGGTGGCAGAGCGCGCCGCCGTTTACTCGGTGGCACTCTTCTACGGTGTCGCACCAGTCAACGAACCAGGGGCATCCTCCCACAGGGAGCACCACGCATCGCATCTTTAGTTCTTTCCTGCTACCTGTAGGCAGAGTGCATGACTGAGGGTTACGGACGAGACGACTACGGCAGGGGTCGCTACGGCTCTACGCCAGCGCTGGGGCTTACCAATGCCTTCTCGCTGGGTCCAACCTCGGCGGTATTGCAGTTCACGGCGCCCCTGGACCTTACCCACGGGTCCACGCTGGACCCGCTGTCCTACAGTATACCGGGGCTCACGGTTCTCTCGGTCCAAGTCCTCTTCCCTGACGTACTCCGGCTGGTCACGACGGTTCAAGGGTGGGTTCTGTACGAGGTCACGGTACACCCCTCAGTCAGGAGTACCTCTCGGCTACCCATAGAGATTGACCAGCGCGTAGACACCTTCTCTGGGTACGCCACGACCCCCTCCTTCTTTGCTACGGCGCAAAGCAGCACAAGGGTCCAGGTCATTGCCGGGGCGGACCTCCTTAGTGACCTGGCGCTGGCCGCAGCCTCGTCCTACCAAGTCTTTGACCTCCTGGGCAACCCGGTACCCGTCATCCTGGCGACGCCTCGTACCTACCTTGGGGTGACAAGGCGGGTAGACCTTGACCTGGGCGTAGCCCTCCTACCCAACCAGTTCTACCGGGTGGTCGTGGCCAACGTGGTTTTCACGGTGGACGGTCGAAACCTCGTGCCTAACGAGGCAACCTTCCTGTGGAAGCCCAAGCCGTTGACGGTAGCGGCAGCCATCCCCGACTTCAGCGGAGAGGTCTCCGGGGGGCTCTTTGGTACGCCGGCAGGCTTGGTCTTCTTCTCGCCCTCCCTAGAGGACGTAGCCCCTCTCAGCGCTATACAGATCGACGAGCTATCGGTTTGTAGTCGTGCCTACGAGGTCTATGAGTACCCAAAGCCAGTTGACCCCTTGCCCCTGTCCACCTTCGGGGGCTACAACCCAGGGCAGACCAACAACACGGCGTATGTCCTGTGGGCTCCCTTCCCCAGACTAAACGAAGCCAAGATGGCGCTGTCTGCCATCTACCCCGAGGTCTACGCCGGGGCTAACAGTGGTCGCTGCGTTGCCGTGCTAGACGAGCCTCATGACCCCCTCTTGGTATCCCTGCTCAATAACCCCTACTGGCAGACCTTCGGTACGGGCGTCCTGCACCCCTTCAAGACAGCTAGTAACCTGGCACCTATACCAGCCGGCACCACAACCACAATCACCATCGTCCCCTTATCCCCTACCGTGAACTACGCACAATGTACATGAAAGAAATCGCAAACCGCGCACTCGCCAAGGTGGCCATGCAACTAGGCTACCGCCCCCTGGAGGATACTGTCTCTGGCTTCCGCGGAGAGGTCTTCATGGAGCTACGCGACGGTGCGTCTGGTAAGCTGATAGACAAGAGGCACCAAAAAAACCTGATTGTTAAGGACTTTTCAGTACTTCTTGCCCGCTTGGCAAAGAACAATCAGGAGCCCCCAAAGGGTCTTTTCTGTCTTGCTGTGGGCACTGGTGACATAGGGTGGAACCCCATGGCGCCCCCAGCGCCAACGAACACCCAGAGGTCACTCTACGCTGAAATCTCGCGTAAGGTGTTCGCTAGCACCACGTTTATTGACGGCGCTGGTATCCCTGTAGGCATACCGACTAACGTGGTGGACTTCACGACCACGTTTACAGAGAGCGAGGCTGTTGGACCTCTGGTGGAAATGGGTTTGCTGGGGGGTAACATCTCAACAAACCTGGCTATAAAGAACCCTACGCTGCCACCAAACGGACCGTACAATCCCCTAACGGACCTCACACTAACCGAGTCGCTTGGGAATTACTTGACGTTCGCTGTTTTGAATAAGCCGCCTACGGCGACCCTCACGATTACCTGGAGAATTCAGTTCTGATATGTACTCTTTCTTTCACCTAGAGGGCTTCTGACATGACATTCAAAGAATACGGTCCTGGGGTGTCTGGTTACCTCGACCCCGAGGAAAGAGCATTCCTGACAGGTGTATTTCAGTCCGCCAAGCCAGTGCTTGACACAGAGCTGAACCTGGCTTCAGACCTTGAGGACCAGATTAGCCAGGGAGTCCCTCTCAGTGGTACACCCTCTGGGTGGCTCACGCGAGACGCTATCGACCAGCCTGATAACTTCCCCATCTTTCAGGCTGTAGGCGCGTCAAATACCCTGCAAGTCTCAGGTCCGCTACTAGCTAACGTGAATGGTTGGCTTGTCCGTGTCACCAACACGGGTATCGCCCCTGGTAACCAGCTAGACCTTGGGGCGGGACCGGCGGGTGCGGCTTCCAAGAGGGTGGACTTTGTACTTCTAGAGGTTTGGCTAAGGCTTCTCTCGGCGGCTCCGTCTACGGTAGGCAAGAGCCCAGCGGCTCGAATCTGGCGTAACGGTAACGTCAAAGTGTCTCCGGCTGACGATCTGGTAGTCAACTTCCCTGATGACATACTCGACGTGAATGTGGGCTCCGAGACGACCAAGAGGGTACAGGTACAATACCGTCTCAGGGTGGTTCAGGGGGTGGACCTCTTTAGTTACCCGGACGGGATGAGTGACCCCCTCATTGTAGCCCGCACGGTGCCCCCCAACGCGGCGACCCCAGACGGGGCAGTGCCCCCGGCGCTCTACCCTTACCAGAACCAGGACGCTAACGGGGACACTGGGCTCTGGCGGGCTGGCCTTGGGGACGCAACGTCGGCTTCCGACCTGGGGACCGTGGATGGGTTTATGTACGCCATCCCCTTTGCGGCTGTTTTCCGTAGAAACACAACCGCTTTTGCCAAGAACAGTAACCATAATGGGGGTATACTCTCCCCCGGACCTAGCGACCGCCCCGATGGTCTCTTTCACAACGTCATTGTCCTAGACGACGTGGCGGACCTACGGCGCCTTGTAGCCTCGGAGTCGTGGTCCCTTCCCGAAGTTCTACAGCGCAACCTTCGGCTCATGCTGGACAACCAACTGAGAACCGAGTGGGAAGAGACCCCCAACGGGGGCGGGGTGTGGGGTCACAGTAATCTCTGGGCAGACGAGATTGGGCCCGTAGACACGCCTGGCGCTACACTCATCGGTGATTTTGACGCAGTGCTCCGTAGGTTCAGTGACCGGGCTGTCCTAGAGATAGCCACGCTGAGGATCACTGGACCCTTCGTGGACGGGCAAGTCATCACCCTCAACCCCACCGTGCTCCCTGTCTACCCTTACGCGGCTTTCAACTGGGCGTCCTTTGCACCCTCTGAGGTACGCTGGCTCGACGTGGTAAGCGCCCGCTTTGACGGAGAGGGTGTTGCCGGGGCTACCCACGTTGACGCCCCTATCGTGACCATGACCGGCTTTGGTACGGACCCGGTAGGTCCAGTGACACTCACGCTGGGCACGGTCTCGACCATACCCATCACGACGGAGGCGCTCTACGTTGACCTCCTGATAGCATATCCCAACTTTAGGGGTGCTCAAGGCAGTGGCTTGACCCGTACCCCAGTAGCTAACTACCCCTTGGACGTTACCGGGGCGAGCGGGGCGGTACAGATCAACAACCCGGTGCAACTACCGGCTGCCGCACCCATCCTCTTTAGCCAGCTAAACGTGGGGTCAGACTTCTCACACCGAGAGGTACGGCTACAATACGAAACCCTCTCTCAGGTCGTGCTGGTCAATGCCCCGGCTGCCGTGGGTGTCTCGACGATTGACCTCCCCGAGAGGGCACTAGCTATAACGCTCATTGAGCGTAGTCCTTTCCCTGGTCCGTTTGCACCCATCGTGGGGGGGTTTACAATAGACGCCTCGGGGCGCGTAGTCACGCTGACCAACCCGGCAGACTTTACAACCACCGTGTTGGATCGATGGCGCGTGACCCTGCAAGCGGTGCGCCCTCTACCGCAAAACGGCGAGCAACTGACGCTGTACTACCCCGCGAGGGCACCCCAGGCGGTACGAAGTGCCTTGCTGGGCGTCGCCAAGGTTTTTCACCCCAAGCTCGTTGGGGACACCTTGCTAGCCATCACTACGGGTAGCGGTAGCCAGGGAGAGGGTTACCCATTCCCTTACGCTTACGTGCAAACAGGGGGTGTTTACCCCACGTCAATTGGTACGTTTGGCGGTGAGCATGAGCTAGACGGTCCCGCGACTCTCTCTGTGTCGGACTTCAACGCCACCACAGGCTGGCTCAAACTTCACCCCTACGTGGGGTACGAGCCCACTGGACCTGTCACCTTTACCAGGGCGCCCACCGACGCTGACATAGAGGGACGTAGCTTCTTTACGGGCGTACCACCTGGGGACTACATACCCAACACGTTTGCACAATTGCTGAGCGACCCCTCGCGTCACAAAAACGTACTACCCCTCCTCTTGGAGCTACCGTTTGCCAGTCCGCCTCTGGGCTCGCAGGGTGCCTTGTACTTCGGAATCCTCATGAGGTGGGCCATGGACGCTCAAAACTCGGTCGTTATGAACCCCGACTTGACACTCAACACCACCACACTGTCCATCTTCCGTACCAAGGGTCTCTTGACCGGAAGGAAGGCGTTATGCCCTCAAGTGCAAACCCCGCCATCGTCGTCAACCCGGGTCCAGGTAAGTCTCTCCCTGGTCAGGTACAGGTGGGCTCACTAGGAGGGATTATCAGTACCAGCGCTGACCTGTCAGCGCACATTTTGGACCCCCAGGACGCTCACTTTGCTGGCGCTATCGGGGTACCGACGACCTACCCCCCCACGGGGGCGCCCCTCCTCTCCTCGGTGGGGGGTCCGTTTGACGGGGAGTCGGTTCTGGACGTTTTGGTTCAAGTTGCCGGCTTGTTGCCCTCTGCGCCTGACCGTCTAGGCTTTGACGGCGCCGTGGTCAACTCAGGGGTCACCAATTGGGGTGCCCTTGGGTTGAACGCTCTTACGGGGGGGTTTGCTAACGGAGCCGCGGTACGGTTCACCAAGAACCTGTTGCCTGACCCTGTCGCTAGCTTTACGGCGCAAGGTAACCTTTACCCTGCTGACCGTGGGGTCTTGGCCGTGTACACCAGCACAACGGGCAACTTCCTTGACGGTGCCTCTACGCTGGTTGGCGCTCTTTGGCTAGGAAGCACCGCGAGTCAGCCGGTAGCGCTCACGGTAGCCTCAGCGAACTTCTCAGAGATAAACCGTGATGCCGGGCAGGGGGACTATGTACCCTCTCTGGTAGGTACGGACAAGCTAGCCCTGACCTTCCGGCTGCCTGTGCTCTCTGACTACAGTGCCTTTCCGCTATCAGGGTACGCTAACTTCCCTCAGAGGTTTACGCACTACCAGCTAGCACAGTACGCAATAGCGTCACCCGCGCTGGCCCCAGGCGACAACGGCTCCATTCTCTTCGCGCATTGGAAGCCAGCCTTTGCCGTGTCGGATGCCGCGATTGCAGGTGGCAACCTTACCCTGGTAACGCTGACCAGTACCAATGCTTACTCAGCAGTACCCACGCTAGGTGACTTTGACACCGGGGACGTGGTTACCCTCAATAGGCGGTTTATCTTCAGTGACGCGGACAGCGGTACGGCACCTTCGGGGGTTGGTTTCGCTTCCGCTCTGGCCAACTCCCCGAGCACCAAGTTTCTGTCGGGCATAGCCTACATGGACGGTGCGGCGGCACCCCTATTCAACATTGACGTGCAGTTCAATGACTTGTTCAACGACTCGTTCAACACGGACGCTACGCCTGACGGGGTGAATACCCCTCTTGGGTTTGGTTCCCTGGTCAACCCCGTAGCCCTTGACTTCTCCCGGCTAGGCAACAGCACACTGCAAGAGAAGAGCTACAACGAGCTACAGCAAGCCGGCGGTTCACCGTACACCCCTGCCTTCTCCCCGCAACCCGGACACACCGGAGAGCTATCTTTGCTAGGCATTAGCCCCGGTGTGCTCTCCCCTATCTTCACTCGCACCGGAACGATCAGGGTACACCTACGCAAGCCGTACCAACCAGCGGTCTTGTATATCGACACCACCAACTTCCTGGTCAATACGTACCCCAACCCGCCCTCTGTGCTCAACCCCACCACGGAAACCAAAGAGACCTTCAAGGACGAGTTCTACCGTTACCTAACCACGGTAAGCGTAGCGACCACCAAGGATCTCGTACCAGGGGGCGGTGATGTTTACGTTTCCGCCTCTACGCTGGCGCTGGGTGACGGCAACCTCCAAGTAGATGCCTCCAAGCTAGTGTACCCCCAAGGGGACTACAGCAGCCCCGCCCTGTACCTACCCACACCTCAGCCGGATTACTCTAGCTTTCCAGCGTCAGACCCCTTGAGCCACATTCGGAGCTACGTCCGGGCGTTCAACACAACTCAGGTGGTCAACAAGGGAAAACTACGGATCAAGGGCGTAGTGCCCGCTGCCTTTGCAGCTACCACCGCTTGGACGGGGGACCGGGTGGCGGACCACCTAGGGGGGATGGTGGTCGAGTTGTTCTTCCAAGACGCTGACGGACCCACGGTCAAGCGTGCTGACCTGGGGCGACCCAAGGGGAGCCCGGACCTTCTCTCCGAGGACACGCGCGGCTGTCTGGTAGGCAAAGAGGGTTCTGGCGTGGACTGGACGTACACGTTTGAGCTTCCGTGGTTCAACTGGAAAGCTGCGAGTGGTAAGTGCCCCCTATTTGTCAGGGTCTCGTACTTCAAGAGCGCTGGCGTAAGTCACGAAGTCACGGAAGTTGAGTACCTTCCTCTTGTCTAAGGTCTAAGCGAAGATGAGCGCCACACACACACCGACTACGACCGAGACCAATCTGACGGTGCCCGAGAGGGAGGCTTTGCGTCATGCCGACCTCTTCTCTCAGGAAAAAGCTCTCACGCTGGGCGGCAACGAACCCTTTACCACGGGGGTTAGCCAGACCTTTGCAGACCATCTTTCCCCTACGCCCACCGAAGAACCGGGTAAGGGGTTGGGGACGTTTACCAAGGTGAATCTGCCCGCTGAGGTAGCCTCTTGGTACGGACCCACGCAGCCAACCCAAGGCACAGAGGGTCGGGCGCTCAACATCTCGACCTGGCAAGACCTTACCCAGACTTTTGGGCTTTCAGTCTTGCCAGGGGACGTACTCTTGGTAAAAGCCAAGAGCGGGTCTACGACGGACAACGCTTACGCGGTGGGCACTGTGTCTGCACTGACAGGCACAACCCTCACGCTGACCAACATTGTCAACCCCTCCAACGTGGGCTCCGAGGATGAGCTAGACCCCGCGCCCCTAGAGGTAGGCTGGAGCTACATCGTCATCCGTCCTAACGCCAAGAGGCTCTTTGCGCTTCCTGGGTCTGGACCCTTGGGGAGTGAGCAAGCCTTTCTCTTCGTGGACAGCTCGGCGCCTCACACGGTCGCAGCCCCCAGGCTCGACGGTATCGAGGGCGCCCGTATCACCAAGATCGTACCCCCTCAGCTTGGTACGGGCGACAGGGCGGACTCGGTTTACGACTTCGGCGCACGCACGGGGCTAGACAAGCTGGGGTACAGGGTCGTCTTGTACCCTGATAACGGGGCAGGCGCACCAGACCTTACCAAGCCGATCACGTCCACCACGCCGGTTCTGGACAGCACCAAGCCGGCGGCGGACCAGAGGATGACGGTGGACTACCACGCTGGCGTGGTACGGTTTGCCATCCCTCCGGTGACGGGTAGTGAGGTCAAACCCAGTGCCCTCTGCGTGGAACCTGCCACAGGGAGGCTGCGCCTCTATGCTGTCTACTGGGCTTCGCAACCCACGGTAGCTCCTTACGTAGAGGGCGCTCCCAAGGAGCTTTACCACGTAAGGTCGGATGAGTACGACGCTAAGGCGGCGGGCTTTGTCCGGTACGACGCTGCCCGCGAGGCTTGGTTGCTAGGGGCTACTGACACCGGAGAGGAACTTTACGTCCAGGCGCTCACAGGGACGGGGGTTACGTACTTTGGGGTCCAAGACAGCACTACACCGCTCTCGACGGAGAGATACTTTGCGTACACTCAGGGCGATAACGCTTGGAAGTTCAAGAGGCAGCCGCTAACTGAGCCGGTGACAGACCCCGCTACGTCCATGGACCTTGTGGTCGCGGACAAGACGGCGTTTACGGTGGGCGCGGGCGCTAACCCCCCGCAGAACCCCGGGGGGGACTACAACCCCTCTGGGCTGGTAGGCTACCGAGACCCCACGACCAAGCTGCAAGAGGCAGTCAAGGCTGCGATTCTTGACGGTTACGGCGAGGTTCATCTTCGGAGAGGGGAGTACCGTTTGACCAGCACGGTCACGGTGCCCCCTGGCGTGAAGATCACTGGCGAGGGTGCGGCTACCAGGGTGGTCTCTAAACCGGATGGTGCTGGCGACGCTCACGCCCTCTTCAAGTTTGGCGCAAACACGCCTTGGGGGGTGTGGGACGCTGATTACCCTCTCTCAGGGAGCTACACCCCTCCTAGCGTAACTCTTGACCCTACGGCAAGGATTGAGGGGTATGATATTGTTTGGAACCCTGTACGCCGTGTATGGGGTGTAACGTGGGCGGACAGTGTAGCTAACGAGGTTTACTTCCGAGAGGTGGACCTACAGGGTCAGTGGTCCTCTCAGACTCTCACGGTAGCGACGCTCCCCCTCTTTACTCGCTTCACGGCGCACGCTCTAGCTCCGCACCATACCACGGGCCACTACCCCAGGATGGTTCACGTAGAGGGTACGGATGAGTACGTCGTGGTTTACGTGCGCGACACAGGTGCCGGGCCAGAGTCCGTTATCGAGACGGTAAAACGGTTGGCTGGTGCTTTCAGTTTGAAGTTCCCGTCCACCACAGTTACGGGGGACTACGCAAATAACAGTACGCCAAGTCTAGCCTCTTCGGGCTCCGAGGTACGTCTGGCGTTCTCCTCGTTTGCTTCCGATTACAGCACGGTGAGTGTACAGACGGCGAGCTATGATGTAGGCACAGGTCTTCTTACACCGGTAGACACCACGGGGGACCGTGACGCAAATCGCATCATCACGTCCGTGGACATCGCGGCTAAGAACGACAGCACCTACGCCGTGGTCTGGTCCGAGAGACAAGGACTCCTTGTTACGTCGGTCTGTGGTACAACGGTAAGCTCAAATGTGGTTACCGTTGGTGGGATTATTGTGCTCCTACTGCTCCCTGGGATGCGCTTTCTCTGTCACGACAACTTGGCCTCCGTGGATAACGGTAGGAGCGGGGTCATCGTAGGCGTGGCGGGGCTGAACGTCACGGTGGCTTTTGATGATGGTGACCAATTCTTTCACTCGAATACCGCGGGTTTCAACTTCTCAGCGGCGCCCCTGTCCACGATATACGCAGCGACTTCAACCGATATGGCAGGGGGGAGCACGCTCCTTGTCGTGGTTGCTGGTGGTGAAATTACTTCTTTCTACAGTAGAGACGAGCGCGAGCCTGACTTTGTTAGGATTTGTCGTGGGGGTGACGGCTGGCTCATTGTGTACCAACTGTTTGACACCGTGGCTCGTCTAGCGGGCGACACCATGCGGAACCTTGACGACGGTTTCAACACAGTGTTTTACGACAGTAGCGCCACCTACCCCCCGGACGGTGACGTACCGTTGGCCAGCCTCTCGGTACACAGAGAGTACCTCTCTACGTGCTTTGCTTTGCTGGGGGACAACTTTACACTCACGGGGCCAACACCTTCCGACAGAACAGGTCTCAACCCCACCAGCCTCTCAGACTTCCCTGCGATGGGTGCGGACACACACCGTACCGGGCGAGTGCTAGGGGGTCGTAAGCCTATCCGGGTTCCTTGGGCAAACAGCGTTCTCAACACGTCGCGCCCTGAGCTAGAGGTCTCTGCCAGGAATTACTGCCACGCTTGGAACCTTGTAGACGACAAAGTACCCTCTTTGTTGCCCGACGTGACGTGGACCGGAGAGGATTGGATGGTGGTCTCTCCGACCATGGCGGGCATTTGGTCGGACACGGGGGTAATCAGTAATGACGCGGGCACCGAGATCCTGACTGACGAGAGCTTCATCTTTGGTACAGGGTCAAGCCCAACGTCCAACAATGATGGGTCTTTTCTACCCCTCACGGTTACACCCTTCTCTGACGCGGTTTACTTTCCAGTCACGGGTGAGACTGTTTTGATTACGGGGGTGCGCAGCGAGCACGTAATTGAACTCGCTTCTATTCCCGTTGCGCCCGTGGGTATCCCTGGGAGCCAGAAAGAGTGGTGTTTGGTTAACGGTAGCACCACACTAGGACTATCGGGGGGAATGCCTAACCTGGGTTTCCGGGTCTCTACCAAGGGTGAGGTACTCACTACCTCTTCGTACCTCACCTTCGCCATCCCCGAATCCGTTTCGACTTCTCGCCCGCGTAGCCAAGAGGTTCTCAACCGTAGCCTCTGGGGTGACGCTACCTTTTCAACCCGAAAGTACGGGGACACCAGCCTCTCTTGGAATGACCAAGTAAGCACGTCCAAGCTCGCCGCGGACCTCACGGTACAAGGTGTCACTTTGGGCGCCCCTAAGCCTACCTCGGAGCAAGCCCGGCTAGAGAGCCCCCTCTGTGCCATTGCGTGGGGTGAGAACACCTACGGACTGGTAGACCGGATCACGGGGGGTATCGGTGGGGGTCGCGTCAACAAGCTCAACTTCTACCGCCAGAGCTTCGGACGGTGGAACTCCTCTCTGGAGAGCATGACCCTTACCGGGGGCGCGGCTACCCTGAGCCAAGAGTCCTTCGAGCACGTCTACACCCGTCACGGGTGGGTCACGTCAGCGCAAGTGGGGTGGTCCACGGACGGCTACCGCACCTTCTTCCCCCATTTCACAGCCCGCTTCTTGAAGGGGCTCATGAACACGGGCAGCCTCTTTGACCTTGCGTCCGGTGACCCTGCTCGCGATACAGATTGGTTTGTTGACCTCTCAGCGATGGTTGCTGACCAAGAGGGTGGTCATGGGGTCAGGGTCCGGGGCACACCGTTTGCGCTAACACCCACGAGAGACCCCACGGACAACTTCTTGGGGATTGCCAACGTGCCAGGGGTCGGCTTGACCAACCTGAACACGATGCAACCCAAGTCTCTTTGGAATGGTCGTGACTGGGTAGTCTTCTTCCCGGGGGTTTTGGTCAACGCGCAGCCCGCGAACGCCATTTCGATTGAGAAGATGATGCACCACCGTGGGGTCATATCCATGGTGGTCTTCCCCGGAGAGGGTCTGGAAATGGACGGGGCGTTGGTAGGTGACGAGCTTACCAACCCGGCGGCACTGGCGACCAACCTACGGTCAGCCAAGGTGGTAGCCACGGGGCACATAACCTGCGGGGCGTACAACCTGAGCATGAACCGAGAGGTAGTCTTGCTTGACGTAGCCTACTCGGGCAAGACGTACTGCGTTGTGTGGTCGATGGGGCTACAGACCACGGACCCTTCTACAGTGAGCACGGCGTTCACGGGTGCCAATGGTGGTAACCTCATAGGGTACACTCTATTTCACGACAGCACCGGAACCACGACAGCCTTTGGTAACGTGGTGTCTGGTAGCATTTCCGCACCAGACACCTTTGACCCGGGAGGAGGGGTGACACACCTCCTAGAGCTTGACTCTACCATCCCGGGCTTGACGGTAGACAACCAGCAACGCAAGGCGAGGTTCTTGTCACCCAAGATTATTTGGGATGGTAAGCAATTTCAAATCTTCGTGGTTCACCGTGACGACAACTACGGCGCGCTGGCTACAGACCACGGTTTCATGAAACAGGTTGCAGTGGCAGAGGATGGCAGTGGGCACACATTGCAAATGCGGAATGCTGCAAATCGCTATGTCCCAGTGGCGGGATACGGCACGGCAAGGGTGCTAGGGCAGTTCACCATTGACCCCTACTTGAAGCCCGCGGGTGCGAAGCTGGTGTTGAGGCTCAACCTCACGACTTCAGGGCCATTCGGAGAGTATGGTGGTGTTGTGCTGCCTGGGGACACTTTGGTCATAACCAAAGTAACGGATTTGCTGGGCACTTTGGAGGAATTCAAGCTCGCTGGCGTTTACACGGTAACGGATTACGATGCACAGAACGGTTATGTTTCCCTTTCCGCTGACTTCGATAGCACGCTAGCAGGGCCGTCTTACCTGGCATACGGCTATCTTCTCTCTGGGGGTATGGCCGCCAAGAGGGATGCTCCCTCCGGGGCGTTGACTAACGCCGGTCAGAACTACCTACAGACGGTGGTTTCCACCGAGCCCACTTCCACGTTGCAAAACATGGTCCGTATCTGGGACACCGCCTACAACGAAGAGAATGGGGAGTATACCCTCTTGGTGGAAGCCGAGGGCGACGGGGGCTTTTTCCTCGGGCTTCTAGCCTTCTCACGGTCTACAGGGTCCGTTGTCCGTGAAGTCGAGCTGGCAGGTATAGTTGGACCCGTTACCTACCTTGACGCCTCTCTAGCTTGGAACGGCGACCGTTACTTCGTCGCCGCTGCCAAGAAAGACGCCATCGCAGGGGAGTCTGTGGACACCTACCTCGTCAGCCGTGACTTCATGGTCGAAGAGGCTAATGCACCGGCCTACGTGCCCACTGACTTCGTGGGTAACACGGGGCGGAAGATGCCTGGACCTGGGTACGGGGCGTACTCCGCAGCTTCCAACCTGCCGCTGGCTAGTTTCCGGGGCGTCAAGGTCAAGTGGAACCCTGTCCTTGGACGGTGGGGTCTGGCGGTCTCTCTTGTGTGGTCCGGTCACGGGGCGGCTCAACTTTACCAGACCGGGTGGAATGTCAGGTCTCTTCTCGACGAGCCGGCAACAACCCTTGGGGTGGGTGTCCGGGTAGGTCGCGACTTCGGTTTGACTGTGGGAACTGCGTACCGCCAGCCTGGAATGCGCTTCTTGACGCAGAGGCTCACCCCCCTCTTTGGTCTCACGGCGCCAGACTTTGCATCTAGCTTGCCCCAGGTTATCGCGGATACCGTAACCTTGGTCAACTCCTCTCAAAACGCCAAGGTGGGCGACCTCTTTGCAGTTGCAGGGAGAGGGCCAGGGGGCACAGATATTCGCAGAACCGCCACCCTTTTCGGGGGCGCGGCGCTGGACAATGCCAGCGTGGACATGCCGTGGAATGACGCAACGAACGCCATTGATGTGGCAGTGGGTGATTATGACGCTGTGCCCCCGGACGGAACCTTTACTGTTGTGGGACGCCTCGCTCAGTACAATTTGCTGTTCAACGAAGGCGCTGGCGTTACCTATACCGCGACAAGTCTTACGGATACTGATGTCTTCCCAGGGTTCATTACCATGGGAGTGCAACCAGGGGACCGTGTTTACGTGGGCGGTAACGCTTTGGTCTACGTGCTGTCCGTGGCGCCCACCGTGCTCACCACAACACCCTTTGGGGTGCTCCCCCCCGCAGGCACGCACTACACGGTCACACGTCCCTCCTCTTACCTCTACAACCTGAAGTCCTCGCTAAGCACAATCTTGCTCACGGGTGACGTGGATGCCGCTACCCAGCGCACCCCCCTCTTGGAGTCTACCGGGGGACACACCCTGGAATTCCTACCCAGAGAGGACGTGTTCCTGATTACGCTTGGGTACGGCACGCCTTGTGTAGAGGTAGACGGAGCCGAAGGCGTCGCTCTAAGTAACCTCACCCTCGGGGGTAGCCAGGACATCACGGTCAAAGTAGCTCAACACCCCTGGCTTGCTCAGTCCGGGCTTGCCGTGGGCTGCGTTGACTCCGGCTCCCCCCTCTACCCCAAGAGACCTTCTCTGGCTTTCAGGTTCCCCGTGCCTAGAGAAGCCCCCGTGACGCTAAGCAATGTGGTAAGCCGCACCAAAATGCGGTACAAGGGAGTCTTAGCCATGGGCGCCACCCTCTACCTCATTGACCTTTACAACGACGAGATCAATGCAGCCCTGTCGGACAGCGCCGCTGCCCTGACCAGCAAAGAGGTCACCGGGAACTACGTCATCCCCTACGGGCTCTCCCTACCCCTCTTGGCGCCCCCTACAAGCCGAGCCAACTTGCTCTTGCAGAAGCATCAAGGGCTCCTGGCCATGCACCCTGGCTTTACGAACCAAGCCTACGATGACTGCCTGGACGCCAACGGCTTTGACCTGACCTACCCCTTCACCCTCGGCTCTTTCGGGGAGCGGGGCTCTATCAAGTTCAACACGGCGCAAACCGTCATGGTGCCGCTGGCGTTCGCGCCAGCCCAGGTCGTTCTCAACTTCGAGCCGTACACGTACAGCGACAGTGACAACGCGACGGGCTTGTACCAGCGAACCTACCAAGAGGTTGCACCCTCGGTCTTTACTGCCACGGCGAGCTTCAACAATGGGGCTACCTTCGTTAGCCTCTTGGCAGGCGGTTTGGAGAGCATCCCCCTGGCAGACCAAGGAAACCAGTTCATTCTGAGGCTGACACTGGCGTTCCCTGGTCCTCACGTCGGGCTTGCAGGTTGGTCCTTGCTATACTAAAGCCTTAGCCAAGATGAGTAACGACAACCTGGGACCAGGGGTCTCTCGTGTTCTCGACCCCACGTCAACACAGTACGACCTCGTTGTCTGGCAAGCGGACAAGCCTCCGCTCGATTCCGAGCTGAACCTGCTTCAACAGCTAGCCACGCAAGGGCTAGCTCAGTCCCATCACGTCAACACGCCCTCCGGGTGGCTCTCCAACAGCACCAACCCCAGCGACGTTTACGAAACCAACCCCCTCTGGTCCAACTGGTTCAAGTTTGGTCACCAAGGCTCTGGCGAGAAACGTGCCATCCCCTGGGCTGTCGTCAACGGGTGGTATATCCCGGTCACCGCTACCCAAACAGGCACCCCCCCGGGTAGCGCAGACAACACAGCGACTTGGAACCGGGTTACACTAGACCCCCCTCCCCTGAACGCAGGGGACAAGCGGGTTGACTTCATTTTCCTAGAGGCGTGGCGAGCCCGCGTACCCACGGGGGTTGCCGCCTCTAAGCCAGAGGCCGCCTCCGTGTACCGCTTTGGTAACGTAGAGGGGGGCACGTCCTACCTACCCGACGACCTACAAGACCCTGAGATCGGAGTCGAGACTACCCAGAGGGTACAGGTTCAGTACCGGCTCAGGGTAGTCACGGGGCTTCTAGGGCTCGCGGCGTACCCTGATGGTTTTGACATCACCAAGGTTTTTGCGAGGGGGCTAGCTGCCGTACCTGGGAGCTACACGTTCGCCAACATGAGGCAAGAGCTAGGTGACCCTGGGCTCTGGCGCGCTGGTGACGGCTCGCTACCTGCCCAGACCGCCCTTGGCACGGTAGACGGCTACACTTACGCAATCCCGCTGGCTTTCATCTTCCGGCGCAACGGAGTGGCGTGGAATGGTGACCCCTTCGCTAACTTGAATGGGGGGGTCAATCGCAACCCTACGGCCACCTCTCGGGCGGGTTTCAAGACGTTTTCTGCGATGCCCACGCTGGCAACAGATTTGTCGTCAACAAGTTTGTCGTCAACTTTGTCAGCCTACACGGCGAACACGTTGCCTTTGCCAGCCACCCCTACCTCTCCGGTGCTCCTCAAGATTGGGGACGAGCTAGTCACCTACCAAACCGTCTCAGGCACGACGTTGACGCTGGTAGCCCGTGGGGTCAACGGTACCAGGGCAGAGACCCACAAGGCGGGCACGCCGGTAGAAATTGTGCCTGGGCGACCCGATGGTTACTTTGCAGACCAGATTGCAGCCACGGACATTCTGGACGCTAGGCACGTCGTAAGCCCCCAGGGGTTTGACTACAACGCCCTTCTTAGGGGGGCACTAGGCAAGCTCCTGAGAGGGGACTTGCAGGCTAATTGGAAGAGTGCAGATCAGACCCAGGGTCCGTGGCTTCTCTACCAGGACAAGGTAACAGATGGGGCGGTGGCCCTCGGGGTAACCAAGCTGGACGGTCCTAACCTTGTCAGGCGCGTTTGGAGTGACGCCTCTACGCTGGAAACGGTGGACACCCACGTCACCCCTTCGCCTGGCATCGTCCCCGGTCCCGGGGCAGTTCAGATTGCAACCCCGTGGTCCTTGTCGCTACCCGCAGAGACCACGTTTCAGTCGGTACCGAATGAGTTTAACTCAGGGGACATTATCAGGATTCAGCCTAACGCCTTTCAGCAAGGGCTAGGCGCGGACACCGACCAAGTACGGTTTGTCAACGATGGCTTGGCTGGGGCGGTACAGGTTCGTATCCGAGGTCAGTCCTTTTCGATAGACCCCATTTTCATCACAGTAACCCCCCTAAACCCCAACCCTGGAGACCCTCTAGTCATTACCTTTGTGGGTTCTGGGATCTACCCCATTGCGGGCGACGTGGCGATCACGGTGAGGGTGCTGTACGGACCCGGTAGAGGCACGTCACGCAAGTTTGACAGCGTACACTCCCTGGCGATGCTGACGAATGCCGGGGGTGAGTACCTCTTGGCGGGTCCGACAGTACCGGCTAGCAACGTGCCGCTTCGCGCGGCTTGGCTCCCTCTGTGGTCCAGGTTCCGTAACACCCTCTTTGCAGGACAATGGCCCACTACCGCAGAGGCTTACGCTGACGCTTCTAGCAAGACGGTGGCTATCCAGCCTTTCCGTCGCATCACGTTCCCCCAGGCAGTAACGCAGGACGGCAACGCCGTAAACGGTTATGGTAACGTGACCTACGTGGGTGCAAACGCTACCACCAATGGCTCAGACACCCTCAGTAAGGTGGATGGCACCTTTGCCGGCTTTCTGGTGGGTTTTGCCCTGGTCATTACGAGTGGGCCCGCCAAGGGTCGTTACACTGTGACAGCCGTACCCAATCCTCTACAAGTACAGGTTGAGGGCATCTTGCCCTCAACACTGCCTCTAGGTATACCTGTATCAGCCTTCCACTTTGAGGACGCACGGGGTATCATGCCCACGGTGGACAGCAACTTGCTGCCAAAGTGGGTTACCACGGACCCCTTGGGGCTATTTGCTGGGAGTGTCATTGGACCGCTCAACAACGCATTCCAGCGGAACCTGTACGTTACACTGCCCCGTCACCTTGTACCGGGGTGGGGTGACATTCTCTCCCCGGTCATGTTGCCCGGGGGCTCTGTGGTGTTTGACGAGGGTGTCAACTTCGGGTTGCAGTCTAAACAGGGTAGCGTCTATTCGGATACCAACCACAACCCACAGTATATCAACTACGTTAACGCACCCTACACTAACGCGGTCTTCTCGACGCACAACCTCACTTCCCTGCCTGGTACGGTAGCGGCGACATACAACGCGGTTACACCCTCTCCGGGTGTAGCGGGTGCAAGGTTTTACTCTGACCCCACGGGTAGAGCGGGCGTCGAGCTACCCCCGTTCTATGGTGTGGCTCGCCTCTGGGCAGTGTACGAGGCTCAGGACTACCTGACCAATGGCAGCGCTTACGTTAGTGCGACGAGAAGCCCACTGGTCATTGGAAGCCCGGCTCAGAACCTTCTACGGCAAAACTTTGAGGGTCCGTTCTTCTTCATCACGAAGGACGATGACGGTGACAGCACGTTCGTACTCAACGCCAACGCGCTGGACCTCAGCAAGTCTACCCTCGTACCCATTCCCACCTTTACCGCAGGACGGTACGTTATCGAGGCGAGCATCTTCGGTTTTGACCGTAACTCGTTCAACGTAAACTCAGATTTCCGGCTTGTCCTCTCGCGAAACCGCACGCTGGCGAACAGCTCTGGACCGCTACGCAGCGCTAATCTGGGCGTTACCCTCCCTGGGGTGACGGCGATACTCCCTGGACCTTTGGCTGCCTCTGACGGCGTGGTCATCAATTACAGTCGAGCGGCTTACCAGGGCGATGCTTGGGGTAGTGAGACGACTTACACGGACACTGCGCAGCGCATGGGACCGCTAAGTTCCGTTGATGCATACCAGCTAAGCGCCACACAACTTGACCAGAACGCCCTGACGCGACCTTACCAGAAGCCCCTAGAGGTTCTCGCCTCTGTGTCATTCCAGACCACGGCTGGCACGGGTAGGTTGGGGATGGAGGCATCGTCGGGTCTAAATGTGCTGAACATTGGGTACGAAAATCCCGCGGTCTACCCACCACCCTCCCCCGTGGCGGCCCGTCCGAGGAGCATTCTTGGCGCGCTGGTGGGCATCACTGAGTCCTACGGTACAGACCTGTCAGCGTGTACGTCCAGGCTACCTCTTGGGGGTCTCTTCCGCGATAAAGACTTCCGGGGTGAGCCGGTAGCCACGGGTAAGTCAGCCTTCGTCGTGGAGCCTGGCGAAACGAACCTTGGTCTAGCCTCACTGTCCCCAAGAGGGCGCCAAGAGGTAAGGGAGCTACCTGTGACCCCCGTAACGTCTTGCAGCGGAGAGGCTGGTGACGTGATTGTCCACGTTGACGGCGAGCAGTCAAGCTACGTGCCCCTTGTGAACTATCGCACCACGCGGGGGGGCTCTTTGTACAGCGCGACGTTGCCCCGTCCGGGTGGCGAGGTCTCTGCCAGGATGAGCCAGATCACAACGCCCGTAGCCAACCACCCCAACGTGCTCTCTGTCAAAGCCCTGCTTGTTCGCAACGCTTTGACTCAGAACGGGTTCGGTGAGGTCTCTTCGGGTGGGGAGCTTATGATGCTCATTGCTACCGAGGTTCACCGGCTGAACGTCTCTGGAATCCTGACCGCTACAGGGGGCGTGACTATCTCGACCAATGGCACCAAAGAGGGTTACAGCGCCGCTGATCTATACCGGATCGAGGGTCGCCCGCTAGAGTCAGACCACGTAGGGCTCAGGGTCAACCCCTTTGGTATTACCCTGACAAGGCGTGCATTAGGCTAAGACTAGCTGACCTAAGCCCCCTTTGACCGTGTAGCGTAGAGGGTGGGGCGCTGTCGCGGGCTGCGTGGGGCTGCGCCCTTCAAGCGAGGCGCACCACGCGAGCGTGACCCGGGCTTCCTCTTCGGAGGGGGCTTCTACCTCGTCGAGATACCAGAGCTTCTTTAGCCAGGCCGGCGCCCGGTATACCAGGCAGAACAGGTTGTCCCACCACCGGGTATTCTGGTTTGCTGGGTCCACCGTGAAAACGTGCTTGGTAGCCATGAGGTAACCTCTCAGGGGGTAACGGTTTTCTTGCTCTGGCGCGGGAGGCTGATACGCCCGACCCCGCGGATCTTGGCGAGCGCCGCACAAGCCTCTTTGAGGCTGCTGCACTCTTTGACCGCTTTGCAGGCAGTACGGCAGTCGTAGATCGTCCAGGCAATGTACTTGACCGGACCACCGCCCAGCTTAGCGTGTCCAGACCAGTAACGCCCCACCTCGAAGCTGACCATGTACGCCTGGTCGGCGGTCTTGTACGCCCTCTCCCCCCAGGGGATGAGCTTCTCGGTCTTGGTGCTGTCGGTGGTGTCCATGCCCCCCTCTTACGCTTACCCTAGCTCCGAATTCACAACTTTTGTTGGGGTCACCTTGTACCCCCGGCGTCTCCATACACTTTCACGGTTTCCGTGTTCTGCACACTGGAGTCCCCCTCTAGGGGCTCAGTGATAAAAACATCGTAAAATGTGCCAGGGTCATAGGAGACACCTCCGGTTTTTCCATACGTCCTAGGTAGGCTCACCAAGAGGGTTGCGTTCGTTGTAGAGCCGGCAAGCGGTCTCGTGGGTACAGGGGAGACGTTGCCACCAAAGAACCCCCTTGTCGGGCACGCTGGTGTACCCCCAGAAGGTGTTCTCTCCCTCGTAGGGGACGGCGGGTACAAGCCAGCCGATCTGGTCACCCTCCCCGCTAGCGTAGGGGCTACGCCAGCCGGGGTCGTGGCTCTTGGCTTGGGCTTTCTCAGCGCAGAGCGCGCAGAAGAGGTCCGTGTAGTTTGCGCAAGTGTTGTGCTCACGCCACAGGCGGACGTCCCTCGCGCCGCACCCGTCGCAGGCGTAAGCCTGGGGTGTCGCCGGGTTCTGGTAGCTGAAGTCTCGGAAGTTGCGTTCTGGCATAGCCCTCAACTACACCGAGGATCTCTTGGGCTGCCGTGATGAGGTCTGAGGTGAGACCTACCCGGGGGTCGGTTTGCAGGAAGTTAGGACTACCTACAAAGAGGGGTAGGTCATCAATCACCACGTAGGTTTGGCATGGCGTAAGGTGAGCTTGAAGGAACCTGCGGATTTCCTGGGCCTTATTGGGTGTACCTGTGCGTGGGGTAACGTGGGCTAGTTCCCCGAGAAAGCCGTGGGTTGAGAGCCACCCTTGACACTGCTCGACGGAGAACAGGGGGTACCAGTGAGAGGAGAGCACGAACACTACGCCCTCTTGGACGAGACCATTAAGGAGGCACACCTTGGAGGTCATGAGGAGTCGCCCGGGGTAGAAGCTGTCCACGTCCCGCTGGCGACTTTGGCGGCAAAGGTGCTCCGTGGTGTTGAGCACACCGTCAAAATCCACGAGAACGAAGCGCGGTAGGGTCATGTGGGTTAGACTCCTTCTGTACACCCTCTGAGAGAGGAAAGGTTACACACGATGATCCATCACATGACACATACCGACGTACCCCTACAGCTACGCCAGCGCACAGCCAAAGAGGCATGTACCAAGCTCAAAGAGAAGCTAAGTGATCCCACGCTGAGTCAGGCTCAGAGGCGGGTGCTACGGGCTCAGTTGACAAAGATCGAGGAATGGGGTAGCTAAACTATGCCTGCGGTGATGCCTTCGGGCGTTGAGCACTGCCTCTCGTGCAAAAGGCGTGTCCTGCGTACCTCTACTGAGAGGGGGGTATATCTGGAACCCCCTCTGTCTGAGGCTCTTATACCTCAGACAGAGGGGAACACCATGGAAGCAGCCTTTAGTATTTTCATGTCCTGGCAGGCGGTCTTTACCTGTCTCGTGGTAGCGGGTCTGACCTACGTGCTGCGTACCGCCGCCGAGGGTGCCGCCCCTGGGCTAGCGTCCGCCTCTTGGTGGACCAAGGCAGCGGTGCCGCTGGCGCCTCTGTGCAACGGGGCTCTCCTCGGGGTGGTCCCGGGCTACCCCTGGCCAGAGCAAGTGAGCACGCTGGCAGCCCGTATCTTCTTTGGGTTTGTCTGCGGGATGTTTTCCATGATTGTCTACGCAAGGGCGCGTGACTTCATGAAGGGGCAACAAGGCGGCTGACCGACAAGGTTAGCAGTTGGTAGGAGTTAGCTATGATCAACATAGCAGTCGGCACTTTGCAACAAGCTGGAGAGTCTTTCTGAGTATGGTCACCTGTGCGGGTATCAAAGAGGCTAGTTTCTGGGTCTTCCGGTGGTTTGTAGCCCCCATCGTCGCCCTAGGGCTCATTCTCTTGGCGCTGACCTCCTCGGGCTTTGGTAAGACGTTCCCCATCGGGGGCTTGCTTCGCAGGCTCTTCGGCAAAGAGGCTCCTGAGCGCACCAAGGCTGAGGTCGCCTCGTCCCTTGACCCTGAGAGGGTGGACCCCGCGGGTAACCTCATTCCTCTGGGTACGCCCGACGCCAAGGGGTTCGCTCAGTTCCCTGTGGTGCCTATCGCAGTGCCCGATGTCTTTGATGACCCGGAGACGGTGACGTTCACCACGCCCGCAGGCGTAATAAAGACTGTGGACCTCCCCAAGGGTGTAACCAGCGACAAGGTGGACAAGGTGGACAAGGTGCTTATCATTACCCCAAGTGTCGTCGTGGTGACCGTAAAAGACAGCAGCACAGTAAAAGCAGCTACCGTTGACGAATTGCTTGAACGCTACAGCAAAGAGGGCGTAGGATAGCCATGACCACGATAGCTGAACGTGTTGCCAGTCGCGCCGCCGCCTCTCCGCAGAACGGAGTGCAGTGGGTACGTGATGAGATCCTCATTCAGAAGTGCTCTACGGGGAAGACACCTATCGTCGAGGTCGCGGCGTACTTGCACAACATCATCAAGAGCAGCCAAGAGATACACAAGCTGCTTAGTGAGGCTACAAAGAATGCCCAGGATGCCGTGAGTGGTGGCGACACTATCACGGCTCAGGATTTGGAGAGGGCGATCTACAAAGAGGCTGTGCTGCCGGCGGGGGGTGAAGACCCTCTGGGCAAGCTGCTCGCCAAGGTGATTGCCCATGGGGACTACGTTTACTTACCCTTGGCTTTGGAAACGGGCGCAGTCCCCTTCTTGTGACTACGTGCCTTGACGGGTTTGAAGTGCTCAGGGGGTGGCTCCCTGGGTCGCTTGATCTTGGTGACGGGCTTAGCTGACGGGTCGAGGAGGTTGATTGCCTGGCAGAGGTTCTCTGAGCAAAGACCTAGCGCCGGGTTGACCTTGACGAGGCGGGGGGCGTAGTCAGGCATGAACTTGAAGACCTCTTCGCTGTCCAGGGCGACCCAAGAGGTTGCGGGGTGCTCAGCGAGGAACCTGCGGATCGTGGTGGCTTTGGCGGGCTCTAGCTTGTGATTGACCAGGGCAGACACTTCCCCAGTAAAGCCGTGGCTTTTCAGGTGCGTGTTTAGCTGCTCCACGTCATACCGTGCCCACCACCGAGAGGTCACCACGACCTTACCCTTACCTACCAAGTAGTTCAGCCTGCGAACTAGAGGAGGGCAGAGGCGTTGAGCAGGTTGTCTCTTGAGCCCCTCTGGTGACAGCCTCTTGGCTAGGTTGCTCAGGTACACAGGGGTATTCAATACCCCATCCAGTTCTAGGAAGATGAACTTTACGGGCTCCGTCATGGTTTTCAGACTCAGAAAGTACACCGAGGTAGCCTCTTCGCCTGAGAGGGGGTAGCCTTAGCCTTTAGCCATGAGATACCGAGTCCTCCTTGCTGTTACCCTCTTCGCCCCCACCGTGCTCGCCCAAGACCCTGTGCAAACCGAGAACCCCGCGGCTTGTACGTCGGACAGTGTTTGCATACCCAGGGAGGATCTAGCTGTTTTCGTTCAACTTTTGAAAGAGCGGCAGTGCTTGGTACGCACCAAGCCTGAGATTACCCTCTCGCCCATCCCGCTGGTCATTGACCGACAGGGTAGAGTCTACGGAGAGACAAAGACCACCCTACTCATACAATGGTGTAACTTTGAGATTACAGGGGGTGGGCCCGTCAAGATTGACGTGGCGGTACAGGATGAGCCCGTGCCCCCACCACCCAAGCCGTCCCTCTGGCAGCCCGCGCTAAGGCTAGGCGTGGGCTACACAGTGCAAGCCTCTTGGGATGCTTTCTTGCTAGTCTCCCCTCTGGCGTACCGGGGCGTGAGTCTCAACGGTCACGCTGGGGTGCGCTCCATAGGTGGCGGTTTGGGCTACGGTGTAACCTCTTACGGAGGCTTTTACGCTGGGTACAGCTACAGCTACGAGGGTAAGCACGGGGCTACGCTGGGCGTATACGGCCGGCTCTGGTTAGTCCACCCCGCTAAGAGGGTGCTACCGACTAGAAAAGCGTCTTCACCAAGGTAGCGCTCGTACAAGGCGCTTAGCTCGTCGCAGGTTTGCTGGACTTGACTCTGGTAACTCTCGTCGATGCGACAACCCCAGAGGTACAGCGACTTGTAGAGACCGTCCCTTGTCACGTTGTGGAGTGTGTTAGCCAGCGCTCCGTGCCCCAAGGAGTTACCAACCCCACCAAAACCGCGGGTAACCCCCCTACCCAGCGTCAACTCGCAACGGTACACGGCACCCTCTTTGGTGACCGTCACTTTGGAACCCAGCCTGTCCCTATCGCCCTTAGCCCAGAGGGTAGCCAGACTTATCGCCAGGTGCTCCATCCCAGGCACGTTTCTCTTTTTGTCCAAGAGAACCCGTCGCAGTCTGTTCCATTGGCTTTCACTGATACGGTCGGACCAGAAGTTGTCTGCATAAAACCTGTCCCCCAGGTGCTCAAGGAACGCCTCTCGGTAGGACGCCCCGTTGGTTTTCCGCACCGGACCCTCTGCAAACCGAGCCGTGAGCGAGAAAAGCCCGTTTCGTTCCTGGCAGGTTAGCTGCCAGTCCCTCTTGACGTTGTTTATCACGATGGCTGTGCTCAAGTAATCCAGCATGGCGTGTGGGGTCTCCAAAAGGGGTTCTGCACGGCTTTGCCATGGTGGTACACCTTTTCCCGGCAGCTAGGGCTGTGCAACGCCGTATCGTAGCAAGATGGGTAGACAAGGGCACGCGAAAGCTGTCACGAGAGGTATACCGTCGCATCGGGGAAGACCCGCAAAGCGCTCAGTACCTCTCCGGGCTTCTACGGCGTCAAGCTGGTGACGTAGTGTCACTCCCCCCCTACGACCCCGCCCCGTTCAAGGAGATCGTAGACACTTGCCTCATGGTGACTGACCGTGACCCGGCGCGACTAAGAGACCTTGGATCAGCCTTGGACAGCCTGGCGCAAGCTGGGGCTAAAGCTACCGGGTGACAGCGGTGACGGGTGACAGCACGGTTTGCGGTATCTGCCGCGAGCTAAGCTCCAGATGTAGCTGAGGAGCCGGAAGAACATGCGCGAGACAAAGCCCTCTTCCTCGACGGGGCTTGGCGTCACGGGCGAGGGGGCGTCGTACACGACCGGGGGTTCCTCTTCGGGTTCAGTCTGGACGCTGGGTTCCGTGGTCGTCACGCTCGGGGCAACCAAGGTGACGTGGCTCACGTAGAGTTTGCCGTCCCTACGGACCTCTTTGTTGGACACGGCGGCACCGAGGCGGGTACCGATGATGTGCGGGTGCGTACCGAAATGTGACGCCATACCCTCGACCGTGCTACCCTTCTCGCCCAGCGTGGAGAGGTAGGCAACGAGGTCATTCTTGGTGGGCGTGGGGAGTACGACGCCCGGGAGGTGACAGACGCCCGACGTGACCACGATGGTGCCCTTTTCGGTCAACGATTGTACCGCCGAGAGGTAATCGTTGCCGCACACGCCGAGGACAGCGACCGAGGAAGGCTGCTTGGTGATGAGGTTAAGCACGTTGCACTCCGTCTTGGTCATGACCGGCTCACCCTTCGGGTCCCTCGTCGGGCTGGCGACGGTGAGGGACCACAGTTTGCCCTCGACGGTGACCTGACCTTCACGCTGCATGGCTCGCAGTTCCGTGAGGACGACGGCGCGGGCGCGGTGGACGCACTTGTTGATCTGGATCACGGAGAGGGCGTATGGCTGCGCCATGGTCAGCGCTTCCGTGATCTTGGTACGGAGCCACGCTGGTTTGGTGGCCGCCTTGGGCGCAGAAGTCTTTGGGCTCACGGAAGGCGCCGGCTTCTTGGGTGCTTCGGGCTTCCAGCCGATCCGACCGTTCCGCACGAGGAGACCCTTCAAGACCAGCAGCGTGGTGGCGACATACCGCTGGCTCTGGGTCGCCAGGGGTGCCTTGTTGAGGACGCGCACCTTGCCACCCACCCAAGCCAGCACGGTCAGCTCGTTGGGGGTGAGGTAGGGGGCGGGTACCCGGTCACCCTTGCTGCGGTAGTACTCGGCAAGTTGGTCCAGGGTACACTCTCCCTTCTCCCGCCTGCGGTGCGACACCCCGTCATAGGTGCAGGGGATGCCCTCCTTGTGGAGGTTGTAGACGAGGGTGAGCAGCGGGGCGCTGTCCGCGATCAAGGTTACCGGCCTCTCCTGGGGGGGCGCCTCGGTCCCTGGGGTGATGTCGTGGATGATGTGTGTGCGGGGGTTGTCCATGCCTTGTTCTGTACACCATCGCTCCATTAAAAGGTGTAGGTTACCCTGGCATGACTGAGAAACCGTCCGTGTACGACAGGCTCAAGCTAGCCAGGCAAAACCCGCAGTTCAGCCTGAAACCTACCCCCACCCTCACTGTTGCTGTCACCCCTACTTGTGAGCAGAAAGCCGCCGTTACCCTTCGTCCGTACCAAGCCGTGGGCGCCTATCACCTCTTGGTGCAACCACGGATGGTCCTCGGGGATTGCTGCGGCTCCGGCAAGTGCGTCACGGAGGACACCCTTCTCCGTACCGACCGGGGCTGGCTACCCATAGGGGCACTGGCACCCCCCCAAGAGGTAGACGAGGGATTTGCCTCGTTTACCCAGGTACCCCCCGCAGTCTTGGACGGCATGAACCTGACCCCACCTAAGAGGTTCTACCACGGGGGACTACAGGCGTGCCTCACGGTCACGACCGCTTACGGTTACCGTGTCACTGGAACCAAGGCTCACCCCGTTCTGGTCTGGCGGGACGGCTCCCACCAGTTCGTACCCCTTGGGGAACTAGAGCCTACAACGGACTACCTCTGCGTGGATCGTACCCCCGTACCCTTTCCCCCCGACCCGGCGCTACCTGCCCCGGTACAGAAGCACCTCCAGGCGCCGACGCACCTTGACCCGGATCTTGCCTCTCTCCTGGGTTTTTGCGTGGCAGAGGGACACCTGAACGGTACCAGTTTGCGCCTGCGCGTCTCCTCTCCTTTTAAGAGGGGTGTGGTAGCCAGGCTCATGGACCGCCTCTTTGGGTGGCGTGAGCCTGGCTACCACCCCCAAGAGATCCGAATCTGTCGCAGGGGCGTGGTCCGTTTCCTAGAGGCTTGTGGGTTGGATTTGACCTGTAATCAAGACCGAGTGGTCCCCTGGTCTGTCTTGCAGGGGAGCCAGGCGTCGGTGTCTGCCTTCCTCGCTGCTATTTTCGAGGGTAAGGCCAGTATCAGCCCCGAGGGGAGGATTGAGCTACGTACCTCTTCGCGCCCGCTAGCTCAGACGTTGCAAGTGATGCTGCTAGGGTATGGCATTGTGTCGAGTCTGCGTGAGAAGACCGCCATACACGCCAGCAAGTACAGCTTGAAGATCGGCGGACCCTCGTCGCGCATTTTCCGAGATGAAATTGGGTTTTTGTCCTTTGAGAAGCAAGACTACCTCCGGGCAAAGACCAACCGAGGGGAGCATTGCAACCGCGACCTTGTGCCTGGCTGCGAGGGGCGCCTCCCTGAGTTGGTCGCCCTTCTACGCGAGAGAGACCCCCAGTGGCTCAACAAGAACGTGGTACTCAGAACCCGTGTTCAAACGATAAAGACCGGGAAGAGTCACCCCTCTTATGCCTTCCTCGACCGATTCTTGGCTGAGTGCCGGGCTCATGGGTTGCAGGACACGGAAAGCTACATCGAGCTAGAGAGTCGGGTGGAGGCTCACTACTTCTACGACCGGATCGAGACGGTAACGCCGGGGACCGCGGACGTGGTGGACCTGGAAATGCCCGACCCGTGTCACTCCTTCGTGGGTAACGGGCTGGTGTGTCACAACACGGTGCAAACGGTGGCGGCGCTGTCTTACCTGTGGGACCGCCTAGAGCCCACCCACAAGGTCATCGTGGTCTGCCCCAAGTCCGCCCTCTACCAGTGGCAAAGTGAAGTCGCCAGGTTCACAGCGGGCGTTACCGTGTACGTAGCCTCCGGTCCAAACCGCAAGAAAGCCTACGAGGCGTTCTTCTCTGCGGACCCTACCAAGAGCAAGTCTCTTTTGCTGGTAGGGTACGCCTCGCTAGCTCGGGACTGGCACCAAGGCGCAGGCTCCGTCAAGGTCAACGGTAAGCTCACGGTCACGCAGGGCTACCTGGAGGGTCTGGTCACCAAAGCCGTTACGGCTTACCCCCTCTCTTTGGTGCTTGATGAGTGTTTTGAGTACCACACCCCCGTCTTGCTCGCTGATGGCACAAAGCAGCTTATTGGGCAGATCGCAACCAATAAGTTGGCTGTGCGTGTGCTGTCGTGGGACTTCAGTACAGGGCAAGTCGTACAAAAGAATGTGATCGGCTGGTACCGGCGTCCTCTGCACTCTAAAGGTTCACTGTTGCGTGTGGACTTTCGGTTTGCAGGTACAGTCAATGTTACAAAGAATCATAACTTCTACCGCACCAACGGAGAGAAAGTACCAGCGGTTAAACTTAAGGTGGGAACCAAAACCGCCGCCTATCTGTGCAACACCCCTTCCGACGTGCAAGCGCAAGTGGTGTACGGTGGACTCCTTGGGGATGCTTCAGTAGCAGGGCGAAAGACCCTGCTATGGGGGATCGTGTTTGGGCACAGCTCAAAACAAAAGGAGTACCTCCAGTTCAAGAAGACAGTTTTGCAAAGTCTGGGTGTGTCAGAGGACACGCACCACCAAACAGAGTACCAAACCGGAGAACAGCAAATGGTGCATTTCCGTTTGAACGGAAATGCCGCGATAACCTCAAAGCTATGTGACGCAGGAATTTGGTCTCAGGATTGCAAAACCATAACTGCGTCATTCCTTGACATGGTGAACCCCTGGGGACTCGCTATCTGGTATGGGGACGACGGTAGCCTGTCCACATTTACTAGGTCGGATGGGAGTAAGCGCTACAACATAACCCTCCATACAGAGGGTTATCACCGGTTTGAGGTGGAATTGCTTGCAGGTTGGCTCCGGTGGCGATGGGGGGTGTCAGCGTTGGTGAAGATTAGAAAGAACAAGAGGTCTGCTTGCAAACCGTATTACGTGCTATACTTGCCTCACGAAGCGGCTCAGAACTTTCTGAACTTGCTTCCTGGTGCCTTGCCTGGGGTAGCTTACAAGTTTCCTGGTAAGAAGGTCATCGATCCTGCAATTCTTGACTTGACCCCTAAAGCGTCAATTGTGGTGGATGAAGTGATTTCCGTCTCAACGTGCCTCCCCCCTGTTAACCCCAAGCTGAAGACACAGTTTGTTTACGACCTGGAGGTGGAGGGTACTCACAATTACTTTGCCAACGGCGCGCTTGTTTCCAACTGCACCGCTGTGAAGAACCCTCAGACCAAAACCCATGAGGTCTGCAAGCAGCTAGCCGGACAAGCCAAGAGGGCTTACGGGTTGACGGCCACCCTCTTGCGCAACTCACTCATGGATGGGTACGGGATCTACAAGGTCATTCTCCCTGACCTCTTTCGCAACAAAACCCGGTTCATGGAGGACTATTGTGTAACCCGCACCATGTTTCTGGGGCGTAAGCAGGTGCCCCTCATCGTGGGGTACAAGAACCTCTCCGTATTTCGCAGCACGATTGACCCGTACTTTCTGGGGCGTCGCAAGGAGGACATATCCAAAGACCTACCCGTGCTCACCTCACGCGATGTCGAGGTCACCCTGTCCAGCGAAGAGGCTACCAAGTACGACGAGGCGTTGACGGGCGTACTGGACTTGATGAGCGGGGAGCGCAGGGATTACACGGAAACCGTGGCCATGACCTCTTTGCTTTACTGCCAGCAAATTGCTAACAGCCTGGCTCTCATTGACGCTGACCCTACAGGTTGCACGCTAGCGGTTTCCTCCAAAGAGGAGGCTCTCATTGACCTCTTGACCGAAGGGCTCGACGGAGAGAAGGTCATTGTGTACACCCGCTTTGAGAAGGGTATCGAGCGTCTACGCGCTCTCCTCCAGAAAGCCGGAGTCAAGACCACGCGCATCACGGGCAAGGAGAAAGACCACGAGAGGCAGAAGAACCGGCTAGCCTTCCAAGAGGGGGACACGTCGGTCATTGTCATCACGGACGCCGCCAGCGAGGCACTTAACCTCCAAGCCGCTGCCGCCATGGTCTTCTTTGACTCCCCGTGGTCCTGGGGGCATCTCGTGCAGCTTATTGGCCGGATGGTGCGTATCGGTTCCCCTCACCGGGGGGTTGTGGTGTATCACCTCCTGGCTACGCTGCCTGGCAAGAAAAAGAAGACGATTGACCATTACGTGGTAGACACGCTACGCCGCAAGAAAGGACTGATTGACCAAGTGATCGGGGAAGCTGCCGTGGGCGCCTTGGTTTTCGAGGGTGACATGGGGGTCGTGCATGACCTCATGGGGAAGATCCGTGACGACAGCCTGTGAGCGTTGTAAAGGCACGGGTTTCATACCGGTCACCCCTGACCTGAGCAAGGAGTGCATTTGCGCGTACTCTCGCAGGGTAGAGAAGCACCTTGGGCTAGAGCTTGCCTCAGCCGCAAACCACCCCAACGGTCCCCTTTATCAGTACGAGGCGGGCGTAGTGACGGTGGACCGGACCCGGGACAACCTCATGCTCTCTGGGGCGTGGGAGGCTATTCTGCCGCACTTGAAGTGGTGCTTTCTGTGCAAGGGGCTGGGTTTTCGCTTCCTTGAGGTCACGGACGAGCGGATCAAGTCGGTATGGTTGGGCAGCGAGGCATACCACAAGAAACAAGCCAAGAAGCGGGAGGACGGGGACACCTATAACGGGCTAAGAGACCTCTTGGAGCCTCCCGACTTGGTGCTCTTGCGTTTGGGCTTTCTGGGTTATGCCAACGTGGCGATGCCGGGCGTGCTCAAGGAGTCCTTGCTTCTCCGGTACGCTCAGAAGAAGCCTACGTGGCTTGTAGAAGACCCCACGATAGCCCCCTTTGCGCCAGGGCACCACGCCTACAGTGATGACGTGGGTACGTACATCGCACAGCACTTTCAGACGGTGACGTTCAAGGCTGCACGTACAACGCCCACGGAGATAACCCTCTCCGAGGCTAGCGCCAAGGTGTTTGACCGTCCTCTCCCACAGAGCCCACAACGCAAGCCCAAGGCACAGCCCACGGAAGACCTGGCGGATATGTCTCAGTTTGGTGGTGGCAGCAAGAAGAGGAAGTGGAAATGAAACGTCTTCTTCGTGGTGTGATCCGTTGGACGGCTGAAGAGACCTCCGCCGTAGTGACCCGGAACTACCGGGCGCTCATGGAGTCGCGTATCAAGTGGGAGAGGCATGACGACGCGGCGCTCCTGGCCTATGTGACGCAGTATTACCGCTCACACCTTGAGGTTCCGGGGCTGCAATCGGTCACGGACTACTTTACCGCGTCCAACGACGTGGAAGTCATCGAGCGCCTCAAAGACCTTGGGTCCGCAGAGGTTTACCAGGGGAGCGCCTTTGATGAATTGATTGCCCGTGTGCAAGAGGCTCAGATCAAGCAAGCCTCTCTGGCGCTGGTGGACACCACGCGAGCCATCATCACCAAGGGGGTCAAGATTGACAAGGAGGAGCTTCTTGGACCCACGGACGGTATCCGTTACTTTACCAGGGAGGCGCCTAACGTCATCATTGCCAGTCACGGTGCCAAGGTCAGGGGCAGCGTCAAGCAAGACGCACAAGAGGAGATCGACCGGTACTACCGTGCCAAGTATGACCCTAATGGCGCGTATGGCGCTCTCACCGGGCTTGTTGAAATGGACAAGATCATCCACGGGGGCAAGAAGGGTGAGCTTTGGATACACGCGGCTTTTGTGGGGGGGCTCAAGTCTACTTTCGCTCGTAACTGGTGCTACCACCTGGCTACGCGGGCTGGTGCGAACAGCCTGTACTACTCGCTGGAAATGCCCTTTGAGCAGGTACAGACCCTCTTTTGTGTACTTCACACAACGCACGTCAAGTGGACCTCTCAGGGGCGCACCCCGCTTGCCTACGATAGCGTGAAGTACGGGTTGCTGACCCCAGAGGAGGAAGCCTTTTACGAAGAGGTTTGCCTTGACTGGAAAAACAACCCGGAATACGGCGACGTTTTCATAGAGAGCCCAGATGAGATCGACGTTACCATAGAGGAGGTCAAGGCTACCGCGGAAGTCAGGCACCACGAGAACAAGCTAGCCATGTTGGTTCTTGACCACGGGGGGCTTATCAAGCCAAGGGTGCGCAACAAGGACTACGTGATCGAGTTCAACAGCGTGGTCAGGGACGCCAAGAAGCTAGCCCTCTCGTTCAACAAGGGCGAAAAGATATTCGTGCTTCTCCTGGCGCAGATAAACCGGGACGGTTACGACACGGCGGTAAAGAACGCCGGGCGCTATCAGCTACGGGCGCTAGGCTACGCCAACGAGCTAGAGCGCAGCGCCGACGAGGTAACCACCTCCTTCCTGGACGATGAGCACCGGAAGAACGGTACGGCTTTCTTTGATCACTTGAAGCGCCGGGACGGTCAACTTTACCAACCGTTTACCGCACGGATCGACTTTGCCTCTCAGCGGCTCTACAACATGGAGCGCTTCGGTGGCGAGGATGGTCCCTCTTACGACGATAACCGTAGCGTGCTGGACCTCGTACTGGGGGGCGTGTTAGTTCAGATGGGCAGGCCAGAGACACTCCCAATCAAGAGGACACTACCTTTATGCCCATGCCCCCCTGGATTACAGCCCGCGTTGAACGTGCCAGAGAGGTCGTAACCGCCTTTGACCTCCTCTCCCGGTACGGTGTCACACTGCCTAGAGGGTATGATTCCACCCAGCAGATACCGTGTCCGTTTCACGGGGACAAGAGGCCATCCTGTAGGGTGTATGACAGCACGGCGGGGCAACCGTCGCATGTTTGGTGCTACGTGTGCAATGAGCGCTGGGATGTTATCCGCCTGTTCAGCAAGTTTGAGAACATAGAGAGCGACAAGTTTACCCGGGTGCTCACCCTCTTGGAGAAGGCATTTGACTTGCCCCCCTTGCCGGAGGGCGCAGGGGTCAAGCCCGAGAAGGAGCTAACCCCTTACGAGAAGCTACTGCCCAAGGTGGAGCTAAGGCTGTCTTTCTTCCGGGGGGAGGTAGACGCTGCCCAGTTTATGGGGCTTGTTGACGCCTTGGACGAGGCAATCCACGTCGGGGAGACCGCGGGTCACCAAGAGGGGGAGGTACAGCTACAGCACGTCCTAGACCTCTTGAGGGTCTTACCGTGCGCGCAGTCACGCTACCTGTAAAGGAGAGGGGTGGCGACGTGAAGTTTGCCTTGCTGCCCTGTGCCACCACCCTGCCGCCCTCTTGGCTAGCGCTGGTGACCCTTGTGCCCGAAGAGGTCTGGAATCATGCGCTGTATGGGTACACGGAGCCCTTGAACAAGCTGCTAGGGCGGGCTCCGCTGGTTTGCTTGCGCAAGGTACCCGAGCAAAGGTGCGACAAGAGGGGGGCTTGCGCAATGCACGACCCTAATGTGTGCCTAGCCCGGCACGATGCTCGTCCTTGGTGCTTTGAGGTCTCCGCCTACCCTGGGGCTACTGAGGTTTTGAAGGCGTGGTCAGAGGGGGTGTATGTGCTACTGCTCACCCCATGATCCATGACGACGTAGACGCCGCAGACTTCCTTGCGACTTCAGGGATAAAGCAGCAAATCCCAGCCTGCAACACCCCGCGAGCGTGGATGCTCAACGGTCACAGGTTCCGAGTCGTTGACTCCCTCTCAGAGGTTGCAGCCATCGTTGACGGCGCCATTGCACAAGGGGAGGTCGCACTTGACCTGGAGTGTGAGGGTCTCGACAACCGGATCTACTACAAGAAGGGCAAGCCGTACACGGTTCACAAGATCGTAGGCTACTGCCTCTCAATAGACGGGGTGACAGGGTACTACATCCCCGTGGGGCATGGGGGGGACGGGTGGGAGAGCAACCTCCCTGCGGAAGAGGTAGCCAAAGAGATAGCCCGTTTGTGTTTTGAGGCTCAGCCTGTCATCAAAGAGGGTGAGGCTTTTCCGCTAACAAGCCGGAACTACACCCCTGGCGTAGTTAAGATATATTTCTGGAACGCCAAGTATGACCAGGAAATGCTGTTCCCTGTCATCGGGCTTGATTGGTGGCACCCCGACTCCTTTGAGGACGGGATGCTCAAGTACTTCGCCGTCCACGCTGGCGGTGAGCTAGGGCTAAAACCCAGGGCGCACGAGGACTTGAAGTACGAGGGTCCAGAGATTGTAGACTCCTCTCAGCTAAGGCTGGATTACGAGTCGGACCCTGGCTTTATTCGCGTCAAGTACACGGGCGAAGTGACCGGACGGACGGTCAAGCACCCCTATGCGATGCTTGAGCTTACGGACATTTTCAAGGGAAGAGAGATCCGGTTCTCTACTCTCATTCCTAAAGACGCTGCTCTTTACGCCGCCTCCGACGCTATTTGCACGCTGAGGTTGTGTTCCGCCAAGTACAACCGTGATCTGTGCGAAGAAGTGCGGTATCGAGGCGCCGAGTGGACGTACCGTCTAGAGCGCAGCACGGTTCAAGTAGTCAGAAGGATGGAGCGTAACCGAGTCTACCTGGACCGTAAGGTCATCGAAGAGGTCTCTCAGCAAGCCGACGATGAGGCGAACCAGCTAGCGCAGAAGATCAAGGACATTGCCAGCGCCGCCGGGTTTGGAGCGATTGACCCTAACTCCGCAAAGCAAATAGGCGACTTCCTCTTTGACGAAAAGCCAGGGTGTTTGCACCTCACGCCCAGTCCCGGGAAGAATGAGGCTTCCGGTCAGTGGAAGACCGGGGGTGACGAGCTAGAAGCTCTCTCCGAAGAGCTAGGCGAGGCTGCCCCAGAGATCCTGACCCTGATCGTCAAGTACCGCAGCGCCGCCAAGGTCAAGGGCACCTACATCGACAACATGCTCAAAGGCATGGACCCCAACGGCGAGATACGGATCAACTTCAAGCAGGTGGGCGCTGCTACGGCTCGGTTTGCAACCCCCAAGGGTAAGCACAGCCAGGGCTTCTGCGGGTTTACCACCCACGGAATCCCCAAGTCGGACAAGAAAGACGCCCCCGAAACGGCAAAGGCGCTCAGGAAGACGTTCAAGGCTCGACCTGGCTACGTCATGGTCAAGATTGACTATGCCGGCGAGGAGCTACGTATCGCGGCTAACCTCTCCGGCGAGCCGTTGTGGGTCAACGAGTTTCTCCATGGTACAGGGGACTTGCACACCATTACGGCGATTGCTTTCTTTGGCGATAAGCGAGATAGCCCTGACTGGCCGACCTTGAGGGGTATGGCGAAAGCCGGGAATTTCGCGATGCTTTTCGGTGGTGGTGCGGGTGCCATCATGCGCGCCACGGGTTGCAGCAAAGAGGAGGGTATACGTAAGAAGAAGTCCTTTGACGCTACGGTTACAGCCTGGGCAAAGTGGGTCAAGATGCAGCACGCCAAGGTCAAAGCGGACGGGGGCGTGCGTAACGCCTTTGACCGCTGGATAGAGATCCCCAACGCTAACGCAGAGGAAAACTTTCTCAAGGCGGAAGCAGAGCGCCGGAGTCTCAACTTCGCAATCCAGGGCAGCGGGGCGGACATTATTCGCATTTCAAAGGTCATTTGCCACCAAGAGGCACAGCGTAGGGGGTGGCTCCGTGACTGGATGCTACCAGAGAGCGAAGCCAACCGAGACCTCTTGCGTATTTTGCTGACGGTACACGACGAGCTAGTTTTTGAGGTCCACGAGAGCATTGCCTTTGAGGCTACCACGCTAATGAAGGAGGTCATGGAGCGTCCTACGCATCTAACCCGCTTTGGTCCCAAGTGGCGCGTGCCCCTCGTTGCTGAGGCACTCATCGGAGAGTCCTGGGATGCAAAGTACGGGTGGGAGGAGCTAACCCACGGCAAGCCTTACAAAGAGGGTACGCCTGTCAGCCCGAAGCATTACGTGCATGAGGGGCGCCTCTACCGCGTACCTCCCTCTGGGCTCATCGGTAAGCCTGGGTTCATTTTCGACCCAGCGGTACACCAACCCGGGGTGGTGGTAGGTGTCTCCGACGCGCCCGCCTCTGCGCCGGAGGCTGCCCTTCCTCCCTCAGTTAACAAGGGGCCAGAGCCGGTGACGCTCACGCTGGGGGAGGCGTCTGAGTTTTCAGCGTGGGTTATGGGGGCGATAGTCCAGGTTGCGCACGACCCCGAGGGTACGCCCTTGGTAGTTACGGGACCGGGGGGCGAGGTACTTCTTAGCCAAGAGGAGGGGTTTCGTGTGGACCCTGCCAAGGTGAGATTTTTCCACATGCTTTTCAAGCTATGACTGAGCGAACCCAAGACTACCTCTCAGAGTGTAACGACCCCTCGCTGGGACCGCCCCTTACGGAGGAGGAGTTCAAGCTGGCGTTTTGTGACCGGTGCGTCAACGCTGAGTGTAAGCGAGCCATCCGGGGTGACCCTTACCAGGCTCGTACCTCTACGTGGGAGAAGAGACTGTTTTTGGAGGTACCTCGACTGAAGCCTACGGACCCACGGTACGAGGGGATACGTCACCAGCGGTTTGAGAAGGTCAACCCCCCCTTGGGCAACGTGACTCTCAACCCCAAGCCGCCCCAAGAGGCAGGGGCACCCCCAGGGAGACCCCCCCTCCTCTTGGCGAACACGGTGTATACAGGACCGGTGACGCTAGCGGGCGCTACAGAGAAAGCGCCTGTCTGGCGAGAACCTTTGCCAGAGGCTACGGTAGTCCAACCTGGCGCCAAGGTGCGCCTCGGAAAGAAGGGTTGATAAATGCGAGTCAAAGCCAGAATCTTGCAGGATGGTACGGTGGTAACAGAGGTTCTCGACCGTGGGGAGCACCTTTGCGACGCGATCTACCAGATCACAAACAAGATGGGCACCCAAGTCTCCGACGAGGAGCTACCTGATTGCCCAGGTAACCAGGCTCAAGAGTACCAGGGGACCGGAGGCAGTCAGTGAGTCACCGGGTAACCACACAGGTCAACATCACGGACAGCGCGCTAGCGATAGCCACGCTACGCGAGCTAGGGCTACCGTTCACGCAAACGGGGGACGTGATTGAGATCACGGGGGGCTCAGGCTATAAGCACGCCCGGATCAACCTGAAAAAGGGCACCATCACGGGTGATAGTGACCACGGGCACAACTCCAAGAAGTTTGGGCTTCTCCGTCAGGCGTACTCCCGCACCAAGTACCGCGCTACGCTAGCCGCCGAGGGTGCTATCATAGAGTCCGAGGAGGTCATGCGGGACGGTGTGGTCGAGTTCATTTACACGAAGGCGTGACTCTCTAGCCCAAATGGAATCGGTCTTTCAGCACATTCGCAGCCACAAGTCCGCCATCCTTTACGTGACGGATGCGGAAGACCGCTTTCTTTTGCGCTTTCTCGCTGAGGCGACCCTACCCGAGACCAAAGCCAACACCTTCGTCTACAACGCCAGCCTTGGGCTAAGAGGTATCGTGGAGTACCTCCGTGACTGGGAAAGCCGGGAGTACAAGGCGGACCCTGCAACCCTTAGCCTCGCTGACACCCTGACCCACATTTACAAGGCGGAAAACGACAAGCCATCGTATTACATCATCACCGACGCGCACCGTATCTTCACGGAGCACGTTTTGATGCGCCGCCTCTTGAACATCCTGCTTCAAGTGCAGAACAACAAGGCGAGCCGAAAAACACTTGTGCTCCTGACGACGAGCGCAGGCGTGCCAGACGCGCTAGCGCGCCATGTTGACGTGGTGGTGGACCCTGGCCCCGAGGAGGCTGAGCTTACCCAAGAGGTAAAGACCCTGGCTTCCAAGACGGGGCTAACGTGTTCCGCCAAGAGGGCTAGCTTTCGAGGGTTGTCCCTTGTCGAGATAACCAACCTCTTCAAGGAAGCCAGAGTTACCGGAGACAGGGACATCACAGACAGCGCGCTTTTCAAGTACAAGCTACGGCGCATCAAGACTAGCGGGATCGTGGAGCACGTAGACACGTCGGGCTTTGACTTCTCGCTGGTGGGCGGTCTGGACCGTTTCAAGCTCTGGGCTGAGAAGACACGGCACGCCTGGACCCCAGCCGGTCAAGCGTTTGGTCTCGTACCCCCCCGAGGTGTGCTCAATGTGGGAATATATGGATGTGGGAAATCACTCTCCGTAAAAGCCTTGGGTAAGACCTGGGGTTTGCCCGTCTTGCAAATGGAGTTTGGTAAGCTGCGCTCGTCCCTGGTAGGTGACTCAGAGCGTAACCTGTACCGACTGACACGCACCCTTGAGGGCATAGGCTCCTGCATCCTTTATTGTGACGAGGCTGAGAAGGGATTCTCTGGCTTGGGCTCGTCCGACAAGAGCGATAGTGGTACGCAGGCCAGACTGATCGGCATACTGTCCACCTGGCTACAGGAAACCAAGTCACACGTTTGCCTGGCGCTCACGGCTAACTCCCTGAGAGGGCTCCCACCTGAGTTTGTCAACAGGATGGACGCCCGCTTCTTCTTTGACCTCCCTACCGAAGAGGAGCGTACCGCAATAATCAAGATTCACCTGGCCAAGCTGAAGCTAGACCCCGAGAAGTACCCCTTGTATCACTGCGCGCTCGCCTCGGAGGGCATGGTGGGACGCGAGATAGAGCAAGCCCTCCGCTGGGCGATGGTGGAGTCCTTTGCCGCTGGCAAGGCTACGCTGGACAGCGCTGACTTGATAAACGCCCTGAAGAACAAGCCCAGGATCTCTCACACCCTCAAAGACGAAATAGCTGAGATTACCTCTTGGGTGGGTTATGACCCTGACCGGGATGATGGGGTACGCGCGTTGCTGGCGTCCTCTCGCCGCCCGCCCGCAGCGCCGAAGGCAACAGCCTCTATCCCACAGGGAGGGAAGCCGTGACAGACCTAGCTAACGTAGAAGCACTCCAGGGGTTTCTGGCGACGAGACGCTCGCCCCCCCGCCTTGAAAACCAGCCGTTTGTCAGGCTGGTACGCCTCTTGGTTGAAGAAGACGCTGGTTTTCGTGAGGCTTTTCTTGCAAACGACACGGGCGAGCTAGCCTCCTTGATAACCCAACGCTGGCCAGAGGCGCCTACCGAGCAAGCGCAAGAGGTCTCTGCGTACCTCTTGGAGGAGAAGGCTTGGCTGGTTACGCAGCCTGCGGGGCTGACGGTCACGGCGCCTGATGGGTCCGTGCTGGGGATACTCCCCCCGGAGGCCATCACCAAGCTACCCGCGGTTTACCGTGAGGACGGAACGCTGGTAGAGAGGGGCTACGGTGTGCGCCCTTCGGTGGAGGCGGCTCTGGGGTACGCTTGGTACCAGCGCCAGCGAGAAGAGGCTCAGCTAACCAGGGTGCCCGAAAGCGCGAAGTTTTTGGCTACCGAGGGGCAGCGCGCCCAGTTCCTCGGGGGTTTGGCTAGCCTTGAGGCTCTTTTCAAGGCTAGCAAGCTGGTCATGTTCAAGCCTGGACCCCTGGCTCAGTACGGGGAGAGCTACTCCGTCAAACACAAAGCCCCCATTGAGAACCTACAGTCTTTCTCTGGGCGGTATGATTTTCAGGGGGACGTGGCGCGTGCTGTGACCCGTGAGCTTGTGGACGGAGCGCTACAAAGAGGCATGTGGTCCGTGCCTACCTCTCGGTGGTGCGACGTACTGTATGACGCGAACGCCTGGGTACTCAAGGACGGAACCCGGGTAGCGTACACGGGCGACGTACTTCTACGGTACAACCCCAACGCAAGCCTGAAGTGGACCACGGCGACCTACGGGGGGTCGTGGCTACTGCATCTCTCCGTAGAGGGCTTGACTGTCGCGTACAATCCCTCTCTGGTCCGGGTGGTGGACGGAACATGAACCTGTGGGCCATACGCACCCGGCAAGCAGAGACCGCCCCGCCCCTGGCACTGTTTGGTGTCGTGGTGGGCTCAGGTGCGGACTGCTTGACTTACGACGGGGACCAGATCGAGGGGCTACTAGAGGCTCTTCGCAAAGAGGGTGTGGCGTACCGTGCAGAGTCCTTGGTGGACCCCAGGGTGAATGGTGTACCCCTTCTGGAAAATCAACAATTTTACACCCCACCGGGAGCCAACCATGGTGCGTAACACGTTTGCTTGCCAGATTCTCCGTGGGGAGACCATGCACGACGTTGTAGCCGCGGTTTACCAGGAAGCCTCTGCGTGCTCTTGTGCCTTCCCGGCACTCACTATACTAGGTAGGCTCCCTCTGGGTAAGGCGTGTTACGTCAGGCTCACCTTGGACTGTCACCCTGAGAGCTTCTCGGCGCTGGTCAACGCCCTTCTCACCAAGAGGGGGGTTGTAGCCTCTGAGCCTGGGAAGGGCTACGTGAGACGTGAGGGGGGCGAGGAAAGGGGCACGTTGCGTGTTGGTTTGATGCACGCGACACCCTTGGAATCTGACCACCGTGTCTATGTGGGCACGACACACCCCCACTGGCAACGACAGTTCCAAAGGTAACCATGCTTCGCGTAGCCGCTGTCCAAATGGCCCCCGTGTTCCTCAACAAGGAGGCTAACCTGATGAGCATGGACCGCCTGATGCGCCAAGCCAAGGGCAAGGCAGACCTGATCGCCTTCCCCGAACTTTGTACCACTGGCTATAGCCTCATGAGTGACAAAGAGGCTCGCAGCGTGGCGGAACCTGTCGAGGGTCTAACTTTTCAAGCCATGCTCAGGCTAGCCCGTGCCTACGACATGACCGTGGTGTGGGGCATGGTCATCGAAGAGAAGGGCAAGCTGTACAATGGTCAAGTCTATATTGAGCCCAACGGCAAGTGGGAGAAGGTCTACAAAATTAACCGATTCGGGCAGGACTGGATCTGGGCTACTGCCGGCGACGAAAGCCCCCCGATCATTACCCTCGATGACGGTACCAAGGTAGGCTTGCTTATCTGCCGCGACGTGCGTGACAAGTGGGGCAGATCCGAGAAGACGCTCTACAGCAAGGGGGATGCTGATATAGTTGTGCTGTCAACGGCCTGGGGTGACGGTGGCTTCCCAGCGGTAGCCTGGATGGACTTTGCAGAGCAAAACAAGACGGCGCTCGTCGTTTCAAACCGTTACGGCAGAGAGCGCAACAACAACTTCGGGGAGGGTGGTGTATGCGTGATCTCAAAGGACGGCAAAGTCTCCTGTGAGGGGCTACGGTGGAACATGGACTGCATTGTGTACGCCACCATTGACTAAGACCCTCTTTGCCGTGAGACTTCATGGACTTTCGAGATTGGCTACCTGGCCCTGGCGAGTACCTTCACGACACGGGCGCCAAGAATCGGTATGAGGAGCGCAGGAAGCTGTGGGCGTGGTCGTATTACGGGCGATACAAGCACGACCTACACTGGTTGCTTCACAATTGCGTGGTGCATCCCAAGCTAGGCGCCGCTGCTGTGCTTGATTGGTACATTGTTATCGCGCCGGGCAAGCTGAACGTGAGTAGGACGGACAACCGGATGACCAGGGCGGTACGTGAGCATGGTATCTCTTCGGCGTGGCTCCATAACCGGGACACCAGCCGAGAGACGGATGAGGACGTGGAGAAGCCCAAGGTCAAGGGCGTGGCCCGCACGGCGTGGTGGGTTCTGCACAACTGCGTAGCTCACCCTCTCATCGGATTGTTTCCGAAAGACTGGGCGTTTGCGCTACACGACCGGACAGCAGCCAAGATGGACGTGGACGGGTGGGTCTAGGAGACTCGACCCACTACGCCCTCTCTGCTAAGAGGGCATGGCCATGTGGGACTGTTCAATACCCAAGCCTACAAACCAGACGTTCTCTGACGCACACTCTTGCTTCTCCGTTCAAGAGCTTATCGACCTGAACCAGGACAACCCTGTCGAGGAACGCCCCATAACGGACTTCAACGGGGAGCTAGAGTGTAGCCCCTGGGGCAGCCTGTCTACCCTCCGCAAGTTCTTGCACCACGCCAACCGGGTCAACTGCGCGGACACGAGCCACCCCATCCTTGTCAACCAAGAGGGCCTAGTGCTGGACGGGTTGCACCGACTGGCTTACGCCTTCTTGAAGGGGTACCAGACCGTGAGGGTCCGTGTGGTCACAAAGTACCCACCAAATCTCTGGGAAGAGAAAGACCTGGCAAGGCTGGCAGCTTTTGGGCTGATTACCCTGTCTCAGATAGAGGCACGCATAGTGCCGCCCGTTCCGGTGACACAACAGGGTAATCTTTGCCCCACCCTGTCTACGGTGTGCGCCTCTTTGCTCTGTGCGGTTACCAACCCCTCCGTTAAGAGGGACGCGCCCCAGGACGAGCCAGAGCCAGCGTTATGGGAGGTCAAGAGTGACCCCGTCGTCTCGGTTTCCTTTAGCCTTAATCGGCTTGGTGGTGTAGGCTAGGGGTATGACCTACCCGAACCTGGACGATAGATTTCAGCCGATCTACACCAAGCCCCTCACGGGGATTCCCACGGCAAAGCGTGCGCGAGCGGACGCTTCTAGCGCGGGGCTAGCGGGTCCAGCGCTAGACAGGGTGGTGAGGTTGGAGGGTGCAGAGAGGCACTGGGCGAGAACGACCGCTACCCTGGAAATGGCATTGTGGGCTGCTTTCTCGGTACGCCACCGGGACTGGCAAGAGGACACGGAGCACCGCAAGGGGTTTGCACGAGACGCGGCGAGCCTGGTCAGCGGGGGAGCCTCTGAGTTGCACTTCCTCACGGACGTGCTGGCGCTAGCCTGGGCGCACCTCACGTTGGACATCAACTACCACGGCGGCGGGAACGAGGACCAACCCGCCGTGCGCCTGCCCCCGTTCCGCTCTCTTGGGCTGGGCAAGTGGAACAAGATCGACACGGAGAGCTACGCCAGTGCCGGCAAGTCAGCCCTGGTCATCCTGGGCGAAGAGCTTGACGCTGAAGCCGAGAGGTACGCCCAAGAGGCGAGCGGGGCGACCGTTACTCAGTTTCAAGCCAGGGACGGTGAGTTGTACGTAGAGGTACGGGTAGGCTCCGTGCTTGCCGTGTCCACGCACGTTCCCCTGGCGTGGTACAGGGGGAGCGACCTCTGGGGGATTGACCCCTGGGTTGACCGTCTTTGCCTCGCCAAGCTGTCAGCCTGTCTCAAGTCTGGTTTCAAAGAGGGGATGTTGCCCTGGGCTACGTTGTACAACCGGCTGCAAGCCAGGCGCCGTGTCTTCCGGGCTGCACATTTCTGGTATGACTTGCTGCAAAAGTTCCCCGAGTACATGGAGCCCGCCCGTACTGCTGAGCCTGGTTCGCCCCTTCACGCGGTGTGGCAGCTAGCGTGTTTGCCTTACGAGAGTGACCTCCTGGCGGCGGACCTGTGGCTCAAGAGTGTAGCCGAGGAGGGCGCTTCCATGTCACAAGCGCTAGCCTGGCTAGAGTCCCTCCACCACCTAGAGGGGGCTCTTGTCCCCCCGGACAGGGTAACCGACCATGACCTCAGTTTCCTCTCCAGCGCGTCTCCCTGCGAGGGTAGCCCAGCGTTACGCTGCAAAGACGAAAGCCAAAGCGCCGCCGTCAGCCCCGGAGCCCACGGGGATTGAGAAGGCAATCAAGGACGCCTTTGCTTCTCTGGGGGGCGAGTTGGGCTCTACGCTGGCTAGTGAGTTCGTCTCTGTTCTTGACAGCAAGCTAGAGAGCGCCCGTGAGCGTGTGCTCAACTTGTCTGCGAAGTCCTGGGCGGTGGCACGCAAGGGGACAGAGACCTCCTCTTGGGAATCTGACGAGACAGGATACCACTACTCGGTCGAGCTAGACTACCCAGAGGTTGTAACGGCTACCGTGAAGGCGCCGTTGTCGTGGGACACACTAGTCACTGAGGTTGCCCAAGGGGTAGACACAAAGCACCGTGGTCTCGCCGTAGAAGTTATGCGTACCCCGGCAGTAAAAGCAGCTTGCCTCAAGGTGGCGGAAGAGCGGGTGGCGCTACAGACCATTGAAGCAGGAGAGCTACGGACCTCACCTCTGGGTGCGTCCGCGGTAGAGTTCGCTGAGGACAAGTCACAAAGGTCCATCGACTCCGACGACGACCCCAACTACGAGATACCCTGGGGTAAGCACGAGATTACGGTACACGGGGGCAGCGTGACCGCAAAGCTAACCTCCTCTGGCGCGCTGGACGTACTCTTTACCGCGAGCGTCGGGCTAGAGGTTGAGTTTTTCTGGCCCGGTGACCGTGGGTACAACGATTGGTTACTTAGAGGCTCCCTGGCTTCTATCCCTCACAAACAGGGAGAAGCCATGCCCAAAGACGTTGACCGCTACCACGACGAAGTATTGAAAAGCAACCCTGACTACTCAGAGGCTCAAGCATGGGCTACGGCGTGGTCAATTTTCTGCCGGAATAAAGACCCTGGGTCGGAGCACTGCAAGAAGCCCACGTCGGAGTACCTCTCAGGCAAAAATGCGGGGCTACTGGTCAGGGTCGCCTCTGCCTACCTCGACAAGCACGCAGCGCAAGACCCTGAGTATACCTCGCACCTCAAGCACTTCCTGGTAGCCCTGGACAAGGAGGTCAACAAGCTGGCGGGTCACCGAAGCGAGCCTTTGACGGTGACGACCAAGGACTTTGGTGGTGCGAGGGGTCTGCCGCGCGTCATTGTCCAGGGACCGAAGGCACAGCACTACCTCTTCGTGGTCGAGAAAGGTAACCCCAAGAAAGCCTACGGGTGGCAAATTTCGCTGTGCGACGCAGAGAGCGGCGCCCCTCTGAAGGGTAAGAAGCCTGTGGGTACGCTGAACCCTCGCCCTGAGAAGCGCTGGGCAAAAGACCCCATTGGGTGGCACGACGCCTTTGCTAGCCTGCGGTCACTTGACCTTGACGCACTCTACGGCAAAGAGGACTTGACCGAGGAGGAGCTAGCCCCTGGGTCTACACGGTGGGACGCCCTTGAGGAGCTACCTCCCATGGAGACTGAGATTCCTGGGGACGACGCTAGCTGGTCTGACCTGGAACAAGTCAAGAATGCAGCAAAAGCTAAACCGTCTAGCAAGTGGAAAGACCTTGGCAGCTACAGTCGCGAGGCCACAGCGGTTGAAGAGGCTATTGCTAGTCTGGACGCGGTAGAGAAGGAAGTGAGCCAGGGTATCGAAGAGGCTACCTCCAAGCTCAGACCTACGTGGGTTGGGGACGCAAAGAAAGTGGTGGGTGAGGTTTACAACAAGCTCCAAGCTGCCTTGAGGAGTGCGGACTTGACGTTGGGGGCTATGGGTCCAGCACTCCGAAAGTTGCCCCTACACTCCAAGCTAACCCAAGAGGCTGTCGCCATGGTGTCTACTCTGGAGAGCGCGGTTACGCGGCTCACCGCAGTGCGAGCGGCTTTGAGTCGTGCCACGGTTGGGGACACCCCGGCGGTAGAAGCTGCTTTGGCAAAGACAAAAGCACTTCTAGGTTAGAACACGCCATGCTTTCCGAGAGAGTCGCGACCCGTTACCGTTGTGCGCAGCTAGCCAAGACGGCGGGCAGTGACCTTTGGGCGTCCGTGGTAGCCGCCCTGACCCAAGCGGCTAGCGAGGCTAGTGCTTTGAAGGGCGCCGAGCCTGACACTGAGGAGGGTAAGCGTACTCTGCTCAACATGGTTCTACTGGGGACCGGGAAGCCCCTAGCCTCCTTGGCGGAAAACCCTACCTTCGTAAAGTGGGTCACGCTAGGTTTCCCTTCGGGTCAGGGTGCGGCTACGCTTGAGCAACTCACCGCCCTTTACGAGAACGCTAGGGAGGAAGCCAAAGCGGTACGCAATGGCGACCCAGTGTTTGAGTTCCGGCAAGCCGTGACCGCCTTTGAGCGCGTGGTCAATGACCTCTTGGCAGAGCTAGCGCCTGAGCGTTTGACCTACCAAGGCTTTACGGTCACCAACTATGACCACATGAGCGATGCCGTGGTCCGTGGGCTCCTAGAGGGTGTGGATTACGTGGTAGCCCTGTTCAAGCGCAGAGGGCTAGAGAAGCTGTTGCACTCTGGGGTAACCGAGATTCACCTGGATATTGAGAACTACATTAGCGACAAACCTAGCACTCTAGGGCACTACCGTCCTTCTCAGAGGGCGATCCATATGTACCCTAATGGGCTCAGAATAGCCAACACCCCCAGAATGCTGAGCAAGTGGGTCAACGAGATATTCCTGCATGAGTTTGGGCATTACATTCACCTGGCGTACCTGCCCAAAGAAGCCATGGAGGCGTGGAACGCTACGTGGGACGATTTCAAGGTCAAGTGTGAGGTTTTTACACAGGCGACCACAAACATTAGCGTGGAGGAACGTGCGCTATTCTGGTCATTGTTGCAGAAGAATGGCTATCAACCGTCCAAGGTAGCACCCAAACTGAAGCCTTTCCTCAGATTGAAATTTGGTGCGTGGCTACGCCAGTACTACTCTGGTCCCCTCATTACAGCGGGGCAGTTCAAGCTGACCGAGAAGGGTAAGAACTTCTTTGCCCTCTTTGTGGACCCTGAGAAGTACATGCTGGAAGAGCGCGGTTACTATGTGGACGAGCCAGGGTACGCCAAGGAGTATCAGAAGCTAGAGCGTACCAGACTGACGGACATAGGACTCGTTAGCCCTTCGACCTTCCCGATCCCCAACGAAACGGTAGAAGAGATCAAGAAGGCCAACCCTGAGCTAAAGGCTGAGGTTTCAGCGGAGCTAGACAAGTTGCAACCCGTATCGACCTACGGGCGCACCGACGAGATGGAGGACTTTGCAGAAGCCTTCGTGGCTTTCGTAGGGGCGCCTGAGAAGCTAACCCACATGGCGAAGTTCCGTATGCAGCGGGCGCTCTCTCTTGCTGGGCTGTACGGCAAAGAGGTCATGAAGCTAGCCCAGCACCCTGAGCAGTGAGGGATTCTCATCAGGCGCGAGGCTGGACAGCACGGACCTGAAACTCTCTAGCTGGTCTCTGTTGAGGCTCTCCTCCATGACGTAACGCTCAAAGACTTCTGCAAAGGCTTCCTCGATTGAGCCTGCCCCGTAATCAGACACGGCACTGACGGGCTTGATCTCACCTTGCGTGTCGGATACCTTGTCAAGATACTGGGTAACGAGAAGGTAAGCGTCCCAATGGTCCTTGCTCCAATCCAGGTACCACCTCGTTACACTCAAAGAGGCGAGTTCCTCCTTGCTGTAGAGCGCTATACCCTCCAGTGTGGCGAGGGTGCTGTAGATTGCGGTCTCAGCCTCCGAGAAGTCTACCCCGGGTACGGTGGGTAGTATAGCTCTCAGGCTTCTCTCAAAGGCGTCCCTCAGTCCGTCTAGCTGCGAAACCAATGCTTTCAACAAGTCATCGCCCTCTTGGAAGAGCAGCTTGTAAATCTGAGTCTGAAAACTGTCAAATGCCTGTTGGGCTTCTTTCTTGACCTTACCTATATTGACAAGGGGAGCCTCTGGGTTGTACCTAACGCGGTATGGTCCAGAGGGGTACTCCCTGGTTTTCTCAGAGGTATTGGTGCGTACTAGGTCATTGAACCGAGCGCGTTGGTCTGACCGCATAAACTTGTACCAATAACGGTGCCCCATTTCGTGAACAATGGTGTCCACCACCGATTGTCGAGGGGGTATGGTGAGCTTTACCGTGTCATCACCATCGTGGTACGTGCCTGCTGTACTCTCCAAAGAAGTGTAACCGTATTGCTGGTACGCCTCTTGAGCCGCGGGGCTCAGCTTGTCGTAGGACGTGCTACCTAGAAAGAACACCCCATACCACAACTTGCCAAAACCCTTACGCTCCAAGAGAGACTTGGCTTCCATGAAGTATTGTGCGTAGGCTTCAGCGTTCGCTATCAGCTCAACCCCATAGCCCTCTTTGACGATGACTCTCAGTTTGCCAATGCTGAAGTCACGGTACCAGAGTAGGTCACCCTCCTCTTTGGCCTTCTCCGTATATTTAGCTGCCAGGATCTTGTAAATAAAATCAATCCTGGCGGGCACGTCCACCACGCGAGGGTGCTTCACCTTGACCCAGAGGCGCGGTATGGCGTTCTCGACCATGGCACGAGCCTTGGCGTTCAGGTTGTACAACCAAGGCTCGTCCTCCTTGACAAGCGCGTCCTTGTCCTCTTGGGGCATTCTGTTGGCTAGCCGGCTGGCCGTCGCCAGCAAAGCCGGTATGTCTACGTCAGGGTAGCTCTTTAGTTGAGCCGGTACGTTTCGACCGTAGACCTTCCAAGAGGCGTCTTCGATCAGGCGCCGGAACAGGCTGGCTAGCTTGGCGCTGGGCGAGTTATCGCCCTTGTACGGGATGGTCGCTAGCTTGGCGTCAAAGGCTAGCTGTCGTTTGTTAGCCTCCTCTAGGTCGTCGCGTATGTCCTTGACGTACTCCTTGACAGCTTGCGCGGCTACCGGGTGGAGCCCCATCGCCTTTAGCTCGCGCTCAAAGGTCTCTAGCCAGTAGTAAAGGTCATGGATGTAGCTGAACGTATTCTTGTTCTTCAAGCCCTCGACAAGCTCTTTCTTCTTGGCTTGGAAGAACTTGATCGGCACAAAGCCGGCGTGTTTGGCGCGATACCTGGCGACAAGACGGTCAATCATGGTGGTAGCCCGGTGTATAAGGCGGGTAGACTAAGAGCCCTCTTTTCCACAGGTTCTTCTGTATGACCGTCAAGCAAGCCGCCTCTATGGGTGACCCCGCGGTACTTCTATCGCAACTTTCCAGTCTTAGCTTCGACCTGGACCGCAACGTGGCGGATCTCAAGGAGTACCACGCCAAGCTAGAGCGCCGCGACCCAGACCGTTACCGTAACAGTTCTATCGTAGATGCTGCTTGGAAGCAATTCGGAGACATTCTCGGGTCACGTAAGGTGCGCGACCTTGGTTTTGCGCTCCTACAGGATTACGATATGACGGTAGCCCACCGAAAGGCTGTCGAGGTGGGGGTACACTTGCTCAGTCACGGCGCCCGTCCCAAGGCGCCAAGGACGGGTGACCGCGCGTTGGCAATGGCTAGCTTCGTCTTGGACCGGTGCATCACGGTGCAGAACCTTCTCAGCTCCGCAAAGGTGGTCATTGAGTCAGGCAAGAAGCACAGCACAGAGGGTGTGGGTGCTACAGCCAACGCAACGAAGTTTCCCGCAGGCAGCTTCACAGTAGTCAACTCTGGCGGGTTCCCTGAGAAGACCATCAGAACGGTCGTGGACCTTGTAAAGAAGGCGGACCAGGCTCTAAAGCGCAGTGGATTCCCGCAGGTTTGCTATGGCCCCGTGTTCATCACGAAGACAGTGGGTCGCTCGTCCAGTGTGCTGGCGTTCTACGATCTGAAGACGGATGATATGTACGTCCGCGCTAACCTGAAAGGCTCGGGCAACAGCATCCTCCTGAACTTCTTGCATGAGGTAGGGCACCGCTTTGACTTCAAGTTTCTAAAGGATAACCAGGGTAAGCAACGCCTCTACAATGAGGTTTCCAGGCAAGAGGGTCAACGTGAATTTATCGCACCCATCGTGGGTACACAGTTCAAAGACCACAAAGGTCTGAACTGGGAGGTTCTACGTGTAAGCGGCTCTTCCCTCTATGTGCAAGACGCAGAGGGGCGCACGGGGACAATGAGTGTGCGTGGGTACTATGAGCAGACCGGCAAACTAAGGGACACGGCTAACCCTAAGCACCTTGGGTTTGTGTCTGCTTATGCCAAGACTGACCCCGATGAGAACTTCGCTGAAATGTTCTCTCTGTACTGTGATGATACGCTCCCCGTCATGCAAAGCCTCTCCTTTGAGGAAGTGTGCTTTGGTAAGCAGGACACGTCACGCAAGACCGCGTTAGCTCAGAGCTAAGGCGCCCATTAGCTCGCCCCAGTCCGAGGCTAGTAGGAAGTCGGCACAGAGGTGTACACCCTCAGTCAGCCTCGGGAGCTTGCGGTAGGCACACCCAAGAGGCGCTGTCCCTGCAAGGCAGGGGGGCTCAGGCGTGTCCTCCTCGCGCAGCCGCGGACCTTCGTAGCACTGGCTACCCAGGCGAGACCCGTAGGTGTACGCCTCGCTGTAGTACGGGCAGTGGTTAGCGGAGACCTCTTCGGGGGTAAACTCGACCGTGATCCGCCAGTGTCCCCTTATAGGCTTCTGACCTGACCAGTTCTTGGGGAGGGGCAACAGGGTGCTCAGGTAGGCTCGCCCCTGTGCCTGACTGCAACGGTAGTTAGGGCAGTCAAGGTAAGCGTCCGGGTGGCGGTCAAAGAAGCTTGTGTCGCCGTCGCCTGTAAAGTAGCGGTCAACGAGCACGGTCTCTTTACGGAGGGGGGGTGACGGCATGGGGGCTCATGGTACACCTCTTTTCCTCGCACGTCTACCATGACGAGCACGCTAACCGAGCGAGTGGTAGCCAGACACCTCTCAGCCTACGTAGAGGTGCCGGACTACGACGAGCCCGAGGAAAACGACTTTGAGGCTGCCAAGAGGGAAGACCTTGCCTATTGGGACAAGGTGGAGGCGGTCTTCTTCAAGTTCGCCAAGACCTACGTGAAGCCTCTGGTAGCCAACCCCAGCTTTGAGCCGGAGTTTCGCTCTGCGGTGTCTGACTGCTTCTTCAAGGCGAAGGGCTCTCACACACAGTTCAACATTGCATTGGCTTTGCACACCCGCTCCCCCCGAGGGTGCTATCAGTCGCCCTTGGAGCACTCGTGGAACTACCGTAACAAAGAGGCCATTGCCTACGCTAATAAGCTGCGCACCGGGAAGAAGCTAGACCGGGCACACCGGCAGATTGAGTCTGTCGAGGGTTGGTTCCGTAGCCTGGCAGAGTTCAAGGCGTACAGTGAGGGCACCGAGATCATGGAGGCGCTAGAGGCTACGGCTGACGTTTCCGGGTGGTCTCAAAAGTGCCTGGACGTAGCTAACGCCCTCTCCGACCACGTACACAAACTCAAGTACGCCTCGTCCATGTGGGGTAGCCCTACCATTCTCAAGAACTTCCAAGAGGCATGGGACGTGGCGCGTCAGGGCTACAAGACGATAAAGCCCATCTTTGAGAAGGCGTGGCTACAGTTTTGTGGGGCTGACCGGCAGCTAGACAAGTTCACAGACGCTTGGTGGAAGGTACGCCAGATTACCCTAAAGGCTTACGAGGATTTCCGAGTGGGGGACAAGTCCGCCGTCGTAAAGCTCTACGCTGTCCGTGTCGAGACGTGCCTCCGTCAGTACCACGAGGTCATGGACCGGGGGCGAGAGGCTTTCGACCGTGACCTCTTCGTCAAGGCGACCAAGTGGAGCGACATGCAGTCCGAGTACCAAAACGCTCAGAGGAAATTCTTGATAGACTTGATAGACTGGGATCTGCCATGGCCTTGGACGGAGCACCACCCAAAATCCTGCATACTCAAGGCGGTCACTCAGCTTGAAGCCTTGGACCGCAAGCGTGGCACACTGTTCTGAACGTCTCCCCGGTGTAGAACCACCCCATGCGTCGAGAAGCCAAGAAAACCACGGGGAGTGTAGCAAAGCAGCGCAGTAAGCACCTACTTGCCCAGCGCCAGCGCGACGCCATGCAAGCACTACACGAGGGTAAGGAAACCCGCCTCTTGGTGGTACCCTACTTCGGCGGCAAAAGGCAGTGGATGGTAGTCACTCCCATTTCTAGTGACACCGCGCCCCAGAGTGGAGTGACAGTAGTGGCTCTAGCCGGGGGCGTTATCCAAGAGGGTGTAGTCATCGACAAGGACGGGCGCACCTTTGCTACCAACAGGCGAGACTATTACGACAGCACAGTCAAAGTGCTAGGCTCCGTCAAGTTGACCACGTAGCCCCCCAAAGCTACACTCCCTACCATGGACGTTTGCAGCGTTGTCCCTGCCAACCTGAGTGAAGCCCTCGTCTACATAGACGACACCTGGCCCGACATGCGCGAAGAGCTAATCGAGCATGGTCCTGTGGCGTATCACAGCACCATGGGGATGCACCTTCGGAACATCTTTGGGCTGTGGTACAAGAGCCCCCTCGCTCAACACCTAGAGAAGCACTGGGGCGTTTCCCACCCAGACGACATGAGCGGGCTTCTCTTGGAGCAATGGGTCACCTGGCTCAAGAAAGCCAAGCCCGCCCTCCCATGGGAGCCTGGTTACGTACCGCCCTGGGTCGAGCCTCCCACCTGTTTGACTCTGGCGACCGAGATTGCTTTATCGTAGAGGCTAAGCACGTCCTCTTTGGTGCGCTTCGGGTCGTCATTCCATTCACCCATGTGAAGCTCAGTGGGGTCGATGTTCAGCACACACGCAAAAAGGGCGTGTATGTGGTAGGCGGTACGCTTCTTATCGCTCTTGGGGATGTACCGGTACACTGCACCCATACTGCAAAAGCACACGGCGTACTCGTCGTCGGGGGTGACCTGGCTATGGCTGGCGTCCCTAGCGTAGAGCCCTTGCGTCCACCCTTTCCGTACCAGGGCCTCCCGCGCCCTGGTGAGTATACTTAGAATGAGCACCCAATCCGAGGCGTAGTCGGTCACGACCCCACCCAGTCTGTCTGAGAGATAGCTCGGTCGTACAACGCCAAGACTTCCTCTTTGGTTGTGCTCGCCCGGTCGTTCCACATCGAAATGCGCATATTTGTCAGCCTTTCCAAGCTGTGGATGCAATCGCCGCGAAGGTTGATGGCTTCACCCGTGACCCGCATGATTGCCCCCAGCGCACAAAAGCCCACAGCCGTCTCGTCCGCAGGGTGTACCGGAACCCCAGAGGGTGACAGGGCATAGGCCCCCTGGACCCAACCTGAGCGAGCCAGCAAGTCACGCGCATCTTGCAGGGCTGCTTTGATCTCTTCCTTGGTGGGTTCTTCCTCGTCGTCGTGCATAGCGTGCCTTTACACCAAGAGGCGGGTAGACTCCCCGCTACCGTGATCAAGTACCTCGGGTCAAAGCGTACCCTGTTGCCTACCATCCTCAACGCCCTCTCGGGGTGTGACTCAGTGCTCGACCTGTTCTCGGGTACCTCTCGGGTGAGCGTGGCGTGCAAAGCAGCCGGCAAGAGGGTGGTCTCTGCGGACTACGCCAATTACGCTCACACGCTGGCGACCTGTTACGTTCAGACAGACAGTGACCGCGCAGAGGAGGCTGGTAGAATTATCACGGAGCTAAACCAGCTTCCCGGTCGGGCGGGCTACTTTACCGAGACATTCTGCCGGAAGTCACGGTTTTTGCAGCCGTTCAACGGAGAGCGCGTTGACGCCATCCGAGAGGCTATTGAGCAGAAGGGGCTCGACCCGGAGCTAAAGGCCGTCGCGCTCACCAGCCTCTTGGAAGCCGCGGACAAGGTAGACTCCACGGTGGGTCTACAAATGGCGTACCTCAAGGAGTGGGCGAAGAGGTCGTACAATCCGTTGACCCTCGCGCTCCCGGCGCTCTTGCCAGTGAGCCCTCACGGTAAGGGTCTCGCGCTACAAGGGGACGCTAGAGCGCTAGCGGGGGAAGTTGAGGTTGACGGGGTATACCTAGACCCCCCCTACAACCAGCACTCCTACCTTGGAAACTACCACGTTTGGGAGTCTTTGGTCCTCTGGGACGCGCCCGAAGTGTACGGGGTGGCGTGTAAGAGGGTGGACACCCGAGAGAAACGGAGCCCGTTCAACTCCCGGCGGTGGGCACGGCAAGCCTTCTCAGAGGTAGTCCAGCGGTGCCGCGCCAGGAAGAGGATCGTGGTCTCATTCAGCGACGAGGCTTTCCTGGTCAGACAGGACGTAGAAGCCATTCTACGGGAGAGGGGCACTGTGTCCGTGGTCACGCTCCCCCACAAGCGGCACGTCGGTAGCCAGCTTGGGGTCTTCAACCCCGATGGGTTGCGTGTGGGTACCCCCGGTAAGACAGAGTGCCGTGAGTATCTCTTCGTTACTGAGGTTGGGTAGGGCAACGTGACGCTGCTTTTGGCTAGGTGCCAGCCTGAGCGTTACGGATTCCACGACACGGTTGAGGTCGTCAACGTAGCGGTAAGGGTTCTGGCTGCCCCAGGAGTGAAGGCTAGCCAGAGCATCTTTACCCTTGGCTAGCGCCCGGTAGTCCTTGGCTCGCTCCCGGGCAGCGATCCGCACGCTGGCAAACCGAGTGTAGAATTGCTTGGCGGTGGCGTCTATCACGGTACGGGGGGAGCCGGGTAGCTCTAGCCAGCAATGCCCTGTGGGGGTACTCCTACAGAACATCCCGGTTGCCAGGTCAACCTCCGTGTAGCCCTTGGCGTAGAGGACTTGACCCAGGGCGAAGGATACCACGGCGCAGAGTCCCCCGAAGGTCGTGTAGTTCGGTGGTCCCCCTTGGTAGATCACAGGGAGCCGGAGGGCAGCGACCTCTTCGCGAACCAAGAGGGCAGCCCGGATGACAAACTGACGGTCAAGCCCCGTCACGGACACGGCTGACCTCGGTAGCCACCCAGAGGGGGTCGTCGGTACGGTACGGCTTGGGAGGCGCCACGATGCCAGCCTCTTGGTAGAGGAGGGAGAGCACTTCCTCTTGGGTCCGCTGGGGGTTGTCGTTCCAAACCGAGGGTGCGGTCCTCAGCACACTGTCAAGGTGTCCCCTGACCGCCAGGAAACCGTCCAGGGAGGGTAGCGCCTTTATCACGGCGCCCATGAGGCAGAAGGCGTAAGCGTCCGGGCGGTCGGGTTGGCTCACCTTAGTCCCCTCTTGGGTGCGGGCGTAGCTCCCCTGGCACCATGGGTTTTGTAGGAGGACCAAGAGTGTGCCCCGTAGGGTCTCTTTGACTTCGGGTGTGGGTGGCATCGTTTCTGTGGGTACACCAGCGCCAGGGGGGTTTAAGGCTAAGCGGGGGTGTAAACTAACCCTCATGTTCGGAGAGCCTCTTTGGTGTAGGCTAGGGTATGACCGTGCCACCCCCCGTGAACACCGTGCTCCTTGGCGACTGCCTCTCACACCTACGCACCCTGGACAGTGATTCCGTTGACGCTGTAGTGACCGACCCCCCTTACGGGTTGGGTACCAAGGAACCCACGGGTCAAGAAATTGTAGACTACATACAGGGTAAAGCGCTCGACACAGGCGGCGACTTCATGGGGCGCGAGTGGGCCATACCCTCTGTGGAAACGTGGAAAGAGGTCTACAGGGTGCTCAAACCAGGGGCACATTGTTTGGTATTTGCTGGGACTAGAGCCTGGGATTTGATGGCTCTCGGGCTAAGGGTAGCTGGCTTTGAGTTTCGAGACACCATAGCTGATTTGCACCCAGCGCTTGTTTGGCTACAAGGGAGCGGGTTTCCCAAGGGGCTGGACGTGGGAAAAGCCATTAATAAGAAGAAGGGTGCAGAGAGAGCAGTGGTTGGGATTGATCCCAACCACCGAAGCGTTTCAGGTGTAAGTTATCAGGGAGCTTACGCGGGTGGAAACACAGGAGCGCCTGTACTCACAGCACCAGCAACACCCGAAGCTAAGCAATGGGATGGCTGGAATGTAGCTCTAAAACCCTCTTGGGAGCCCATCCTTGTTTGCCGCAAGCCCCTCTCTGAAAAGACCGTAGCGGCTAACGTCTTGAAGCACGGTACAGGGGCGATTCACATAAACGCCTGCCGTGTAGGTACAGCTAAAAATGTACCGACCTCCGCGGGTCGGAGCACCCACAGCAACGCTTGGGGAGGTGATAGTCTAAGGCACGAGACAGGCGAAGAGGGTGGGCACAACCCTAACCTTGGACGCTGGCCACCTAACGCTACCTTTACGCATAGCGAGGAGTGCCAGCCTATCGGTACCAAGAGAGTCAAACTTGTGGGCGCTACGGCACACAGAACGGGTCAGGGTAGTGGTGGGACGTTTGTGCCCCAAGGCTCCCCTCATGCAGGCTACAAAGACGACGACGGCACGGAAACAGTAGAGGCGTGGGTTTGTACTGAGAACTGCCCTGTGTGTTTGCTGGATGCACAGAGCGAGGCTTTGGGTATACACCCTGCGGGCAACACAGCCGTTTCAGAGTGCCACCACAATGGAAGTGTAGCCTTTGGTAATATAGGGTCGATAGCACACAACCCTAACACCTACAAGGACGAGGGTGGTGCTTCCAGGTTCTTCCCTCAATTTGAGCCGTTCAAGTACGTTCCTAAAGTACATACCAAGGAACGCACCCAAGATGGCAGGCTGACCAACCCTCACCCTTGTTTGCACCCGGATGCTCTGGTTTTGACGGAGGATGGGTACAGACAGATTTCTGCGATTGAGGTAGGTAACCGTGTTTACGCTGCTGACGGGCGGTTTCATCTCGTCTCACACACCACCCGCCACACGTACACTAAAGAGCATCTTTACAGGATACACGTAAAAGGACTTTCTGACGATACCCTTGTCACCAACAACCACCCATTTCTAGTTTGGCGCCCTACTCGCCAAGGCGCCAGGGTAGTATCAGGTCAAGTCGCCTGGGTTAGAGCTGAGGATCTTAGGGTGGGGGACTATACCATGACCCCACGATTGGCTGAATCGGTCGAGACCCCGATTGACCTCCCTACTGATCCTGAGCTTTGGTTTCTGTTCGGTTTGTACCTTGCCGAAGGCAGCCTAGATACGAAGGGTTACCTTGTTTTTTCGCTACACCAAAAAGAAACGTACTTTGTGGATAAAATGAGACAATGTTACGGTGCTAGTACCGTTAGGACGTACCCCTCCAAACAATCACTAAGTATGAACGTGTTTGTGTTTAGTAAACAAGCTGGTGCCTGTTTCAAGGCTTGGGGGGGCTCTGGGGCTTCTAAAAAAAGGTTGGCTCCTGTCATCTGGAGTTTGCCTCAGCCCCTTCGACGCATGATATTTCAAGGCTGGATGGCTGGCGACGGTGGGTTGATTCGCAACCACTGGCAAGCAAAAACAGTGTCACCGGACCTGGCTGTACACATGATGCTGCTAGGCGAGTCCTGCGGTTACAAGGCGCGGGTCTACCGTTCCATGGGTACAACCAAGGGTATCGGTACCAGGCTCTTCAAGAAAACACTACCCGTGTACCAACTAGACTTCAGTAAGTCAGATCGACTAGCGGGGCCCGTAGCCGTGAGGTACGAGGATACGGATTACACACTTCGGTATGTGGATAGCGTCGGTAAGGAATCGTATTGTGGAGAGGTCGTCAACCTCTCCGTTGAGGGTAGCCCTACGTTTATGACTGCCATAGGTATGAGCCATAACACCCTCAAGCCACTCGCACTTCTCCGTTGGCTCGTAACGCTCGTGACCCCCCCTAACGGGCTCGTACTGGACCCCTTCTGTGGCTCTGGTACAACGTTGCAAGCGGCTATCGAGCTAGGCTTCTCTGCCTTGGGTTGCGAGAAAGACCCTGAGTTTCACAAGCTGAGCCAGGACCGCTTGGCACTGGTTCTCCAAGCACAGCAAGACAAAACGGACGCCCGTAGAGGGTTGTCTATGCTGGACGACATGGAGTAAGTCCCCACGCCACACCTCACGCCAAGAGCCTACGTCCGTGTCACTGAACCCGTAATCCGAGGGGTCTTTGTGGCGCGGACACCTCACGTCGAGAACACTATCAGCGCCCCCTCTTCCCTTGAGGGGTCTCCCGTAGAGGTGACCATTAAGCCAGCCCTCGCCTCTAGGTGGCTCCTTGGGTTGGACTACAGCGGTGCCGCAGAGGGAGCACACCCCGGGGCGTCGGTAAGGGTGGTTATGTGTAGGCAAGACACACCCTGTATCGTACTGGCAGACCCTTGTGGTCATCCTTGGCTCTCCACTAAGAGGTCATACACAGTAACGGGCCACCCTCGGTCTACAAGCTCTTGCTGCACAAGGGGCTCGACTCTGAACCACTGCCCGCCCCCGTGGTTTACGATGAGCCTGACTGTTTCGAGCTTCTCGCGGGGACAGCCGGTGGTCGCGGGGCATTACGAGGTCAAACGGGGCGTGGGGGGCTTTGACGTTCTCATGGGGGGGTCAGGTCGTACCTCTCCGTGACAGGTCAGCCTTTGGCGCTGCCCTGTACCTCGTTGAGAGGGTACCCCTGGCTATGGCGTCTAGCCCCTGGAATGTTTTAGTGGGGGGTGAGTGTGTGGGCTGGCGTGGGTTCCGGCTCGACAAGGATTTCGCAGCCCTTGAGCAAGGCGCCCCCACCCAAAGCCACGAGGAAGGCAAGGGGCACCCAGAACACCCACGGTTTGCTTTTTGCTTGTGCCCCTACCTGTGTCCCTAGTCCCCATGCCGGCGAGGTCAAGGAAAGGCGACCCCCCTCTACGTTGATCACGTAAGGGAGGGAGGCAATCTTGAGCCCCTCTACGCTGGCCCCGTTGTCCGCGACGATACTGATTGTCTCGCCCCCATTCTTGATTTCCACAATGAGCGCGGGGGCAGGGGCTTCTTGGTAGTTTTCGTGCGTAGTCATGCTTCGTCCGTACGCTACACCAATTAAAGGAGCGATGCTGTGCTGTGCCACCACGCGGCAAGGTAGTAACCAACTGTGAACGCGAAGAGGCACCACCCTGACCAGAGGCGCCAGCGGGACAGCCTCTTTACCTCGCGGGGCTGAAGGGACCACCCTTGGGTGTCTTGGTCCATGCCGGTGTAGGCAGAACAAGACATGCCCCCTCCCCCCTCAGAGAACCTACGCAGTGGTCAACGTGAGCGGTTGCCCTACAGCCTCTCACGCTACACGGACATTCCAGCCTCACTGGACAAGTGGCAGTGGTGGTGTAACGCCTTGCACCAGGGCTACATGCAAGGCTTTGACCCAAGGACCGCTACGCCCTCTTGGTGGTCCCTGGCGCCGGAGGACACACTGTCCCTGGAGTTCTGGACCAAGAACCCGGAGCGGCTCATTCAGACCGAAGAGTCTCTACGCCCTTACTCTTCTCTGCACGTCCACGTTACCCTTACCGGGTGGGCTGAGGTTGAGCATGGCGCCCCTTGCCTAGAGGAGGGCATCGCTTTGCTCAGGCGCACGATAGCTACCTTTGGGGAGTGTGCCGTGTCGTGGCGGTTCTCGCCCGTCCCCCTCTTGGAAGAGGGGGTGGTCACCGAGCGTTTTGCCCAGATCCTTGACGGTTTGATGCCCCATGTGCCACGGGTGGTCTACGTGGGTTTCCTGCAAGAGAACCTCTCTACGCTCAAGGAAACCCGCACCGTCGAGGAGCGCGCTCGTTTGCTGTGGGGGCTAGCTAGGCTAGGTCGGGTAGCGGGGTGCAAGGTGCTGGTTTGCAGCGACCTGGCTACGTGGACACCCCTGCTCAACCCCCACCCCAACCTGACCCACGGGGTTTGCGTCCCCACTACGCGCTACCCTTTCTCTGTGGAAACCGAGGAGTGTGGGTGTGCTTTGATGGCGGACCCTTTCACAATGAATGAAAGTTGCCAGCTAGCTTGTGTATTTTGTTACGTAGTTACAACCCGCAAACACAACACAACGAGGCTCCCCCTCCTATGAATCCCTTTCAGCCCCTCGCCCACCCCGAAGAAGACTCCCCCGACCTCTACGAAGAGGAAGTAGCTGGCGCTATCCATCGGTCACCCGTAGCGGACGACATGGTAGCCTGCCCCGTCTGTGAGACGCGCCACCAGAAGACAAACCATCGCTTGCTCACCAAAGAGGGTAGGCACTTCTGGCGCATAACGTGGGCGTGCTGCCCTAGCGCCAGGAAGACCTTCGTTTACAACACGACGCCCCCTAACAAGCCAGGCAGAACACCTCTTAGTTGTCCCCCGGCGTAAGAACATGACGTGCCCCGCCGTAGATCCTTGCGCTCCCTCGACCCGGTGTGACCGCGATACCGCTAACAATGTGTGGGTCGAGCACGGGGTCGGACCCGGAGACTGCCTGACCCCCGGCGTTTGCCTCTTGGACAGCATGAATGATTGCGACATCATTTACGTCCTGGAACGCAATGAGCGCGCCCGCGCAGACCTCCTACGGGTCACCTCAGACCCTCACCTGATTGACCTGGCAAACCAAGTGCAGAGACTACCTCTTGGCGAAGAGGAGGACGCCTTGATGAATATGCTCAATAATGAACCCCTGCCCCTCTACACGCACTTTCACGGACAACCCCCATGGAACCAGTAATCAAGCTGCCCCGTTCGCCCCGCGAGTGGGACGCTCTAGCCAGGAAAGCCATTGCCAGAGCCACCCTCCTAGACGACCGCAGGCTGCACGGACTAAAGGCTGCCATCGTAGCCGGGAAGACCGCAGAGCACCTACGCAAGATGAGCATTGTGAGCGAGGCTGACGTACTGAGAGAGTTCCCTAGCAAGGCTACCTGACAGTCCCTCCCTGCGCGACTTCTACTCAGGAGTTGCGCCTCACTGTCGAATGGGTTAGAGTTACAAAGTTCTTGCAGGCTTGAGGTCCGAAAGGAAAACGGTGGGAACCCCCACTTAGCTCGCCGGAGAAGTTCTCAAACTCGCACCCCTCTCTTTGGGTGTGCGTGGAGGGTCTCATGTACGGCGACTGTATGAAATGGTGCCCTGTCTGCGACAAGTACTACGAGGACTTGTCCCCTCGCAGTTACTCGCGTGCCCCCGAGTGTCCTGTATGCCCTAAGAAGTCCACCAATGCTCAAACCCCGCGCACGTCGCGGTGCAATTGGCATGGTGGGTCGGGACCGAAGAGTGACGAGTGCCCCGACTGCGTGGAGTTTGAGCGTTGGCGGGACGAGAAGATCCGGGAGGAGCGCAGGAACCCCCCGGAGCGCCCCCCGTACAGCGAGGAGCAGGACAGGCAATGGTGGCGGTGGTAAGTGTGCGCGTTTGAGGTACGCACAGGGAAACCCCGTAGGACGCACAGGCCCTTTGACTACACGCTAGGGTTGGGGTGCTTAGTCTTAGGTGGTGTGAAGCACAGGAGCCTCCAAGCCCACCTAAGACTAGACACCTCAGTCTGTCATGACAGGCGCATTTTCTTACCTTGACAGTATTCCGGGGCTGGTGTACGCTGGCACCCAGACCCGATGAATACAATACAAGTAAAGAAAGCCCTACAAAAGGGCGTCGAGCAAGCCAAGCAAGACCTTCAACGGTGGGAGGAGAGCGTAGCGGCTTTCGAGAAGATCGAGCGCACCTTCTCGAACACCCCAGCGAAGAAGACGCCCCGTAAGCCCGCGAAACCCGCGAAGCGCAAGCCGGCGGCGTACCGGACGGCTCGCAACACGAAGATCAAGACGACAACGCCTCGTCAGCACACGCGCAAGCCCGCGCCCTCTACCGCCCTGACCCAGGCGAGCAAAGGCAAGGGGGGGCGTAAGCCTCGTCAAGAGACGGTCGAGTTGGTGGACGCTATCCGTGGCACCCTGGGTAGCCAGTCGATGAACTGCAAAGAGGTTTTCGACGCTCTCAAGGCAGGCGGGCGCAAGATCAACAGCAATGACCCTTCGGGCTTCATTCGCTACTTGCTCTCGACCAACAAGGCGTTCACTCAGGACGCCAGCAAGGGTCGGGGGTACTACAAGACCAGCACCCCCGGGGTGGTACCTGCGCAGGCGAGCACGGCGAGCACAGCCAAGCCAACCGCGAGGAAGAAGCTGAGCAACGGGCTCAACCACCCCACGGTGGGCGCCGCGAACCCCTTCTCCTGAAACGCACCCTCCTCCCCTGACCTGGCCCCGAGTGTACAACCTCTCGGGGCTTCGGTGTTTAATAGCCCTGACCATGCCCAACTTGCGAGACGAGCAACACCGAAAGATAGGGTGGGTCGTGATCCTCCCTGACGGGGCTTACGGGGAGGTAGTCTCCTGGGACAGGACTCTCCGGCTCGCCAAGGTGAAGACCCTCTCTGGGGTAACGGAGCACCCAGAGGAGGATTGCGTGACCTACGCTTACCCAGCGGAGGAGTACGCTGCTCTCAGCCTGCCCCCGGTAGCTACCGCCAAGAGGGGTACGGTGGTGAATGTCGAGGTACGGCGGTCGCCCCGGGTGGGCGTGGTTCAGCGTGACACACTCGCGCCTTACCAGGGGTGGGTCTATCGTGCGCCCCGAGGGTTGTACCTTCACCCCAACGTGAGGGTGCGTTTTGGTGAGACAGTGTGCGTGGTGTGGACCGATGGTTCGCTCACGTCCATGCTGGTACCCAAGAATTACGGAACTGTGGCGAGCAAGCGAGCGCTACGCGAGACAGCGGAAGCTACTGCCAGGAACGCCTCTTGGTGGGACGACAAGAAAGGTGAGTTTTAGTGCAACCACAAGCCAAGGTCATCCTCGATAGCGTCACTCCGGGGGGTTATCGCCTCACCACGTTGGAGGTCACCTACCACCGATTCGTGCTCGCAGAATTGAATACCCACAGAACCCTGTCGCGTAACTCGGGTAGCTCGCGGGCTATCCCTCTCAGTAAGACGCTGGACTTTGTGCGTAACAACACGGCGTTGCCGGTTCACTGGGGTAAGAACCAGAAGGGGATGGTAGCCGAAGAGGAGATTAGCCCAGAGGATCAACGCCAGGCGGCTACCGTGTGGATGCGAACCATGAGCGCGGCGGCTAGTGGGTCAGAACAGCTAGCGGCTCTTGGGGTACACAAGCAGCTAACTAACCGACTCATCGAGCCCTACTCCTGGCAACGCAGCATTTTCACGGCGACCGAGTGGGATAACTTCCTGGGGCTACGGGTGGACAAGGACGCTCAGCCCGAGTTTTACGCTCTGGCGCTAGCTATACAGCAAGCCCTGGTTACCAGCACCCCTACGCTTCTCTCAGAAGGTCAGTGGCACCTTCCCTACGTGGACGGAGCTACCCGCGCCGCCTTCTCTGAGGCGGACTGCATCAAGGTCAGCGCCGGACGGTGCGCCAAGGTCTCGTACCTCACCCACGAGACCAGTGCCGACCCTTGCGATGACATCGACCGGTGCAACCGTATTCTTGAGGCTGGACACTTCTCGCCCGCCGAGCACCAAGCCATGAGCTTGACCAAAGAGGGTTGGGTAGAGTACGCCACCGAAGCGTTCTGCCGGTTTCTCTCTGACCGTATACCGCTGGGTAACCTGCAAGGGTGGGTTCAGTACCGCAAGCTACTCACGGACGAGCACGACTTCTCACGGGTCAAAGCCAAGAGGCGGGTTGGCTTAGTGCCTGTATCCTTGCCCCTCTTGGAACGTGAGGAAGCCCGGCTCGTCGCCAGCCGGAGCTTGCTTGGTAAGCCTAGCCCGGGTGTGTCGTGTCGCCGGGGGTGCTCCTCTTGCTGCTACCGCCCCGTGTACGCCACCGTCCTAGAGGGCGCCGCCGTGTACCGCTCTCTTAAAAGGAGGGGCATGGGTGACCTTGTACCCCCCCTCAAAGCCCACGGGGAGAACCTACGTAGCCAAGACCCCCTAGTATGGTTCTTGTCGCGGCAATCCTGTCCCCTCCTCACGAGCACCCGGGAGTGCTCTGTGTACGACGGGCGCCCCATGGCGTGCCGCGCACATGAGGTCACTTCTGACCCGTACCTGTGTGACCCGCACCAGCTATCAAAAGGATTGTCTGTTGTTGACCGAGAGGCGGATCTACAGGGGTTTGCCAAGCAGGCGCGCAGCGGGGAGCTAAGGCTAGGATGGCGTCTACCCACGCTCCCTCTTGGGTTGGCGGTCTGGCTAGCCGGCGAGGTTATCGAGGGTCGTGTCCCTACGGAAGAGGTGCCCCAGAGGGTGTTCCTCTTGCTGGCTAGGGGCTGAGGGTTGGGTGGTGTCCTGATTAGGGCAATTTGGCTCAAACTCGGGTGCCACTAAGGGTTGTCCCTGACCGGGGTGTTGCGCGTGGTGTGCAACACGGTGCAATCAGGCAACACGTAGGTAAAGCTATGGCAAAGTGTGCTGTGTGCGAGCGTAACTGGGAAAAGGGGGTCACCTTGACCCTCTCCGAAGCAGAGCGAGCCGTCTTCCGAAAAGTGGGACTCGACCCGGTAACCACGCTCTTCTACTGCAACCCGTGTTACCGCCTCCTCTCAGAGAACCAAGCGCAAGCGGCGTCCTTCATGAAGGGGGTCTATCAGGTGGGGGCGCGGGCTCAGGGCGTAGCTCCGGCGTTGGTAGCCCAGAGGGGAGACGCCTTGTACACCAAGCTACTCCCCGGCGCTGCTTTGCCAGGCGGGCTCCGTGGGCGCAAAGACAAGCTCAAACCAAGCTAGCCCCAGGATGAGCGCAAAGAGCGCCAAGATTCGCAAAGCGCCGTAAGCCTTCCGGGTAAAGCGTCGCATCTTGCTCGGCATGGTGTAGGGTACACCACGCTTTCTGACACGGCGCCACCCATGAGAAAGATCCTGTTTCTTGACATAGACGGCGTGGTCAACAGCCACGCTTACAGGAAAGAGCCCAAGCACTCCAGGGGTGCCTACGGAACGATGTGCTCCTGCGGTGAGATTGACCCCCTCTTGGTGGAGAAGCTGAACGCCATCCTACAGGGGCACCCTGACACGGAGGTTGTGCTGTCGTCAGCGTGGAGGTACGACGAGACCCCCCCGAGCATGACCATGACGTTGCAGCACCGGGGGTTTCGGTACGTGGTCACGGACAGCACCCCCAGAACCTCGGACGAGCGCCTGACCGAGATTGCCCTGTGGTGGGCAACGCCTTTCTACCCAAGCGAACCTGTTGCCTTCGTGGTGTTGGACGACTTGATACCCACGGTAGACGCCCCGTGGTGTGTCTGTACGAGTGCCTGGGTAGGGCTCACGGACGAGGATGTGGTGAAAGCCAAAGCCGCCCTGGGTACGCCCGTGACTCAAGAGGACTGGGCGCTGTTTATTGCCGCTGCCTTCCCTGAGAAGGATGAGGAAGACCCTGATGCGTAAGCCGGAAATAAGGAGAGATCCGTGTCAATACCGCTGATAACACCCCTGTCCCCTGAAGACCGTATCCAGGTGAGGAACCAGCTAGAGAGGCTCCCTGTGGAGCTACGGCTAACGGTTCTCAGTCACGAGTTTTACAACTCCCCGCCAGAGGACCGCATGTTCTGGCTTGAGGCTGCCGGAGATTACGGTTTCAACCACGCTGACCTTGAAAGGGCTACCACGACGAGGGAAGGCATGGTTGCCTCTCTGCAAGACCTTGTACCGTCCTGCAAGACCGAGGCTCAGCAACGGGCGCTCCTCAAGGTGTTTGCTGGCGTGATCCTGGTAGCCGAGGGGGTTTGCAAGGGCGACCCCAACTTTGAGCTAGCCGGGAGGGATGTTTACGCTGCGGCGCTCACGGCTCTTCGTGACGCCTCTCCTCAGAGGGAAACCCAGCCTGTCATCACCGGAGAGGTACTCGACGCTTTGACTGCTGAGCTTACCAAGGTGACCACCCGCGAGGATTTGCTAGCCTGGTACGTCCAGGTAGGCGCGGACGTGGACAGCCTCTCCGTTGTCGAGCGTAATCACCTGTTTGCAGCGATCCGCGCAAAGAAGGCTAGCCTCACAGGGGGTAGACAACCGTGAAGATCCTGGTCACGGGCTCGCGAAAGTGGACCCGCCGAGAGGTCATCCTGTCCGCCCTGACTGGGTTTCCCGCAGGGTCCACGGTCATCCACGGAGCCGCCACGGGGGCAGACACCCTTGCCGGGGAGGTCGCCGTGTCTCTGGGCTACTGGGTCAGGGAGTACCCCGCTGACTGGTCCCTACACGGCAAAGCAGCGGGACCGATGCGTAACACCTTCATGTTGGAGAGGGAGAGCCCCTTTGACATTTGCCTGGCTTTTCCCCTACCAGGCAGCAAGGGGACGCTGGACATGATGCGAAAGGTGCAGAGAGCCCGTGTTCCCCTTGTCGTTGCGGACGAGGCAACAGGGGTGCCCGTGTTCCGCAGGCTGTACACGGTAGCCTCCCTCACGGAGCCTGCCCGTGAGTACGACACCCACGAAGAGGCTCTAGCGGCGTGGCGCCTGGACGAGGGGTGTTGTGCGCTGTACTCCCCCGGCATGGATGACGCTACCCTGACCCGAGGCATGAATGTCAACTACTCCAGGCGCTAGCCCCAGGGAACCTACAGACATCAACAGAGGACTACTCACCTTGGAAAGGATGCCTGCCGAATGAGCCGCGAAGATGCAATGAATCGGTACTGGACAGAGCAGGCTGCTGTCAGCGCGAGCACTCGTGACGCAGCTCAGAAAGAGCGCACTCGTTTGCTCGCTGCAATACGGGAGCATTTGGTAGAACGCAAGGCTTACCTGGCGAAGGACGAGACGGAGCGCAAGGCAGAGCTAGACGGTGTGCTTCTCTATCTAGACACGCTCAAATGACAGCCCTCAGCACAAAACTGCTCACCTTGGAAGAGGCGATTGAGCACTGCCAGGAGAACGCTGTCGGAGACACCCCCTGTGCCAGGAACCACCGCCAGCTAGCCGAATGGCTTCTTGAGCTACAAGCTAGGCGCTACAACAAGGCCCCCACCGTCGCGTGGGGTCAGGGTCAGGGTCAGGTATTAGAGGGTACCGTAGGCTTCCTCTTCGCTCACTTCCCGACCAAGCTCGCGGAAACACGCCTTGAGCCGGGCGTTTAGAGCGCTCGCCCGCCGCCGCACCTGAGCGTAGGAAAGCTCACCGTCACAAGAAAGATTTTCAGGGCTTAGCTGGCAGTACAACCCCAGGATCTCCCGCTTGACCTCAGCCTCGCTCCGGGGCGCCTTCGGAGCAGAAGGCTCCGTGGCGGGAGGGGGCGCTGTGGTGGCACCCTGCGGGGCGAGAGTCACCAGCGAGCGCGCCACGTTCCACACGGACCCCACGGCGTAAGCCTTGAACGTGCCGCGAGACTCCAACTGCCTGACCTTGATGGTCTTGCTGTTGACCTTGACGAACACCCCGAGGGTCTTCTCCCCGTTGGCGCGTCCGAAGAAAACCTTGTCACCAGCCTTGATATTCTGTTCCATGGTCACTTGCCTCCGTGTCGTGCGTCGTTGTTGAAAAGGCAGCCTGCCTAACGTCCAGTAGGGGGGTTTAGCGTTACCCTTACGTGTGCCCGTGATCTCGACGAATTTCACGGTTTTCTCGACGCGGGCGCCGTTCTTCCGAGAGAACTGAACCACCACCCCCGTGCCGGTGACACGCTGCACCGTGCCGTTGTACGTGCCGCACCCCCCGGGGCAGGGGTAAGCCCACGACACCACCGCACCGGGGTAGAGGTAGACGCCGCGGGACCAGCAAAACTCGACCCACTGGTCCAGGGCGTCCTTGTGTGAGCCGTGGGCGGGCATCACGGGGACCGCAAACAAGCCTTCCTTGTCGCGGCTGTCCACGCAGAGACCTTCCACCACGGAGAGGGTGAATTCCTTATGGGTGCCGCGGTTACCGACGATGACGAGGTTTTTGAGGTTGAGGGGGCGCATAACCCCTCTTACGCTCAGAGGCTACCGCGATTCACGAGAAAGTTAGGGCTCGGACGTGAGGCAGTTTAGACCTACAGGGTCAAGGGGACACGCCAGGAGGCGATGGTTCGTGCGTAGGTTCATCCACAAGTGCCCCAGCACGTTTCTACCTCTCAGGTAGCCGTTTCCTGAGTCTACAGCGCCCCAGAACGTGTCCTTGTGACTCTTCTCGACAATGTACTGAGAGGTCGCACGCAGAACCACCCCAAGGCGGTCGTAATGGTCAAAGAACTTGTGAGCCAAGCACCAAGCCATGACCTCGACCTTGACCTGTTCCCAGTCAGGGCGGGTCGATGCAGTGTGTTGCTTGCTCAACATCTTGGCTTGCATGGGGTTCTTTTGCGAACGGATAGCCTCTTGGACGTGGGGTAGGTGGGGGTAGCGGCACGCCTGATAGAGGCCCTCTGTGTGATACCAGAGCTTACCAGTCTCGCGTTCTAGCGCCAAGAGGGGGAAGTCTGCCGCCATGTTGCTTAGCTCGCCCCAGGGCTCGCGTGTCTTGCAGAAGAACACGCTTTCGCTGGGGTACCACCGACACTCCCGCATACTGTCAAGGTCGAGAGGCATGGGGTCAGTCCTGCCCCGTACCGGAGTACCCAGGAGCCCCTTTAGCTACGGAGTACCCGAAGTAGGTCTTGGGCGGGTTCCACGACTCCCAAGCCTTATCGTCGAGCTGTACGGGGTCATCGTCCCGGTTAGGGTAACCTCGGGGCCCCTGGTAGGTCGGGTTGGTGGCGCAATGCGAGCAAAGATACTGCGGGCTGGTGTTCTTCCAGGCTTCCTTTCCCTTGGTGATGACAACAGAGCCGGGGGAGAGCACCAGCCCCTCCGTGAAGCACTGCTTGCACCGGTCGCACCGGAAGACTTCTGTGACTTGGGTTTCTTTAGCCATGTGCGGGCTATACACCGGGGGCTTTTCTCCCCGGGGGCTTTGGTTATGACGCTATGTGACCGGGTAGCCGCGAAGTACAAAGAGAAGAAGAAGGTCAAGACCCAGAAGGGCGAGTCTACGGTCTACCTCTACTCGGAACGCCAGGTCAAGAACCGCAACAAGGAAAAGGCCAAGAGGCTAGAGTCTCTTCGCAAGAACATTGGTGACCTTATGGGTCGCGTCAAGCGTGACCTAAAGTCTGAGGACGTGGACACCAAGCTAACCGCGCTCGCCGTTGCGCTTGTTGACTCTACGTATGAACGAATTGGAAATGAGGAATCTGCGGACGAGCGTGGGCACTACGGGGTTACCGGGTGGCTCAAAAGTCACGTCAAGTTCAGCAAGAGCAAGGCGGTTATCAAGTACACGGGCAAGGCTGGCGTCGAGCACACCAAGGAAGTAAAAGACAAAGCCATTCTCTCCGCGCTACGTGACGCTTGCGAGGCGGTTGAGAAAGACGACCCGATCTTTGAGTACGACGGGGGCACCGTGACCCCTGAGAAGGTCAATGCTTACCTGAAACCGTCCAAGATAACAGCCAAGGACTTGAGGGGCTATCATGCTAACGATACGATCAAGGCCATTCTGAGGACTCTACGCGGTAAGGGCGGCAAGCTCCCCAAAGACAAGGAGGAGCGCAAAGCTAAGCTCAAAGAGGAATGGAAACAAGCCCTCGCAGAGACGGCTGAGATTATTGGGCATGAGTCCATTACATTGAAAAAAAGCTACCTTGTGCCCGGGCTTGAGGCAGACTTCATGAAAAACGGCACGGTAAACGATAAGATGGCTTCCCTACAAAGCTCCCGGTACTCTTCTATTGCTCAGCGAGTAAGCCAGCGATGGGCGCACCTTCACGATTGCGTGATCCACGCGGGCTGCCCTGTGTGTGGCTTCACGGTGGACGAGGCTACCGGAGAGGTATACGACCCTGGCTACCCCTGTCCTGTGTGTGGCGTGGGTGGCGCCGTTGTGCTTTCCGCTGAGGACTCCCTGGGTCGACAGAAGATAGCCTCTGAGGCGGACTCTGAGGTTACGCTAGCGGCTCGCGTGATGGTAGCGGCTTATCAAGGCTCCCCGGGGATAGACAAGACTGCCAACATGGCGGGTCGTGTCAAAGACCTACTTGCCCTTTGGAAGCGGGCACCCTCCGTGTGGGAGAAGATCAAAGAGGCTATTGGTTTGCCCGACGACTTCGACAGCCTCTCGATGCTGGGCAAGGCGCACGCCCTCATGGGAGCCTTCAAGGAGTTTGCGGCGCAGGGGAAGAAGGCAGTCGCCCACATTTTCCACCAGCTACCGACGACCTTCCCTCTCAGCATGTTCTTCGTGCCGCGTAAGAAGGTGCCAGGCATCACGGACCTTTTGGCAAGACTGGTTGACGAGGTACCCTGGCTCAAGTCCGCGCTAGGCAAGGCGAGCGCTCACCTGGGGAAGCTGGACGACTTGCTCGACAAGTACGTGCCCATAACCAGCAAGGTCATCAAGGCTGCCGCCTTTATCTGGGTCTGGTTTGCGGCAGCCGAGCTATCGTGGGACATACCGTTTCTGGTCAGGGGTTTTACGGGGCTCATCGGGCTAGGGGAGCTTTTCGGCTCCATGCCAGAGAGCGCCCTGGGTCTGATAGCCAGCATGTTTGGGCTAGGGTACGGCGCCCTCCCGGTTACCTTGGTTATCCGGCTTGTCTGGCTTGTCGCAGAGGATTACCTCTCTTGGGTACCCGGCAAGGGGCTCAAGGTTCACTGGGACAAGCTAGGCATACAACGCCACGATGAGCTAGTGGTGACTGCGTTAGTCACCCCACCCCGGGCACGTTCTCTTTAGCGAGCGCGATGACGAGACGGAAGAGCGGAGCACCATCCTTGTTATAGACGGCGCTGTGGTTGTAACCACCGGGCTCCCCGGTGAGTGCCGCAAGAAGCTCGCTCATGATCCGGTACGCCTCTCCCCTGGTCAGAAGGAGGATCTTGGTGTCGGCGTCCCCGGAGACAGGGGTTTCTGCACTGAGAGTGATCAGTTTCATGGTGGTTCTCTTACGTCGAGCCCTGTTTACCGTTCACGAGGAAAGAAACGGGTCTTTTCAGACCTTGCCCTGAGACCCCTAACCGGGCGCTCTCAAACTGGTTCAGCTTTTGGGTGACCTCCTCTTCGGTGAGGGGGAGGGTGACGTTGAACGTGTCCGTCTTGGCGCTGTACTTGACGGCGAGCCCGTACTGGCGGCACTTCCTGGCTAGACCGAGCGCCTGGCTCGTCTTGCTGGTAGCCTGTCGGAGGTTCGCCTTGTGGGTAGCGACCCCCTCCTTGTAGGAGGTGGTGAGGTCGCGGGCTACGGTGTGGGCGTTGAGGGGAGAGAGCCCCATTCCGTAGTACCGGCTCTCAGGTTTGGTGCCTGGGTAGATGACTTGCGCCAAGAGGTTGTCCTTGGTGGGCTTGGCGGTCCACGACACCACGAGTGAGGGCAACAAGGACGCCGGAGTGTGCCTGTTGCCCGTGGGGGTCAAGGTGACCTTCTTAACCCCGTCAAAGACCGTGATGGAGGAGAGGGTGAAGTTGAGCCCTTCGAGAAGAAGCTCGGCTTGCACTGAGGCGAGAAACCACCGTACAGGGAGGGGGTAGCGTGCCATGTTCCTTTGACCGGTACACCGTTCCCCGCCTCTTGGCGTATGGGTATGACGGATTACATCCAGCCTGGGGAAACCGTTCTCTACGGAAAATTCAAGAACCGCCCCGCTCTGGTGGTGCGCTTCTTCCGAGATGACCGTGGGGTACCCATGGTCGAGCTAGAGCCCGTCCCCAAGGGTCGCAAGTCAAACCGGATTATGTCCCTCTTTACCGTGTGGAAGCTACCCGCCAACCGTGCTGAGGCTACCGCGACCAAGATTGCAGGGCGCTATGTGGGTAGGTATGAGGTATCACCCGATAGCGACGACTTAGCTTTCCTGGGTCTGCGGCAAATGTAGGAGCCCCCCGGTGGCGCCGGGCGCCAACGCAACCAAGAGGCTATCTCCGGGTGCGCGTGTTCTAGCCAGGTCATGGTGCGTTCTTTTCGTTTCCACAACGCCTCTAGGCTAAGAAATGTGGTGCGACCGATGTCCGCATAGCTCTCCCCTTTACCTAGACGGTAAAGAAGAAGGGCGTCTACGCCCGGAGGTTGGTTGACCACGATAACCGCTAGCTGAGGGAGTACCTCATCGTAAAACGTATTCTCCCGGGCTAGCTCTTCGCGTTGCTCTTTCTCTAGCTGGCGTTGTTTCTGGTCACGTCTGCCCATGACCGCCATTTTGCGGCTGTGGTCAATGGCACGGTTTTTTCCGCAGCACGCGGCGTAGTTGAGGGCTGACCAACCCGTCAAACCCTTGGCTAGAACCAGGGCGACCACCTTGTCAGCGCCCTCTGCCCACTTGGGAAACAAGACCCTCAAAGCGGGAAAGTCTTGCGACGTGCGAAAACCTCTCTCAAAGCCCTCTCGCACCCTTACCTCTAGCTCTGGGGGTAGTTTAGCCTCGCCCTGAGAGGGTTCTGAGGTGGCTACGGGCGGCAGCGTCGAGGGCGTTTCCATTGGGCTCTGTACTCAAGTTAGGTGTGAGTAGTCCTGTGTACAATAGTTGACTCGCGCCCGCCAGCCACAAGCACAACGAGCTAGTTGGCACTCAGTAAGGGCACCACTGTTGGACACACTTACTGAGTGTACCGCTCGAAAACCACGGAGTACCCCGTCTCAGGGGGGTACGTGTGCGACACCCAAGAGGCCGTGTTGCCGTCCAGCGTGACGTACCCACACTCGTGAGGGTACGCCGCTCCAGGCTTCGTATCCACGAAGAGACTGACGCCGCCCACAGGGCACGGGTCAACAGGCACCCTCTTTCCCAGGGTGTCGGTCACTGGCTCTTCATGGTGCTCCGCAGCACGCAGCGAGACGGCGAAGAGGGGGTGGCGTTTCCGTTTCTTGAGGGTAGAGAGGCGCCCCCCAAAGTTACGGAGAACCGATTCGCGAATTTGGTCGTGGTTCATGCAGTGTGCCCTTACACCAATGGTGACTCAAGAGACCACACCCTCTTGGCTGAAAAGGAGAAGCTCATCCACCGGACCCCGTGCCGCGCCATCCCGGTTGACGCGACGTGACGCTTGGACCACCACGCCCGCAAAACCCTTGTAGACCCGCCGAGTCTCTTCGGTGTCCGACTGGCTAAGAAGAGCAGGTATGCCGCGGTGCGTCAACTCTCGGAGGAGTCCTGCCAGTGCGTCGTGGCCAAGCTTGTTTGCCGTGTACCCCTCGAACGTACCCAGGTAGGGGGGGTCCAGGTATACAAAGTCAGACTCCCCCAAGAGGGGCATCGTCTCGGCTAGGAGCCTCAAGGCGTCCCCGCACCGGAGCACGGCGGGCGCAAGGGCTCTTGAGGCTTCCGTCAAGGCGTCCTCCGCAGGTACCAAGAGGGTGTCTTCTTTACCCCAGGACACGTTGTACCTCCCTCTCTGGTTGACGCGCCAGAGTCCATTGAAGCCACAACGGTTCAGCCCGTAGAAAAAGCTAGCCTGACTTACGCCCTCTCCTCGGGTAGAGTTCAGCATGGACGCCCAGTGAGCGTAGGTCTCTTGGGGTGCCCCTTGGTAGAGCCGGCGTTGCTCCTTTAGCTCCAAGAGGAGACAGGTGGGGTTAGCCCTCACCTGTTGGTAGAAGTTGACCAGGGCGGGGTTGGCGTCGGAGAGAAAGGATACCAGCGGGGGTTGCCGCCTCTTGGACAGGGCGAAGAAGACAGCGCCGCCCCCCATGAAGGGTTCCACGTAGACCCTCACCCTCTCAGGGGCACGGGGTAGGATCTTACCCAGGAGTTGACCTTTGCCGCCGACCCACTTTAGCAAGGGTTCTGAGGCTACGGGAGCAGGGTCGGGGTACTCCTCGTCGTCATCTATCATGGGCTCAGCACTCGCGTATGAAGGCACTCAGCCCGTGAGAGACCAGTCGGTGCCTCTCAGCCTGAACCGCGTCCAAGAGGGGCGACGTGAAAACTGGACAAGGCGTTTTGTGATCCAGGGTGTCTACACCCTCTTCGGTCAGGTAGTAGAACGCGTTCTTGATGCAGGCGCGGTACGCCCGGTAAGCGTCTGCGGTAGGCGTACCAGCGCAAAGCAATACGACTTCCCACGTTTTCTCTTTTGGCTTTAGCGAAGCCGTAGCGGCTGTGGTTTGCTTGGTGGACTCCAGCGTGACGGCGAGACGTAGCAAGGTGATGCACGCGGCGTCCACGTCGGAGGGCTCGGTTACGCCCTCGACCACGGAGAGGAGGTGTTGCAGCTTGGCTTTGATGTCGTTGTTCACGGGGAGCCTTTCTTGGTGGGGTTGTGTACGTTACCGATCCAGACCACGCCGTCACGCTCTTCGGCTTGCAGACCGAAATCAGGGTGGAGGCGCAGCTTGTTCTGAAGGGCTTGATCCAGGGCAGCCGCCACACGCGGGACAGAGACACCCCCGAGGCGGGTCACGTTCAGCTTGGAGACTTCCTGGGCGATGGTCATGAGAGCCCTGGGCTCCGTGTAGCCGTGCATCGCCAGCTTGAGGATGCCGGGTAGCGTGTCGCGTTGAACGTCCACATGACGGAGGGTCATGGAACAGGGCGACCGCCGGTCGTAGTGTACGATGCCGTACATTCCCAACTTGAGTTCTTCCTGCGGCTGGGTTTCGTTGGTCTCGACGTAGCCCGGATTGACTTGGTAGAGCCTCTCGGGTCTGCCAGGGAGGCTCGTGGGTTTCAGCCCGGGGTGCCCCTGTAGCACATCCTCCACCGCGTCCTTCTTGAGGGTCTTACCGTGTGACGCCAACAACTGTAGAATCTCTGGGACACTCAGGGGCTTTCCAGCCTCCGTGAGAATGCGCAGTACCGCTTGGCGCGTGAGGGAGACCGGGTTGCCCTTGTTCTTGAGCTTCTTGAACACGTCGGTCTCGTCCACATCAGACCCTTGGGGTGGCACGGTACCTGGAACAATGGGCTCTGCCGCTGGGGGGTCTACCGGGAGCGTGGTGTCCGCTGCAACAGGAGAGGGGGTGGGGGTGGGGTCTTTGGTTTCAACAGGGGTTGCACCGCTCGCAGGCGTGGTAGAGTCAGGCTGTTGGGTTGCACGACCCAACAAGGGGTCGATGTCAAAGGTTCGCCCCCAGAGCGTCCCCAAGAGGGTTTGAAAACCTTGAAGAAACTCCTTGTCCCGCCTGGTTACGACAACCACGCCCTCCGCAAGCGCCCAGAGGCGCAGTACATGACGACGAAACTCGTTTTGCTTCATGACGGTCTTTTTGCTCATGGCGTCTAGATGGCACATACACCAGAAACGCAGGGCTCTGCGCGAAAGAGCCGTTGCCTACAAGGGGGGTGCGTGTGTGCTCTGTGGGTACAACCACTGTCACGCTGCCCTTGATTTCCACCACCCCGACGCCTTGACCAAGGACTTCAACGTGTCGTCACGCACGGCGTGGACCCCGGCGCTAAAGCGGGAGCTAGACAAGGTGGTCTTGCTTTGCGCCCGCTGCCACCGAGAGGTTCACGATGGTCTCCACCCCTCTTTGCTAGAGCTTCACTGAACCCAGCGGCAGGTTCGCTAACTCAGGCTCAAGCTAGCCCGCCGACAGACACCCCCATTGCAAACCCTAGCCCAAGACGCACCTAGATTTCCTGCAAGACGCGGGCTGCTTCGCCCATGCTGCGCAGGATGTTGACAAGCGGTTGGCAGACGAAGTACGGGTCTGCCACGTCAAGGCGTATATACTCCGACGTGATGGTACCCCGAATAGCCCCCATCCGGTCCCCTGCGACCTTGGAAACCAGGAAGGTGCCCTCCTCCCCGGTGACCAAGTTCCCAGCCGCTCCGTCTACCTCGTACCCCCCGGAGACCAAGAGGGAGGTGAGCGCTCCCCACACGGACTCGCGAAAGTCCTGTGTATTTGGCAGTACGATCAGGTTTTTCACCGGGTGGTCTCGTCGGTCTCGACCGTGTTTTCGAGGTTGGTGCGGAAAGCACGCCCCGCGTTGAACCATTCCAGGGAGTCTCCCCAGTGCGCCTCTGGGTAGAGCTTGGGATCGTCGTACCCACGGGCAAACGCCCCGATGCACGCCGGCATCGCGGTACCAAGGTCTTCGTAGTACGGCACCTTGAAGGCTTTGCTGATAACCGCCTCGTAGCCATAAGGGCTCTCCCCCATGACGCTCTTGTAGTCAGGCTGGTTTTGCAAGAGCCAGGCGCCCAACGGGTCTACGCCCTCCCGTGATGTATCCCTGAGAAACTTATCGTCGCTGTAGCTGTACAGCACCCCAAAGTGCCCCTGGCTAAGAGGAATGTTCTCCCTCTTAGCCCACGCTACCGCGGCTGTCATGGCGTCGAGAAACGGAGCCGGGCTGGGTACCCCATCGGTTTTCCACTTGAATGTGTCGAGCTGCGCTTGCTTTTTCTTGGCTTTCTGTCGGTTCTTGAGCAAGTCAAAAACGCTCATAATACCGTAACCGTAGGCACACAACGCAGCGATGAAAGCCGCACTTTTCAGGATGTAGGGGGTATCCATGAGAGGTAGCGTACACCGCCGCCCCCTGACCCGCACCCATTAAACGCCAAGAGGCTCCCCTGTAGTCACACAAGGGAGCCTCCCCGGTCGCGGTACCGGCAAGGGGTAAGATGGCGATCTTGACCTCGGAGAGGGCGAACGTGGCTTGTACGTCCCCCAGCTTGGCGGTCTTCAACGTCAGCTTGCAGTTGTCCAGGGAGGTAAACTCCGAGAACCATACCTGCCCAAGCACGGTGGCGAGCTTGATCTGTGCGATTTCCCTGAGAAGCTCCCTCGTCTCACGGGTCGCCTCCTCGGCGCGGGCGCGTAGCCAGGTCAACCCTTCCTCGGGGTACTGGAGGGCAACGTCCTTGATGGCAGGCTCCATCAGCAAGGCGCCAGCGTTACCCTTACCCTTGGCCAGCTTCTCCACAGCCTCTTTGAGGGAGGGCAACGCTGAGAGCCCCTTGAGACTCACGGTAAGCTCGCTTCCGATGTAATGGTCCGTGGACTCCTTGGTCAGCGCCTTGGGTGCGAACCCGCCGTAATCCGTGATCCCTTGCTCTTTCAACCAAGATGAAACCTCTTCGCCGTGGATAGCGCTGTACCCCAGGCTGGTCTTGCCCCCACCGTAGTCCTTGAGGTACCCCTGGTAGACCTTCTGCCGGGCGCGAGCCTCGGTAAGCTGCATGACCTTCTCGCCCAACGTCTTGGCTGAGAGGGTCTTGGTCATGGAGCGGTTGACCACGGCAAGGGAACCCAGGTCAAGAACCGCCTCGACCTCAAAGTCCAGCTTGGTCTCGGAGAGAACCGGTACCCCTTTGGCTTTCAGGTTGGCTAGCGTCTCGTGCGAGACCTTGACCGGCAAGCTCTTGACATTGACCAGACCGTCACGGATGATGCTGTAGTTCCGGTGAATGTAAGTAGGGAACTTCTCGGGGAGGTTGCCCACCATGGACGGGGGGAGCCGCTTGGAAAGGTCCACGGTCCCCCACACCTTGACCTGTAGGCTCACGTTCGGGCGATCCTCGTTGTAAACGAGGTTTTCGATGGTCGAGCCCGCTTCCTTCTCAGCCTCATCGGGCACGAACGTGAGAGGCTCTGGCTTGCTGGCGACAATGCTTGCAATCTTCTCTTGCAAGGTTTTGACAGCGGCTACCGTGATCTTGGGCTTGCTCATCTGAGCTTGCAACGAGGCGATCTCAGCCGTCTCCTCGTCCGTGAACCGCGAAGAGGCATCCTCCCGTGCGCGCCCGATCCGGGTGTACTTCCACTCGGGGTGGTACGGCAGAACCCGGTTGGTGCTGTCCGAGGCGAGGATACTGAGCACGTCCAGCACGGTCACGGCGTTGTCGTCGGGTACCTTGGTGGGGTCGTAACCCTCTTGGTAGCGAGCGCCCGCGTCAAAGGCTGCCTTGGTCACGTCCGCCTGAAACTCGCTGTACTTCTGCTTTCCGAAGCACTTGGCAAACCGGGTAATGAAGCGCACGTCACCCGTGAACTTCAACAAGGGGAGCACCACGTCGGGCTGCATCCGGCTTGAGAACAGGCTAATCGCCGCGTACACGGGGGGCAGTACCGCCTCGTCAGGCTTCCCCGTGGTCGGCGCACCCCCCTTGCTCGCAGAGAGGTAGTACACGGTGGTCACGTCGGGGGGTACCGTGACGGAGCCCCCCTCTACGCCAAACGTCAGCACGTCACCCTGAGAGAGGGCAAAGGCCACGTTACCTACCGCGTCCCCGGAGAGGGTCAGCGTCTTCTTGGGGGTCGCCGCGACCTTGCGCCCGAAAACCTTGGTGATTTGTGGCTCGTAAGCCGAGAAGTCCTCCGTGAAGAGGAGGGCACCCCCCAGCTTGGCTGCCATCGCAGAGAGGAGGGAGCGGTCAGCGTAAAACCCCCACTCGACCACGGCGGCACTATCCGCCTCAATCTTGCCCAGGGTAGCCAGGATCTTCTCTCGGCTCCCCTGGTTGTCGTAACCGTCGCTGAGGAACAGGAGGGCTACTGCCTCCCCGGGGTGCGCCTTCCTTAGCCTGGCGATCACGCGCGCCGCTTCCTCCAAGGGGTCTTGGAAGCCTGTGAGCCCTACCGGCTTGAGCCAGCGGTCCACCGCAGCGTTGACCTTGGCCAGGTCTTTGAGGTTACGTAGCGCCACGTCCTCGAAGATGACCCCACACTCCCCCCTGCCGGAGAACCAGATCAGGCTCACGGTGTCCTTCTCGCCCACCAGCGAGGGAAACTTGCCCTTGATCTGCGCTCGCATGTCGGGCAGCGCACCGCTCATTGAGCCGCTGCAATCGACAACCAGCAAGTGATTCGTCGGGGGCGCTTTCGCTGGGGTGCTGTCTTTGCCCGCGCTAAAGGCTACCAGCGCGAGTCCGTTACCAAGAGGCGTTGTTGTCGGTTTCATCGTTGGGCTAAGGTACACCCCAAACGGTAGGACCGTAGACCCAAACTATGTCCTACCCTCGTCAGTCGTTGTTGAGGGCGTCTGGCACGCACCCCAGCTTCTTGTACACTCTGGCAAAGAAGGCTTCCACCTCTTCGATGGTGTTGCCCTCCTGGGTTGCCAGGCGAAACGACATCGGGTTTCCCGCGTCAGACGGGAGGTAGAACGTGACCTCCCACGCGAAAGAGGTAGACATCCCAAAAAACTGCCATTGCTGGCACTGTAGGAAGTAGAGCTTCTTGTCGTCACCCCACACAGTCTTCAGAAACAGAGCGACCTTGAAGGCATCCCGGTCATAGTATACCCGGTAGCCCGTGGCTTTGAGGTTTTCTGGCGTAATAGGGGTCATGTGTGTCTCCGTAGGTGCCACTCTTGGCGAGGCGTCAGGGTACAACGCAGAAGTTGTCTGGCTCAGAGGGGCACGTCTCTAGGACCAAGGTGTGAAAGACCCCTACCTTGTCTTGGTAGGTCAGGGTCGCCGCAGTCTTGCTGACGGGGGTGACCTGTGGCTTGTCGATACCATTGGTTGCCGCCCAAACCAGCACCCGCTCTTTGGTGACGGAGAGTACCTCTGGGGTCCGGATAGCCTCCCAATCTCGGTTTGTTCGCGAGATTTTGCGCACCGCTAGCCCGGTAACCAACAGGGTGCCTGCGCAAACGAGCAGCAGGACTGCACGATCTATCATGCCCGGAGCTTACACCCTCTTGGTCTTCTGTCAGGGCTTAGGGGGAAGGCGCCGCACGACCCTGCGAAGCGCCTCTACCGTGGCGCTAGCGGGATTGTTGGGGTCAAAGCCGCTCTCGGTTTTCATCCAGGGGTAGGGTCGCCCGTTCTCTTCGTGGTACCCGAAGGTCAAAGTGACGCTGTTCAAGGCGGACAGCCCGAGGCTCTCGCGAGCCTCTTCAATCAACTCGCGCATTTGCAGGGGAGTCATGGTTATCTTCTCCTAGGCTCAGGGGAACTGGGCGACGCCCTTGAAGGTGTAGATCGGACCCTCGACGGCGCCCACCGTCACGGTCGCGGGCTTGCTCAGCTTGCGCAACACGACCCGGTTGAGGGGGTCGCCCGTGTTGAGGCTCACCTTGTCGCCGCTCAGGCGAGCCGAGGACATCGCCCACATGACGTGGGCGGGGGTGCCGAAGACCTTGAAGGTCACCCGGTAACCCATGCCAGGCTCGAAGGTGGCGCCCTTGATGGTGCCTCGCATACCCTTGCGGGTCGAGACGGCTTCGCAGCCCTTTTCCACGATGAAAAGGGTGCCGACGAGGCGCGCGGGGTCAAACTTGGGGGTTTTGGAGGTGGTCATAACCCCTCTTACGCTCACCCTGGCGGGCGACTCACGGAAAAGATGTCGGGAGGGGACACCTTTTAATAGAAAGGACTCGACGATGGGAGTCACCCTTTACCCTTGTAACCGAGAGGAGGCTAGGTGAACGATGTCCCACGCGGGCTCGCCTGTGTAGACCTCAGCCTCTAGGGGTGTGAAGTGCCCCAGTAGGAGCCTTGCCTTCTTGCTGGCAGAAACCTCCAAAGACTCGATGGCTGCCATGAGGTTCAGCAAGACCTCTGACGACTCGTTCTTGAGGGGACCGTCAACAAGGTGGTTCAGCAAGTCCAGCGCCTTGGGGTTGAGGGAATAATGCGACCGCCCCCCTTTGAGCGCCGTGAGGTTGATCTTTACCCCGAGAGGCTTGCTGGTGATGGGGGTCAGTCGCCAGTCGTCGCGCAGGGCGACAACGGATTCTGGTTTGAGGGCTACCGCCTTACCGTTGAAAAACATGGTTGCCGTGTACTGTGTGGGTCTCACGCCCTGAGCCACGTCAAACATGATTTCCACCTGGATCTTGCGACCCGCACCTTCAGCCTCAGCAAGGAAGCCCGCGCCAGCCAGGGCGTCTTTCAAAGAGAGGGTCTCTTTCTCGGTCCTCACGTCCTTTGCGGTGAGCGTAGTCTTGGTGGGGCTAAGGACGGCAAACTTCTTAGGTACCTCGAAGTCCCCAGGTAGACTCTTGGCGAGCGCCAGCATGACTTTCGGAATCGCTGAGAGGTTCTTGGCTACCCCGGAGACTGCGAGAAAGGACTCCTCGGCTACGGTCTTTAGCCCCGTGGCGCTAACACTGGGGGTTTCATTGTATCGCACCCCACAGAGCACGCCGTACTGTTCGCCCTTCTTACCCACCGCTACGAAGATTTGCGCGGTTTGGTCCACGGTTGAGCCCTCCCTTCTCAGCGTTTTCCAGCCGTGGTCGGCTACCACGCCCCATTCCACCCCGGAGGGGGGGTTGTAGAAGGGCACCCCTGGAATGGTGGTGGGTGGCTTCTTACTGTTGCGATAGTGGTTGACGGGTACCGCAAAGAGAGCCACTGTATCCTGCAACGCGTCAACCACACCCTCTTTGGTTGTAAAAGTGCGGACTACCTGTGGGACTGACGACAATTTACCTGAGCCTTGGAGGGAGTAAGCCCATTTGGACAGATCCCCTCTTGGCTGAAACACTTTGAGGAATAGATTCCCGTCGTAGGTATTACCAGCGATGCGACAGGCTACACCTTCGTTGATCAGTTCGATCTTGAAAAGCGACCACGGCACAAGGTCTGGCATTTGTGCCGTAAGATAGCGTAGCCAGTGGGGGGAAGCCTCTTGGCATACCCTTAGAAGATCCGTAGCTGGGGGCGGTTGCTGGGGTCGCGGTGCGGGGCGCGTGTACGGTGACTGTGGACGGGGAGCGTAACCACCCCCACCCCCGCTGTACTCGGGCGTAGCGCGCTGTACCCCCGTTAGTACGTCCTTGGCCACGTTGACCTGGACCATCTTGCTTGGGTCACCACCCCGGTCAGGGTGGTTCTCAATCGCCTTGCGCTTGTACGCCTTCTTGATGTCCTCTTCGGTGGGTGTACCCGTCAAACCTAGCAAAGCCAGCGCTTCGCTACGCTTCATGGCTTGGACCAGGCGAGCATAGAGGGTTCTCTTGTAACGGCGAACAAGTTCGTTTGGGTCAAGCATGGCTTCTCATCACAGAGGGGGATAAAAACTACCTTTTTCCCCGAGAGTCTAAAGTAAGATGCCGCGCTACCTCTTGGCTATCGGCGTGCTACACTCCTGCACACCATGAAAGCTCTATTGATCCTGTTGGTTCTGCTCACGGCGTCGAGCACGGCTTACGCTGACATTATGCCAGGGAGGTTCCCCCGCTACAACCCGCCACCCCGTTATATACTGTGGCAGGAGCCCCCGGCGTGGGATGACCACTCGCCGGTCCCTAGTGCGCCTCTACCTGGCACGCCTCAACCCTGGGAAGTACCGGTACCTGCAACGCCCCCTGCCCCTGCGGGGGCGCTGGCGCTGGTCATGCTGGCTCTAGGTGCTACCGCCCTCTTGGTTACCAGGCGCAACGCAAAAGCAGCCTGACACAGAGGGTGTCCTTCTATTCCCTACCTGACAGGTATGCACCATCGGGTTGTCGCACAGTACGTTCGCAAGCTCTACGCCCGCCTCGTCCTGGCAATGACCACCCAGGAAGCCAAGAGGCTCTTGGGGTTGACCTCAGCCTACCCGACCCAAGAGGAGGTAAGCAAAGCCTGGAAACAGAAGGCGCGTGAGAACCACCCCGACCTGGGGGGTAGTGACGCGGTGATGGCTCAGATCAACGCAGCCAAGGACGTACTTCTCGGGCTAAACCAGCGATTCACCCCGGACCCTACGTGGTCTACTGGGGGTCCGCAACAGGCTCAAGCCACGCCAGCGCAGGGGTGGTCATGCAGAACCGCCCTCCAGCACGACCCACAGGGGATAGCCAGAGAGAACAGTTTCAATACCTCCGGGTTAGAGAGCGCCGCAACCTCTTCCTCTGAGAGGTTAGCCAGGGGCAGCGCCATCGCGGAGCCCCACGGAGCCGTCACGACAAGGTTGGCACCCTCCAGCGTCACGGTAGGGTCAGGTTGGCTTGTGTCGTAATTGTAAGCGTCGTGGCAGTAGTCTCGGGCGAGGTCGTCCAGCGAAGTGTACCCCCCGGCGCCCGCACACTTCTCGACCCACCACCCCAGGTCCGTCGCGTGCAGCCGGAAAGCCGTACCGTTGCCCAGCGTCAACTTGACCATCGCCTCCCTCGCGTTAGGTGGGTCTACAGAGACCACCACCTGACCCACCAAGAGACCCCTTAGCTCCTCTAGCGCGTTGCTCATGCCGCCTGCCTTACACCAACCACCCCCGAAGAACCACCACGTACCCTCTTGGTTTCCATACAGACCCATATGGAACTTCCGGGTAGGTCTAAGATGACCCTGCCACTTTTTACGATGTTTTTATCACTGAGCCCCGAGGGGAGGACTCCAGTGTGCATCGACAGAATTTCTCCATACACTTGTAGGTCGAGGTGGGTGCAAGGAGACCCGGAAGAAAGTTGTGAATCGTGAGGCTAGCCAAGCGTAGGAGGGGTTATGAACGCCACCGAAACCTGCCGCTGCCCCCTCTGCTGTACCCCCTTTGACAACCACGACGGGTTGTTTGACCTTTGCGAGGGTTGCTCCGGGGTGGTGACCTCCGACCTGGACAGCATCGCCCTCTTCGCGGCTGAGGGGGTCTCCGATTACCTCTACGAAGAGGTTCCCGCCCTGTGCCCCTGCCTCTCGGTGTGCCCGGAGTGCGCGGAGCCTACCGCTCCCGACGAGTGGTCCCCGCACAGCGTGGCGCCGCTGTGCATCAACTGCGACCACTACCCTTTCGCGGCGGACGCCTGACCGCTCCGCTCAGCGAGGAGAACCCCCATGGACATCACGATTCGCGTTTCCACGCTGGACGGGTCTAATCGCACCCGCAAGTTCAAGACCCTCGCGGGGGCTCGCAAGTTCGCACAGAACCGGGTTGGGGAGCACCCCGAGGTCAGCGAGTTCTTTCGGTACGCGGTAGGCGCCTGGGGTGACGTGAAGGTGAGCGTGACGGGTTGCACGCTCGCTGACCTCTTTCCGCCCAAGCCCTGAGCCGGGCGGGTGTATCTACGCCCCATGCCCGAATTCGTAACCAAAACGTGGACCCCCGTGGACCACAGTTGCCGCCAGGGGCGTTCCCTGGCTGGCCACTGGGAGGTCCACACCACGGACAGTCCAGAGAAGGTCCATCTGGACCAAGACGCCTCGTTTCCCTGGCAGGGGTTCCGTGAGCCTGTGGTGCGCTCCTACAGCATACAGATCCCCGAGAAGCTCGCCTATGCCTTCGAGGAGGCAATCAACAAGCACTTTCCAGGGACACTGGACGTGCTCTACGTTTGCCCGATTTACACCAAAGAGGAGGTCCGGTACGATTACGACCCCTCCAACGTGAGGCTAGCTTGGTTTTGCCAGGGTTTTGGAGCAGCGGTATCGAGCTACTGATACCGCTATCGCGTTTTCGATAGCGTGTCACCTAACCTGGCGTAAGCCCTTGACAATCAAGGTAAAAGAGCCAAGCGGAGAGGTAACCTGCATGGTGCGCTCTCCTGGGGGGGTGTAGACATCGAGGGGGTAAGCACCCTTGGGTAGGAGGTTACCCAGGTGGTAGTGAAGCTCACCCCACACCCAAGAGGCAAGGCTAATCTCGGGGGGCTTCTCGGTCTTGGTACTGTCCTCTTCCCAGACTTGCACCGTGGGCTCAGGGTTGAAGGTGGGTGGGGGGTTTATGGTGACCTGGAACCGGTAGAGGTGGGAGCCCTCTGGGTAGCCCTGTGGGCTAAGGGGGAGGTCACGCTCCAAGTAGAGGTTCTTCTCCGTGGTTGCCCAGTTGTAGGCGAGCCAGGCGGTCATCACGCGGGGAGTGTACTTCTCTGGGTCTTCTCCGGGTTGGGCGACTCTCATGCGGTGTGGGTGCTGTGTGCTCGTATCGGTCAAGGTGGGCTTTCTTTACCCTCAAATTCTTGTGAAGGGTAGCCCCACCTTAACGTAATATTGGGTATGTCCCCTAATCGCCCCACCCCACCCTCTCGTAATACCGCCGCCCGCCTGGCTCGGAAATGGGCGCTTGCTATGCCCTCCGCGGGCGACCGTCTGTCCCGCGCCGTGCCCCTCATCGATGGGGTCAACACCTGGGACGGCGAGAAGTTCACCATCGTCGGCAGCAAGGGTACGGTCTACAGCATCGTGGTGGACCGTACCAAGCAGGGCGGTTCCCGCTGTACCTGCCCGGACCACACCGAGAAGGGCAACCGCTGCAAGCACTTGTGGGCTTGCGCGCTCTGGGAAGTTGGGCGTAAGGTGGACTACCTCGACTTCTGAGCCTGGAGGCTATGACGGTGCCACACGACTAGAGGTCAGTGCAAGCCCTCCCGTGGTACCAGACCCGTGCTAGGCTCGCCACCATGAGTGACCTCTCAGTGTGCATGGGGTGCGGGGACGACGGCACCCGGTACGACCCCGAATGGGGAGGGTATCTTTGTACCGTGTGCAAGGTCGTGCCCCCGGACAACCTTGAGAAGCCCGCGGGGCTTTGTGAGGGGTGCGCTCAGCCATTTAGCCGGGAGAGACCGCTTGTGTACTCCCCCGGGTGGTCCATCCCTTACCACGGGGAGTGCCTCTCGGGTGCGGGGCTAACGACCTGAAATTTCCACCCTCCTTCTCTCTGGTGTATCCTAGACACCATGTCAGACGACGCTGTACTGTACGGGCTTCTTGGGTTGTGCGCTGTGCTGGTGGTTCTTGAAGCCTGGCGTAACCACCAGATACTCAAGAACATTGCCAAGCTCAACGACGACTTGAGCGCCAGGCTCAACGCTATAGGGACGCACAAGCCACCGGAGAGGGTTGTTGAGCCGGCGCCCTCGACGACAACCGAGGCTAAAGGTGTTGAGCGCCCGTCGTGGGAGTTTCCGTTGTCCCCCTCACAGTACACCCACGTCAGCGTCAAGGGTAACCCGGCTGACGTGCAGAAGGTTCTCGACGAAGTGGTGGCGCTAACACAGGCCGTTCAAAAGGTGGGCTCTGTGTCCCACCAAGGGTCAGCCGGCGAGGCGTCCTCTACCAAAGAGGGCTCTACTAGCCGCAATGAGTTAACAGGTTGAGGGGGTGTGTCGGTAGGCTCCCATTCGTCTACCTCGTCGCTGACCCCCGTGGTGCGAAGCGTGCGCGGGATAATGGCGGGTAGTCCCCTGGACAGGGACCGGCTTGCTGCGTGAAGTTGACGCCTGGTTTCCGCCACGCGAGCCGTAGAAGCCTCGGTACTGCGCAGACCCGACTTGATCCCCTTGGGCGTGACCAGCGTGCGGGTAGCCTCTCGGTTTCTGGCGATAACGTCTCGGATCTCAGCCTCGGAGAGCCCTGCGGCGTTACCGAGTCGCCGGATCTGTTCTTCCACGGGTAGTGGCATGGTGAGCCTATCCTACCCTAAGAGGAAAGGAGCGTCTACAGCATGGCTACCCTCGCAGAAGTCAAAAAAGGCACCTATAAAAGCTATTGTGGTCCCGTTTTCTGGGGTTCGGTCAAGGTTTCCGACCCAGGGGTCACTGAGGGCGGCAAGTTCTTGGTTGTCACTTCCACAACCGAAGGGGGGCGCTGGGACTCGGGGCAAGCCTACGATTCTTGCCGTTTTACCGCGGGCGGTATTCAATACTGCGAGCGCTTCTTCCTGGTCTCAGGCTTGCTAAACGCCATCGGTAACCGTAGCCAGGCACTTCTCACCCCGTTGCAAGACACCCTGGCTAACTTTGGGGCTGAGTTCAAGAAGGGTAGGTTTCACCTGAACGGCAAAGAGGTAAAGACCGACAAGGACCAGTGTAACCTGTTCTTCAAGGGGGGCACAGGGCTACAAGGCTCTTGGACGGACGACGCTTGGCAACAAGGATCTGAAATCGTGGTCGCCGTGGCTAACGTGCTGGCACAGCCCGAAGCGATTGACGTTCAGAAGGCGTACACACTCCCCAGGCTCAAGGGTTTTGCGATCAAAGAGGCTGCCAAGGTGCTCTTTGGGGGTGGCGAGCCTAGCGTAGGTTGGGTAGGGGCTATCAGGGCAGCCTACATTAGCTTTGCAGCCAACAACCCCACGCTCGCCTACAACGCATTTACCAGGGTTTTTCAGGAGTCAGGCGAAGAGGTATTCAGCGAGGCGTGGTGCGTGAGGCTGCTAGAGGCGCTTACCTTTAGCTCCGGGGTGGTCATCTACCCCGAGCGGTACAACAAGATACGCCCCGTCATTGAGCGCCTCTTCGGGGTGGACCTCCCCGACCACGCAAGCCAGTTGAAGACCTGGGAAGAGGGGATGGGCTCTACGCGCACCCTGACGACGCCCGTCGAACTACAAGAAGCCCTTATCACTCTAGGTTACGACCTTGGACCCGCAGGCGCTGACGGTAAGGTGGGCAAGAAGACCACGGAAGCAGTCAAGGCGTTTCAGAGTCAGCGTGGCTTGGTGTCGGACGGTCTTGTGGGACCGCAGACACGGACAGCTCTGCTACAGGCTCTTGAGGCTGTGCAACCCCCGTCGCAGTGAGGGTGACCTCTGGCAAGGGCGCAGGCTCAGGGGGCGCTTGTACCGCGGGGGCAGGCGTAGGGGGCAACGCTACCGGCGCGGGCTCTGGGGTGTTAGCCGCTTGCAGCACCTTACGAAGAGCCTCTTTGGAGGCTTTCTTGGTAGGCGTAGCTTTGACCGGAGCGGGCGGCGGGGTCTCCGCTACGGGCGTGGTCGCTGGCCCAGACTCTTCAGGGGGAGCGTGGTCCAAGACGCCCAGCGCCAGGTTACAAAGGTCGTACAGGTCAGCCGCCTTGTTACCCGCGTAACGCATAGCGTTAGGGAGCGTGACTAGGAGGCGGGCTCGGTAGTGTTGACTATGTGCCACGTCCGCCCCGATGAGCTTTGCGGAGAGGCAGCGGTCGCGAAGGTCGAGAATCTCTTGTCTCTTCATGGTGCGGGGTAACTTAGCACACCACAAGGGCTCCGCACGCTTTGGCGCTAGAAGGGCGTACCGAGAGGGTTAAGGGGTACTGGCTACGCTTCAGGTACCAGACCCACCTTGCGTCAAAGGGGCCAGACTGAGGGGGTACGACCACGGCGGGCTTTGCGGGTGGCTTGTTGCAAGCGCAGTCATTGTTCTGGTGGAGCCCAAAGAGCTTGACCTTGACGATGCCCACCGTGTACAGCGGTACCGTGAGGGCGAGCACACGCCCGACGTGCAAAGCTCCCATCACGTTTTGCGCGAGACCCATGGCTAAGCCATTAGCCTCTTTGCGGAGACTCCGCTCACTGGCGCCAAGGTAGGCGATCTGAGAGTGGTCCACCGTGCCAGCCTTGCCTGCCTCAAGGCTCGTTGCCCGAGGGACTACCCTCATGCTCACGTCCTGCCATCCAGACTCGCTGGCTCGCAGGTATCCCAGGTGACAGGAAGCGCAACCCGTGTCTTCGCTAGAGCGGGCGCTGTCCTGGGCACGTTCCTGCTTCCCCTCGTCGTAAGTAATACGCTCCAAAGCCGAGCTAAGCGCGGATTTGCTGGTTTCCGCCGCGATGCGTTGATTGCGCAAGGACGTGAGCCTGACCTTGGTGCCTTCAATACGAAGGTTACAGTCAGCGACGGCATTGCACTCGGTTTCCCAGTCCTTGGACAGCAACGTCACTACGCGCTCCCTCTCCGCAGCAACCCCCTTGTCATAGGCAACCCTCACGGAAGCCAGCACCCAAGAGAGAGCCTCCTCGTCGGTGTCAAAGGTGACCTTACTCTCCCCCTTGGTGGTGTCCACAAACCGATTGAAGGCGTCGGCAATTTGCGTGCGCCATTTGAGGCTGCACTCCTCGTAACCCGCTAGTTTGTCGTTGTCGCTCATGGTTCTGTCCTCACTTTACACCAAAGAGGTTCTCTAGGGTAGTCTCAAAGAAAGAATCCCCGCGTGTGCGGGGAACACCGCCAGGCGTACCCCAAGGCTCACGTCGAGACCGGTACATCCCCGCGTGGGTGGGGAAAACTCACTCCTTGGGGCTCCTACGCGGTTTACCTCGGGTCGATCCCCGTTCACACGGGGAACACTCTAAGTTGAAGGCGCAACCGTCAAGCAGGCTGGTCCTTACCAAACAGATCACTTTCCAAGAGGCTAGCCAGCATAGCAACCTCAGCGTCATTCCGTTCCGCCTGGACTTTCGAGTCTTTCAGCGTTGCACGGGCTTGCTTGGTGCGGGTTGCCAGCGTAGCGCTTCGGTCCTGAGCCTTGCCCCACTGAGAGGTAAGCTCGGAAAAGACACGCTCCAACACCGCCCGCTCACCCTCTTTGCGTGCCTCGACGAGCCCACCCAAGGCGTGGTCCATGTAAGCAAGAGCCTCCTCGTCATTGGTGAAAACGACCGGGTTCTCTGTGTCATGCTTGGTAGCGAGGGCTGAGAGGCGGTCTCGCCAGTCCTGACTCGCACGATCATTGGCTCGCTTGGTTTGCTCGTCGGCATAGACAACGAGGGCGAGCAGGTGGGCTATCCAATCTAGCGCGGACTCGCGGGAGAGTAGAACGATGGGTGGTACCCCAAGCTGTTTGTTGCGTTGGTTGGCGAGGCTGGTGATGCCCTCTAGCCAACGGTCGCGCTCGTCATCTGTCTGGCTCATAACCCCCGGTTACACCGATGGGGCTGCGATCTCGAAATGTTGCCAATCCTGGCGCCCAGCGAAGAACCCCCCGGAGTAGAAACCGTGCGCCTCAGCCAAGGGTACAAGGGGGTACACACAACCCCATGCTCCCAAAGGTGCCCCTTTTGACTTCAGCGGGTTCTCGCTGGCGTTTATGTCAAAGGCAGAGCCCCAACTATGTGAACTGAGGTTTACAGCGGACCCTCGGACGAAGCGGGGCACGTACAAGCCATCCCAGGACACAAGGAGGGACAGCAAGCCAGCCTGGCGCCACGCTTCAAAGAGGTCTACCAAGGGGCCGGCTACTTTACGGTGACACTGTACCTTGCCCGAGGAGGGTGCTCCCCGTACTCCCCCGATGGGCAAGAGCACGGTAACAAGGTTGTCCCGTGCCCAGGAGCCCTCGACCGTGATTGCCTCTGGGTTCCCTGGTAGCGGCGAGGCTCGGTAGGCAAACTGCCCCAAGAGGGCTACCTTGGCTGCGTAAGACAGGGGTTTCACGGTGGACACCGTAGGCGCTTCGGTCTCACGCAGCCCCTGGCTTTCGGCTTCCGCCAGCGTCTCGGCGTCCACCACCCCAGTAATCGCAAGCCCGTAAGTAGCCTGCCACTCGCGGAGCGCCTTGGTTATAGGCGCGGGCTCCGTCCTCTTAGCTAGAGAGGGCATGACGCCTACGCGGTTCAGAAAAGCCCCCATCTGGTACAGTGCTTCGTCCATGTAGGCGTGGGTAGCACAAGGGGCGCGTTAGCCCCGGCACACACGACACGGGGCTTCTGCTTCATCGTACCCCTCTTGACCCCTTGGAATACGTCCAGCCTCGAAAGCTAGACGCAGATCCTTGAGGGCTGCTGGCCAAGTGTCCCGGTTCGGGGAGCGGAAAGTATGTCATACTTTCCGCTCGATCTCTTCACCCTGCGCGTAAATCTCAGGGTGGTCGCGCCAAAGTGCGTACCACTCGGTAAGCCTCTGACCGTAACAAAAGGCACAATCCGTGCGCTTGGGGATTTTGATACCACGGCTCGACAAGAAGCCCTTGACTTGCGCTAGTCCCCAACCCTGCTCCCTAAGAGGGTAACGGTATGTAGCGTAGGGCCCATACAATCCTACACGTTCCTCCTCGTCGGCACGCAAACCTACACAAAGCGTACTCCCTGGGTGGCGCAAAAGGTGAGCGATGGCCGGCTGGATCTTGATTTGCCTCGTACACCAACGCTGGCGGTGGTTGGGTAGCGCGTTGTAGGTGTCGATGAGCGGTAGCAACCTCGGCCCTTTGGGTAGCACCAGCGGTTTTTTCAACGCCTCTGTGTTGCCTCAACATGAGCCCTTAGCCCGGGTAGCTCGTTATCCGTGGCAGTGAACAATAGCTCGAAGTCCTCACCCTGCTCCGCGAGCAAGTACGCCATTGCCGTGGAGTCTTTCCCCCCAGAGAAGGCAACGAAGGTGGTCACCCCTCGTCACCCTGGCAGGCAACCCGACCCTCGCGACAGGCGAGGCGCTTCCAGGTGCGCCGCAGGCGGGCTTTCACGTTGCCGGCGCTGTAACCGCGCCCGCTGCCAACCTTGCCCACGCTGCTCTTCAGAGCACCAGCGCAGATGGCACCCACGTCCAGAGCGATCTCGATTTTGACGCCGTAGGGTTTCATGACTTTCACTCCTCCTCGCCTTCGGAGGCGAGGCACTCCTCGCGAGCGCGCCTGGTGCGCTCCTCCCCGCGAACCATATCCTCTGAGCACTTCTCGCGGAGGGCTTCGCCCTCACACGCCTCAGTCTCGCACGTTAGACAGGTCATGGTGACCTCCTTACCTCTGGCTGTGGTAAACCCAGGCTCCAACCGTGGTCCAGGGACCACCCAGCGACAGCGGCGAGGACCGCCTCATCGCTAGGACCACCGCGGTCCAAAACACCCTTTGTGTCCTGGTACAGAAACACCCCCACCTCTCCGAGGGGTACTGAATCCGCAGAGAAGTACAGGTCACTCTTCCTCGGGTCCGGGGACTCCGAGGTGTGCGTGACCCGCACCTCCCCGGACCCGTCCGGGGTAGCGTACACGTACACACAACCACGGTTCCGCTCGATGAACCGCCGCTTTGAAAAGAACCCGTAGGACATAACCCCTCTTACGCTGAGAGACACCCACGATTCACAAGAAATTTGAGACTCACGGATTGTAAGCTACAGAGCCAGCATTGGTACGGTCTATGCTTCCGGTCCAGGTCGAAAACGTACCCGCTGTGTAGCCTGCGATAAGTTGGTTGGGGGTGAAGGCTACCCAGGGTAGGGTACCGCCTGTGTAGGACGCGGGGGGTACGAGGGTACCGTTGACGTGGAAAGAGACGTAGCCTCCGTGCTGCAAAGGGCGCTCACTGTCCCAGGAGAGGCGTAGGTGACAGGCGATGCCGGCAGGGAGGGCGGTACCTGTGTACTCTGCGGCGGTAAGCCCGCCGTCGTCGAGAATGTAGAAGGTAGCGGTTTGGGCGGCGGTAATGCCCATTGCCAGGGACAGTCCAGAGCCTTCAACCCAGAGCATGGCGGCGAGCCTGGACAACCCACCGCCAGCGCCAGGAACCCCGTAGACCTCGACCATGCCTTGTTTCCCTGAGAGGGTACTGACGGGGGACACGGTAAAGCCAGGGGCACCAAACTGAACGGGGACGGGGGGTTGTGGGGTGACGGCATACAGGGTAGAGTCTGACCGGTGGTCTACTAGAAGGCCCGACGAGGTGAGCGTGATCATGACAGAGACCCAAGATAAGAGCCCCCTCCTCGGGGGCACGGTTACCCGCCTTGAGCGTATCGAGGCTACCCAGACGCAACCGGGCTACCTTGAGGTTGACACCAGCGCGGGGGGCGTAGTGACTCGCTGGCGACTTCGCGACAAGGAGACCCTGAAAATAGGCGAGGTTACGGGTGCAACGCTACGGCTGCCATCGTTCCCCGTGCTCATCCAAGAGGTCAAGGGGTTCCGGGCGGCGCTGGGTGACAAGGAGCGCCAGTCGTTTCAACTCAGGTGTACCCAGGGACAGAAGAGCCTTACCGTCCAGGGATACCAACCCTCTATGCACTGGGCGTGTCCTTTGACCGTGACGGAAGATGCCACCCTGAGAAACCAAGTAGACACCTTGAACGACGCCTTGAATTGCGACCGCCCCAAGGTGCTCGGTCCCTGGAGGGAGGGGGCGCGTACCACCCTGGAGCCCCGCGCCGTGCCCGCTGTCTCGGTCAAAGAGACGGGGGACTGGGTAATCTACCTCTGGCAGAGCAAGGGTACCGCCAAATCCCAAGCTGACGGCCAAGTGGTCACAGACAGCCTCCTACGCGCGGGCGGGTTCGTTCTCTTCTGAGCCTGAAAGGGAGGGGGGTAAGAACAGACCCCGGACCTCTAGCACGGCTACTTAAAGGAGGGACTAGTGGGTGTCTCTGTACCCTTGGGTCTAATTTCGTGAACGCAAAAGCAAGCCGGACGTAGTACGAGGAGCATCCTATGGAAGACCTCATCGTAACAAACGGTGCGGAGGGGGAGAAGACTCGCGCCTTCTCGGCTACCCTCTTGACGTTGGTGCTCGCGGACAATTTGTGGGACCAGAGCAAGGGGGGCACGTTGCGCCCTGTGCTCCTCTCGGTGGCAAGCACCGAGGAGGAAATGCGAGCCTTTCTGGCGAACCTGCGTATGGGGCGGAAGGTCTCTTTTGCTACGGGTCGCACCCCAGACTGGGCGAACTACCTTGACGCGCACCTAGAGGTTCTCAAAACCTCTGGCTTTCGGTGGACTTCGCAGCGTTTCGAGGGGGGCGTGGTGGTGACCACGGGTTTTTACCCTGACCTGTTCACCATGGACCCCGGGATGGTGGACCCCGAGAAGGGAATTCGGTTCTGTCTGCTCCCTCCCTCGGGGTGGGTCGTGTCTGACCAAGAGGTAACCGAGGTTTCTGCCTACATGGTGGCGGCGGACCTATGGGCTGACTCTCCCGGGGAGCTAGCCAGGTTTGCCGTGCTGGCACCCTTGTTCATGGCGTACCTTGACCGGCGAACCCGGTGCCCCTTGCTCACGGATCGGCGGTTTGCCTTGCAGCTTTTGGTCGCGTGCCTTCGTAAGGGGCTAGCTACCGTGAGTTGTGAGCGCCGTTCGTCCAGGTCGTATTACACAAGGGAGCCTTTTGGGGAGTTGAGCAGGTTGGGGTACATGGAGGTACGCCCCGAGGCGGCTGGTTACCAGCCCGGGTTGGCTTTCCTCTCGGACCACGAGACGTTTGAGCGTATTCTCGCTCAAGAGGTTGCCACGTTTCTTTCTGTCGCTTTTTACTGAATCGGCACCCCAACCCAGCGTAAGAGGGTCTAAGTCTAAACCGTAGAACAGAAAGGGCTACAGTCTTGGCCAGGCTCGCGTCAAAAGCACTCGGGGGTTTTTACAAAACGCCCACCCACCTTGTCCCTCTCATCGCGGGCAAGATCGCCCTCCCTTCGCTGGACAGGACGGCCAGCTACAGCCTCATGGACCCTTGCGCTGGCAAGGGTGAGGCTGTCTCGCTACTCTGGTCCACGCTGGTTGGTGGCAACACGGTGAGCGGACCCAAGGTCAGCTTGTACCTCTGTGAAATGGAGCGGGTACGCGCCGCAGAGGCTAAGCAAGCGGGCCAGTCCGTGGGAGCTAACTACCGCGCCAGCGTCTACCTCCACGGTGACGCTTTCAGGTCGAACTACACCCGGAGCGACAAAGAGGGAGTCTCTCTCCTCTACCTCAACCCTCCCTATGACACGGACCCCGTGATGGGTAGGCTAGAGGAGAGGTTCCTAGCCAGGTTCACGGGCGCGCTCTGTGTGGGCGGGGTGTTGGTCTTCCTGGTCCCCTTCTACGCGCTGGCGGCTTCCGCCCGGACCCTGGCCACGGAGTACCAAAACCTCTCGTGCTTCGCATTTCCTGAGAAAGACTTCGCGGTGTTCAAGCAAGTCGTTCTCTTCGCGGAAAAGCGCGAGGCTCCCCTCATGGCACCCGACGCGGGCACACTGGCTCAGGTTGAGTCGTGGTCTCGGGGGGAGTGCCTGGCTACGCTGGACGCTACCGGGGGCGCGGTTGTCACTGTTCCAGCGGCGGCGTCGTGGTATGGCGCGGCGTTCAAGTGGGAAATGCGTCCTGTGGACCTGTCTACAATCGCGGGCAAGGTCAAGGGTTGGTCCGCCATGGACCGCCGGGGCGTCATGGCACCCATTGCAGGCTACAACCCTCTCGGTGAGCCCTTGCTGGACCGCCATTACCCGGTAGCTGTACCCCCCAAGGCGGCTCACATTGCCACGGGGATTGCAGCGGGCGTCTTCAACGGCTGCAAGGTCACCCCTGACCGCAAAGAGGCGGTGCTACCTACCCTCCTCGTCAAGGGCGCCTTTGACCGGGAGTGGAAGAAGGTTGAGGAGAAGAAAGACAAGAACGGCAACGTCAAGGGGGTTATCGAGGTACAGCAGCCCCAGCTAAAGGTCACGGTCCTTGACCTCACGACCCACCAATTCGTCACCCTCAAGGCGGGCGAGGAGGGTTCTTGGGAGCAGGGTTTGCAGGGTATGACCACGGGTGACTTGCTCAGGGAATACGGCGGGGGGCTCATGGGTGCCTTGCTCAAGCAATGCCCCGTCATGCACGATCCTAGCCGGGAGGGTGACAACTTCACGCTGCCCACCATGGCGCGCGAGCTTTACCCTGCGCAAGCCAGCGCGGCGCGTGCTTGCGTTACCCTCCTCGGGGGGTTGGGCGTTCCTTACCGCGCTCGCAAGGGCAAGGCTGCTTTTCTCCTGGGGGAGGTGGGTTCAGGGAAATCTATTTGCGCGCTTACCACGATCAAGGCGATTGGCGCCAAGCGCCCCCTGATTCTCTGCCCGCCTCACTTGCTGGACTCGTGGAAAGAGCAAGTCAAGCTCTCTTGCCCTGATGTTACGGTGGCAGTACTCACGGACGTGGAGTCTGTTCAAGCGTGGGCTAAGGACACCACCCCCGGGATTGCGCTTCTGTCCAGGGAAACCGCCAAGCTCTCTCATGGGTACGAGGGTCTTACCGGGACGTGCCCGGGTTGTGGGGCGGTCATCCCAACCTCTGCGGAAGATAACGTCAAGAAACGCTTGTGCTGCACGGCGCGCACCGTGAAACCCAGGGAAGCCGTCACCCATGAGGCACACAAGCTAGCGCTCATCCTGTCCAAGTACGTGCCAGAAAACGAGACAGTCAACCAGATCCTCGGCGGGCGCGTCTTGCAACGCTACCTCCTGGGTAAGAAAGAGAAGCCCGCGGACAAAGCCGGTTTGCACCAAGAGGGGGGGCTGCTTAGCCTGTTCGTCTGGCTAGGCGCCAGGCTCGACGACGCCAAATACCACCGTCCCTTTGCGCTGGTGGCTTCCTGGGTCAAGGACCGTGATGCGCTGGGTAAGGCTATCTTCTGGGCTTACCTGGAGAGCTACGCTCGCGACAGCGGAAGCTACGGGCATGAGGCTGATCTGCGCGGTATCCTGCGGGGCTGCTTGGTTTTTGTTCCGGGCTACCAAGCGATTGCCTCTGAGCTAGCTACACACTGCCCCGAGTCGCGTGGGTACGGCGCTCTAATCTCGGTGTGGACGACTTGGCTTGAGGAGGTGGAGTCCCAAGAAAACGGAGAGGGCGATACGGGATACAGGCGCTCGGAATGGCAGAAAACCAGCGAGGGCTGGGTCTACAACAAGATCCTGCTTGGCACGGCGGCTTGCCTGACCACCACGCTCGAAATCCTGGCTCAGGCTGGCAAGTGGTCAATCAAGGAAGGGTGCGGGGAGCGTCTGTACCAGGCGGCCGCCTCACCTAAGAGGTATCCTCTGGCTACCCTGATCTCTCGTAAGTACCCTCGCGCGTTTGACTTTCTGATCTGTGATGAGGCGCACGAAAATAACTCGGAGGTGGCTGCCCAAGCCAAAGCGGCGCACCGTCTCATGGGTTTGGGCCACCCGACGCTGTGTCTCACGGGTAGTGTGATGAATGGTTACGCCCGTAGCCTCTTCGCTAACCTCTGGCAAGTCAACCCTTCCTTTCGTGCGGAGTTTGACCGGGACGAGGCTCAGGCGTTCGTTGACCGGTACGGCTACCGCAAGCGGCTTGTCGAGGATCGCGACAAAGACACCAAAGAGGTTGTGGAGTACGGCTCCATGTCCGACCGGGTTGAGTGCCGGGAGAAGATGCTGGGCGAGACCCCCGGTGTGCTCCCCCTCTTGGTGCTGAAGCACTTGCTTAGGTGCAGCGTGACGTTGCACAAGGCGGACCTCCAGGTGCATATACCCCCCTGCAAGGAAGAGCGAGTCATGGTCCAGCCCTCCCCGGAGCAAGCCAGCAACCTCCTCTACTTGCAGGGTCGGCTGATTGACCAGATCAGGGCGGATATGTTCGACCCGGGGAGGGCTGGCAAGCTGTGGGGGCAGCTTAGCGAGCTTCCCTCCTACCTGGACCGCGCCACGCGGGACGTGGGTAAGAGCCCCGGGCGCCAGACCTACGACATAACCTACCCGGAGTCCATGGATTACGAGCTAGTGGCTAGCGTTGACGCGCTCCCCACGTCCACCGTGCTCCCCAAGGAAACCTGGCTCCTTGATACGGTCGAGAAAGAGCTAGCCGAAGGGCGTAACGTGATGGTCTTTGCCTGGCACGTTGACCTCTTGCCCCGGCTGCAACGGCTCTTGCAGGACAAGCTAGGCGAGGTTGTGCCTGTGCTCAACCCGGACAAGGTGACCACGGGCAAGCGCCAGGCGTGGATTGAGAAGGAAGTCACCAAGAAGAACCGCAGGGTGCTCATCGTCAACCCCGTTGCGGTTCAGACGGGTCTCAATAGCCTCACGCATTTCTCGACCGTGGTTTGGTTTGAGAACCCCGCTTGTAACCCCGTCGTCTACCGCCAGGCTAACGGGCGGATCGACCGTATCGGTCAAACCAAGGCTACCCGGGTTCTCTTCCCCGTGTACGACATGACCCTTTGCAGCGCTCTCCACAAGCTCTTGCTTCACAAGGTGGCGGTCTCGCTGGCTACGGACGGCTTGGATAACGAGGCTACCCTGGCAGCGGCGGGTCTGGGCGAGTCTACGGGGCTCACGGGTCTCTCGGTCGGTAAGCAGCTTTATGACATCATCACCAACAAGGTCAGGCTGCGCGGGCAGGACGAGAAATACGACTTGTGCTAAGAGGGAGGGGCGGCAATCAATACCCAAGGCACAAGCACCATGATAAAAACCGGTAGCCCCCTCTTCAACGCTGTAACTCAAAGGCTCTCCCCCGAGGTTTGGGCTCGCAAGGTCGCCTGGCTCACTCAGGAAGAGATCACAGAGAGAGGACGCCTGGAGGGCGAAAGTTTGCTCGCCGCGGGGCGCCTCTTGCAAAGGGAAGAACGCCCCCTGGGCGAGTCCTCTTGGCACTTGAGCGGTACGCCCACCAACGTCACGGACCTTTGTGAGCGATTGGTTCAGTGGACCTGTCAACCCCTCCCCAGTTTGCGTACAGAATACGCTGTCAAGTCTGCCAGCGCCGAGGACTTGACGTTAGCTCGTGCTGAGAAGCTGGTTCCCTCTCCCCTCTCAGGGGGTAACCAGCTTGCGCGGGCCTTGACCTGAGCATCTAGCCCACTGTCCGCGATGAACTTCAAACAAGCAAGGTGCGCGGCATGGTCTGCCCAGTCGCTTGACTGTGGACCGATGGGGTAGGAGGGTTGCCAGTGCATCCTTAGCCGGTGCAAGCTCTCCGTGAAAGCAGCGAACTCTCCCATGACCCGGATGTGACGCTTCTTGAACCTGCCCTTGTCATGTAGAAGCGAGAGGTGCTTCCCCACGCCCACCTGAAACGGCAGCGTGCGGACAAGGATCTCGCCTACCGCTGTGTTGCCCGACGTGTAGCTGAAGATGTCAAAGAAATCCAAAGGCTGGGGGCGCTCTTTGAGCATCTTGAAGTGCTGCTCGACCTCGGCGGCGTAGGTTTGGGCTTGCTCGTCCCAGTCTTTCAGGTGCGAGAGGTTCACCATGATACGCCACACGTCCTCACGGATCATGGCAGACTGAACCTGTAGCTTGCGTGACTTCCCTACGGGCGGTGTCGCGGCAGTGTCCTCTACGGTCGAGAAGACGCGCAGAACAGGGTGACCGTGGTTCTCTGCTTCGCCCGTGATGACACAGGGGTACCGCAGAGAGACCACCGGGGCGACACAAGCCAACTGTCGAGCAACCTCAGCTTGGTCATAAGAGACCCACCGGACCCGGCACTCGTTGGCGCCCGCGCGAGTCACGGCAAAGCCTGCCGCCTCACCCCCATTGTAAAGGGGGTACGTAGAGAGGAGTTTTTCGAGGCGGCGCCTTGTGACGACGCCGGGGGGGAGCTTATCTTTAGCGCCGGTAAGCTCCTGGGTGCGCTGGGCTAGCCTCTTGGCGGCACGCTCAAAGCCAGCGTCATGGACCCTTACGCGCCCTTCCCAGAGGGTTTCCATGAACTGCTCAAAGGTCCAGGTCTTCTTGGCGGGGGGGTCGTGGTACTTGTTTGGACCCCACCCCCTCTCAACCAGATCCAGCTTGAAGCCTTCAAGCCAGGTCTCGCAGACAATGGCATCCCCGGGGTGAATGTCCTCGATCCTCCCGTAACCGTTGTACTTTGCCTGGATAGGGGGGGTGCGAGGGAACCACAGCCCGTTAGCCTCACGGGGGCGTGCCCTGTAGGGGTTCTGGGTGAGAAGCAACACCATCACAGGGTCGCCTCCGTGGATGGGGAGCCCGCTGGCGGCGCACGGCATGGAGAAAGATCCCATGGACGCAACAGTACACCAAGATTCTCGTGAACTCCAGAACCAGCACAACGTAAGAGGGGTTATGAACACCACGATCTACGTTACGCACTACCACAAGGAGTGCAGGGTGACTCGCAACAAGTGGTCCATCGACCCATACCGCTGGGTCGATGGACCACTTTGACCCCTACCAGACCGGGGGCACTTCGTGTTCACCCGCACGGCGGACGGGCGCCTGTGGTGCATGGTCACGGACAAGGAAACCCGGGACGCCGTGCTGGCGACCCGCTGAGAGGGTTCCCTAGCCAGGGGGGCACACGCTGGCTAGGGAAAGTCGTGAATCCTGAGAGAGCCTCAGCGTAAGAGAGGTTATGAAACCCATCGAAACCACCTACGCCGGCAAGAAGTACCTCATCACCCAGACCAAGTGGTCTACGGACATTATGGTCTGGGTGGAGTCTGAGGTGAACCCCTACGCCTCGGGGGGCTCTTTCACGTTCACCTGTACCGCGGACGGTACGGTGTGGGTCAAGGTCTCCGACCCGGCGCTGTACGAAAAGGTCATGGCCCGCGCCGGCTTCTGACGGACTAAGACCGGCTGACGGAGAACACGGAGCACGCCTTGGTGTGAGATGAGCTTGGCTAGCTTAGGGTCTCTCAGCACGTCGTGAAGGTGCGTAGCCACGCCGTTGACCTCGCACCACAGGGAGACGAGGATTACGGTCTGACTGTAATCTGTATGCTTGCGCCCGTGGCGGAAGCCTCTTCCTTGGATGAGCCGTAGGTACTGCTTGGTTTTCGGGTCTTTGACCAGGGAGGCAATCGCCTCACCCTTCATTCCGAGGTAGCTCAGCCCCTCAAAGTGCCAGCCGTAGTTTACAGCGTCCTCCGCAGAGCCTACTTTTAGCTCGTTGTCGATGAGCCAGTGCTTGCCCACGGTAGACACGATAGTGCCCAGAGGGAGGTCAGCGGGCAGCAAGGCGTCAATCTTGCGACTGTGCTCGATCATGGCCTCCGTGGACGAGGTTATGGCTCTGTTTCTGGGGGGGAGAGTGTAGCCCCGGTTGAGCCAGATAAGGTCTGCCAGCTTGGCGGTAAGCAGGGAGCACTCTAGCGCGTCGGCTATCCTCTGTTGCAGAGAGGCGCTGGCGTTGACCCGCACCCCGTTGACTTTCAGGGCGTCAGCGTAGACCCACACGGTAAGCTCGGTCCCTGTGTCCTTGTCTTGCACGTAGAGGGGGGCTAGGGTGGCTTCATACCTCCCGGCTCGTACCTCAGCCAGGATGTAATCCTCTCGTGCTTGCAGTGTACTTGGAAAACCCATGAGCCCAACAGAGTCAGTCATAAAGCACCCTACCAATAGGCAGGCAAAAGAGCTTCTTAGCGGGGCTACCGTCACCACGGTCAGCGGCACGAACCCCCTCACCTTGACGCTATCGAGGGGAGGTCTGAGTTACAGTGTCACGGTAGGCAACCTGACCAACCTGAGCAAGCTGAAGAGTACGCCGGACCCAGAGAGGGTTTTTTATGCCTCTCTGGGCTTCTTGTTGACCAGTAGCAGCCTACACGCGGTTCTGACCGAGCCTGAGAGCGTGTTGGTCTTCGTGGTGTCTGCGACGCACTTTGGGTGGAAAGACAAGGCCAGCGGGCGAGCCTGGCTTATCAAGGCAGAAAGGTGTGGTCAGTGGTGGAAGCTGACCAGAACAGCCCCGGGGCGCAAGGTACTAAAGCAGGCGCTACGCCAGGGGGAGGGGTGGGAAGCCTTCTTGAAGGCGCACCAGCCTGAAAAGGTGTAAGCTCTCTTGGTGACACCAACTGAGCCCAATGTACTGACGAAGGAGCGCACGCTAACGCTGGGCAGGGACGTGACCACAGAGAGCACGTTCGAGATTGTTAGCGAAGAGGCACCCCTAGTGGGGGAGACGTACAAGGTGTTTGGTGACACTGTAATTGTCACCCACGTAGCAAAGGGCCCACCAGCGCTCAGGAACCCGCCCCCCTCCTTTCCCTGTGTGGCTTGTCCGTCTACGGGCACCCTACCGCGGGCTCCTGTTGACAGGGGCAGTGTTGGAAAAGATCCCGCCGAAGAGGTACGAGCACCTGGCAAGGGTTCTCTGTCAAAAGGGCAGCAAGCCCGCCGAAGAGCCTGACGTGGGTTCATGGTGGACCACGCCAGACACAAAGACCGCGGAGGGGTGTACCGTTACCTCCCTGGTGCTCACCCTTGTCAAGGTGTTTCCTCGCGAGGGGGGCAAGGATTACTGGGAAGTCATCGTCAGTAGTTCCTCCGCAGTACCGCCCCCGCGAGCGGGTTTCCTTGTCTCCCTGGCTCAGGGCTGAAACCCTATGGCTCTACTTTCCGTTGTGCTCCCCCCTGACGTTGCCAGGCTCCTTTCCACCCTAGACGTGCCCGGGGAACGTGCCTCGGATCATCACGTAACCTTGGTGTATCCGGGTAAGACATTGCCATTTGAGGCGAGCCTGGCTTACATAGGGGCAACCAACAAGGCGCTCTCCGGGCTGAAACCCTTCACGGTCACGGTGAACGCTGTAGGTACTTTTGCGGCCAAGGACGGCAAGGTGCCAGTGGTCGCCAAGGTCGAGGGCGAGGCTTTGCATGACCTGAGAGAGCGCCTGGTCAAGGCGCTAGACGAGGCTAGTGTGGAGTATGACACCACCTACAAGGACTATAGGCCCCACGTCACCCTGGCGTTTGCTGAGGCAAAGGACGTAGGATTCATGCAGACCCTACCCTCTCCGGTGACGTGGGGTGTATCCGAGGTAGCTTTCTGGGGAGGCAGTGAGGGCGCCAGCGGTATCCAGGTGACGTTTCCCTTGCTCTTGGCGAAGAGGGTGGCGTCTAACTACCTGCGCAGAGGGGCAAGGTATCCAGTACAACGCGGCTAGGGGGGTTGCGCTTCTTGCTGAACGCTGCAGGGTCCACGGTCAGCGCACGCTTGCGAGATACCCTGTAGACCCCGGACTCGTCTGGCACGTTTATCCAGCCGTGCTCCAAGGCAAACGCTACGGCAGCGTCAAAACTCTCTCGGGTGTAATCGTTTCCACGGACCTTGTTCCACCACGCCTCACGGGGAAGAGGCAGGTAGATGAACAGGTCAGAGACGTACTGCGACCATTCTTCACATTTCGGAGCTACCGCCTGCCAAGTCACCTCTTCGCTGAGCAAGGGTACCCACCCAATCTCCTTGCCTGCCGTGCCTACCAGCCTCATGTTTTCGAGCCAAGCCACGGTCTGACGGAAACCGTCATCGGTCAGGTGTGTCTGCCTCTGCGCTAGCGCCCACCATGGCTTGTACAGAAGAGGCACCATCGACTCCCGTAGAATGTCCAGCACGGGGAGTGCCTTGATAAGCCAGAACGGTGAGCCATCGGGGGGGTGCCTAGAGACTTCCATGCCTCTCTTGGTACACCACCGAAGCCAGGGGAGAGGCTAAGTTGTAGTTCTTGGACTTGGAGTCGCTCTTGGGGGTCACCGTGACCCCCATCTTTTGGTGGTACGCCAGCGCCACGTCCGTAAAGTCGCGTTGGTTGTCTGGGTCTTGGTAACCCAAGAAACCATCAAGGAAGTCTGCCGGTACCAGGGAGTCCTCAAAGGGGATCATCCCTACCAGGCTCTCTTGCCAGCCTGCCTTACTGCCCAGGTAGACCTCAATATGCGCCCAGAGGGCGACAGGGTAGTTGGCGATCCCTAGCTCCCCCTCGACCACGGCGGTGAGAACGGCAGACCACCCTCTTGGCGCTGGCACCGTGGTTATCGTGCGTACCTCCCCCAGGCTTACCTTCGGTGCCTTCGGGGGCTTGTCCTTCTTCTTTTTACCCATAACGCCAGCTTTCCGCCGTGCTTGAAAGCTCTCTTGCGGTTGACCTCGTGCTTGAGCCGGACAGCCCTGTCCATATCCACCCCGAGGGTCTTGGCCGTGTCCAGCGTGCGAATGAGAATATCCGCTAGCTCCTCCTCGGCGTTGGTTAGCTCAGGGTTCTTGTCGCAAGGCTCGTACAGCTTGCCCTTGCGCACTACTTCCCAAAGCTCCGAGACCTCGCCGGTCAGGTTGGTCAGGAAAATGGCCATCCTTTCCACAGAAGGCTTCGTCTGCAAAGCACTCTCGTGGTGAAACCCGTGCTCAAGGGCATTCTGAAACACCACGTCCGCTACAGCGTTGAAATTCGTCGGGGGTAGGGGCTCACTCATGGCTACGCCTAGCTTACCCCTGCTAGACTTCTTTTGCCAGCGACAAGGGGCAGCACCCATGACTTCACCCCCTCAAGGTAACGGCAACGGTAAGCACCCCCCAGTAGACACGGCACCCGATAGCCTACCCTCCCCTACTCCTTGGGGTGGCGACGTGGGGCTCATCCAGGCACACATCGAACGCCTGACCACCCGCGTAGAGGTCAATATTCACATGACCCAAAAGCTCGACCGAGACTTTGCCCACGCGGTAACCGAGCTAAGAGGCGACATTGCAGGGATGCAAGTCAAGCTGGCTAAGATTCTTGCAATACTGGAAGCTGGGGCACCGTAACCACGCCAGAGAGGAAGGCTTTGCCGTAGTCCGCCTCTCCGGTGTAGACGTTGAGGGTGGGCGACTCACGGAAGACCCCTGGGGAGTGTGTGTGTCCGCAGTACACGTCAAAGGTGACCGTGGGGTTACGTTTGACCTGATCTCGGAGCATCTTACCCATGGCGGCACAGGTCATCCAGGGTAGCCATTGTTCGTCTGACAGCTTACCTTGGTGCCATGTAGCCCCGGAGAAGGGGGCTACATGGGTGGCGAAGATGACCCTTGTAGCGCCTAGTGTGACTGCCTTGTCAATCTTGGCTTTGGCGCGGGCTACCTCGCGGTCTGCCACGCCCTGGATCTTGGCGGTTAGCTCGGCGCCGTGAAGGTACCGAAACTCCCCAATGCGGTGCATGTCGGAGAGCAGGACGTGGCTGGCTCTGATGTTGCCGGCGCGGTTGTCGTAGAAACCATCTTGCCCGACGAGGTACGTACTCTCTCCGCAGTCTAGAGGGGGCAACGCTGAGAGGTAGCCCAGGGTTGAGACTCGCTTCTGAAAGCCGTCTACCGAGGGTGCGTTGTAGAAGTCGTGGTTGCCCAGCACGAAGAAGATGGCCCTGCCGGTGCGCCTGGTTAGCCCTTCCAAAGCCTCAGCGACAGACTCAGACTGTGCAATGTCCCCCGTGATGAGCACCCCATCGTACTCTTGTAGTGCGCTGCAAAGAGCCGAGTAAGCGGGTGCTGAGAGAAAGGGGACGTGGGGGTCCGTAACCCAAGCAAGGCGTATCATGTCGCGGCTAGTTTACACCGCCTAACAAGGCGGGCAAATTAGCGTCGCGCTTTTCCGCTGTGACGAGGAGGGCGCAAGCAAGCACATGCTTGCACTTGTTACCCCTGCGAAAGTCCTCGCAGGTACAGGTGGACGTGTTGCCTGTGACCTTGACCACGTAGGTTTGTTTCTCGCTGGGAACATTATACACCCCGTTCCCCTGTGGCTCGATGTCGCCCGTGAAAGCCAGTGCTTTATTGAGTCGCTCTTTCCACTTGGGGTTCTTTGCACCCCATGCGTCGGCTAGCGCCCTCATGGTCTGGTAGGTAGCGGCGGCTTGTTTACGGCGGACAATGCGGTCGTGTAGGTCAGACATGCTCTCACATTACCCCCTAGATAAGCGCATGTGTGTTGCGGTGTCACTCGCGCTTACCCCGTGCATCCCCCTGAACATCCGGGCTACCTCGTCGGCTAGCCTGACACCTTCCGCCAAGGGGCGGTTCATTTCCTCTACGCTCAACCTCTCGTAGTGGCACTGGTGAGGGTGCTCGGTAGGGCGTAGCTCTGGGGCTCTCTTAAAGGAGGGGGGCGGGGTCGGCATGTCGGTCTTTGTGGTGCAGAGCTTACAATAGCCCAAATTCGAGTGAACTGAGAGGACAACCGTGGGTAAGAGTAGTGTAGAGGTGAAAAGTACGATGAACGCGAAAATGACCCCCACCGAGAGGGGACACTTGGCAATTTGCGGGTACAGGGTTGAACAAGCCCTGGGCTTGGTTGTACCCCCACTCCCCCTGCCTTCCTGCGAGGTGCCCCTTGTCCACCTTGGGCTGGCGGCGGCGTTGTGGGAGGGCGAGGTTGTCTTCAGTACTGAAGAGGGCATACCCGCCTATCGACCCTCCTCGGGGTTTCTTGACGCCCTGACCCTCTGTCTGGCACGTATCGCGAAGACGTGTCATTAAGCACCGAGGATGGCATCACCCCCAGTAAAAGGCTGGTCTATGTGGGAAACCGTGGGAACCCTGGACCCCAACAAGGCTGTTTTGTTCCCAAAACAGAAAGCTACCCCCATGGTGCAACCGCTCGAAGGGGGCGCGCTCCCTATTTACGACCGTGACCCGGTAACCGAGGTCAGGGAGTATCCTGTGGAAGGAGCTAGCGCGGGGACGGTTAGCTCCCACGGTGCGCTGCAAGCGCAGATCGCCGTGACCCGCGAGAAGCGTGCGACGGCACAGAGCGAGGAGGGTGCTGCGCTCACGGAAGAGGGTGCCTTCAAGGCTTTTGACGACATGGTAAAGGAAGCGCTGGGCGACGACGCACCGTACCAAGAGGGGGTTGATTCTCTGTGTGATTCAAAGGACCAGGCTACCTTTGCTTCGTTGGACGAGCTAGAACGCCAAGTCACTATGCCCCCAGAGGCGACAGCGCAGATTCACGCCGAGGAGGACCGTAGGTTCCTTGACACCGTGAACCAAATGGCAAGCGGGGTTGAGGGTACACACGCTTCCCTCCCTGCGACCGACCTACCTCTCAGCGCATTGCTGTCAAAGCGCTTGGTGGGTTTCATTGCTACTGCGACAGACACAAGCCCCGGTCTGCCGGCGTCAGGCGCTTGCACAGAGGCGCCCAGGACAGTGGCACTTTGGGCACAAACCCGAGAAAGAATGAAAATGTCGGAGACCGGAGACCCCACTGCACGCGCAGAAATGGAGGCTTTTGACACCCTGATAGCAGAGTCCTTGACTGGCCCGGACACAACCACGGTTACCGCGTCTGAGCCATTGTCAGAACAAGCACGGGCAGATAGACAACTTGCGTTTGAGCAAGCCAAAGCCAAGCTCTTGGAAGAACCCCCCACGGTAAGCCAGCGCACAGTTATTGAGGGAAAAAAGCGCAAAGAGCGCCTTGAGACTCAAATCCGCCAGCTACGAGCTGAGCTAAACAAGCTGCGCGAGAAGGCAGGGTTGCCCAGGATAGGGTTGTGGGGCTACACCACGGAACCGAGAGTGTATGACGACGAGACTACCGTGCTCCCCAAAGTAGCCCAGCGTGAGGACGCTATGACTCTCCGCGCACAACAGTCGGATGACAAGCTGTCCGAGGAGCAAAAGCTAGACGAGATAACGGACATTCTGAACGGCACCAAGGCGCAACTACAGGTAAAAGAGGCAGTGGACCAGGACACCGTAGCCCCCTATGACCCGGACACCTTCGTACCCCGACAAGAGCTAGGCGGGGAGGGTGCGCCCCAAGAGGTACGCACTGCCTTGCAAACCCTCCTTCAAGCTCGGACCACCCAGGCTCTCCGTGCGCAAGGTGTGAGGTACAACACCATAGAGGAGCGACAGGTTATGGCGGACGCCACGCTCAAGGTGTTGCAAGGCTTCGCAGCCCAGAACCCCGTGGAGTACGCCAACTACGCGCTAGCCCAACTCAAAGAGGGCACCGTGGTCGAGGGTACCCACAAGGACAGTGCTGTACACCCCACGGACAGTGCCCAAGAGGAAGCACTACAACCTCTAAGCGAAAGAGGTGCAATGGGGCAGTGGCAGAGGCAACCCCTACGTGTACCACAGAAACTCAGAGCCAGGCTGGTTTTCACAGAGACCATGCTGGACAGCATCCCTGTGACGCCGGACGCCCTGCGTCTCAGTGACAGTAGAGAGCTTGGGGCGATTGCGGGGGCGCTGGGGGTCAAGTGTGACTCATGGTCAGAGCTGTCCCTATCCCTACGGAGAGGTATCGTGACCAAGGCACTACAAGACCGCGCAGGTAAGATGAGCCGGGACAAGGTAAGCATGGCGGTAGCCCCGGAGGCGATCCCGCCCGCGTTCTTGGAAAACCTACCGCCGACGAGCATCCTGATCTCGCTGAGCGACCCCCTCTTGGAGGCGTTGGCACGTAACTTTGGGGTGTGGGAGAGTTCATCGTGGTCGATGATGAACAAGAAGGAGAAGGCTGCACTCATCGAATGGGCTGAGCTTTCTACAGAAATCGGTGAGGGTGAAGCCCCCCCCGAGGGGTCTTTGGGTGTAACAGATGAGCAGGACAGCCAAAAGGAGCGTAGCATCATGAGCGGTGTGGTTGACACGGTGAAGGCGGCAGGGGCGACCCTAGCCAAGGACAGCCAAGACGCCTCCTGGCGCGCGGCGGCAAAACAACTGACCAAGTTGGTCAGGGAGCCCCTTGTGGCGCTCCTGCACCGCAACCTCGGACCCAGCGACCCCTCTCTTCGGGTCAAGATTGCTGAGTTTCTGGATACCGAGATGGGCTCCATCGTGGTCACCAGCCTCCTTGCGACGGGGGCTACCCTGGTACCGATGCCGGCGCCCATGCAGGCTCAGGTTGTCCGGCTGGCGCAAGAGCTTCGTGTCAAGGCAATGGCAGACGGTATGGACCTCACGGCTGACGTGGTGATGGGTCCGTTGCGGGCTGTCATAAGCACCTACTTGCAAGGGATGCCCGCAGAGGCGGCTGAGCTAGAGACCGAGACAGCACCGGTCCAGATTCCCTCTGCCAGCATCAGTGACCACCAAGGCGTGGACAACCGTATCGGGGTCTCCGTCAAGGGTTAGCCCCTCTGAGGGAAGAGTCTGAAGGCTCGTTGCCCCCCTGAGAGGGGGTGACGGGCTTTCATTCGTTTAAGGGCGTTGTTATCCCCGACGATAGGGGAGGATGCCCGAGGTAGAGAGACACTCCAGGTGGGAACAGTACCCCAGGAAAGCGGATCTTATCCGTGACCTACGTACTTTCTTCAACCACCTGGAGGACTCGGTAGATCCCGCTCAGGACGCAAACGCCCTCCTGGCGATAGAATACGACACACTACCCAACGCCACGTTGAAGAGCGTGGCGGGTCTGGGGCTCTACACGTTTGACAGCACGTCGGTAGCGGTACCTGACGGCTTGAACGTACTTGACACGGGGCTACCCACGGGACGTTGGGTCAAGGTAACCACCGGGGGTGGTCCGGCGTCTAGCTACACGCTGACGAGCCATGCCTTCTCGTTTGCCTCTGTACCCTTGGCTATCATGCTGCCGTTGCCCATGGGCACCCGAGTAGACGGAGTTACCGTAGAGGTCTCCACCGCCTTTGACGGCGTGGGCGCTAGCCTCTTGGTAGGTACGCCCACGCTCCCGTCGCTCTACTTTGGAGTGGGCGCAAGTAAACTGAGCGTGGGTGGTGCTTTCTACCACAACGATAAGGTTTATACCGCCCCCCTCTCTGAGGCTCTCATCCTGACCCTGGCTACAGCGGGCTCCACCGCAGGTACAGGCGCGGTACACGTTCGCACACAAGGCCCGTGAAAGAAAACAATGGCTAGTTACGAAAACCTAGCAGGTACAACCGAGACCACATTTCAAATTGGTCTGGACCGTCCACAAGTAAAGAGTACGTCCACAGGCGAGCTAGAAGCTAGAGACGCTACAGACTCGACTTACGCCAGGTTTCGCGTAGGCGCCCCTGTAGGTCCAAACGACGCGATTACCCGGTCCTATGCAGACACGCTGAGCAAGCCGATCATTGTTTCTGCTCAGTTTGACGGCAACAATGCGCTTCCTGCCAACACCGGAACCCCCAGCTACAAGGTAGTCACAACCACGGGTGCTTTTGCCAGCATTGGGGACGTGATCTACGATGACGGATCGGGAGTGGGCACTACCACGGTGCTTACGGCAATAGAGGGTCGTGTACTCGCTATTACGGACGCCCTCTCTGGTGGTACGGTCAGCCTTGACCCGGACAGCATTTACATCTGGGACGCTGACGGTTCTGCCTATGTAAAGATCGGGGACATTGGCTCCGTAACAGGGGCAAACAGGGTCATCCGATACACCATTACCAACGCTGCGACGCAGGACAGCGTGACTACGATTCCAGCAAGCGCGATTGTGGGACGCTGTGAGGTGAAGATAACGACCCCCTATTCCGGGGGAGCGTCTATCTCGGTGGGGCGAGCTGGTTCTCTGGCACTCATTATGCCCCCCACGGGGAACACCCCACAGGGGGCTAGCGGTAACATCTACCGTAGGTTCCAAGACACCGACTGGGGTGGCTCAGCTTTGGTGGTGCGGACTACGATCACAGGTGCTCCGGCTGCGGGTGCTGGCGTGATTATTGTCCACTACATGACACCCAACGCTTTAGCGTGCTAGTGTGACCCCCCGTGGCTGATTTTGATAACCTCTCCGGCACCAGCGAGTCCAGCTTTCAAGTAGGGCTAGACGGACCTCTTTTGAAGAGGAACGGCACTGCTTTGGAGGTTAGGGATGCTGCGGACACCGTGTTTGCAACGTTTCGAGTTGCTGACGGCTCAGGGGCGAGTGACGCTTTGTCACGGGGGGCACACGAAGCGTTGGACTCCCTGGTTCATGAGCTAGCAGAAACGAGCTACGAAGAGGTGACTCGACTAGGAGGGCTGGTTACTGACGTGATTGTGTGGACGGACTCTGGAAAAACCATCAAGGTACGAGAAATGAACCTCACTCGTGCTAGCGGTAGGGTCTCGGTCATTGTCAGAAAGCAATACAATGCAGGCGTGCTGGTACAAACGATGACTTCAACGATAACCCGGTCGGGCGGTCATGTCGCTTCGATTGACCATGTGGAGACCTGAAGACAATGAGTGAGTTTGTAGTTGTCGAGGGTGAGCTAGTACCGATTGACACAGCGGGGAACCCTTTGCCTATTGCCAACGGAGGCACGATAGGCTCAACCCCCGGGCTCATGGTAGCTGGCAAAGAGGGGACAGCGGCCAGGTTCCTTGAAATGTCTACGGTGTCGGGCGCCAAGGCGCTCAAGGTAGACGTTGTGCAGTCGGTAGCAGTGGATGTTGGAATCGACGACTGGCTAGGCAGCACCGCGCCCACCGTAGGCCAGAAGACCATGGCAGATTCTTTGCCGGTCACGTTGGCTTCTAACCAACCTGCCATTCTCATCACAGGTACAATAACCGCCCTCCCCCCTTCGTCGTCAGCCGCACTGGCTACCATTGCTGTGGGCACCGTGGGTACTTCTGGCAGTGCGCCCGCTTCAACAGTAACAACAGGCACCCTGGTCTACAAAACAGATTACGTGGAGCCTACCTCAGCAGCGCAAAGGTCGATAAGATCTGACAATGCTGCCGACACTTCGGCGGGCACAGGGGCGCGCACCGTGAGGGTTACCTACTACGACAACACTACGGCGGGACCATTTACAGAAACGGTGACTCTGGCAGGCACCACTTGGGTGAACACTGTAGCCACAAACATTCGCTACGTGGAAAAGATAGAGGTTTTGACCACGGGCACCGATGGGTGGAATGTAGGTATCATTACCCTGCGTACTGGTACGGGTGGGGGTGGTACAGACATTGGAACAATTGCCGCGAATGATAATCAAACCTTCTGGTGCCACCACTACGTGCCCACGGGGATGACGTGCTTTGTCACGTCCGCCACGGTGGGTAACAATGCCACGTCAGCTACCAATGGTGGGTTCTTCTTCATCAAGTCGCGCATTCTACCCCCCACCGCGACACTGGTGACCAAAGGTGTTGTCGCCAGTGACATCATTCGCGCCTACGGTCAGACCAGTACAATTCAGCGTGTTTATGACAGCTCTATCCGGGTCACGGGGCCTGCTCAGCTAGTCATGCACGTTGTCCACGAAGCCGCCTCCGCGGTACAGCACAGAGCCAGCTTTGACTTTTACGAGGAGGCATCATGACCATTCAGATTTCCCCGCAACACACTCAGGTGATTTACGACTGGTCGGGTTTCAAGACCAAGGCAACATCTTTTGGTTTGCGTCTGCGATACCACCAAGAGGTTAGTACGGTCACGGTTTACTTCTACGACCCGCCCGAGGTTCATTTGTGTTGCCTGGCTCGTGGTGGTGCGGAGGAGGCTGAGTTTCTGGCGTCTTACTTGCCCCTGATTCAGGATAGCCCTCTCTCAGAGGCTATCCTGACTGCGGTTGTGTCTGGCGAGCTACCTACAGCGGCTACCGCGCAAGCTGCCGTGCGAAAGACAGCTTACGTTGAGCGTACCTCAGAGGCGCGTAGATCCATCAAGTCTACCTCAGCTCTAGACACCAATGGTGGTACAGGAGCACGACAGGTTCAGCTCACCTACTATGATGATGCAGGTGACGGCCCATTCACGGAGGTTGTTCTCCTCAACGGGCTCACCGCGGTTGACACTACAGCTACAAACATTCGCTACCTGGCAAGAATGGAAGTCACGTCCGTAGGCTCCACGGGCACCAACCAGGGCACGATAGAGGTATACAATGGCACGGGGGGTGGTGCTACGGGCTCTGGCTTTGGGAGCATTGCTGTGGGGGATAATCAAACCCTATGGGCACACCATTACGTGGCAGCGAACCGTGTGTGTTACGTCAATACCGTAGCGGTCAACTCCTCTTCCGCTACAGCAGCTAACGCCTCAGTCTTTACGCTCAAAGTGAAGACCTTGAACAGTACTTCCCCGGAGGTAGCGTTGGGTGACCGTATCCGCCTCATTGGTGCCACTTCACACTTGCAACGTGTGTACGGTAAGACACTGAGGATTCGTGGCCCTGCAAGAATACAAGCCTACGTTCAGCCTGAAACAATTTCTGCCGTGACCCAACGTGTGAGCTTTGATCTCTATGAGGTAGCGCCATGAGCCCCCCTCTCGCAGCACACCTGACACAAATTTACCACACCTGGGACGACTTCAAAGCTAATCTCACCTCTTGCACGGGGGTACTACGGCGTCACGAAACCAGTATTCTTATCACGGCTTACTTCTATGATACCCCCGAGGTGCATATCTGCCAACTCTGGAAGGGGGACGTGCCAGATGGGGTGGACGCAGGTGCAAATACGTCAGCCCTAGCGGACTTTGAGGCTAACTTTCGCACACTGGCAGAGCAACGCAGAGCCCTTGACCTCACCGACGACCTAGGTCGCAAGGCCGTCGTAGCCGAGCCCAGGACGGGAACCGAGGTCATCTACTCCTCTGGGAATTTCTGCGATCCCTCGACGTGGTTTGGTGGCAGCGTGCGAGTCACGGAGCAAAGCCTCACGGACAGTGGTAACGGTCTCACCTGGACCTCGCCAGACACACAATGGGTTGACCTTATCTCGGGTCGAGTACAGGACGACGACGGGCTTGTTGAGGAGCAACAGTTTACCACGCCAGGAAACCCTCACGGTTATCAGGTCTCCGTATGGGTGGATGACGTTCTCGTCACCATGCGCGAGCCGTTTGAAGCCTCGGGGGGGGATTACGAGGTTCTGTGGACGGAAGGACAGGTGCGATTCTTCACGTCGCAAGCTGGCAAGGCTGTAAAAGCCTCCTACTCCAAGGCGAACGAGAGTACGTTTTACCTACGCCCCCTCCGGGGTAAAGCCTTGAGCATTGAAGCGGCAGAGTCCGACTTCAGCGAGGACTGCATCCCCACTGACACCATCATTTACGCAGTGTTTGGTTGGGTAGAAGCCTTTGCCCCTCAGTATGCTTACACTCCTGGTGTGGGTACAGCGTCATTCACTAATGGTAATACCGCAGTCACCGGAGCCGGAACCAGCTTTCTCTCAGAGGTTACTCCTGGTAACTACGTGCGCCTAGAGGCTCACGGACCAGAGAACTACATGGTTGTAGCCTCTGTGGAAAGCAACACTGCGTTGACGCTGGCAGCGCCCTACACAGGGGCTACAGGCACCGGGAGCATGGCTATCTCTATGCTCCCTACGGGGGTGTACCCCTACGGGACCAAGATTGAGCTAAAGCGCGGGCAGTACAAGCGGATCACTCAGATATTTAATGAGGCTATCGGGTCGTACCCCCAGGTCACGATCCTGGCTTCCACAGCGGCAGACCGCGCTAACCTGAGCGTTGCGGAGTTCCGCCGCACTTGCCGGGGGCTACGTAGCCCTATACAGAGCACTCCGTTCAGGTACGCCACCACGCGAGACTTGCGGGCGGATATGGGCATGGAGCTAAGGGTCTGGCTAAAGCACCACCGAGCGTTTGACGGTTTCTTCTCCTCCATGACGCTCTATTGCACGTCCAGGTCGCTGTGAAGGCTCTGGTTCTCTCCGGTGGTGGTAGTAAAGGCTCCTGGCAAGCGGGCGTATTGACTCGTCTCCTTGGCGAAGAGGGTCAGTACTACGAGGTAATCTGTGGTGTCAGCGTGGGAGCCCTCAACGGGGCCTTCCTGGCTCAGTACCCTCTGGGTAGAGAACGTGAGGCCAGCTTCGATCTTGGTAATCTCTGGCGTGCTGTAGAAACAAGCAAAATATACAAGCGCTGGTTCCCCTTTGGGCGACTACACGCCCTCTGGCGCGGTTCTGCTTACAACAGTGAACCCTTGGCGGATTGGGTGTCCACTGCACTCGACACCAAGAGAATCCAAACGTCCGGGCGTAAGCTCAGGGTGGGTGCAGTTTCCTTGACAACAGGGGAGTACCGCCTCTTTGGTGAGGACTACCCAGAGCTAACCCAAGCTGTTCTTGCGTCAGCTAGTTTTCCAGCCGCACTTTGCCCTGTATCGATGGAGGGTGAGCTTTGGTCCGATGGTGGGATCAAAGAGATTACCCCCCTGCAAGGAGCCATCGCTCTTGGTGCTTCGCACGTTGACGTGGTTTTGTGCTCCCCCAAGAGTACCACGACCCCCTTCCCTGCGGACGCTAACGCAATCAGCGTAGCTATGCGAACGATTGACCTCATGAGCGATGAGATCCTCAACGACGACCTAGCTAAGACCGCCATGGTCAATCAGCTTGTCGAGGCGGGGGCGTGCAACGACAAGCGCCTGGTTACCATACGGGTTTTCCGCCCTGAGAAGAACCTGATCGAGTCGAGCCTGGACTTCTCTAACGACAAGATGCGTGCCTTGCTTGACCAAGGGTACGCGGCAGCTTCTCGGTGGGAGAGCCTGTTAGCCCCGAGGTTAGTCCCCCTCTTAGGTGAGCCTGGCTAAGAGGTCGTGCTTTAGCCACGCCTGGGGGTTGTCATCGCGTCTACGCCAGAGGCAGCTAGCCCGCTGGGTGGGGTTGACTGCACCCAAAGCCCCCTCTGCGCAACTCCACCAAGAGGTAAGGCTGACGCCCTCCTCGGCGTGAAGGAGATACCCCGTGATGCGCCACCCCGAGGCGGTACGGTAGCTGTAGGTCTCGGGGTACTTCCCACGCAGGACCATGGGTAGCCCGTCCAGGTTCTTGCCCCTGTCCAAGAGCCATTCTCCCTTGCCGGCGATGTTGACCCTGCTGCCCAAGAAGTGCCTGGACTTCTCCTGACCTCGGGGACCGTCAAAGAACATCCCGTCCAGCGCTACGAGGTACGTACCCATAGGCACCCCGTAGCGCTGGCTCTGCCCGTCGTAGACGTGAACCACCGGACAGGGTACCGGCCAGGGTGCCCGTGGACTCGTTTCCAGCTTGCCCCCCAAGTAGTCCCCCAGGTAGTCCTCCAAGAGGCTGTGCTTGTCGAAGAACCCCTCTTCTTCGAGCTTGTCCAGCTTGTGCAACACTTCCTCTTGCTCGGGGCTAAGCAAGCTGTCGCTGGTGTGCGCCAGAGCTTCTGAGATGGGCACGGGCACCTTGACAGGGGAGGGCTCCGAAGGCTTGGGTTTGCGAGGCGCTGGGTCGAGAAGAGGTGCCGCGCCGCACAGAACCTCCATGACCAGGGCACGGGTCATCTTCCCACGGATCACGCGCCCAGCTTTGATGTCATCCTCCACCCGGGCGATAAGCGCCAGCTTCGTCTCGGGCGTCGTGAGGTCGCGAACGTGTTCAAGGAGCAGCCGGTAAGCCCCGCTGCGTGAGTCGAGCGTTGTCATGTCCCCTCTAAGCTACACCCCAGAGAGGTTCCGGGTAGGCTCAGGGTATGTCCGCCCCGTGGCACCTACAGAAGCCTACACGGCAGACTGAGGGCGCACGTTTGCACCGTGGGCAGAAATCGTCGCCCCAGAAGGACACGGTAACAAACCACCCCGCGTCCCGAGCCTCTTGGCACGCTAGTCGCCGGGCTTCTACCTCTGCCAGGCTTTCTGCACCTTGCTCCGTGGCAAATCCGGTGAGGGTCTCCTTGCACCCTCTACAGGTCAGGGTGGTTTTTGCGACCCAGTAACCGAGTCGCGTAGGGGAGCGCGTTGTCTGCGTGCAGCGTGCCATGTTAAAGGAGAGACTACCCCGGAGAGGCTAATTGAGGGGCTCAAAGTTGAGGCATGGTGTAAACTAGGGGTCATGTGCATCACAGCCAACGCAGCCAACCTCTCTGAGACTCGGATTTACGCCGGGGAAGCACGCGACCCCGTAGGGGAGGTGGTTCACGTCCTGGGCTACCAGAACACAGCGGAGAACCTGGATACCAGCGGGGGCAACATGATGATCCTCCCCCTACCTGCGGCACGAGAGGTACGCCCGGACGATGTGCGCGTAGCCACGGGTCTTGACGCAACGGTGCTCGAAGCCATGGCGCTGAGAGTCGAGCGCGTTACACGGAGCCTTGGGACGAAGGACTATAACAGCCTCGACTACGTTTTCGACGTGGGCTCCTACACAGTGGTCCTCTCTCCTACCCCAGAGGGGGTCAAGGCTGCCATGACTAAGGTGCCCCTACCGCGCCAGCCCAAGAGGCTGGGTTTCGACGTGGCGTCGTTTTACAGCAAGCACTACAGGGGGCACACCCTGGCACTGTGCTTTTGGGACAGGGCTATCGCAGCGGAGCCCATTTTCTTCACGTACCACCCCACTACGCCCACCCTCCTCTTCGCCCCGTGTCTCGACGCTCACGGGGAGGCGCCCCGTCCTGGCAAGGTCAAGACGGACCACACTTTGCTTTGGGGTACAACGCTGAGGAAGCTGCAACCTAAGAAGTGGGTACAGCCCGCGCCCATCGTGTTCGACCCCGTGCTCCGGGGACTCATCGGTCAGTACGTGGGGGCGCCGTTGCCCGCTGTCTTGCAGAACGGGGACTGCTTTTTTTCTGTGTCGGAGTTTGACGCGATGAGCCGGCCAAGCCGGTTCAACATACCGTGTCACCAGCGTAAAGCGCCGTGGGACCAAACGTACACGGAGATCGGGTTCTTTTAGCCATGCCACGCGAAGATCACATTGAGCTAGAGGGCGTAGTCACGGACGCTCTGGGGGGCGGGCAGTATTCTGTCAAAACCTCTTCAGGGCAAAGTGTAAGGGCTCAGTTGTCCGGCAGAATGAAGCGCAACAAGATCCGGGTTCTTCCTGGGGACGCGGTTCGCGTTGCCGTTTCACCCTACGACCCCACCCACGGACTCATCAATTACCGAGGAAAGTAGAGCACATGACCAAGCGCCGTAACCCAGTGGTCCGCAGCCCCGAAGCACAAGCCGAGATTACCGAGAGGAAGCTGGGCAGAAAGCACCGCTTTCGCTTGCTCAAACGTGCCTCAGCCTCGCCACCCAACACCACACCGCCCGGAGGCGGGGGCAACGAGAGCCCAACCAGCGAGCCTAGCGAGCCTAGCGAGCACAGCGAGCACAGCGAGGCTTCCGTTGCAGCACCCTGACACTCCGGGGCGCACCCTCATTCTCTACGCTTACACGGGCGGCGAGCAGTTCATTTACGAGGTGGACAGCCTGACCCGAAGGACGCGGCGTGTCCTAGAGGGCAGGTACCAAGAGGGAGCGCACTACCTTGCCTGCGTAGAGGTTACCTTGTGGGCAGAGACCCCCGAGGTACGGGAAGATGCGCTACGGGCGCTCAAGGATGCCGCGGGGTGGGTCGAAAAAAAGACGTGAATCCTGAGTCGAGTTGAGCGTAAGAGGGGTTATGCAAACCCCCGATTCCGTCCTCTCCAAGATCGCCGCGTACATCCTCGCCAACCCCTTGCGCCCGCTGGTAGAGCACCAGACCTCCTACCTGGAGAGCAAGACCCGCGCCGAAGGTGCCAAGGACTACCTCAACGTGGACTTCGGCTCGTGCGGTACGGAGGCGCACCTTTCGGTCCACACCGAGCCGTTGGGTTCCCCGGAGGACAGCGATGGGAACACCGTGCTCCGCACCAAGCTGTTCTTCAGCTTCAACCACCCCACCCACGGCAGCACGGACCTGAGCACCACCATCCAGCGCCTCACCTTCCTCCGCGAGGCTGCCTCGTACTTCGCGGAAATTGAGAACCGCTTTGGGTACGACTTCTCCGGGGGCGCGGCTAACGGTACGCCCATCGTCTTCACCAAGGTGGTCCAGACCAAGGCTGAACGCGAGGCGCGGGAGGTAGCTAACCAGATCCAGTACAGGCTTTTTAGCCTGTACGCTGCCACCACCAACGTGCGCAAGGGAATGCGCGTGGGTAACACGCGCCCCTACGACGGCGCCAGCGCTTGCGCAATCCTCGGCTCCGACACGGTGGGGCTCACTGCGGCTGACGGCAAGGTCTTCAACGTGAGCCCTACCCACATCACCCGCATCGCCTTAGCTCTCAGGCGGTGACAAGCAAGGGAACCACACCCTAACCCTCTCAGGAGTCGATAAACATAGAGACCAACCCGGCGCCAGGGTCTCTAACTACCCTGTACGTGTGGAAGGCGCCGCCCAGGTAGTCAAACGGGACCGAGGAGAGCAGGTTCCCGTTGTTGACGTCCTTGAGCAAAACCAGCCGCTCCCCGAGAGGCGTGGTAACCAAGGCGAACGCCACGGTAAAGCCGGGAGCTGAGAGACCAAACCGGATCTGAGTATCCCCCGTGCCAGCCGTGCTGTCGTTGAGCACCTTGAGCTTGAAGTTAATCTCGGTTCGCAAAGAGGGGGCGTCAGGGAAGGGGGTATCGTTCTTGTAAATTGTCTTGGTACCCACGCCCCCCGTGCTGTACGTCAGAACCCCAGAGAACGCTGACGTGCTTACCTGAGCCGGCACGTCGGACGCCAGAACCCACGGAGTCTGAGCGCTGGTATCATTCTCCGGTAGGACCGAGCCATCATAAACAAGGCATACCTCTTTGGTATAGTTTATGCCAGAGATTGCAGAGAAGGTGTCACAAGCTGGGGAGAGCAAGTCTAGCTCGCCAGACGTTTTCTCGACCACTTTGAGGCAGTTATATAGCACGTCCTCAGCCACCTTGACGATGACCTTCTTGGTGGCGTCATTGAGCGTGAAATCAGGGTCGCTATTGAGAACGTCTTCCGGGCTATTCAGCACAGAGACAAACTGAGTGATAACCTGAGAGCCGCGGACGTTCTTGCTCTGCGTAGAGGGTACAAGGGGGGTGCCCTCAAACAAGACCGTGTAGGCTTGCAGCGTGGGGCTCGCCAGAAAATCAGGGGTCGTGGTGGGCACAATGCCCGTGGACGACGACGAAAACTGGGTGTGCGTGTGAGGCAGGCTGGTAAAAAGGTGCTCCGGTGACTGCATCACGTTGCGCTGATTGAGAACCATGTGGTGAGGCACAATCCGTGTCTCCGACAAGGCCCTGGTAACCCCATAGCGTACATAGTCCCACGCTGATTGTGACAGGTTAACGGGGCTCATTGCGCCCCATACAAAGCCTGGCAGACCGCCTAGAATGAGGTCAACGGGGGAGCCCAGTACAGGGGGCAACTCCTCTGGGTATCTCGCTTGCAGTAGAGGTACGGGTTGCGAGTCGAGAAACAAGCTAACGTGGTCAGCGCTACGAAAGAGCCTGTACTTGTGCTGAATCGTCCAATCTTGCTCAGAGGGTACCCTGTACTGGATGTCTTCCAAAAGGACCGCCAGTGACAAGGTAAGCGTGGTGGGCGTAGGTACGGCGGTAATCTCGTACACACCACGCAAACCCTCGGGGGCGTCAAGAACAAAGGCGTCCCCCGCAATGACACCCGCCCCGAAGAAGTTAGCCCCTGGGTCGGTTAGCGTGTTTCCGCTCAGGGTGGCTTTCCCGCTAGCCTTCAACGGTAGGTGATACCCAGTCAAGTCCTCTGCGTGGCCCCTGTCTTTCCAGACGCCCACGTACTTCTTGGCTAGCGAGGAGGGAGCCCGCCACGCATTGACGTAAGCCCATTCCACGGTGGACAGCGCTGCTACGCTCACAGCCGTAGACGAGCCAAAGCTCAAAGCGCCGTTACCCAGCGAGGCAGAGAAGAGGGAGTACGCCGCGCTACCCAGGAAAACACCGTCAACGAAGAGGCTAATCAGGTCGCCCGCGGTGCTCTTTGCCAGCCTGTACGTGTGAAAGGCGCCGTCAAACCAATCGAAGGCAAAAGTAGCCACGACAGGGAAGACCCCTTGGGAGTGCAACGCGACATAACGCATTGCGCCAACCTCCACGAGAAGGAGCCCGTAGCTTCTCCCCGGGGTGAGGGGCTCACCGTCGAAGGCATCCACGGTCACACCTGCAAAGCCGTCACTATCCACCGTGTATGCCTCGACCCGTAGCCTGGCCTCTACGTAAGCGTCTACGGCAGGGGAGAAGACCCTGGCACTCGTGGTGGGGGCTCCTGGGTCGTCGAGCACAAAGACTACCCCGTCATTGATCGTGGTGTCCGTGACAAGGAGGGTTCTGCCCCGTAGCTCGACCTTGAGCTGAGAGGGGTCTATTGTGCCCCCCAGCCTGACCCAGGGGGAAGGCTGAGCCTCCTCTGGCAAACTTCGCCCAGGGTAGCTCATCGTCGGGTAGGCTTCCGAGGAGAGCATGGTTAGCTGAATGAGCCGTGAGCCATCACTGTACGCCGCAAAGACCCCATGAGGGGTGACCCCGTGGGTCCAGGTACGAAGAGACACGCCCACGTCGAAAACGAGGTCCGTTGAGGCTGACGCCAGGGGCTCTATTCTAGCGTAGGCTCGGAAGTCACCCCCGACGAGACCCACGCCCGAGGCGGTACTGGCGCTGGTGCTGTCGAGTAGAAGCAAGTTGTTACCCAGCACGGTCCCTGTACCGTGATAGCCCACGGGGGTCCAGGGCAGGGGGGCATCCTCGGGGAGGGTGTTGCCCTCGTAGCTCACAAAAGCTGAGGGTGCCGTCTGGTAGGGGTTCGTGGGCAGAACAAGGTGTTTTACGAAGTCCCACGACGACGTAGACTGAGCCGGGCGAGACAACGAGCCAAAGACAACGCCTTGCAAGGTGTTGAGGGGGTCGTTTAGCTCATAGAGGTAGGGTCTCTCTGAGGCAAGGAGTGTCAACGTGGGTAGAACGTCCCCGTCGAGGTAGAAGCTAACGGAGCCATCCTTGGCTTGAAAGAGCCGGTAAGACCGAAGGGTGGTCCAATCGAGGTCCGCGGTACGCCAAGAGGCTATGCCCCCCTGACCCTCGGTGGCAGAGCCCCCGAGCAAAAAGCCCATCTTTTTGACCCCGCCGTCATCAAGGAAGCCAATCAGAGTAAGGCGGGAGCCGTCACTCCAACCCGCGGATACGCCGGTCCACACCCCCTCTAGGCTGGGCGCATCAGCCACATAACCCCGCCATGAGAGCGCCATGACGTGAGGGAAGGAGAGGTCTAGCTGCCGGCGCCAAAAGAGGGGCTGTCCTACGGGGAAGTCCCCCGTGGTAGTATCCATCACCAAGAGGGAGCCAAAGGCAATGGACGTGACCCCCGTACCAATGCGTTCCCAGGGGTTGTCCGGGTCGTTCTCGGGGAGGGTCAGCGCCTCGTACCGTATGAAGGACTCGGACAGGGTACGCTGTAGGGGAGGGTAAGCGATCCGGTTCCTGGGTGTGTTGAGCACCAAGAGGTTGGGGTCGTTTAGTGCCACGCTGTAGGCACGCTCGTAAGCCCGGTAGCCTAGCTGGCGCTGTCTCGGTTGAGCTTGCTTGGCGAGTAGCGAGCTTGCCTGGTAGTTCTTGGGGTTGGTGAGGACCGCCTTGTAGTTGTAGGTGCGATATGACCCCAGAGACCTCCGGGGAGGGCGCCCTCTGTTAAGAGTGAAGGCGCGGCGGTTCAGACCCCGTAGCTCGACGTGGGGGTGAGCGAGCCACCGGTAGGACACCCTTACCGTGTCGGCTGGCAGCGGGGCTGAGAGGAGGACAACTTGACCGAGAAGCCCGGAGACCTCTTCCACCCCCACTGGAATCCCGTTGACCTTGACGGTCACGTCGGAGGGGGTGTCAGCTATCTCGCCTCTACGTAGGTTGACCAGCGACCAAGAGAGGGGGTTAGGTTCTGGGGTGTGGAAGTTAGCCCGTAGCTTGGCTTTGGTAGGGGAGAGCACGGTCTCGATGAGAAACTCCCCGTCATTGTTGTTGCCGCTCCCCGTGAGGCGGATAACCAAGCCAACGTGAGCCTGGGTGAGCAACGCCCCGGTGAGGGTGGCTTGACTGGGGGTGAGCGCAACGCCTACCCCCGATTGGAGGGTGAGGGGGGGCTTGACGATGGGGCCACGGTTGGTAAAAACCGAGCGCTGTACCACGGAGGGGCTTTGGAAGTACGCGAGCGAGGGGGGCATTTCTTACCTAGAGGCTTGTGTAGCAAAGCGTAGCCCTCTTGGGTCGGTGAGGTGTACCGAGGGAAACATGACCGAGGATCAAACCAACCTGAAGCTGAAAGCCATCCAAGAGGCTCGTGCGCGTATCCTGAACCAGAACATCCTACCCACCGTGGCGGTCTACCTCACAAACCAAGACGTTACGAAGTGTGAGGCTTGCGCCGTGGGTAGCCTCTTCGTGGGGCTGTCTCGCGTGAAGGGTTTGCAAGATTCGTGGTCGGAGAGTGTGAAACCTATGGTACCTGTGGCCGAGATCCACGAAGTCCTCGGGGAAGTGTTTGACCCCACCACCGTGATCCTCTTCGAGGTCGCCTACATGGGCTACCTTCCCCCGGTCAGCACAGGGACAGCGCTTTACAAGGACTTCCGTGCGGCGCACAGCCCGGAAGATCGACACGATATGCTGCAAAAAGCACGCCAGTGGCGTGCTTTTTGTGGTTTGGACCACGAAGGGCGCTTGTTGCTCCTCCTTGACTACCTGGAGGCTGGCAAAGGGGTACTCACGGTGTTCCTGCCTGGTAAGACCCTCAGCGAAAACCCGTGAATCCCGAAGCTAGGCGAGCGTAGGAGACAGCATGACAACGACAGACGACAAAGACCGCGAGCAAAGGCTCGCCATCATCCGTGATGCGCGGGAGCTGGTCCTGGGGGGCACTGTTCTCCCCCACCCGGACTACTACGTCTACCCCTACGTGGACGAGAAAGGCACGCTCGTTAAAGGGATGTGCAAAGTTTGCGCGCTGGGGGCTCTCTTCGTGGGGTGGACACAGCAACGTGAACTTGACGGGGGTGCCCGGGAACAGTCCAACGCGCTGTACCGCAGGCTGAGCAAGGTCTTCTCCGTAGAGACCCTGATCTTGACCGAGGTGGCTTTTGAGGGCGTGGTGCCTGACAGCACCCGGGCGCAGGCGTGGTACACCAACTGGTGCGACGCTGACCCGAAGGCGGCTGACGCTATGGTCCAGCACGCGAAGGACTGGCACGACGCGGCGTGGGGCAATCCCACCGAGAGGCTGCTCGTCATTCTGGCCCTCTTGGAGGAACACGGTGGAGCACTTGCTGTGTTCGCCGCAGAGGGGAAGTGACCATGCCTCTCCGGGGTGACCAGTGCTTTATCCTGGCCCTTCTCGGGCTCGCCATTCTCTGTAACTTGAAAGCTACACGGGATGGGGCGCTAGCTGAGGCTGTCCGGCTATGGTTGGTGCCACCAACCATAGCGGAAACGCGGGTGGTTACGCACCCACCGTGCCGCAACGCGGTGCTGTCCTACGTGGTGACCGATGGCAGACGAGCTATCACGGTGTGCTGTGAGTTGTCCTCTCTCTGTACATCGGTAACCCTCGGTAACCCTTGATAGCTTGCCCGACGTGGGGTAGTCTTTACCCTCACGATGACCGACAAGCAAAAGGGTATCCTGAGAGGCGTAGCGTGGGGCGTGCTGTGCTGGGGGGTTGTCTTCCTGGCAATGTACCTAGCCAGGCAACACGGACCTGTTCGCGAACACATTCAACCGTTGCCTCCCGTGGAGTACCAGCCCTCACCTTAGCCTTGACTTGTCCCTGAGCTGAGGTGAGGTACCTGTGATGGACGACCTGACGCTGCCCGACTGGATTCAGAGGCGTATCAACGAGATTCTCAGCGTTGGAGGTGTGCTCCCGCTCATGCCTTTTCAGCCCGAAGTCACGGTGGGCGTAGGGAAGAAGATGGGTCATGTGTGTCTGACCGCCAAGGTCACCATTGACGGCAAGCCAGGAGAGGGTGCGTGGGAGGGTCCAGCTAGCAAGCTGGCAGGTAGTGAGATCGCTGAGGTTGTGCGTGGCATCCTTGAAACCTCAATCCGCCAGAGCTTTGCACCACCCAAGAAGCTCATCTTGACCAATCTGTTCACTGTACCGCCCCAGGTAGATGACGAGGTTTCCGACTGGCGTAGTTACGTCACGGACGCCTGGAAAGTCACACTGGGCGACGTGATCGACCTGACGCGCCCCATCAACCTGTCTGACCTTCAACTGATGTTAGAACGGCAAACCTCGCCCTTCAGGGCGGGGATGGTTTATGTTAGCGCGTGGAGCCTCGTCGGGGTACACTGACGAGGCGATGGCGTTCAGAAAAACACCGTGCAAGGGGGAGCACACACCAAGGGTCGTCACCTACTCCCTATGTGGGGGTAGGGCGACGGTGCGCCTGGGGTGCCGTCATTGCCCTGTGACGTGGGATGACGATGAGCTACCCGAAGAGGTCAACGCCTTGCTAAGGGCGAGCTTTGACGCTCCGCGCGAACCTACGGTGGACCAGGAGTTTTTCGAGGAGTTCTGCCCCGAGTTCAACCGGGTAGGCTCGCCTGCGTGGAAGTTTGAGGGGTACAACCTCATGCAAAATGCGCGCAAGTGGGCTGAGGGCAAAGAGGGTGTCACGGTGGTCAAGATTGACGACGACCGTTTCATGTCGGGCGACCTCCTTCTCTTGGAGAGCTACGACGGGGAGGCAGAATGGTTTGGGGTATGCGTGGTGGTACTCACCCAGTACAGCACGGAGCCCACGGTGTTTTGGCTACGTACCCCGCAGGCTGATCTGATAGATACCCTGCGAGGCTACCAGAAGCACTCCATGCTGGCTCAGAAGGCGTCTGACCTGAAAGACCTGTCGGCCAAAGTTAGGCTCATGGACATTTACAAACCACCCCAACCCAAGGGGAGCATAACGTGCCCCTATCGCTAAAAGACGCTGCGCTAGCTTTTCGTGAGGCTGCGCTAGCCTCCCTCCCACCGTGCCCCCTCTCAGCCAAGGACTCCTGTGGTCCTGTCACGCACTCCGTAGCGGAGGGCTACGGGGTTACCCTTTACTGTAGAGCGTGCGTTGCAACGCACGAGATAAAGGGCGCTGTAGAGCTACCGTGGGTTCAAGCTGAGTGCGACTTGCAGAGGGCGCTAACGAAGCAGACCGGTCTCGCCTCTTGGTTGAGGGACGCAGACGAATAAGAAATCAGCGTCATGGTTCTCTTCAGTGACCACGTTCACGTCTTTGTGCCCTTTGATGTCCCGGTCGAGGATACCATCGCAATAGCGGCGCACATCTTCGTAATGGTAGACAGCCATACGCCAACGCATAGCGTCAAGCACACCAGCGCCGTCGTTGGGGTTGTAGGTGTCCTTGAAGAGCACCCGGAACCGGAAGAGGGTGTGAGCGGGTCTCAGCACGTCAATAAGCTGGCGCAATGCTGCGTCAAGGTTGAAGAAGTCCGGCGGAAAGCTGTTGTCGTCCAGGGTGATCGTAAAACCCCACTGGTCTGAAATGTCCAGACCGGACGCCCCCCCTCTTAGCAGCAAGAAGTTCTCGGCTATGGTTACCGTCTCTGCAAAGAGAAGCTGGCTAGCCGATAGCATGGTGGACGGTATGCTGCCCGAGAAGTAAAGCCGGAGGACAGACAGGAAAAACCTGCGAAACTCCTCTGAGTCAAAGCCCACCTTGGGCAACTTACCGTTGAGAAAGAGCAAGTAGCCGATTACCTGATAGAGAAACTCTGGGCGTGCAGTAAGTGCTGAGCGGTCCCTGTCCACGTCCTCCAGGGCTAGCTCTAGCCTGGCTATCTCGGTGGCGATGGCCTTCAAATCCAGCGTATAATTGCTCCCCTCCACCGATGAAATGTACGACGATGGAAGCAGATTCAAGAGCGTAGAAAAGATGGAGCTACCCCGTTGAACAAGACGTAGCTGAAATTCCTTGCCCTTCTGCGGGACCGAGAAGTTTTGCCTGAGAGGGTCTGTTTCAAATCTGGCCATACTTAGCGTTCCTCGGGGAGTGAAAGGGTGTACTGTAGACTCATGACCCCTGACGCTGCCCTTGTCGAAGAGGCACGGACCACGACGGATGAGAAGCGCATCCGTGAGCTAGCCCTGGGATACGCGCTCTGCGTCCTTGCCCTCGCAGAGAACCCGGCGACGCCCAAAGACCTCTTGGGTGATTTTCTCCAGAATTGGCAGGGCTACTTCCACCAGGGTCACCTAGAGAGGGCGCTAGCCAAGAACCCCAACCTACCGGAGGACACGCTGTACGCCCTTCTCGTTCTGGGGTGGGTGGACACCCACAACCCCCTCTGGGCACTCTTGTTCTTGCTAGACCCCTCACTGGCGCGTTTTCACGAAAAGTTGCACTGGGCTCTCGGTACGAAAAGCATGGCAGACGCCCCCGAGGGCTTTGCCTACGCTGTCCTTGCTTCGCTGCCGGCGGGGCGCGTCCTGCGTATCTTGCGCCCAGCCTACTTGCGCTGGCGCGCTCGCCCTGACCTGGACGTGGCTCGTCGGTTTCCAGCGCTCACCTGAACCAGAGCACGGACGCCAAGAAGAAGCTAGCGAAGACCCACGAGAACAAGACGACGTACATAATGAACGCCAGCGCCAAAAGGTACCTGTTGAACGTATGCCAAGGGTGACGGCGCCACCAAAGACGAGCCAGTGTGCCTCTCAGTACCCCCCTACAAAGCCTCCCAAGAGGCGTAGGGTGTGCCTTGGTTTGTCTGGGTCCACGGTAGGCTTCGTGCATGGTGCTCCTGGTACTGTAGGAAAAGCTCTGCTACCTTGAGTGTAACTGAATGTTCACACCCAATCCTCAACAAGCTGCATTTTTCTCTGACCCTGACTGTCACGCTAGCCTTCGGTGGTTGCATAACGAAGAGGTGAGTAACCGCGGGACAGGACGCACCACGGCGTTGGCGCACCTCTACTTCCGGCAAGCCTTTCTCGCTCCCGGCGTCTCGGTCAAGGTCTATGACCACCACGACACAGAGAGGCACCACAAGGGCCTAGCAAGGTTTATCCTTGATTTCGTCAAGGGTAGAGACTTCGCGGGCTACTGGATAGCCGTTGACCTACACGCGCACACCCTCGCCGCACTAGTGTCCAGCGTGACGAAACCAATGACTGCACCTAGAGAGGCGACGACTTACATACACACGACTCCAGCGACGTACAGCTCCACAGGTGTAGTTACCGTAGGAGCAACGATAAGCTACGGGGCTACCCACACGTTTACAACCATCCCCGTGAGCACTAACTTCGTACCGTTCACAATTACGCATTTACGCTCGGTGTGGCGGTGTACCCTAGCAGTCATGCGAAGCCTGACCTTGCAGCATGAGGGTTACACTGTGTACTCCTCTCAGTTTGACGAGAAGACGGGCGCCCTGGTTAGAGCCACGCGCGGTATCCCTCAGTCTTGGAAGCACGAGCGCGGCAAACTCGACCCCAAGGCTACCGAGGAGCACAAACTCTTCGCGAAGAGGTTCTCTACCCGGTTCTACGGGGGTCCGTGGTCCCCTGTCCCTGAGAGCGTAGACGTAAAGCTAACCTCGAAATGCAACTTCGGGGGGGAGGACGGGCCATGTGGGGAATACTGCTACATGCAGTCAGAAAAGCGCGGCACACACGCACCCAAGGAGCTTATCGAGCAAGTCATCCTCGGCTTTGACCAGCCTCCTTACAGCCTAGCCTACGGAGGAGGTGAGCCAACGCACCATCCTGACTTCCCTTGGATACTCAGGAGAACCAAAGAGCTTGGCAGTGTGCCTAACTACACGACCAATGGCTCCTACCTCCCCCCTGGCGTGATTGAGGCTACCAATGAGGTTGTGGGGGGCGTCAGCATGACGTATCACCCCAAGACCGGGCGGGGTTGGTTTGAGAAGCGGTACGACGAGCTAAACAAAGCCCTCTCACCTCGCGTGCAACTCAATATCCAGGTCATCGTGGACAAGGACATTGAGCAAACACTATCCGACGTGAAACGTCTTGACCCCTTCGGGACGCGCAAGCTACCGGACAACCGAAGGAGCCTGGTTCTCCTGGCTTATTACCCCGACGTGGGGCGAGCCAGCCTGGAGAGGCTTATCTTGCGGCAAACGTACCAGCGCCGGCTGCCAGCCATTCTCCAAGACCTGAGAGGTAACGGGTGGCGCGTAGCCTTCTCCGAGGGTCTCTTGCCTTACTTCCTCTCCCGCCCTGAGATCGGGGTGGATACCCGCATGGCCAGGCGAATGGAGGGCTTCTTCACCTGTTACGTGGACGACGCAGGCAGAATGAGCAAATCGTCGTTTGCCCCTCCCCAGGAAGACGCACCCACCGTGTACGATACCATGGCACAAGACCTCTGGGATGGTCTGCACGCCTGGGGGACTACGCCTGACGGGGAGGCTTGCGAGTCGTGCCCTCACCAGAACCGATGCAGCACGCCCACCACGTATAACTACAGCCTTTGTAGTTATGCCCCCCACAATCGGACCTGAAGCCAGATGACCCACGCAGAAGAACCCTTTGAACTGAGCGGAAACCTGGGTTTCATCACCAACTCCTCCTCGGTCATCTTTCACTTCCCTCTGAGCCTCTTGCAGCACCCCGACGTGGTAGCCGTGCTGACTGCCTTTGGCGTCACCGGGGGCGTGGTAGGTGACAACCTGTGGTCCAGAGACCACTGCGCCTCCCTCTTGGTCACACCCGAGCAGAAAGCAAAGGCCCTGGACGAGCTTCTCGGCAACGAGTACAGCAAGCCCGAGGGCACTGAGGCGCTCCTCAACCAAGAGGGCGTGGTGCTCGTTTACGGGGATGAGTACGACTCTTTGCCCAGACTGCTCTGTACTATGATGCGCGACCTTGCCGAGACCCTTGGCGTGCCCCTGATGGAAAGCGTAGGCTTCAACTGACGATGACCACGCCCCCTCTCCTCGACTACGCCCAGCGCACAATACGGTGGTTGCGGGGTCACCCCTCCCCCAGCCAAGAGATTATCCTACGGGCGCTCTCAGGGGTCACGTCGGTTCAAGTGTCCGCCCTGGTCAAGCTGGTTGACTCTCAACTCTCCCCCGCTACCGTCCACCGCGAGCTTGACGGTTTGGAGCGCCTGGGGTGGGTCTCCGTTGACCGTAGCGGACTCCGAGCCGTGCTACGTGAACAAGGGATGCTCACTATAACCCCTCTGGGCAGATCCGCGCTAGCACTGAGAGGGTAGCGGTGTATGATGGGCTCATGCCATCGTGGTTTAGCGAGAACACGTCAGACAAGCAGCACTACAATCCAGGGCAAGTTTACTCCAACTTGCAGACCCTCTTTGAGAAGGACTGCCTGCGAAACGGTCGCACCTTCTCCGCTTGGGATCTGTCGGGTATACTCAGGGACGGAAGCTCCTTCGCTGCGTGGGAGAAGAAAATAAAGTCCCTGGGTTTTGGCCGAGCTAGCTTTTACCGCTCGGACTGGGCTGAACTCACACCGGAACCGGAGAGCGAAACCGTGGTCACCGTGGTCTACCTCGGGGACCACGGGGTGGTGCAATACCAGGGTCCGCTGACCGGCACCCTTCGAGCCGTCAACGTGATCGCTAACGTGAGCGCTACCGTGAGCCAAGACAAGACGCGCGAAGAGATGCTCACGTTTCTCAGGGCTAACCTGCAAGAGCGACCTTCCAAAGAGACGGGGGCGCCCTTCCTGGCGACGACCGACTCACGCGGGGGGTTGACCTTCGAGCAAAACCTGACCAGCGTGGGCTCTCCCTGGGTACCCACTAACTACAGCAAAGAGGTTCGGGCAGCTTACAGCGCCATGCTACCTGCCTTCGCCTCTAAGAACCCCTCGGGCAAGCTGGTCATCCTCAACGGAGCGCCTGGCACTGGCAAGTCCTTCCTGCTTCAGGCATTGCTGTACGACACCCGGGATCGGTTTTGCCATATCATCATGCCGCCCTACATGATGCACAACATCACCGGACCCCAAACCATGTCCGCCCTGCTTCAGCACCGGAACGAAAACACGCGCAAGCGTACCGTCTTCTTCCTAGAGGACGCCGAGGACGCTCTCTTGGTACGTCAGGGCGATAACCACAGCGCGGTGAGCAACATCCTCAACCTGAGCGACGGTATGATGGGGAAGATCCTCGACATACGGATCGTTGCCACCACCAACCGCAAGAAGGTTGAGCTAGACCCCGCCCTAATCCGTGATGAGCGCCTCTTGGCTCATATCTCCGTGGACCCCCTCTCCCCAGAGGAAGCCCGGGAAGCCTTTGATCACGTCTACCCAGAGAAGGCGGGTCAGTACACCCCGCACTACCCAACCAGCCTGGCTACCGTCTACAAGACAGCCAAGTCAATGGGGTGGACAGCACCAGAGCCCGCCGATAAGCCCGCTTCTCGCGGTGTGGTGACCCAGCGCCAGATCGACCGAGACGAGGCTAAGGTCCGGGGACAATCCAAGGTAGGCGTTAGGGCACAACCGCGCAAACCCCACCTGGCAAGCGCCCCCAAGTTACCCCAGGCTAGGCGTCTCTTCGACAACGCAGCGGACCACGCCCCACTCTATGCACCGGAGAAGGTAAAGGGCGATAACCGCCTCAGTGGGGTAGGAAGGCCAGAGGGTTCCCTCGTCGTCGGTCGCCCACCAGTTTGTGGTGTCGCTGCGTATGTCCGCCAGGATCTCCTCAAGCGTCTGCGGACTCTCGCTACTTACCCAGTGAAAGATGCCCCCCGTCTCTCGCTCAAACCGTTTGTGCTCAGCCGGGTCTGCAACGCGCAAGAAGGCGCCAGCAAGGACACGTTGAAATCGGGCACGCACAACGGGCGTCATCGGGTATCCCCTGGGTAGGTCGGGGGGCGTGCGCCATCGTTTACGTCAAGAGCCAGGTCGTCTAGAGCCTCATTGATGTAACCCTTGACCGTGGTAATCAAGGCAGACTCACCGATGCAGCCCGTGTACAGCTTGCTATTCATAATAGCCTCAGCTAGCCGCAGACGTTCTGCTTTAAGAGCCCGGTCAATGAGGGTCTGTACTTCTGCCTCGGTCACTATAGCGCTCCACTCCTGGGTTTGGTTTTGCGCTCCCCCGTCAAGTAATCAAGAAGCGCGGTGCTCACCCTGTACCCCATAAGACAAGTAGCGGGCACCCTGAGAGCCCCTGAGAGGTTGTAGGCTGCGTGCCTGTGGTGCCCGTTCTCTAGAACCACGTCCAAGCGCCCGCCCAGGTAGGACACAAAAGTCACCTCGATAGGGTCCAGCACGACACCCTGACGCAGTTGGTCAAGGAAGAACCGTATGCGCCCGTGATGCCAGGCTCTCTCTGCCTCGGTCTGGTAGTCAGGGCGAAAAGCCTCTGGCTTGTATCGCTTGACCGGTATAGCGCCCTCAATCTGAGCCAAGGTTACGCCCCCAAAAGCGCAGAAGTTGCGCTTCGGTAGGCGAGTCGCAATGAGGTTGTGAACGAGGGCGCCTTTAGCTTTGAGGCGTAGCACTCTGCCTCACTCCCCTCTCAGGTAACGCTCCAACCAAGCCCCCCGAAAGAGGTTCAGCGAGGCGCAAACCTGCAAACCCATGACTTCGGAGGGGAAAAACCACCCCGACCCCATGCTGGCGGTCAGATTCAGTTTCACAAACGGGGTGAGTCCTGTAACCCCGTAGTGCCGTATCCGGCAAGCCCGCCCAACGGTCGGTGGCACGAGATTGTGCTCCAAGAGGGGCTTTGGGTTGACTCCACCGTCCAGGGGGGACCAACCTAGCTCCTCAGTCAACTCACGCTTTAGTGCGGTGTAGTCGTCCTCACCGGGCTCAACCTTGCCGCCAGGGCACTCCCACTTACCCCCCAGTCGGTCGTCGGAGGGTCGCCTCTGCGTCAAGAAGATACGACCCCCCCAGGAGAGGATGGCACACACCACGTTGATGACCGGTCGGTTCGTCACTGGCAAAACCTCTCAGCAGAGAGACTGGCGTAGGTCTGCCACGTAGAGCCCTCTTTTAGCTTTGGGCGGTGCTCACACCAGCCGAAAATCTCGAAACGGGCGCAGTCCTCGCTCATACCGCAAGGGGGGTAGTACCAGCACACATCGCAAATCCTTGCACCCGCAGGCTCGGCTAGCTCGTGCGAATAATGGTGCAGGTTAGGGTGCGTCACTACCCCTGAGCACTCCTCACAAGGGCAAAAACAGCACGGCGAAGAGGGGGGTGCGTCCAGTAGCTCCCTCACGGGGGTGCGCAGTCGCCAAGCTGGCGTCTGTCCAGGGGGCTTGGGTACAAGGTAAGAGACCTCCCCGCTAAGCAAAGCCTCGCTTAGTTGCCTCGCGTCCGGCAAAGTGCTCGTGTAACCCGTGATTTCAAAGAGGCGCTCGTCGAAAGAGACCTCCCCGAGGTAGCGCGTCAAGCGTGAACCGTTGTCTTCAATCTCCGCGACTTCCTCCAGGGCTACCCTACCTTCGCCCAGGAAGTGAGCCACACGTCCCGTAGCCACAACCACGGAGAACCACCGCCCTTGGTAGTCTGCTAGCGTGCAGTCGGTCACGTTGCTTTCCCTTGCGGAGCCAAGAGATACCATTGACGGTGGTCGGTACGGTACCGGGCCACTTGCACAACACAGCGAGGTACGGATGGGTCCGTGTACACATCCCGTAGCCCCTTGTAGGTCTGGCGGTCAACGATCACCGAGCCCTCGTACCAAGTGTCACCTTGGTAGTGCTCCCTCGGAGGAGCCTTACGGATCGACAACAAGGGCAGGTTGCTGGGGTGTACGAAGAGGCAAAAGTGCCCCTCTAGGGCGAGAATCTCTTCCATTGTGTGTGCTGTACGCAACCCCATCAGGGACGAGCCATCAGGGACGAGCAGACTTACAGCCCGATTAAGACCAGCACGGAGCGAACCCAGCGCCTCTTGCGCCACAGAAGCACGCTCGATGACCTCCTCTGCCGTGAGCGAGTCAAGGTCAGCGTACCACACAACCTCCCCAAGAGGGCTTTGCTCAGGCGCCTCCTCACTGTTGAAGGCTTTCTCTACAGCCTCGGTTACCAGAATAACCTCAGCGGGCTCTGTTTCGGTGACGGGGGGAGGGGGAACCGTACTGTCAATCTCAAGAGCCGCTGCTGGCGGTACCCACGGCTTCGTGCGATTCAGGAAGGCCGAGCGAAGAACCGTGGTCTCCCCAAGGAAACGCTCACCCTCGTCAAAGAAGGAAAGCCTGAGCCTGGGGAGCCGCTTGGTACCTGCATAGCCCAGAACCTTGAACTTGAGCGCCGGACTGGACCAGCTTGACACACCCCCCACTGCGGGCAGCTTGGAGCCAGGCAGTAGGACGTGACGGGAGCCCACCTCGGGCTGAACCCCCTCAGCCGGCGCACCTCCCAAGAGGCGAGCACGGTGGATCTTCGCGGGTTGAACCCTCTCCGTGGACTTCAGGAATTCCTTCAAGGCCCAGGTGTCTTTCGCGGGCCTATGTTCGCCCGGCTTACCCCAGGTGACCGTACCCTCAACGTGCTTGTCGTTCACGACCCGTACCTTGATCCGAGGGCTCCCATAATCATCCCACGTTCCACCGTCCACACAAGCCAGCTTGCGACCGGGCTTGAGCCGGTACACCGCACCCACCACAGGAGTGTCGGCGCCCTTGGGCTCGGGCTTTGCTTTGACAGACACGGCTGGTGCCTCTACCGGAGCGCTCTTGTCTTGGGTTGGGGTGCTGGGCAAAGCCTCTGGCTTGGCAGGCGCAGCCACAACACGCTCGGTCGTCTTCAAGAACTCGTCCAGGGTGATGCAGTCAATCCGGTCAGGACGGTCTACGCTCACCTTGACGAGGGGCGTTCCGTCCTTGAAGGTCTCCACCGCTAGCACGGTAAACTGGCTTAGGTAGCTCCAGTGCCCCGAGTAGTACCCTGACGCGGCGTGCGACCAACACTTATTCTCCCTCACAGCGTACTTCGCTCCCACTACCACCCCGTGCGTGTCCACTGGGTCAGCCTGCGCCTGCGGGGGAGAGGGAGAGGGTTTCTCAACCATGGTAGCCAGGAAGTTCTTGAGGGACACCCTGTCCATTTGAGTTACCATATCCTCTCCGGTAACTTCAACAGTGAGCACCGTCTCACCCACCGAGAGAACACGGAACCGTCGCCCGGTGTCAGACCACCACCCCCCGTCCAGCATCCTCAACTGGCAACCCTGCTCAATAGCCCACACAGAGCCTACCGAAGGTACCGCGGGCGTCCCCGTTGCCTGAGAAACCCCTTCACTCTCTTGCTTCTTCATCGTATGACTCCTGGCGATAAACTACACCGTGACACTCAACCTACCACAAAGAGACACCACCGACCACCCTGGTACTGCTCCGTAAACGTGTGCGTGACACCTACCACGGCTATCCTGGGGGGCAATCGCGCGTCCGTATGAACGTACACCCAAGAGCGCATTCCCTTGAGCCGATGCCTGCCCACAGACTTCCACTCCCGGGCTGCACCCGCAACCACCCCCCCCTGCTTCTCAAAACTGGGCGCCAAAGCCGTCCAGTCCACAGGGTTGAAGACTACATGACCCCCAGCAGCCCCCGTCAAGTTGATAACCTCAGAGACCGTATGCGTCCGCGTCATCAGGTCCAGCCCCCCTGACGTGGGTGACAAGAGACCCACAGCCTCTCGGTACGACGCCTCAAGAGACTGCAAAGCCTCTCGGGCTACGCCGGCTTGCTGTACAACCTCCTCCCGCGTCATGAGCCCCACGTCGCGCCACCACGGACGAGGAGCATCCACGCTAGGCGCCACACCCAGCGAAACCCAGCCCCTAGAGACCCCACAGGCCAGGGAGGTAGGCTCAGCTTTGACTACGGAACACTCAGAAGTCGGCTCAGCGTGAGGCACACCCTTGAGGAGGTCCATGTGGCGGCGCAAGTCCTCGACCAAAAACACGTCCTCATCTTGCCCACCCCTGCAGATTGACGGACCCAGGACCGTAACACGGACCAAAGGCGTGCCGTCTCGGTACACACCAAGACAAACCACCCGAAAACCATCGGGAATATCCCCGTCCCGCCACATACCCGAAAACGTCTCGGATGATGAGTGTGACTGCACACCACACCCCTCCCTCACCACGTAAACCTCCCCAACACGAGGAAAAAGAAGCACCGTCTCACGCAAGAAGTGCTCCCCCTCGAAAAACACGGCGGTCGCCGCCCCACCCACCAGCACCATCACGCCAAGCAGACCCCCTCCCTCCGCAACCTCAAGAGCCATCACCACCCCCCCGGGGTACGGCTTCGTCCTACGTAGCACGCCCACCGTCGCAAGAAGCCTCTCCCGCAAAGAGACAACCTCCTCTTTCGGGCTGCCTTGCATAGGCTCATCGCCCACAGGGACCGTCAGGTGCAAAAAGTCCTCCCGCAACACAACGTCGTACTCCTCATCACCGCCAATCCTGCAGACCCGGAGATGCACCACGTCCACCCCCGTTTTGAGAGTGCCCACCCCCGCCACCGTGAACCGAGTAGACTCAGACCCCCACGAGCACTGCCTAGGAGTCTCAGGGGCGCTCCTCAACACGCCCACAACTACCCCGTCAGCACCTAGCCTCAACCGGTACACGCCGCCTAGCACCACCTTAGCCTTCTCGCTCATACCCCCCACCTTACACCAAGACCGAGAAGCCCCACGCCCCCGTAAGCACAAAGAAGCCTACCCCCTACGGAGAGGAGACCCCCAACAGCCACCGGGGCGTCCCTTCACCCAGCAACCTGGAGTCCCTTAGCTCACCCCTGGCAAGCTCAAGATACCGCGGAGACACTACGCCAGCAAGCGTAGCACGCTCACTCAAACATGGCGTGACACTCTCTCGGGTACCCTTCAAGAGAAAGTGCTCAAGTTGGGAGCGAGCCGAAGACACCTCACTCATCGAACGAAACCACGTACCACGTACACGCTCTACCCGATGTTTCCTCTCCGCACACGCCTTCTGGTACCGACTCACCGCCCACCCACACGCACCTACACCACCCACCAAGAACACAAGAGACAACCACCACACCGAAACCCACCACCCCACCAATGGCGCAACCCCCACCCCAAACAAGCCCGCCACGAACACCAACCACGAAAGCCCACCAAACCCCACAGGAGACGCCTCCAAGTCAGCCAACTCTAGCTCACACGCCCTCCCCACCAATGCCAACGCTACGCACTCCCTCTCTACGTGCAAAACAACCCGGGTAGACTCCCCCTCCGTCAGCACCGAAGCCTGTAGCCCACGCGCAAACTCGACTCGGAGACCCCTCTCCTCTCGCTTACGCCACTCCTCATGCTTCTTCGCAATAACCTCCTCACCCCTCTCCAGAAGCCACCTCTTCCACAACCGCCTCCTCAAAGAAGCATACCCCTCCAGGCTCAACCCGTAACCCCTCGCCTCCCTCCGCTCCTTGACCGTCAACGCTGACACCTTCAACTTGACCGACATAACCAGCCCCTTACACCCTCCCCCCAAGAGAAAAGGCTGAGCCAAAAAAGCACCCTCCCTAACCTACGCCTCACCTCAGCCCCAGCCCCCAGCCTAAAGGGTGTATACCCACACCCGTGACACCAAGAGCCCTCCTCGACTGCGACGGAGTAGTCGCCAACTTCACCCACCACGTCGGGCACAGAGCCCACCAACTCGCTGGTCTGCCTACACCCACAGAGACACCTCCCTTCAAGAACTACAAATTCCTCCCCGAAGTCGCCGCCCTCACCGGTATACCCGAAGAGGAGGTCACCAAGGCGATCAGCTCCCCAGGCTTCTGCGAAACCATACCCCCCTTCCCAGGCGCTAGCGCCTTCGTTGACAACCTCAGCCAAACCCACGAAGTCATCATACTTACCTCTCCCTGGTACTCACCCACATGGGTCAGCGAACGCTACGCCTGGCTCGCTAACCACCTCAATATACCCAGAAAAAATGTCATCTTCGCCCAACGAAAAGAACTCGTTCAGGGGGATATACTGATCGATGACCGCCTGATACACCTGACCCGATGGGTTTCAACTCAGTTGGCAGCCAATTCGCGAAAAGATTTCGCAGGGGTCTTGTATAACCCCACCCCCGCGGGAGTACCCCTCCCCACTCTGAAGGGTCTCTCCCTCTGTGCTACTTACAACGACATCTTGTCTGTAGCCAGGGCACAGGCAGGGGGGAGGGATTGGAACCTCTAAACCTAGCCTGACCCAATTGGGTGTGGAGTTAGGCTCTTCAACCCACCTCAGAGCTTCTTGCAGCCTGCGACGTACCACTGGCGAGCCGCGTCGGATACGGCTTTCTGAGCCGTTTTCGCGTCTAGCCCGGAACAAGCTAGCTCAGCGTTGCACTCCTTGAGCACGTCCGCCGTCAACCAAGCCAGAAAGACACCGGTTTTCTTGGGGTCGAAGCTACCCCCACAGACCACAGAAAGCCCCTGCTCCAGGCGGGCGCCCGTGACGACCAAAGAGGCGAAATCGGCGGCGTTTCGGGTTACCGTGGCGCTGGCTTGGGCTGGCGCCGTCCTGGTGACCGCGCAAGCGTGGTGCTTCTCGCCCTTGGCTTTGAAGCAGAGGTTGGAAAAGCGCTTATAATCGCTGCCCAGAGAGGGCTCGTCAGCCTCAGCCCCCGAGGGCACGGGGTAGAAGACCAGCCCTTCGCCCGTGCCCTCTACGCCAAAGGTGTTGCGTACCCAGGGGTCGCACTCCTCGACAGCGAGGACGTGCTGGTTGATCCGGTCTAGCGTGGGCTGTAGAGCTTCGTCGGAAGCCGCCCAGTTCACCATGTAGGCTTCGCCGTCCTGGTACCAGGGGAGCACGTAGCAGCCGGGGATGACCTGGGTCAGCCGGGAGAGGGTCTCTGGATCGTCGAGGAAGTCGATAACCCCAGGGTGGTCAACGAGGCGGGCAGCAAAGACGGCAAAGACCTTCGCTTTGAGGAGGTTGACGGCGACGCCCTTCTGAATGCCGGGTCCACACCACTCCCCGAAGAGGACCAGGGCGCCCGCCAGAGGAGCCAGCTTGGCTATCGTTGCCTGGCGCTCGTAGACCCACCTAGCAAAGCCCGCATTGTCCGAGTCCAGGGAGAGCACGCTGGTGCGGGACAGGGCAGTTACCCCCTCTTGGCTGATCTTTATGCCGGCGTTGGTGCCATGGAGCTTCACCTTGGCGCGGTAGCTCACGGTTGACGCCCCCTGGTCAAGAAGCTCCGGGTAGAGGGTCAGCTTGCGCCTGGCATTGTGAAAGTTGTCAATCTCGGTCCACTTGACGTGCTCTGTCATGCCCGAGAGGGTACACCGCCCGGCGCTCAACCTCTCAGGGGGACCACCACCCCCTTTCAAAAACCCTCACGCTGATACGGCAAACCCAAAGAAATTGAAAGCCAGGAGACCCTCTCGTCCGTGACGCGATGTGTCATGATGACCTCGGGGCACTCGGTACACAAAAGGCACGTTTGGGGTCGTGTTTTGTGCCTCGTGCCACCCCCCGGATTTACCGATGTTTTTGTGGTCCAGCCCCTAGGGGGAGACTCCATGCGGAGAGGGGTCCAAATTATGGAACCTCCATACACTTGATCGGCCTTTTTGCCAGGGGTCAGGAGTGACACCCCCTCTCTGCTCAATCGTGCTACGCCTAAGTGTGCTCAACTGGAGTCCTCGCCGGGGTCCAATTCGGATGTATTTCAAGAAACCCCGATCAATAGAGGGGTGTCATGTTTGACCTGAGAGGCGTGTCTAGGTAGCACGCATGACCCCCTACGCGCACAATCGTGCCACGGTATGCCCTACGTGTAGGGTCATGTGTGGTCACGGTTGGCAGGGGGGGTGCGTCAATTTCTGAAGCTAGGAGGGGCTCATGCTGTGTGTGGAAGCTCCCACCTTGGGGGGCTTCTCTGCGCCTACGCTGGCGAGCCCCCTACCCCCTTGTGATTTGCGAATGCAGGAGGCGCCTCTTTGAGGCAAGGCGTAGCCCCAATTCATTTGGAAATTCGCGCCATTACCCTAGCCGGGTCTGCCCAGGGGCGGGAAGGGGTGAGTTCAGTACACACACAAATGAGGATCGGCTAGGAGCACCGGTATAGGATTTGAATTTTTTACCCGGTGCCCTGTCTCAGTACACACACAAATGAGGATCGGCTAGGAGCACCGGTATAGGATTTGAATTTTTTACCCGGTGCCCTGTCTCAGTACACACACAAATGAGGATCGGCTAGGAGGGTGGGGTGTGTTTTGAATTTTGGGTTGGAGGCTGTTTTCGATTACAGTGTGGCTGTAGCTGCGCTTTCAATTTCTTTGGGTTTGCCGTATCAGTGTGAGGGTTTTCGTGAGGGGGTTTCGGGTGAGACGGGGGGTCTCTATTTTCTACCCCGTTTTCTTTTTGGGTGGGTGTGGGGGTGGCTTCCTGAATTTTGGGTGGCAGAGAACGTAGCCTCGGGTGTTTTTTCTGCGAGGAGTGGTGTACCTAGTGTGCCCATGGGATGTTTTCCTCTAGCGGGTCAAGACGAGTCCTTGAGCGGTCCTTACGTACCGTGTGTGTACGTGGCTTCCAGGCTACAGTACGCTTCCATGTGGCGATCTTACCGAGAGGGTTGGGCTACGTCGGTAAGGGTGACCTCACGGTGGCTCGACGTAGTGGGCGAGGTGTCTGACAAGGGTGGGTTGTGGCAGGGCCTTATGGCGGACATAGTGAGGTCGGACGTTTTGCTAGCCTACGGGGAGGCTGGCGAGGTGTGGCAGGGTGCTCTTGTCGAGGTGGGCGCCGCCCTGGCTCTAGGTAAGCCAGTGCTTGTTGTGGGTGCAGGGGTGAACAGCTTTTGGAGTCACCCGTTGGTTACGCGCTTCGATACGGTAGAGGCTGCCATGGCTTCGCTTGGGGTACAGCGTCCCCTCTCACCTGCGCCTATTACGGAGTCTGTGAGGGTGATGGTGATGTCCGAGGTACGGCACGTTGGCATGTGGAGGGAGTGCGTAGCTTCTCAGCCTCCAGGGGTGAGCATAGTCTCTAGGTGGCTGGATGATGTGGCGGTGGGGGACACGGTACGGATGTGGCTTGAGTACCTGGAGGACACGAAGCGCGCTCAAGCGGTCATTCTCTATGGTGGCTTTGATGATGACGCGCTATGGGAGCGCCAGCTAGTCAGGGTAGCGGTTCACGTAGCGCTGCTAGCCAAGAAGCCTGTCTACGTGGTGGGTTCTGGCTCGGGCTCAGAAAATCTAGGCATAGGGGCTTCGCCTCTTGTGCGTCTGTGTGCTTCGGTCGAGGAGGCTTTTCGGTTGGCTGCCGTTCTGTCTTCCCCTTAAAAGGAAGAACCCCGTAGCCCTTGGGGGTGCCTACGGGGCGCTCGATACCTCTTTGCGTAGAGGCTTGGTAAGCGAACGATGCTCCGAGAGCGGGGTCTCGTGGGTGTGGTCAGGGTGTATTTGTCACCGCCGCCTGTGGGGGGGCGGGGTGCGTTAGTATTGGTAGCCCTGTTGATGAGCGCCTGTAGAGCCGCTGTCGAGAGCACGTTACTTTTGGAGACGGGGCTGAGTGTGGTAGGCGTAGCCTTGTATAGGTCGGGGTTATTGAGGAACCCGTGACCGTCGAGGTCGCCGTCGAGACCAAAGAGGAAGTTGAGTGCAGTCGCCGCGAGAGATCCGCTACCCGTGAGGTTATTGCCGGTACCGAACGTGCTCACCAAATTCAGTGGGCTCGTTAGCGTACCGCTCCCTGTTGTGGACCCTGTGTAAGCTAGGGCAAGATTAAGCCCTGTACCGTTGGCGAAGAGGGTGCCTATACCCGTGGCCGCGCCATTTGCGACGGCGACTAGGTTTAGGTTGACCGCTGTAACTGTGCCCACGCCGGTCGTATTGCCTATGTAGGCGAGGGCAAGGTTAAGGGGGGCTGACAGAGAACCAGCGCCCGTGGTGCTACCGGCGTAGGTAAGGTCTAGGTTCAAGAAAGCAGAGAGGTCACCATTACCATCTAGATTACCGTCAAGAAGTTGGTCAGCCATGGGTCAGTACCGTGCGTGCCTCTCAGTGGGTAGCGTAGGGGATAAGAGGCAACCCTCAAAAGGGTTGCTCTGCTCTGCTCTGCGGTGTAAGGGGAAAGGGTGACAACCAAGAAGACGAAAACCACGGAAGCTCAGCGCACCCACGAAGAGGGGGAGTTTGGTACGATTGAATGGCGTGCGCAGTTGGAGGGTTCTGCGTTGCACCACAATTGGCACGATCCCTTCGAGGTGATGCTACGCAGGTTGAATCAAGCCACCTCGACCCCCGCTTACATCAAGGACTCTGCGATACACGTCCACGATACGCTTCTGCTCGCTCAGTCCATAGCCGTCTCCCTTTTCGGGTGGGACTGGAAAGAACACGTCATGGACGTGTACGACCGTATCCAGAAGCACCTCTACCAAAGGGAGTAACCCCTTGTAAGGGTACCCATGAAGAAAGCCCAGGAAGACTGTCTTCCTGGGCTTCTTCGCGCTTGGCTTGAAGAGGGGCTTCTCTTGGTAAGGTTTCCGAGGCGGTCAAGCTACTTGTCAAGAATTTGGCTACGTCACCGGAGAGCACGGTGCGGGGTGTGCCCAGCGAGGCGTAGTACAGAAGGTCTCCAGCTACAGCGGCGTTGTACACACCGAAGCCGTTCACGGTGCCCCAGTTGGCGGTTGCGGCGGGGAACGTCACGTCGGACACCGACGCAGAGCTTCCGGAGACGGGAGTGCCAAAGGTTGTGGACACGTCAACGCGAGCGTAGCTCCCACCAGAGACCTCGACACCACCCACGCCGCCAGCGCCCGGTGTGGTGGTAAAGAGTGCCATATGCACGCTGGTGGGCTGGGTGATTACGGAGCCTGGGATGAGCCAGAACTTGAGGGTATCGTTATCGGTAGCGTAGCTCTTGGGCATGGTGGTCTCTCGGTGTCCTCTAAGGTAGTGAGTGTGGGTCGGTCTCGGTAGGTGTGGGTAGGATAAGAGCCTGCGTAGGTTACTGAAGATTTCTGTGAATCCTGAGATGGGTTGAGCGTAAGAGGAGGCAACATGACGCACAAGACCAAGACCGGGGGCAAGCTGCCCTTCAACAGCAAGCACTACCGGAGCCACCGCGAGGTTCTTCGTGGGTGGGACCGGTGGGGCGCACTGCGTGCGGCTCGTCGAGTCCTCAAGAACAACAGTCTCGCCCTCTCTCCGCGTTGACAGAAGGAAAACATGCCTACATTTCTCAAACCCACGTCCGTGCCATCGCTCTACAAGCAGGGCTTCTCAGCGATCCAGATCGCCACCCAGGTCAACCTGCCCTCGGATGAGGTCTACCGTTTGCTCTGGGAGAGCGGGGCGCGCATGAAGTCTCGCGGGCGGTACTCTGGGGTGTCAGTCTCCACCCCACCCTTCACCAAGAAGGAGCGTGCCCTGGTGAAGAGGCTCTACCTCTCGGGACAGTCGATGCACGAGGTGGCGCTTCACTTCCGGTGCAGCTTCTACAAGGTGCGCTCTACGTTGCGGAAGATGAGCGTCCCGGCTCGTCCCGGAGGCTCCCGCCGGGTGAGCTAGGGCGCCTGGTTACCACGGCAGGGGTGTACCTTACTGAGCATGGCCAGTACCGACAAGGAACCCCTCTCCGTGATGCAGTAAGCCCACCTCCAACGGATCAAAGGGAGGCGTCTCTCGGAGCGCACCCGACACGGCAAGCAAGAGCGTAGTTTGCTCACCCGCAAGATGATCACGGTCGAGGGGGCGCTAGCCTCTGGGGTAAAGCTGACCCCTCTTGGTGAAGAGGCATTGCGTGAGCGTGAGGCTATCGAGGCGGGTAAGCTCCGGGTCCAGGGCACCACGTACCGTTACTTAGGTTTCACCACGCCTGACACTTCCACACAGAAAGGTTTGCAAGATGAAAGAGATCGCAATTTCCCTGTCGCGCGCCGAGCTACTCGCCGCGAAAGCCTGCTCGGCGGGCATGACGTGGTTCGATACGTGGCCCCGCCTCTACGACGGTGACCAAGAGATTGTCGTGCTGTGGTCGCCCCTGGCGATGGTGTGGTCCTTGGCGAACCCGAATAGCAACCAGCGCAGCATGGCCCGTTGGCTTATCGACAACGGGCTACTGCCCATGTGGTCGCTGAGCGGAGCCTACTTGAGCGGAGCCTACTTGAGCGGAGCCTACTTGAGCGGAGCCGACTTGAGCGGAGCCTACTTGAGCAGAGCCGACTTGAGCAGAGCCGACTTGAGCGGAGCCTACTACCCCGGGGGCGCCTTGCCGGGGGGGTGGGTGCGCAATAAGGACGGTTTCCTTGTTAGGGGCTAGGTGCTTGGTGAAAGGGAGTGAGTTATGCTGAAGACACTTGACGAGCTAGACAAAGAGGCTACAGAGGCGGGCGTGTCTGTCCCTGTGTGGATGCGTAACGCGGTAGCCAAGAACCCAGAGTATGTTTTCTGGGGTCCAGACCAGGATTATATGTGGAAAGCGGGCACCGGGTGGGAGGCTCCGCTAGCCTTTGCCTCTTGGGGTGACTGCAACCTCGTGCTTGATGACTTGAACGAGGTTGTACACTTCTACTTCGGGGTCAACGGCGATGACCCGGAGAGGGTGACCTTGACGTTGACCTTCTGGCTACTACACCCCCGCCAGAGCGCCTCTCGGGGGGTCCGTATTCACCGGGTAGCTCAGGCTGACTTGAGAAATGTCTACCGGTTCCTTCGTCGTGCTGCCACGCGCAACGCTCAGAGGTTTGCCAAGGTGCCTCGTCGGTGATTGTTCTCGACGATGCTGAGCCTGCGGTATTGGGTGAGCCTGTCCAGGCTTACAGGAATCTCTCTGTGCGAGAGGGGCGGCTCTACTCGGTACGGCTCAGGGGACGGTTAATCGCCAGGGTACAAGACCTTTGGTTGTACGATGTTACTTTTCGTGTGCGACCTGGGGGTCGCAGGCGTGCTTTGCGAGAGGGTGTGCGCAACGTACACGCCTTTGTCTCTGGCACAGCGGTCTCTCTCATGCCTAGAGGGCTACTGTGGCAGAGAGCCAGCTACAACCCCTTTCTCACTGACCGGGCTGGCTTTTTTCTGGTGGAGTCGGGTCAGGAGGTGTCTGCGGCACGCTATGCGCGTTTGGACCAGGAGGGGTGCTTTGTGGTGCTGTAGCTTTGCGCTTGTGGGTGGGGCAGTTTGGGTGATAGTGCCCCACCTGTCCGCAGCTACGGCACTCTTTCTTGCGGGCAGAGCCACCAGCTAGCAACGTGTTGACAGCTTCTTCGCTCCACAGGGAAGTCACCTTACGCCTAGAGTCAGCGTTGAACAACTTGAGGTAGGCAACGACCAGCTTAACCGTGTCAAGCCAGTAAGGGTCTTCTGCCCTCAAAGCCCGCACAGCGTCGTCAATCTCGCCCAGGGGGAGCGTCGTCCAGGCTTCGGTGGCTATAGGCTGGTTGTAACGACTGAGGAGGAGGATCGCGGTAAGCCGCTCAGAGAGGGTGGGAGGGGTGGTACTCGTGTTGGGCATGGGGCTAGGCGTAGGTGTCTAAGCTCCTTGACACGGCTGTCAAAGACCAGAGCCGTCAACTGGTTACCCAGGTCGGGCTCGCAGAAGTTAGCGGTCGCCTTGGGGAGCAGCGCGTAGAGCGCCCCTTCGTTGTCCACCTAGAGGAAGACCAGCGTGTTGCCACCCTCGTACCAAAGGCGAGCTTTCTCCGGGTTACGCATGACAAACTCTACCAGGGCGTGCATCCCCTGGACAGCCTGAGCGCCAGGGGAGAGGTCGCTACGTGTCACGATGTAAAGTTTCTGTGTCATGGTTTTCTTGGTCTCCTATCACCCCGAGTGGGGTACTACACAGGACACCCACGTCTCCCAAGGCTTTCTTTGCCTTGTCTGCTACCTCGGGCACCCACGTTGCGAAGATGAGGTAGCCCTCGTTGTCGTTGGACTCTACCCACACGGTTCTGTGCCCAGCACGGATAGCGCGTGTAATTGCCTCGCGGGCTACTTCTTGGATGGTTGGCATGGTTTCCTTGTTAGAAGCGAATGCGCCAGCTTACGGTGATGCTTCGTATCGTGCGCTGCCAGGTGTGTTCCCGGGTTACACGTCGCGTGTAAAAGGAGTCCTCTGACACCCCTGTAGCCCTCGCGTGACTCTCTATGAAAGCCAACTCACCCACGGTCATGTCGTCTACGTCCTTGTTGAAGTAGGTGCAGTGCTCCGTGGTGGTGCCAACACTGGCGGTGCTGTCCGGGTTCCACCCAAGGAACTCCTCGTCGGTACGGTCCGGTTGCCCTGGCCGAGGGAAGGGCTTGACCAGGCTGTAGAACACGGTTTCCAGAGGGAGCCCCCAGTGCGCGCCCGTGACCGCCAGTGTCAACTTGTCCGGGGAGACGTGTAGTTCATGCCAGCGAAAAGCAGTGCTCTCTTCGCTACCCTGGAAAGAAAAGTCCGCCCGCCGCCCCGTGTCAAGCTCGATGACGGTGCAACCCTGGGTGCGCTCTGCGCAGAGTAGGTAGTCGTGCCCGTTGGGGTGCGCTATCACCCATGCGAAGGGGAAGTCAGTGTGTTGCCTCCTGACCTCGCACCAAAGCCCTTCAACCTGACCGTGACGGTAGCAGGGGGTTTTGCTGTCTGCGTCGAGCACCTTGGTAATGGTCAGCGTGTAGGTGCGCCCGTCAGCTCGCGGGGGACTAACGTGCCTCTCTACCTCCCCGTGGTTCTCTTTGGCAAAGAGGGTGTCAGCATGAAACCCTTCCAAAGCCTTCTGTACTTGCGTGTCCAGCTTGGCTACAGCTTGTCTACGCAAGCCAGGCGAGAGGCTACGTAGCTCCGGGTAGAGCCTCTTGGCTTCGCCGTAGGGAGTCTTGTTGCGGTGCTGAGTCAGGACTCGCCAGGGCTCATCCGACGTGGGGTCGAGAGCCTTCTCCAACCCAGGGATACACAAGCTGCGTAGCACGTCGATCTGGCTTACAGAGAGGTTTCGTCCGTGCTGATACTTCGGCTCTTGCCGCCAGAGGGGGCGCCCACGAAGGATGCTATAGGCTACCAATAGCGCCCTTGTCTGTACCCCGAGGTACTTGCGCTGGGCTTGTAGCTTGCACCGCTCTTGTCCGGTAGCTGCCCCACCCTCTTTGAGCTTCTGTATCTCAGCGGAGAGGGCTCTACTCCTAGCTTCCCTGACCTTGATCTGCTCTTTGATAAGAGCCCGCAAGGCGAGCTTGTCTGCGTCGTGGTCTTCCATGGTAACAATCTCTCGTGTTTGGGTGCCTGGCGGAAGGGGTACACCGAGAGAGCCACGGGGAGGACCACGCTTGCGGGGGAGCTAGAAGAAGGCTTTCATGGTGAGCGTAGGGTAACCAGGGTTAGAGGTTGGTACAAGGGGTGCGCCCTGCGGGAGTTGAACCCGCGCAAAAGAACTTTAGAGGCTCTGTACTCTACCTTTGAGTTAAAGGCGCGTTGTGTGGGCTTCTGCTCGATCTCACGAGGTAGCCCGTTGTGAAGTCAGTCTTCCGAGAGGCGGTCAGGGCGCCTGTGGTCCTGGCGAGCCTTCCCGCCGCCCCCGCTGCGCTTACCCTTCCCACCACCGCCGCCTCCACGGTCACCGCCGCCCCCGCCGCCAAAGTCACGGCGAGGGGGTGGGCGAGGGTTGGCAGCGCGGCGGGCGGTCTCGGTCTCGGAGATCCACTGGTCCGCCTGGGTGATGAGGTCGGCGGCGCGGTAGAGGTCCGTCCTGACGATGCCATCCTCGAAGAAGGCGCGCACGTTGAGGTAGGGGGCACCGGTACCGTCCTTGCGTGTCCGACCGACCGAGACGGAGTACAGAACCCCCCTGTCCGTGGTGGCCGTCTTGACGGTACAGATGACCTCACCATCGGTAAAGGTCTGGGCTACCTCCCAAACGAGGGGAGGGCGGGAGGGATCGGCAGAAGAGGCGTAGTCGCTCATGGCTTTGTCTTGGTTCTCTCTCAAAAGGCGTTATACACCGGCAAGGGTAAGCTGTCGGCAAGCGTAAGCAGTTGGTGGTTCAAGGCGATCAAGGCGTCGCGGTCTTCTAGAGGCTCCAAGAGGGTGCTGTCTACGCCCTCCAAGCCGTAGAACGCCCCGAGGAGAGCCCCGACCATGCTAGCAATGGTGTCAGTATCACCCCCTCTACGGATGGCTAGCTCGATACCCTCCTTAAAGGAGGTAGCTACCGCGGCCAGCGCAAAGACAACCGCCACGTCTGCTGTGACCCCTCTAGGTGGGAGAGCCTTGAGGTACCCCGCCAGGGAGTGCCTGGGCAAGGGCTGAGGGAAGTTCTCAAAAATGTCGTGTAGTTTCCCGGCTGGCAGCATGGTAGCCACCTTCTTAGCCAGGTAGGTAGGTGTGGTTACCTGTAGGGCTAGTAGACCCACCCCAAGAGCGATAGCCATGCTGCCGTGCCTTGCCTCGGGGGACTGGTGGGTCAACGAAGCGTCCACGTCGGCGTATCGCGCGGCTAGGTCCAGGTCATGCCGGAAAGCCAGCCCGATGGGCGATACCCTCATGGCGGTACCGTTGCCCTGTGAGCCAGCGACCCCACAGGTTGTCGGGCTCTTGGTGCGTAGGTACTTCAAGATAGCCTCACGCACGGTGTTCCCCATCCCCCTGCACGAACCGGACTGAAACCACTTGTAGTAGCTCTCCATGACGGCGCTGGGGTTGAACGTCTTCTCTTGGACGAGGGACTTGGCAAGCGCCACGGTCATCTGGGTGTCGTCCGTGACCTGACCTGGCTCAATCATGAGCCAATTGTTGCGCGTGGGTAGGTAGGAGTGCCCATCCCAGTCAAGCAAGAGGGGGCTGAGGCTCATCCTCCCCTCGAAAGGTGCGCCCAGTGCGTCCCCTACGGCAACCCCGACGAGCGGGGCAGGCGTGCGGTCTTTCACAGGTCCATTCCTTCCGCTAGTCGGGCTTGCTCAGGGTTGAGCGTCCCGCGGTCCCTGGCAACTTTGACAAGCTGCAAAAACTCCCTGGTTAGATGGTCCTCCGTGAGCGCCGCGAGGATAGCGTCCAAGTCGCCAGTCGCAAAACCAGAAACCAGCCCGTCGAGGTAATCTCTTCGGAGAATGTAACCCTCTCGGTACAGCTTTACCCAGCGGTCCACTTGAAGCGTCATTGTACAATCCAGGCTTTCTCGGCGGTCCAGTCGTGAAGCCAGTCCCCCCAGCGCGTGGGAAGCACTTCCATGAGGGGGTGTGCTACGCAGTTATGTAGGACGCGCCAGACACGCTTTTCCAGGTGGAGCATTACACCTATCATAGAGGGTATAATAGCACACCATGACAGATTGGAGCAAGTTCCTTGAAAATCTGCTCCCGGGCATCATTACAGGAGCCGGATCGGCGGTTACGACCGTCTACACGTTCGTCCAGGGCTTGCGAAAACAAGTCACGGAGCTTGAAGTCAAGGTTGCCGCCCTGGACACGGCTTTGAAAGCCCTGGATGGTAGGGTGGGTGTGTACGACCCCGTTTCTGGGAGTCGCTCTGGTTTGTTCAAGGGACTCTCAGACCTCTCTGGTACCGTGGTGACCATTGATGCTCGCGTGGGGCACTTCGACTCCAACACGGGGGCGCGCACGGGAATGCTTGGCGTTCTTGACGCCCTCTCGGACAAGCTGGAGCGCGAAGCCAACCAAGCCCAGAGAGGGTCTATCGACACCCAGGCTATTGAGGAGCGTATTGAGCGTAGGGTCCAGGTCAGGCTAGACCTCTTGGAGAGGCGCCTTGCGGAGCTAACGGAAATTGTGAACCAATGTGTGACCTACGAAAACTACGAAGTGACGAGCCAGCGCCGAGCGGAGGAACTGGTCAAGATCAGGGAGAGTGTAGCCTCCCTGGCGGGGATGCTCTCCGTGGTCAAGGGCTACCTGGACCCCACGCCAGCCCCGAAGAAGGGGGTGCCAAGGTGAAGTCTGTACCCCCCGTGTCTGCCCGCGAGCAAGAGCTTATCGAGGCGTTGACCCAGATCACGCAAGACCTGGAGGAAGAGGTAGCGGAATGTGTTACGCTAGCCAAGAGACGTAGTGGTCAGTGGCCCGCCCCTCCCAAGCGTGAACGTCGTGACACCCTCCCTTGACGTGTCCGTGATACTGCCCCCCTTTCTCTGGCAAGGGGGTTGCCCACCCCCAGGGGACACGTTGGCACGCCAGGGTTGGAAGTCTCTGGTTCTCTGCGCGGAGGAATGGACCAATGCCGGGCTGTACCAGGACATCGAGGTACTCTGCGCGCCTAACCAGGACAACGGGCTTCTCACTCAGAAACAATGGGAACGTGCTCGGTCAGCGGCGCGCTGGGTAGCCAGGCGTATCGAGCAAAACCAGAAGGTACTGGTGACGTGCATGGCAGGGCTAAACCGCTCTGGGCTAGTCACGGCGCTGGTTCTGCATGAGCGTATGGGCTGGTGCGGCGCTCGTTGTGTGAGTCACGTAAAGCAGGCGCGCGATGAGTTTGCCTTGACCAACCCTGCCTTTGTCAACGCCCTTCTTAGCTTGAAGTGAGGTCGGGCACTGACCCGGCTACTCCGTTCAGCTTGGGGGGGCGAGCCACGGGTTTAGTAAGAGACTCAGCTTGGGGTCAGCCCACCCGAAGAGGGTGGGGTGGACGCTGGGGGCGGGGCAGGGGGAGGGGGAGCTTGCGGTGTGACCTTACGGATGGTGAGGGTAGCAAAGTCAAGCTGCCACTGACCTGAGCCGTTCACCAAGTCGATCCCCTTGGCTGTCATCATTTCCCTGGTTTTCTGGGTAAATGCCTCTTCGTGTTGGCGGTAGAGGGTGGCGTACCGGTCTACCTTGTCTTCTGCGATCTTGAGGGCGCCCTTGTAAGCTGCGGATTCGAGGGCAGCCGTAGCTAGCCCGTCCCGTGTGGCGGTGAGGATGCTAACTTGCTGACGTACCGCTACCTTCTCCTCTTCCGTGAGGTTGTACTCAAGCTGGGGCAGGACGTTAGAAGGGTCTGAGGCTTCCGTCTGAGGCTTCCGGTGTTTTGCCATGGTGCCGCGACAAGTTAGCCTGAGACGCCATGGAAAGCAACAACCCCTGGTAGCCCTCGCTGAGAGGCACCCTACCAGGGGTTGTGGTCAGGAGTCAGCTAAGGCTAAGGTGAGGAGAACGGCGTCACCGATCTGGATGAGCACCTTGACCAAGCCGGCACCACCTCGGGTAACTATGCCCACCTTGAGGACATAGTTTGTGGCGGTCGTGGGCGCCGTGAGTGTCCAGAAGCCAGCGGAGACACCCGTTCCGGTCGCTGAGAGGAACGCGCGTTGACCCACGTTAGCGTCCGTAGGTACGCTGTCCCACACTGCGTCAGGCACAGAGACTTCACCGGCAACGATGACCGAGATGCTAGCGTTTGCGGCGGCGATGGCGGCAGCAACACCGATTACGTTGGCGTCAAGTTCGCTGGTTGTGTTGGCGTCAGCGTGGAAGATACGGTTGTCGTTAGCTCCGTCATCCTTGACACAGACCAGCTTGAAAGCCCCCAGTGCGTAGGTGCCGTTGACGGTCCCCGTCATGGTGACGGCGTTGGCACCTACCCCGCTGTGAGTGTGCAGAGCGTCCGCGTTGGACCCATTGGTCAGCGTGGTAAGGTTGGCACCGGTAACGGAAGAGGAAGTAGTGCTACCATTGATGGTGAGCTGTACCCCGGAAGCCAGCGCAAACGAGGTTGCAGAAGCTACCGTGGCAACCGCTGCCCCTGCAAACTGCTGAATGACGCCTGCGGTACCATTGAGGGTAAGCGCGCCAGCCGAAGTGCTCCACGTCGAAGCTGCTGCGGCAGTGATGGTCAACGCGCCTGCCGTGGTGCTCCACGTAGAGGCTGCCGCTCCGGTAAGGGTCAAACCACCGGCACTTGTCGTGAAACTAGACGCTGCGTTAGCCGAAAGGTTGACGGAGCCTGTTAGTTGACCAAGGTTGCCTGTGATCGTGGTGGTGACACCCGAAGCGCCCATGTTGATGGCGCTGGTGTTCGTAGCGCCAATGTTGACTGCACCGTCTGTACCGCCTGTGCTATCACCGCCGCGAATCGTGACGGAACCGCCAGCACCCGCGCCCGTAACTGCACCACCAGCGACGGTTACCGAACCACCAGCAACAGTCGTAGCAGCACCCGCTGTAATGCTGACGTTACCGCCGACACCATTGGTGCCACCCGCTGTAGTACCACCAGTACCAGCCGTTAGAGTGATGCTACCACCGGCACCACCTGTGCCTGTAGTGGTATCGTTACCACCGGCACCAGCAATGCCAGAGAAACCACCACCGGCACCCGCGATACCACCACCTACAGTAGCACCACCAACGGCTGCCGTCAGCTCGATGCCACCACCGGCACCACCTGTACCAGCCCCAGCGGTAGCACCGCCAGCACCAGCGTTTATGACTGAGGCGCCACCAAGACCACCGATACCTGTAGAACCAGCAGCACCACCGGCACCGAGGTTGGCCAGGATGCCAGCACCAGCACCACCGGTACCAATCCCTGTCGCGGCACCACCTGCTCCAAGGTTGAACTGAACCTTGCCAGGCGAACCACCTGTAGCTGTAGCCGTAGTTCCACCGTTGCCGGTTTCTACTCTGAACCCACCAGTATTGCCACCGTTAACAGCTCCAGCGTTGTTAGAGCCTGTGCCCGTTACAAGGTAGATGTACCCCGTAACCGCTAGCGCACCTGTTCCTGCGGTACCTGTGGTTAGCGTGATGTTGCCGCTCTCAGCGGAGGGTCCATTGCCCGCACCCGTGGTCAGATTGATGTTGCCACTGAAGCCACCAGTGCCTGCGCCAATCGTTGTACCACCAGCACCAGAAGTCAGGCTAATAGCACCACCGGTGCCAGCTACTCCGGTAGTATTATCATCACCACCAGCACCGGCGGTTGCACTGATAGCACCACCATTGCCACCAGTTCCACCGCCGGTGGTAACATCGCCACCATTAGACCCTTGGAGCGTAAAAGCTCCACCAGCTCCAGCTACACCTGTAGCCGTAGCCCCACCGGCACCCGTTGTCCAGCTAATGGCACCACCGATACCGCCGGCATCGGCCGCAGCACCAGCGCCACCGTTACCAGCAAGCCCAGTGATATCACCACCATCACCACCACCGGTAGCACCACCTGTTAGGGTAGCACCACCACCACCAGATGTGATGCTTATAGTGCCACCGTCACCCGCATCAGCAACATCGGATGAGCCACCCAAACCGGTTGATAGAACAAATCCACCACCGGCACCACCATCACCTGTGCCCGAGTTGGCGCCACCGTCACCACAAAATACGGAGGTGATACCACCGGAGCCTGCATTAGTAGCTCCAGTGCTCGCTGAACCGGTACCTGTGGAAGTAACTATCTGTCCACCACCAGCATCGCCATCACCAATGGCAGAACCGGAGGTAATAGTAACCTCACCACCAGATCCGAAAGTGCTGGCCGAAGAAGTGTTGCCCCCTGTAAGGTTGATCGAACCACCACTAAAGTTCCCAGTAGACGTAGTATTCGCACCGACGAGGCTAACGTCACCAGCATCGTCACCAATTGCTGAACCACTCGTTAGAGTAATGGCGCCGCCAGCGCCAGTAGCTCCACCGGCACCTGCGCTAGCGCTAATAGCACCACCATTACCAGTGCCAATGCCAGCGCCAGCCGTTGCAGACACCGCGCCACCAACAGCGTTACCCGCGGTAGCTGCACCCGCTGTGAGCGTCAGGGCACCGCCAGCGTTGTTTGCACCGCCACCCGCACCCGAAGAGAGTGCCAGGATACCACCCACGCCCGCGGTAGAAGCCTCTACGGAGAGGGCTCGCGTGCTCGTGGTCTGGTTGAAGGTTATGTCACTGTCTACCTGAGAGCTGAAGACGGTAAGGTCAACCGCCGTGTTGTCTCCGAGGGTGACGTTTCCGTTGAGGGTGGTAGCCCCGTCAACATCCAGCGTGCTGTTGAGAGTTGTGGCTTGGTCTACATCCAGAGAACCATCCACGTTGGTCGGTATACCGGATGCACCCAACGTGACGCTGGCCGTGTTGGTAGCTCCGATGACCACCGCACCGTTTGCAGCACCACCATTACCGTTACCCGCACGGAGGGTAAGCGCGCCGCCTGTCCCTGTAGAGGAGGCACCACCAGCGACCGTTACCGCGCCGCCCGTACCGGCGCCAGGAGCCGCACCTGCCGTTACAGTGAGAGCACCACCCGCAGCCGTCGTGGTGCCTGCGGCACTTGAAATCGCCAGCGCAAGACCCGTTGTTGCTGCCGCGGTAGGCGCGACAATCGTGACGTTGTGCCCGCCCGCAGGAGCGTCACCGTAAAAGGTAATGTCAGGGTAGGAGCCCGCCGAGTCGCCCACGTAAGCCCGGAAGGCTACCGTGTCCGTACCAGAACCATCACCGAAGACCACGGTGGAGTTGAAGACCGTGGCACCTACAACGGTCTCCGTACCGTCAATCTGCAAGTTACCGAGGACGGTGGTGAGAACACCGCTCTTGCCGATAGACATAGAGGTGATGGCAGAGCCCGCACCGCCTACCACGATGGAGGTAGCGGTGCTGCCTCCTAGCGTAAGGGCACCACCTGTGCGACGGTCAAGTCCGATCCCTGTTTCCAGGGTGTCCGCAGAGGTAATCTGCTTGTGTACACCAGCGTCAAGTACGAGTGCGGGGAAGTTAGACATGGTTGCTCTTTAGTCTCTCTAAGGTTGGTCAGGATAAGTAGTAAGATTCCCAAGAATACAAGTTTGCCTGCGGACCCTGCTGAGCCCGCTGTAGCGGAGCCTCCACCTGGGGCACCACCGGCACCCCCGTTAGCGGTAGGCGCAGTCCCAGAGAAAAAGCGGTAGAGGACAATGCAATAGCCTCCTCCCCCTCCCCCTCCTCCAGCACCGTACTTGTTGTCCACGGCGTTACCCCCACCATTGCCTCCGGCAGAGCCGTCAGCGTTGATGGTGCCACTGTTGACAACATTGTAGGCTACAAGGACAAGGACGCCGCCACAGGCACCACCCCCACCGCCAAAGGTTGCGTTCTGTTCTGCTGTAAAGGAGCCACCGTAGCCCCCACCACCGCCGCCACTACCGCCACAAAGCGCCGTGGGGGTTCCAGGGGGACCACTGGCCAGACTTTGAAAGGTCGCGTGAACTAGCTCTGTTAGGGAGTAGCCTGGTTGGTGAGTAGGGGCGGTAACATTTCCTGCCGAGCCTCCTACCCCAGACCCCGAACCCACGCCTGTCCCTCCCGCCCCGCCCTTACCTCCCACGGAGTTTACACTGGACGCGCCAGAACCCCCGTTCGCCCCGCTGTGCGAGCCGCCCACCCCGCCGGCAGCCGTAACACCCATGACGGTTCCACTGTTGGTGGTAGCGCCGCCTTGTGGGATATTTGAGGCTGTGGACGCTTGGGTGGAGTCCCCCTTGCCGGCTGGGGTTGCAATAGCCCCATCTGTCGTACCGCCGCGAGCGTCTACCGTACCCCCAGAGGCGACCGTGAGGGTATTCTTGACAAACACCCGGTAGCCCGCGACAGACAACCTACCCGTAGAGGTCACGGTCAGGTTGTTGTAGTACATATCCCGCGCAAGGACGACCGTAACAATCACGGTCACGTCACCATCGCTTCCGTCCCCGAAGTACGCCATGATAGCGTTGCGTATCACGAGGGTATCCGTGGACGGAATCACCGTGAGCGTACCATTAATCATGGCGAGGGGAGAACAGTCAGGCACCTGGAAGGGCCTCTAAGCTAGTGCGTAGAAAGCGAGGGTCCGCTTCCATGTGCCGTATGCACCGTGGGTCCGTAATGTCCGTACCAATGGGGGCACCCGCCACAAATGCAGTGAGCGGGGGCACCGGTAGGATCTCGATCACGCCGCCCGTGCTGGGGTGCAGTCGGATCTTGGTCATGGGTCCGAGGCTGGTGCTCGGGTTGAAAACAGGAGAGGGACCGAGGTAAGTAAAATGTGCCATCCTGTCAACTTAGAGGGGGATAAGATGGCTCTCTTGACGGAGTTACGGATCGGCTTAGAGGAGGATATATTCTCGCGTGGTCATCACAACCAGCGTGGTCGCGCTTGACGCTACGCCCACGGCTTGACGCACTTCACCTGTCCCCGTGGGCGCCGTGAGCGTCAACACTCCAGCTACAAGGCTGAGGTAGTACGTGGCGTTCGTCGTTAGCCCGACCCAACCTGCGGTCACCCCGTAGTGCATGACCTCGGCTGTTACCGCCGTTGGCTTGGCTATCACCACACCCACACAGATCGTGAGGCTCGTTGTGGCGTCCGCCTTGTCTACCGTTCCAGGCGCCGAGAAGTACACCGCGTCAAGTACACTCACAGTCGCCGGGCAAGCGTAGGTCTCCTTAACGGAGGCGCCCGCGCTGGCGCCTGGGGTAAGGTAGGCTAGCGAACCTGAGCCCACCGTGCTCGTCACCGTGAGCACCTTGGAGAGGTCCGCCCCGGTCACGGGGGGCACCAGGGCTCCTTGCAAAGCAGACACCGTGGGGAACGGATAAAAATGAGAGAGGTCACCCCGCGCCGGTCCCGCGGGTAGTTGCAACAAGTACCTCTTAGGGTTAGCTACAGGCACAGCTCACCCCCCTTGCCGGCTAGCCCAAGCATAGGCTTGCAGTCTCGGTCCAAAAGGCCACGTACCCCCTGAAACCAGCGTGGTATCGACTTGCTGAAACGCTGGCACGATACGGAGCTGAGTCATCCCAGGGGGCGGTTTCAGGCTTAGCTGGTAGTTGAACCAAGTATCTAGAATAGGCTCGCCCGAGTAGAACCCAGGATCGATGATGTACTGAAGGGGGTACGTCGCGGGGCGCAGTAGGAAGTTGGATGCCCCCTCTAGGGGATACAAGCCAAAGCTGTCTTTCAAGGGGATAAGCTCTAGCTCCCCGATACCGTAATCGTAGATGGACTTGATACCAGACAAGCCTGTCGCGGTATTGGGATTGAGGCTACCCACCGATCCGTCAAATGGAGAAAGACCATCCGACCATAGTGCAAAGATACCCGATGTTACGCCAATTTGCGGACTGATTCGCACCAAGAGGGACACGCTGTCCGCCCCAAGAGGGACCGTGTACACGTCGCTAACGTCGCCTACCATGGCCAGGTTAGGTAGGACGTTCATCATTTGAAAGACGGTCTGAGGTGCCGCCGTAGTCCGCTCCCCCCAGAGAAACCCCGTGAAGTCTCGCGCCGCTAGAGCCGCCGCGGTACTGGTCAGACTTAGCCGGACTTGAATAGAGGCCCCTCCTCCGGTGTCTTGATCTACGAGAACAATTCGATTGTCTGTAGGTGCGAGGCGCTGAAAGAAGGCAAAGTCAGGGCCCGGGGGGTTGAAAACAGCATTTATGTCTGCAATGATGGTAGCAATGCTGTAGGTGCCTGCGACCCAGCTAACGGTTTGCAGATTACTGTCAGAGCCCCTACGCAGGGTCAACGAGACAGGCGCTAGTGTAGTCACTAGATCCGTGGTGTTGACGAAGCTACGCCCCCCTACGACCACGCCTGGACCTGTAAGCACTGGGGGGGTGGGGTAAGGGTCCGGTAGTGTGAATACCCCTACTTCAGGGTGTGTGTCCGTCCAGGTAAACTGGTGCCTTGCCCCTATTTGAGGGCGCACAGGGGTTGGTATCAGTGTGCCGCTCATGTCATCTCCACGATCATGCTAAGCCCCTCGGGGCCATCCTCTTGGGGCGTCGGTCCCGCGCTATAGCTCTCGGTTTCTACCAGCAAAAACTCAATCCGGTCACCAGAGACCACAGGCACAGAGAGAACTTTGGCGTTGTAAGCGTAGTCCCCCATACCCGCCGTGACCTGGGGCATCGTTGGGGGTAGCCCAAAGAGGGACACCCCATTGAGCCACACGTCCACCCTCGTTGTGCCCGCTGTCCCGGCATATCTGCGAAACACACTGGCCTTTACCAAGGTGCCCGCGGTCGTTACCCTCTGAGGCGCATCCACGAACCCAGGGGTTACCGCCCCGTCGTACACCCCGAAGAGGGTGCGCTCTAGAGGAGCCTTCCCACCTGACCCCGTGCCCACCAAGAGCTTCAGGGCGTCTATAGCCCCTTGAGCATGGTTGCTGCCCAGGGAGGGCACCGGGACTACCGTGTCGTCGTAATAGACCTTGGCAGCACCTTCCCTGAGAAGCGGGTTGAGGTGCGTAGCCCACCCGTAGTAAGCCGAGCCCTCAACCCGCTCGCCCGCCGCCGGTATCCTCTTGGCAAAAGCGGAGAGAATGTAGACCGCAAACCGGTCGGTAGAGAACACCACCCCCACTTGAATGAGGGACTCGACGACAACGGTACGCCCTACGCCAGCCGGCATCACAAAGGACACCGTGTCGGTTGGCAAAGGCACCACCCCGGTTACAGGGTGCGCCCCCACAAGCACAGGGGGCGCCGTCAACTCGTCTGACCCAATGACCCTCACGGTCCACTGCGTCACCCCCACAGGGTCATTGAGCTTGAAGTCTATCGCTGCTGAGGAGGGTGTGTTTGTACCCCCGGAGGTCGGGTTATACCCCCCAGCGTTGACTTGGATGAGACAGGCGGGCGAAGCCATTCACTTTGACTCACGGGGACAGGTTTTCTGTCGAGCCTGTTCAACCTCGGGGCACCCCTTGGTTACCGAAGTCACCTTGAGGATACAGGTAGGGTTGACATAGACCCCCCTCTTCTGTGTTTTCTCGCAGAAGGCTTGGCAAGAGAGGTTGGGTACGCCCCGTGGACCGGGCTCGTCGCTGTCATAGACCGGCGAGCCCTCTTCGCAGTGAAGGTTAGCCAGGTGCGCACAGACAGCCCCGCAAAGGTCGGTATCCGGGGGTACAGGAGGCTGAGGGGTTGGAGGGTCTTTGCTGGGCGAGCACGCCAGGAGGAGTGCAAGCGCGAAGGGTATGGCGCGGTTCATGGTTCTCCCGGGGGGATAGGTCCAATTTATCCCAAGGGGAGTCAGTATGCAAAAGTTTGGCTACCTCTACGAGGACAGCGCACCCCCTGGGAGAGATTTCACGAGCGAGCTACGCCCTATGTTGGTCTCTGGCGCGGACGGGACCATCTTGGACTTGCGCCGCTACTGTACGCCTAGTAACCAGCTTGGCTTGTCGAGCTGTTCGGGTAATGCCTGCGCGGATAGTGTGGAAATCGTAGAGGCTGTCGAGGAGGAAACCCTAGCGATCCTCGAAAACCGTCAACCTCGGCCGGTGACCCAACTCTCTCGGTTGTTTGTGTACACGCTAGCTCGAAACCTACGCCAGAAGATAGCCGAGGACGGCGGTAGCTACATCCGTGACAACTTCGAGGTGCTGTCACGCTACGGCATTTGCAGCGAAGCTGCGTGGCCCTACCTCGAAGAGAAAGTGTACGTAGCCCCTTCCCTCTTGGCGATGAGAGAAGCGGCAGGGCATAGAATTCACGAGTACTACCAGATCCGAGAGACCGGAGAGGACCGTGTAGTGGCTATTCTGGCGGCGCTACGCGGCAAACACCCGGTAGTTTTTGGCACAGACATCATTCAAGCCTTCCTTGACAACGTAAAGAGCCTGGCGCCGGTCCCTCGCCCTGTAGGTACGCCCGTAGGCGGGCACGCTATGATCATTGTCGGGCACTTCCCAGGTCAAGGCTTCCTGGTACGTAACTCTTGGGGTGTAGGCTGGGGTGACAATGGCTACTGCGTCCTCTCAGAGGACTACATCACCTGGGATGGTACACGAGACCTCTGGGTTCCCACACTAGGCGCTCGGTTCCTCAGCGACTAATGTCGCGGGTGACCCTTAGAGGGTGCAAGGTTTCACGGGCATCTGACACAACTGCCTTAATAACAAGGAGCCAGGTTGTTACAGCATCGGTCCATCGAACGGGAAAAAGAGAGACAATTCAAGCAAGAATTCCTCAATTCTACCCCTCCTAGTGAAGCACACATCCTGTTTTTCAGGGGTTTCTCGCACCACAGAGGGTCAAGCATCAGGGCTTTTACACGCCCCTGGACGGCGTAGCCCCAAGCTGACCCTGGTAGCGCCCCGTGTCCGCGTAAGACAGCTTGTCACCCACCGTCTTGTACCACGCGATCTGAGCAATCCTCATGCCAGGGTAGATCCGGGTAGCGTACAAGCAGGACAACTCCAACGTGATTTGCCCGTTGAAGCCAGAATCAACAAAGCCTGCTGTGCTGTGGACCGAGAGGAAGATCCTACCCAAGCTAGACTTACCGTTGACCACCCCGACGTAGGAGGCTGTAGGGTCACCCACGGTCTCTACGGTGTGCGCCAGGTAACCCCTCCCCGGTAGAAGCTCAAAGCCGTAGGAGTCAAGGGGCATAGCGTAACCCCATCCTGGTACGTTGTACCGCAGATCCAGAACCGTGTCGGGGTGCAAACCAAACTCTCGGATCTCGTGACCCAGCGTGAGGTCATACGAGGCAGGGTTGCACTGGCTTTCGTTGAAGGGGGTAACGCACAACTCCCCTGTTCCGATGAGGCGCTTTATTTCTGGACCTGTGAGCATGAGGGGGGGTCTCTTAGCATTCCTGACGGACTACAACCACCCCAGGCGAGCCAAGACCCGTAGGCTGTCATGTGCCAAGAGACTGTAGAAGGAGGACAGCCCAGGGTGCGCCTCAGCCAAGAGGCGAGAGTCTACCAGGGTGAGGACAAGCGTGATAAAACACCGCTCACGGTCGCTCATTTCCCTGTCGAGCCATGCACGCCACAGGTCTTCTCGGATAGCCGCGAGGTTGCTTTGGTCCTCGCAGTTTGCCGCGCGCCAGAGGAAGCCGTCAAGGTGGGTACTAAGAGATTCCACCCCCTAGCCTTGGGTATAGGCTAGGCTTCGGGGGTACCTACACTCGCCAGGCGATCTGTAGGTTGTCCGCCCACCCCAACCACGCCTGACGCGAACCCTCCAGGTTTACCTTGAAGTCTACGCCCGCGTGGTAGTCTGGCGCCTCGCCCGTGATCTTGGACAGAGCGTGAAACCACGGCTCACTGGGGTTCGCAGCCCACCGATTGAGAATCCAAGGTACCGCGTCCCACCCCATCGCCAGAGCCTCACGGTAGCAAGCGTGCTTGAACTTCTTGGCGTAGAGGGTCCAGTTTTGCGTTTCCGCCTGCCAAGCGTCCGCCATCACCTTGAAGAACGCCCGGCGCTGGTTTTGCTCATTCTCGTACACGTCGAGGTGGGTCATGTTCTTACACTGGCAGCTTGTGTACCCCAAAGACTTCCACCCTGTCGCGGGGGAGGGGTTCAAGGCTGCTTCCTTCTGATCCTTCCCATACACCCCCGGACCTAGTATCTGACAAACTAGCTGCGTCACGGGCATCCTGCTCCGACTTCGCCGTCACGATGACTTGGTTGGCAGAGCCTACCGTGGGCCACTTGCGCGTCAAAACCCAGGTGGACAGCACGTTTACCTTTCGGGGTGCATTGTACCTCGTAGTCAAAGGCCATGGGGGGTACTTCTCGCCCTGGTCTCGGTAAACCCGGACTTGACTTTGCAAGCGCTCCACGGCTTGCTCTATACCGAGCCCTTTCTCTTGGTTAGGGGTCTCACGGGGTAGATGTGCCACACTCACCGGCTGGCTCACCAAGAGACCGGGCTGAACAAGCCAGCTTTCCAGGTACAAGTCATTGACCCCCTGCCACTGAGCGACCTTGAGAATCAAGATGTTGTCCGTGAAGGTGCGCCGAAGTACGACAGCAAAGCCCCTCTCGTGCCCAGCTAGCCAAGGGTCCACCCGACTGTCTACAAACCCCTCCCATGGGAACGAGGACAGCAAGGCAAAGGCTGCCTCTGCTAGGGGGTTTATCTTTACCCACACGCTCAGCCCATCCCCAAGAAGCCAATCACCTTGCCCTGGGTAACGCTCACGTTGACCCGGTTAGGTTGCCAGTCGCAGGTACCAAAGAGACTCTCGCCGTCTTCTTCGGTGACCCGGACAGAGAAGCCTACAGGGAGCCTCTTGGCAAAGGCTTCCACGGAGAGTGCGTCCGTAAGGGCTTGGAGGATGAGGGGGACGGCGTTGATGTTTGCGGTGTCGGTCATGTGCTCCTAACTTACCCCGGACAGGCAAGTTTGTCTGATTCATTTTCTCCCCCGGACCAAGGCAAACATGACCCCCCTCTCCGTTCGCGTCACCCAGCGCTACAGGCTAGCCAACGAGGCTACGCCCCTCTCAGCGATGGACAAGGTGCTTTCT